>JAAUXU010094614.1_pt1 | contig 47634 bp, 41 predicted proteins | sample 7278151 | NCBI WGS metagenome assembly JAAUXU01 (sample SAMN14350113, study PRJNA611818) | marine sediment metagenome | isolation source: surface marine sediment (1.8m) | place: French Polynesia: Moorea | collected 2018-08
CCGGTTACTTTGGTACCTGGGTTTTGGCATTTAAAAATTTCTTTAAAAATTTAAATTTTCGAATTAATTTTTTTTACCTTTAAATTTTTAACCCCCCCCCCCCCCCCCCTGTTATCTATTACATCTTTAAGTTATCATCCTATAATCATACCAATGTTCATCCAACATTGCAACTGCAGACAAATTCCTAGTAATCAATATGTGTCGCATCTGTACAGTAGTACTACGCATCCATGCCTTACGTACCTAGAAAGGATGTCATGCGTTTTCTAGTTAAATATACACACCTACACTTCAAACAACGCCTCATGCCCGACACCACTCATGACCAGGGATGGGCATACAGAGGTACTCAAAAGTAGCGCATTGCCTGATATGGAGCTCAGATTCTCCAGTGCATTTGTCACGGGCCGATCATGCCATTGCAATTCAGTTCAATGGCTTTGACTCGAAGCTGTCAGAACACTGGTGAGAGCAAATCTGTGGCAAAGTCATTTGAACGTCTGAGTCGGGAAATGAACCTATTATGGGGAAAATACTGTATCTCAATGTACCACGTCCGCCGTAAGCCAGCGGGCACTTTTGAAGAAGTTGGAAAAATTGCTGCGTCTGGTGTCAAACCTGCGCCTGGAATCGTTCATTCAGACATAAGAGCCACTACTGGAAAGAACTTCTTTCACGTCCATTTTGGTGCCTGAGCACTGAAAGTGCGCTGATCGGCGCTGAGTTTGCACCTTTCATAGTGCTTCTTTGAAAATTTTTCTAGAGGGGAGATCCATCGAGGGAATTAATCTCGAAGAAAAGTGGGTTTTGGCCGATTTCATTGAGAAATAGCGCCCTGTACCGGTCTGCTCACCTTGAGCACTCGATCAGTTCCTCTTGCTCGAGTTGGCTGAAGCTTTGAGTCATCGACTTGACGAATTTTCCTCAATCTTGCTATTGCTCGACTTGTACTCCAGCAGGGAAGGCAAGAGCCACAGCGAATGAAGAGTCCACGGAGGAAAGATGGACTGGTTTTGGCAGGACATTCAAAATATATTGTTGTAATTACAAGCTCTTAAAAGAGCGTCCAAGGATTTACGGCGGACCCGGCATGTGAAATTAACATCAAAGCAATTAATTGTCATGATTTAGTGCGTAAATTGGCTCTTATTAAAAAGAATCTATCGTAAACTGCTAACAACTTGCCGACAGCTCTCTCCTTCAAAACTTTGACGGCCTCGATGAAAGTGTGCTTCTTGGACTTTTTGTTGTCTTCCATAGTCATAATAGGCGTCCGCAAATATTCCATTCATCTAACGTCTTGAGCCAGCCATGAATTACAATGCCCTACTTATTGATACTTCTCTATGTATACACATAGTTAGGGCGTAAAGGACCCGACAAAGCATATTTGATCCATTTTCCTATACTTACCGCATATTTCGAACGTGTCTACGACTTTACTTCTCGTTCGTACACTCGAACTTTGATACACCAAACTCCTGGTAGAAAATAGAGTAAAGATTCTCGATGAATTAAAGATTGCGCTGCCTACCAAAGTATTGCTTCATAAAAAGGACCCGTACAGATCTCGACAGAGTAAACTGGAGGCAGCTCGGGGAAATTGACCACATCGAAGTTCAACTGTAATTATTTGATCTGGACAAGTGAGCCAGCGCATAAGACGCCCCGGCAATTTTCTCGGGGCCTTTGTCCTATTTGGAGAGATAGGTTAATTCTTCTGATGTAAACCTTTAATGCGTGTCTCCGCAAAAATGCCGGTCGTTTGGGTTTGGGCTGCTGCAATAAAATATAACATGTGCAAGATGCATTTTTTTGCCTTTCCCCAATAAGGTTTTTTTTGCATATCTTTCCCATTTTACTGCATATTTTGCCAATTTTCTGCACATTTTTACGACATAATTGACATTCACCCGAAATTCCATCCCCACTCATGACGGTTCTTTCTCCTCGTAAAAAATGCAAGATTTCCCAGTTGCTACAGGGTAAGAAAGATGTGCAAGTGCAATGTAGGGGACAAATGCACGCCAAGCAGCATAAGTTGTTAGGTAAGATACCTGGTTGATTGGCACACCTGGGTCTCTCTTCGGGCCTGACTAACATAGGGTCAGCACTATAGCCAGGCTAAACAGAAGTTAGAGTATGAATTAATATTGCAAACTTTAACACATGATAAAAGTTGGCTGGTGGTGCAATGTCTGAAATGTGACTCTTTTACATCACGTTTTCTTTATTTCACCGACAGCTCTGTCACTACAGTCGATACTCGACTTCTCGTCGGCTTCTCTGTAGCAGGGAACATGTTGGCAAAATCGAATGACTTCAAACGTTGGATAGCATTTATATAAGTTCTCTACTACAATAGAATAGATGAATGAATTTAACGGGAATTTATCGCTCAATCTGGTCCCCTTTTCCAGTCACACTAAGAAAGGCAGAAGATTCGCACTGATCAGTGAACAGCAGAATAAAAGGGTTGATCAACAGCTACTTTGGACACTTCGTGGACATTTGACGGTAAGAAAGTAATTGAACAAGTATGACTTGTAATCTCCAAGTGAAGTCTCAAGTACATATAAGCTGTGCTTTGAAATCAGTGCTGCCCTTAGTTGAAAGCCACATCGACGGATCCTTGAGTCACTTAAGCACTTAACTGATATTATACGGCACTTCAGAGAGAACAGGAAGCAAGCACTCATCGAGAGCCACACTTGGCTCGCCTGCTCATGCTCAGAAGACAAGATCACATTGAAAGTGATACTTTCGTGGTAAATTCAGTTTCGTTTGACGATACTCACGACAGCCACAGGGCACACAAGAAAGTTCAAATGGCGGGTGAGTGGAACAAGAGCCACGATTTTCTACTCCAATACTGGAGCATTTGAATGTCCGAGCATCTCTGCTAGCATTGGTCGTAGATTTTGATCACCATACATGTGAGGTTGCCTGTTCTTGAGCTAGGAAGGACCCTTCAGGGCCGCCCTCAGGTGAAGCAGAGTCGAATTCCTCCTCTCTTTTCACTGGCTTCTCAAGGCCACTTGAGTAATTTTCTTGGACGTCAGGAGTGTAGCATCCCTGCCGCTAAGCATCTCCAATCTCTCTCGAACTGTCTAGTTGCATTCCACCCGGTTATTGGGCAAAGATAAGTCTCCACTGCTCAAGGTAGGAGAGCTTCCTGCGTCTGCCAAAGCCACTTCAACCCACCTTGGCATCTGTTCGAATCTCTCCAGCATTCTGACCAAGGTGTTCTCGCGTGCCTCGAAAACTAGGACCAGGTCCAATTCTCTGATTCATACTCCATGTCTTCAGAGTTGGAACTGTTGCAAAAGCTCTATCTATGTTCTTGACTTTTCGTGTGGCATTCTGATGTCAGAAGTGACCGAAAAGTCAGGCAACAATGTTCATTTCAATTCTTATGCTCGCTATTGAAGATCGAAATCTCGGCTGCTTCTGTGTGGTGCTATTGCTATTGTAGCAGGTGGAGTCCGGTCACATCCGGATCAATCCGTATGTAATCACGCAATAAAATGATCTCGAGAAGACCCGGATCCATTTTGTCGACACTTCGGATTGACCCGGAACCGATTTTTACTGACTTGGATCCAGACTTTATTTGGATCTTCGTGAGAACCTGGTTTCGCTGGAAATGACCTCCTTGCTGCCAAAGTCAAACATGACTTCGCCATCTCTCGTTTATGCCATACTGGATTCAAGTCATGCTCGCTTTTCGTGGTTCTAATATGACTTGGACCCAACTCGGAAACGATTTCTCAAGATCCAACTCAATCTAGAACCTATTTTTGGAGACTCGACCTATCTCTAGTTACTGGCCCATTCGAATATTCAAATAGATTCGGTATTCGAGTATTCCCAGAGTCAACTTTTCGGACAGTGGCAGTGCAAAATCGTCAGTCCAGTTCAGACTTGGGCAGGAGCTTCTAATGAGCAATTGTCCATATTATACGGCACAGATTGCACAGTTGTGCTGCGAGGTTAGAGATGCTTTTTATCCTCTCCAAGCGATGTCAGTACTGGAAAAATCTTTTTGTTCTTCGACCAATGGGCGAGGTTCATATGTGCACCGACAGATGACGCCAAAATCGTTCGCCCCCTCCACGCTCATGCGCGGACAACTAGCGGAGGCAGGTCAAACAATCAACATTCTTGTCCGACAACGGTCACAACAGCGCCCAGAGAACGAACGTCAAGTGCGGGTTGTTCTAAGGCCAGAAGCTGTCGAGCTATAAGGCCGAGAAGCCTTTGGCGAGGAGGCCGCTTTGTCCTTCTGAGGCAAACCCTTTCTATCTTGTGCAACCGCGATAACACACACGAGTGACGCCACCGCAGTTTGTTCTTGGGCAACCTGGATTTCATGCAGCGGAAGAGCAAGTAGTGCGGCGGCAACGCGCTTTTCGCCGTCACTATCACCTACCTGTTGACGGTCATGAACCCTGAGGACGAGCGATATGAGATGTTGGATAGCCACGACTGGCTCCGACACGACCCAGCCGCGGTAGAGGATGACAGGAGCTCATCGCATGAGTACTCTCTGTCCAACTTGGACTCCGACTGGTACCCGTTGCTACGGGAGAAACTCGCGCCTCGGGACGTCGTGGACTTCGGCAAGGATAGCGGCGCTGGTGATGTCATCGACGGCCGGGGGTCCTTTGACCGCCGCGAGATGGAAAGAGAGCTCCGGAATATGCGGCGGAGTGAGCTGGAGGATCAGTTAGGTAAGCGGACTCCTACTTGTTCGTGTCAGCGGCACTACATGCAGTGATGGGCTGCCAAAGCTTAGCTATCCGATCATTGCAGGAATCTCCGTACACAAGGTTCGTGACATCCTTAGACGATCGGATGTTAGAGGAGACGGCAAGATCGACTACAAGGTGTTCCTTGAGACCGTCCGGCGATATCGCCTATCGACTGAGCAGGTGTTACATCTCTCCGTGTTGTCCTACTATATTTCTGACGTACTGTGTTTCTTTAGGAGTCTGCTCTAAAGTCCATGGTGCGCGCCTTCGCCTACGCCGAGGAGTTCACCTGTCAGCCACCCACTGTATTCATGGCAGTCATCACCACGGTTGAGCTGGTGAGTTTGGGTCTGTCAATGAATGCATGATCCATTGGTACGAATGATCACGAGAGTCGATTCCTGCCTTCTACAGGTTTTTTTCCTGTATTCCTCTCTTCACCTAAGTCTTGTTCACGGCTTGAAGATCACCTGGGACGGGCCGGTCCCATTCTGCTCCGTCCTCATCTACAATCCATACCGGCGATATGAGGCATGGAGGTTTCTCACGTACATGTGAGTTGGCATGGACGACGAAACTGAGTTACAATGAAATGTTTCAGTCATCTTTCATGTTCTTTTTTGTCTTAAAGGTTCGTCCACATTGGCGTCGGACACTTTGTGTTCAACATGCTCATGCAGATTCTTGTTGGAGTCTTTCTGGAGATGGAACAAGAGGGTTGGATGGGTTCGCTGAGAGTAGCATCAGTCTATCTCACGGGAGTGCTGGCGGGATCGGTGGGAACCTCAATTTCGGGTGAGATTCGCTTGAGAACAGGATACAATCCTTTTTTCTTGTAAACTGTGTTTGTGTGCCTCTCAGTTACATCACGTCGTGAATCAGCCCGGGGCCGTTAATTGTGACAATTTGTTTTTAAGCGCAGATCCAGATACCTACATTGCGGGGGCCTCTGGAGGTGTGTATGCCCTCATCGCCGCCCACTTGGCCACCCTGGCCCTGAACTGGCGGGAGGACAGCGCCGTCAAGATTCGGAAAGTGATTCACAAGCCGCTCACGAGGTAATTGTGTGCCAACTGTGAATACCGGATGCTCAGTGCTACTACTTGTTGCTCAACTGACAATTCCTCTCCACAGGATAGTCAGGCTAGTCTTTATTCTGCTAATCACAGTCCATGACGTCGCCTTCGCTGTCTACGTCAGATTTTATTCCGTGAGTGTAGCCAAGTTTGTCTGGAAGGCCAGAAAATGATCTTCCCTTGTTCTACAGAACGGTGTCAATCGAACAGGGTTCATGGGGCATTTGTGCGGAGCCTTGTCCGGACTCTTGGTGGGTGTGTTCGCCTTGGACAACCGTCGGGTGCGCTCCTGGGAGCCGTGCGTGCAGTGGATATCGCTTCTCCTCTTCGCTGCCTTCGTCGCATTTGGAATTCTGTGGAACATCTTCGGGGAGGTAGGCAGAAACTCAGATGGCAGATGTGAGTCATCACCAGATTGTCACCCTTTATATTCACCACACAAGCATATTTGTACATTCTTAACGTTTCTCCACGAAAGACATTCTTGATCTTGAGTGTGATTCCTTCGGCTCATGTCTAATCTTTCGTCTGCGCTGGAGGACTTGTGTTTGTTGTCTCCAGTCCACTAGGTCCACATTGACCACGTTCCGATCAGCGACGTTGCGTTAGTGATCCAGGTCGCCGGTCCCATCCTTTTAGCCTCACATCATGCACAGCATAATTTGTTCTTGTTTCTTAATAATTGCAAAACTCTTCGTTGAATTCAGTGCTTTGCTTCCACGAGCAAAGCCTGGACCGATACTCTTTGGCTTAATTTCAAGCTGACATATGAATGTTTTCTAAAGAAAATATTACTTTACCTAACGCATTTTCACTTCAGGGCTTTCCGGAGCAAAATCACGAAGCCAATGATGATGCCAGCGGAAATTGTCAACACTACGACTACTACTGAGGCTCAGTGAGAGCTTTCTCGTCATTTTAAGCCAAGGGACCAATGTTTGGACTTTTCACAAGTGCAATGACCCGCCCACGAAGACGAGGTCGACAGTCGAGTTCACAATCGTGTGCAACGGTGCACAATGCTGTTTATTTTTGTCATGTTAGGCCACGAATGCTAATAAAACTGTAGAAGACTGACCTAAATTGCCCTGTACATTGGGGTAGGCCCAAAATGTCAATTTCTTGCGGCGTGCTATATTTGTGGAAAACAAAGTGTGTTTGGCCTTGCATGGGGCAAAGCAAAGTACACTTTGAACACAGGCAAACAGATCCTACTATCTTCTATGTAACTTCTATCATTTGAGCAACCATCTTTCCTATGAAGTTGCAATATTTGCATCCGCTCCAATGCTCAGTGAGGATCTATACAGCCTTCCAAATCTGAACACCCACCTTGTCATGCTCTGAACTTAAATATATTAGAACTTCATTGCGAGAGAGAGGATCAAAACCTTTTAACCACCTCTTCACCGTTTGGTATTGGGTAACAAACCTCAGATGCACTCAGCGAAATTCCAAGATTTTCGGTTTTGGGTCGAGCCTACTTTACATGTAAAGGAAAAGACTTCTTGGACAGTGGTGAGATATCTCAGCTCGTGCTGTGCATGTACAGGGTGAGGCAAAGTCTCTCCCATCCAGTTTTGTTCTGCAAAAAGTGTCCATACATTTCCACCTCACCCTGTACGTGCTAGTCCTAAAGAGGCTTTTCTCTAATCATTCAACTGTCCGGGAAACGCGGTTCGGCGAGATGACCAAGGCGTCCCTGCCCCGCTCGTCAGGTCCACGGTGGGATCCTCACTCCCGATCGACACCGTGTGTCCACACGGTCTTGGCCTGCGTCCACTGCCGTCGATGTCGCTGTCGATCACCGCTCCGCGATCGATCTCGGTGTCCTTCGTTTCCAGGCCTCTAGATGTCGCGGGAGGCGCCGGAGGAGATCAGGAAGGGGACGCCAGTTCGGACAGGCTGAAGAGGCAGGCGGCGCCGGCGCAATCAAGCTGAAAGAAGAAGAGAGAGCTAAGAGAAAGGAAGCAGCGAGCGAGAGCGAAGAGAAGAAGAACAAGAAGAAAAAAGACAGTCGAACGAGAAGAGAACGGCAAACGCCCCGCCATCCGACACAGACGAGCCCCTCGTCCAAGTCTGCGGCCGCCCCAACTCCTCCTCGGACCAGCGCTCGGTCCCCGACTGCGGCGGCGACGACTCAGGGACACCACGGCGAGGTCGGTGGCACCCTCAGGGCAGCGGCCGCGAGCGCCGCCGAGAAGACGGAGATGAAGGCGGCCGCTTTCGGAAAGTGCCGGCCTTAGAAGGATTCACGCATGGAGCGACGGCAAAGTAAGCACTGTAACCACTGGACGAACCCTCCATGGCTAAGAGACTAGCGGCCCCCGGACGGTTCCCCTTGGAATTGGCAGGATCTTGTTTCTAGAGAAGTGGTCAGGATCCGTGCCGTCCGCTCGGACCAAGGCCACAGCCACTTACTTCCGTGAGCCGGTGACTCCCTGATCCATAGCCAGGTCCCAGCTCTTGTCTTGTGTCGTCCCTCGACCGGCAGGACGCTCGTGGCCCCAGCGCAGGGCTTTGTCGCTCCTGAACGTGGCCGACGCTAAGCTCCATTTTAGCTCTTGGGTCACGCGCGATCATCCCATCCGGAGTCCCCAGGGATCATGCAGTGATTCCCTGCTCCTCTTTTTGCCAGTACCTGGGTGAAGTCAATGTGCAGGGCAGGAGTAGGATCGAACTTGGCTAAAACGATTTCTGCAGCACCTGTTAAGTAGTCACTGCTTCCTCGTGGCTGTCGTCACGAGGTGGAGAGGGCCGATTCATTCTTTGATAGTACTCGGGACGAAGAACTTTTCGAAGTTCCACAAGCCTCGGAAAGGTGTTGCTCAGAATTCTCATTTATGACTCGCTGTTGCTCCCTTGTCCACATTGACGGGATGGGCCTTGCAACGTTGGCAAGTTCATTTACCGGTAGATCACGCCCTGATGGAGGACCAATCATGGCAGTCAAGCTGTCCAGTCCTGCTCTTAGGTTGTCCGTTAACCGTGAATAAGCTCTTAAGTCATACTCCTGTTGTCTGTTGGTGCTGCTTTGGCACGTCAGGTGAGGCCAGTGCATGGACGTGGAGAGCGAGAGAGCGAGCGAGCAAACGAGCGAGCGAGCGAGCGACAGAGAGAGATGCTTTCGTACGTGATTACGGGTGTCTCACCGGGTGTCTAATCGATTGAGCCGTAACAAGCCAAAACACTTGGAGAAGTAGACAATGTACTGTATACACTTCAATCCCTCAATGCCGCACTAACATTGTAGCCACCATTCAGGGGTCTGGTCGGCGTACGAGTACTTCCGTGCGTACTTCCCGTACTTCCACTCTGCACGGTCATGCAGATTCAGTGTATAGGTCCTAGTGTCCTTGCAAGCCGAGAGGAGGATCTTCTACTCGCACTTCGACCTTTGGGCCAAGTGAAACTCATGCCGATGTACAGACACTGGCCACATGCACTGACCACTTGTCATCAAAATGTTGCCCAAACTACAATGAATCGACCACGCTGGTTCTACTGTAACATTACACTGTCGGCTTGTTTGTGTCAGATGAGAACTGTCCGTATATTTGTACAATGTATGTGTATGATTGAGCTTCCGTGGTCCTCTCGAGTGAACTCAGTCAGTACCTTTGAAACTGGCCTGACCAAACGTGATTAGATGATTCTCTTCATTAACGTTGCGCCGCACATGTGCAGTGTGAGAGGGCACGACCTGTGAGTGTGTGTAACGGCGCAAGGGTTTGTTGAAACAGTCGCGCGTGTCCTTGGGAGCAGTAATTGCATACTTGACCCATTTAGGGCAATAGCAATTTCATTAGTGCATCTTGTACAAGTCGGGCACTGTACACATGCTTGAACGACAACATTAGTGTCACAGCTCAATTCTCTGCCTTCTCTCGTAGATGGTCACTTCAGCCTCGGCGACGGAGGATCTGGCAACACAGGGAACACCGCCAGCATGAATGGAGAGATCCCGAGCGTCCCCATCACGACCCTGGCGGGCATAGCCAGCCTCACCGACCGTAAGTTGTTCCTGCCTTCATAGACGTTCATGCACGTGTGTCAAGACCGGACTGTGCAGCAAATTCGGAGACTCGCACGTCGGTCGAGCCACACCCATGCTCTACTACGTACACGTGCATACGAACATACCTTACGTGCATTTACAAAGCTCTAATCTCAACGTTGTGAGCAGAGCTTATGTAGTCATAGCAACAACGATGACTTGAAGTCGAATGCAAAACGAACGTCATCCACATTTTCAAGGCACACCACGCAGCGCTTTAGGCATTGGTAGCGCATTTGCAGTGTCTCACTGCAACATGATGCCATCCATCTACGCAAGTACATGCAGATCCGTATGCCGTACGTGTCATGAATGAAGCACAGGACTGCAACGAATGGAGTAGAAACTGTACGTTCAGTGTGCCTATTTTTCTTTTCTCTCTCTTCTCGATTTTGTCGGCAGGAGGAAGGAAGAGAGAATTCAGAGGAGCTTCACAGTTTTGTTGGCTGGCTGAGAGTTTTCGCTTGCTGCGTGTCTTTTTGAGCGCGCTCGCTGAAAGACACGGGGAGAGGCTGCGGCTGCGACGGCGGCTGCGACGGCTGCGGCTGCGACGGCGGCTGCGACGGCTGCAGCGGCTGCGGCTGCGGCTGCGGCGGCTGCGACAGCTACGGCGGCTGCTGCGACAGCTACGGCCGCGGCAATGGCTACGACGGCCGCGGTGACGGCGGATAAAGTCGCGTGCGCGCTTTCCTCCCTCCACCAGGCCAGCGTCCCGAGTTTACTGCTACTACATAAACACCATTCTCTCTCGCCCTTTCCTTTCTCTCTCTATCGCAGAACCGCTTCTGAACCTGCAAATGAGAATGATAATAGGAAAAAAGGTTATTCCTCCTCCTCATGTGGACAAACGTACCTGCTTCACTAAGGCACTTAGACTTGACATGACTTACGAGTGAGTTTTCCAAGTAAAGGTGTATTATTCATTGGTACTTCTTGAAGCAGTACATGACTTGTAGTATGGTGCTCATCGGCGGAGTACAGATTGGCGAGTCTCTTGCTCGCCAAGTCAGGATGACGTCACACTCCATTGTGGTGTCCGCAATGAGCGGCGGCGGCGGCGGCGGCGGCTACGTAGACTTCCTAGACAGCTGGTCAAAAGCGCCTCCCCGATCGTCTTGCAGCTACTTTTCTGCGAGCAGTGACGTGAACCCTTTCGCCGCCGCCGCAGTCGTCGTCTTCATTTAAGCCCAGTTGGCCGCAGCTGCCTCGCGCAGCTGTCTCGTCTTGCTGCCACGACAGCTGTCGTGTTTACGTTTGCTGATCAAGCTGTTTGAACAGCTACAGCAACAGTCGTATCGGTACGCATAAACGCGCGTCATTTTGCCGTAGATTCATTGCAGCTGTGGATAAGTGACTTTTTTCCCCGTTCGAAAGAAGTGTTTGTACAATCACTGACATCCTCCTCCATATGTCTTTATAGTTCTTCCGGAACTGCCTTTGCCGGGTCCGTCGCCCTCACATGCTGGACATAATCCCAACCCTGGATCCAGCCTGTTGTATCATCGGACTCTTGTGGATGAGGCGCATAGACTACTCAACACGCCCAATGAGGCCTTGGCGAATCAACTGGCCACCCTCCTCTCCAACACCTCGGTCGATTACATTGAACTGAGTGATAAGAACGCGGCCAGCGCGCCGCAGGCCATACCCCAAAGCAATCTCTTCAAGGCGATCTACCAGCGCAACCCGGCAGTCTTCGGGTCTCCTCAGCAACAGCAGCAACAGCAACAGGACCAGGAGCAACAGCAACAACAGCAGCAACAGCAGCAACAACAGCAGCAGCAACAGCAACAATGGGGATCCAACAGCTATGGACAACATCAACAAGTCAACAGCTATGCGGACTCGACCGCCTCCAGTTCGGCCACAACCACGGAGGGACCTTACCAAAATGCTGGTGACAACTACTTGCAGACACAGGCCTACGGTCATGGGTATGGGGACTACCAGCAGCAAAATGCGTACCCTCCAGCCCAGCAGGACTTGATGCTTGGAAGTGGTAATATTGCACCCAACCACCAACAGCAAGAGCAAAATGGTGACAGTGTCAAACAGGAGCAGCAGGTCGTGCAAAACTCAACTTCTACTGATGCTGGGCAGGGTGTGAACAACGGTGCTGGGCATGAGCCCAGGCGAAATAGCCTTAACAATGTGGAGAACAATGCTGACTCAGTCCAACAGCAAGATCAACCACTTGTACAGCCCGTGGAGGAGAAGCAAGACTCATCCTCGTTGCAACAAGTTCAGCAGAAGCGGCAGCGCCAGAATCACTTTCTGGAGCCTAAGGTTGTGCTGGAAAAGTTGAAAGAGGAGGACCATGAAGCGCTGCAGAAAAATGTGCATCTGTTCAACCAGGAGAACTTGGGCAAGTCGAAGGCCGAGGAGATGAGTGCGCAGGACAGCTTCACGACGCGGTCTCAGCGAAAAGTGGCCAATTACGATGAAAGGGGCTCCAGCGAAATATCGGACTCAGAAGAAGCAGACAGTCCCAAAAAGTCACGCAACAAGTTCTTCAGGTCGTCTGAAAAAGAACGGGACGAGGAAAAGAGGCGACGAAAGCGGCGGCGTAACAACGACGAGATCGAGTTCGCGGACAACTTTGGCAAGAGACGGCGGAAGGAGGTTACTCCAGAGGACCCTCCTGCTTCTGAACAGCCGTTTGTGCCGAAGAAGGTCACTCGCAAGTTAGAGCGCAAGCTTGTCCCCATCCTACCCCGCATCCAAGTAGAGGACCTTCTTGAAGAGAGCAATACTTTCCGCCGCTTTAACAAGGCCGTCGAGCTCATATTCGACAAGATGGAGGAGATCAACATGCAGGAGTTTGAGGAAATGGACGAGGGTACTGACATTCCCCCTGAGATCCTCATCGCTACCTATCACCTGTCTGACCTGGCGGCAGAGACCGCCAAGCTCAAGTCTCTCGGTGTTATGGAGAGCATCTCCTCGGAAAAGTTAGTCAAGCTGCTCAACATCTTGGAGTTGAACATCCGTGACGGTTCGAAGGTGATCCCCCTGGCTGTCGAGGACGATGACGATGGCGAAGAGGAGGAGACTCGGTTATGGCTGGAGTCAGCTATGGAACGCGTTATGCGTGCTGCCGACGCCTCTCTAACGGTTATGAATGTGTTGACGTCGAAGGGAATGTCTAAGAAGGTCTACTTGGATGACGTTATCGACCGCGTGGCCATGTTTCTGCGGTTCCAACTGTCCAACACCATCTACCCGTCGTACGACCCCGTCTACAAAGAGATCTCGCGCAGTAAGACGGGATATGTGGGCTCTATGAAGAAAAAGCGGACCTATGCCCACGGCGTCAGAGACAAAAATATCCTTGCGCTGTACAACAAGACCCACGATCTCACCTCAATGATGGCCGACCTTATCAAGATGCAGCTGTTGACCGACACCACCATTCTTCACATTTCCACGCTGGGCGTTGCACCTTTCTTCGTTGAGAACATCCCAGAGCTGCAGCTGGCCGCTCTGAAGCTGGTGACCAACTTATTTGGAAAGTACGAAAAGCACAGAAAACTTCTTTTGGATGACATACTCGCCTCCATTGCCCGCTTGCCAAGCTCCAAGAGGTCGTTGCGATCCTACCGCCTCAATTCTACCACCTACATCCAGGTAAGCTTGTGCATACTGTAGCTATATGACCAGGATTAAACGTGCTTATTGTGTTTCATTCAACCTTGCAGATGCTCACTGCTCTAGTACTTCAGCTGATTCAGTGCGTGGTAGTGTTGCCCAGACGCTTAGGTGTTCCTCCTGGAGTGCGAAAGGAGTCTTCCCCGGAGGCAGAACCTGAGGTGGATCGGGATGTACTGATCAATGACAAATATCAGATGGCCATGGCCACTGCCCTCCAATTCCTTACCGTCTTTCTCAAGAAGTGTGGTTCCAAGAACGAAGATATCGATTACAGGCCGCTCTTTGAAAACTTCGTCCAGGACCTGCTTACTACGGTTAATGTACCCGAATGGCCTGGAGCTGAGCTCCTCCTGTCTCTACTGGGCAGAGTCCTGAAAGACCAGTTTACTAAGAAAAGCACAGAGATGGCCTTAAGGATATCCTCGTTGGAATATCTCGGCGTCGTAGCCGCCAGGCTGCGAAAGGATGCAGTACAGTCAAAGATGAAAGTAGACTACATTGATTCCATTGTGAAGATCATCAAGGAGGAAGAGGAGAAAGACAAGCTCGATGGTTATGGCTGCGACGATGGAGGTGGGGCAGATATGGATGGAGACGATGCTGAAATGCTTAGTGAAAAGAACGGCTCCGCGAAGAAGAAGAAGAAGAAGAAAGGAAAGGGGTCGAGCAACAATGTCAACGGATTGGAAGAGGATCCAGAAGAGGAAAGAAATCGCTTTCTACAAGTAAGATTGATGCTTAAGAGTTACATGAGTTAGTTATTCCTATGTCTGCCTGTCTCTTTTAGCGAGTCTTACTCGACTTCCTGGCGGTAAACGGCGGTGAGGACGATCAAGCCGCCATGAATGCCAGACAGTTCTACATTTGCCAGTGGTATAGAGACATCAACGCCATCGGAAGAAAGGCCACGAAAAAGAAGGTCAGATCGTCTGGTCGCAAGAACAAGAAGTCTGGTGATACCTCCAGCGAAGAAGAGAGCAGCGAGGAGGAAGAGGAAGAAGAGGATGAGGTGTCGAATTCCACGAAGAGCGCCTTGTATCGGCTCAAAGAGAGGAGAAAAGACGAATTACTGGTCAAGATCCCTCCCTTTGGAATGGGCGGGGACAGCAACAAGAGTCAGGTGAGGCAGTACAGTGGTGATGCATGTCCGGAGCACATTCTTGTCGCATATGCTAATTGCACTACAGTGGAACTCGGTTAAGCGGGACAAGTCGGGAGTCAAGGAATTGTCTCACTTATCCGAGTTCTTCTGTATCTCAAACAGTCTCTCCTTCGCAGGTTCTGTCCACGCACATTGACTATGCAAGCGCTACCCTCATCGTCAAGTACCTGTCGTCCAAGAGGCCGTTCTTTAACTCTTTCAATTGCTATGTACGGGACATCCTCAATGTCCTAACCGAACAGTCGACTCACATCAGGTAAAATAGGTCAACTTTGCATAAAGTGAAAGCATTCTTTCTATCGTCACGTCAACCGTAGGACCAAAGCTATGAAGTGCCTGACGATGATTGTGAACGAAGATCCCGAAGTTCTTCTCCGCGAGGACATTCGGAGAGGAGTCAACTACTCCTTCATCGATTCTTCTACTATGGTCCGGGAGGCAGCCGTAGACTTGGTGGGCAAGTTCATTCTTCATAAGCACGAGCTCATCACCCAGTATTACAAGATGATTACCGAGAGGATATTGGTAAGTGCACAAAACTGCGTTTCTTTGGCTCTCATTGTATTCCACCTTCCTCGTGTTTGTTTCATACAGGACACAGGTGTGTCTGTCCGCAAACGAGTAATTAAAATCCTGAAGGACATCTGCCTGGAATTCCCCACCTATGAAAAAATCCCAGAGATCTGCGTCAAAATGATCCGGCGCATCAACGACGAGGAGGGTATCAGAAAGCTGGTCATGGAAGTCTTTCAGAACATGTGGTTCGTGCCGGTGCGCGAGAGGAACCGATCGTCTGAAGACGAGGAACTACTCGTCACTAGAGCCAGAAACATCACAGATGTGGTAGTCACATGCCGGGACTCTGGTCTGGAGTGGTTCGAACAACTGTTGCAGACGGTGAGGGCCGAGTGCCGCTCAGTTCAAGTACCATTTCAATACTTGCAAGTTGCAATATTTTTCCAGCTGTTTCGTCCACGCGAGAATAAGGATGACGCGACGAAGAAGAACACAGACGCTCCTCCCCAGTTGGTGCTTGCTTGTCAGCAGATCGTCGATTGCCTGGTTGAGACCGTCTTGAGGTTTGAGGAGAACTCGATCAGGGAGAAGGCGGCCGAAGCAGCGCAGCAGCAACAGCAGCAGTCTTTGGGCAGCTCGAAACGCATTGTGGCCTGCCTGACGACGCTGTACTTGTTTGCTAAAATCAGGCCTCAGTTGTTGGTGGAACACGCGCAGACTCTGCAGCCCTATCTGCAAGTTCAGTGCAAATGCCAAGGAGACTATCAGGTAAGACTTTTGCTAGTTACTCGGAGGATATCTTGCATTTCGTTGTGAATCTTGTACGGACATAATGGAGTTAGCCAGTCATACAGTTGATGGAGAACTGGAAGTCATGGAAGTGTACTTTATATCGTTGTACTATCTTTTCTAGATCATTAGCAATGTGGCCCGCACACTCGAGTTAGCAGTTCCATTGATTAAGCACCCCAGCGAAATCTTTCTGGCCCAGTTGGAGGAGGACTCTGTCAAGTTAATTCTTCTGCATGATAAAAAAGTAATCTCCGCCTGCCTCTCCTGCCTGGGCTCCATCGTCAACGAAGTGACCAAGAATTTCAAGCTTATTCGCGACTGCTTCCTGAAATACTACGCCCACATGACGAGATATCGCACTGTCTATGAGGAGAACCCCAAAGATCCTCGATTGGCTGGCAAGACCATGCACAGCTTCCGGAGGGCCATGTACACTGTGTCGCTGTTGCTCAAGCACTTTGACTTCACGCAGGAGGAACTCTACTCGGGATTGCCGGTAAGTTTTATTTAGCACTAGCACCTAGCAACCTGCACCCGGCCTCGCTCAGGAGAATTCAGGCATTTCACATTTTAGGTATTACAGGTCCCCCCTCCCCCCCCAGGGGGACCCCCGATCCCGACTTTGACCCCCGTATAACCTTCCCTGGGTCCCCAACGGGTTGCACGCCAAATATGAGTGGCCTAGGTCCAAGGGTTTGGTCGCGCATAGAGAACGCACACACACAGTGTCTTTTATTTATTGAGATAAAATTGACACTTGGCCAATATACTTTAGACACTGGTACCTGTATTTCGCACTGTGCTTTTTCAATGGACAGTTAATTCCAAAAACTATAGTTATTGAACTCTGGTGTACTGAATACAATGAAACAAAGCATAGCAGGGACTGCTAGATTGCTCTTAAGTAGGGGTGTCATCAATCTGAAAGGAAGGTCAATTGTCTGCATTCTGTGTGTACAGGGTGCATGAGAAATAGCTAACGTCACCCCAGTAACGTCACCCCATGGCTTCAAGATTGATGTGGGAAACTAGAGGAAGCCTTTCCCTACCTTCCTGATGTTATGGGTTTGCCACCCTGTCTGTTATCGGCCTGATCCCCTCTAGTCTAGTTCACCTAGGATAAATGCAATTGTATGGAAGGCCAGAAAGACGGCGATTAGCCAAAGTTGCACAGACGTAACGTCAACTTAAATTGACTCCATAAGTCAATTTATGGCGCATGGTGTGTGCACATTCACTCATAAGAAAAACGCACCTTGGAATTGTTTTGTTGTCGCTGTGATTGCAAACTCATACGTAGCAAAACAGCGGAAAAGAATATGTTAAAGCACTTTAAAATTAGGACCAGCAGATTGGCTCTGCTGGTGAAAATGAATTTGTCCAAAGTTGCCATGCAAAAAATTGCAATTATCAAGTCTATTTTCCCCAAAATTGCATTAATAAAATGAGATTTATCCAACCTGCATTTGTCCATGTGTGTCTAGATTTCATTCTTGTAACATCTTTTGGTCCATTCAGTGACATAATTGTCATGTGTGAATTCTAATGTGCTTTAGCTAATTCCTGTGCACCCTGCACTCAAAGGCACATACATGTTCTCACACTTTTTCTGCTGATCTTCTACTGACTTTCGTCACTTTCAACACCCTCCATGTGCCACCATGCATTTTTGGCCTCATAATTATAACATGCACCCAGGAGAGTGTCCTTTTGAGCAGGAAATGTCAAAGTAAGAAAAGTCTTTCTTTCTTCCTGTGATATCTTCCCTGTGACAACCAAAAACCCTCTCGCACACCACAAGTTTGGAGTCCCTGATCCAAGCAAGGTCATTGACACCTGAGGAAGGTATTCACACAAGACTCAATGAGCTACACCAGGTCTGCAAGCCGATAATTGGGGACCCCTGAATTAACCAAAGCACTTGGATTCGGATGATAAAGCTTTATAGGGCAACAGATGTGACAGCAAACTGCTTGTACTGGGAAATTTGTTCCAACTAGTTGAAAATACTTGGCATTGCCTGGGATAGGACAGTTTGGTCCAAATAAAACTATGTTCCAGATCACTAATTGGTGAAGATGGTGGCCCTCTTAACAAAACAATGTCGAACATGCCTGACAATGCTTCCAAGACACTTTTTTGGTACCAAAAGGCTGATGAACCGAGATAAGAAATGATGAGGAAATATTTGAGCAATTTGGTGTCCCTTTCCCAAATCAACGTACTCAGTATGAATTACGTCTGCCTCAAAAGCAACATTTGCGCAATAGTGATGGAGTCCCCTTGGCCATTGTATATCTAGATCAGGCCGGTTATTTAAGCCAAAGTGACTCAGTCCAATTTGGACTTATTAAGCGGCAGCTGCTTTACTTGCCGGATTCACCCTATTCTGAGCCAAAAAACATTCACCATGCATTGTTTGATTGACCCTTGAACGCACCCCTGACATGTGTCCCCAAATGTAATAAAATAATTGATGTCCACTGTATGAAGAACTCAACTTCCTGAGTAAAATTGTGTTCATTAAAATGCAGTCATAAGAAGTGCAGTAGTAAAGTCAATGTAATGCATGATTGTTCATTTTTTCCAGTCTGGTGTGGACACTGTGGAAGAGGTGTTCGAGACTGTTTTCTTCTTCATGCTGCACGAGCTGACTGATATTCAATCTGACGCATTGCATGCATTGGGAAACATCTGCATCAGACATTACAACTTCATGTTGGAGTCGAAGCTCAAGCAGCTCTACATTGACATACTCATCGAGGACTTCTACCCGGTGCAACACAAAATCAAGGTAAGCAAACATTAAACGATGAGAAGAACTTCTTGTGTTCAAACGTTAAAGCTTAACGCCAAAGCAAGCAGATGACTCTAGCATTTATAGCACAGGAGAAGTCTGTCAGTGTACTCACTTGGGGATCAGATAATTTGAGTACCTTAAGTGGGTATTTTAATTCACTTATAGCCTTTCTTGGGGGGAGGCAACAGGCAGCTGAGCCCCCTTGTTCAGCCTTGAAAGAGTCCTCTAGGTCGAGTCCAGTACCTGAACAGGAGAAGTTGTAAGTGCGTGGCAGCTTCCCCTCTGCTGAAGTATGAAGCCGTCCTAGTTCATTGAGAAGTCTAAGTTCGGAGCCAAGTGTTAGTTCTACCTTTAGAGCCACAATGATCACATAGGGCGCATTCGGGAAAGTAAAAGTCTCAATAAAAACCAGTCTGTTTTAACGGTTTTTGTCCGCAAGATGTTATTTTCTGCTTAGATGAGCTTGCGAATTGCATTTCCATGCCTACTTTTTCCATGTTCTAGAATCACTAACACTGGTCTTAGATTCCTGTGTCAAGCAAGCTTTGATCAACATTAATTGTTCCTTTTTTCCGGTCTGTTTTGTCAACATTTTGAGCTGGCAAGGCTGACATTGGAGGCCACCTAACTGTTTGTTATTACCTACAAGTTTTATGCCGAGTAAAACAGTCGTCACGTCTGAAAAATGTCTGCTAAATAGGGCACTTTCTCTTCTTAAACACTGAGTCAGTACAAAAAGCTAGCTGAATAGACTGAGCTGACATAGTGATCACCCTATCTCATTCATTATGAACATTGCTTGAAATGTCGTCAATCATATCGCCATTTTACGTGACTGACGCAAGTTTGCGTACGCTGGGAGAGAAGGAAGAATCAGGAGGAAAATAATGGCGCCGCTAGTGCCATCTGTAGACTCGAATCAACACTAACCCTTTCTTTTCGTTCGTAGGTGCTTCAGAACTTGGAATCCTATCTGACTGAGGAGGAAGTGAGAATGAGGAAGCTGGACGAGCACTGTAAGTCATTTTTGTGCCTCACTTCAATTGTGGAGAGCGTCCTTCTCATGTGTGTTCTACAGGGCAAGATTACGCCAAGCGAGAGAACCTGAAAGAGATGAACGACGTGACCTCCGGAATGGCCTCAACAGTGATTCAGGTGTACCTGAAACCTGTTCTGGACTCCTTCGTTAACCCGGTGCTGTTGGCCAGACACGCCGCCCTCAAAGTGATCTCGCTGATCTTGAGTCAGGGACTGGTCCATCCCGTGCAGATCGTCCCCTACCTCATCTGCATGTCCACGGACTCTCAGAGCAACATAGTTGCTCATACGGCAGACAGGTTTGTACTGAAGTGACGGTCGTTGCGGATCTTCTTATCTACCTTTGCCGCCATATTTGTTCCAGAGAGTTGCAAGATATCGAAAAGAAATATCCGGGCTTCATCCACATGAAGCTCCTGCAGGGCATCAAGCTCTCTCACCGACTTCAGGAAATTACTCAACGTGGTCCAGTAGTCAGGGGATGCAAGATTGCCAAGCAAGGAGAAATCCCCACGGCGCTCAACGGATTCCTCTACTCGATCATGAAGACTACCAAGTCCCAGCGGCGGTCAATTCTCAACAATCTGCTCAAACAGTTCGACGATACCGCTGTAAGAATTTGCTTTTACTGCAATGACCCGCAAGCTTGTGTGTAGTTGCATCGTCACGTTCTTATCTTTGTAGAAAACACCCCTCAAATTGATGCTCTACCTCGCCGACAACCTGGCCTACATTCCCTACACGGTGTTGGACGAGCCGCTCTATGTGATACACCAAATCGACATTATGATCTCAGTGGCGGGATCAAATCTGCTGCAAACCTTCAAGGAGGTAAGAAGAAAGAGAATTCACCATTGCCCCCAGTCACGTGAGGGACTTGACTCTAGGCGTGTTGCTAGCATGTGCTGTTGAAGTATCTAGCGCAAATCCTACTTCACGCTGACTTGTTCATATTGTTAACAGTCTCTTCGGCCCCCTCCGTCTGCCGAGGCGCGTCTGAGCCTGGAGACTGGCAAGACCGAGTACGTGTACGACGAGGATCTTGACGACGAATATGATTCGGTGTTCTCGCGCCTGCCTGTCGACTGCAAGCCCCTGGTCGAGGCCATCACTGCATCTCAGGGGTGCATGTTACTCTTGGTACTCAAAGAGCATCTTAAGGACTTTTATGGGTTGACGGCAAGGTAAGTTGACGAAGCAGCAGACTCTGAAGATCATATTTATGCCCAGGAAGCAGGCCCAACATCAAGTCCGGCTCTTCCCTTACAGCAAAATCGCGCAGTATTCTCCCACGGACACGTCGAAGGCGTTCGACCGCCAGGTCAATCGTCGCCCCAATGTCCGCTTTAATCCCAAAGCCACCCTCGCTATCCTAGAAAAGGGCCCACCGCCTGACGTCCTCTCAGACGAGCAAAAGAAAGAGCTCGTTGAAAAATATCTGGAGGTAAGTGAGTTTGATGCGTGTGCTCCTCATGCTCAGTTATCCGAGTGTTGCCAGCTGTCACGCTCAATCCATGCGTAGACGTCGCAAGACAGGCGGAATTGCAGTTGAAGGTTTCGTGATCCGGTAATACATTGTTTCGTCCTTGATTTTCAGTTCAAGGAGCTCATGAACAAAATCGATCCAGACGATGAGGAAGAGGAGGAGGCTGTTCCAGCGGGTGCCGGCAGCGGAGCTGGTGCCCATGCGGCGGCCTCTGCCTCGGGTCCTGTCGGCCTGCCGGTAGCTGCCAAGACAATGTAAAAACAACTACATGCTGCTAGCGAAATTGGTCAGGAGTGCCTAATGGTTGTTTAGTGTCAAGTCAGTATGATCTTTGCATGAATTGAAAATTACTCGTCGTTTGTGTGAGACAGAGAGAGAAAAGAAACGATTATAGTAATTGTACTATTTTTGTGAGCCTAGTAAGAGTCTCCCAAGGATCGATTTAAGTATGATAGATGCCGTCGAAAATACATTAAGTACACATGAATGTATTCTCCATGTACCAGTTACGAGAAAGAAATACAAAATTTATAAGTCCTTTAGATTCGTTTATTCTCCACCAAGAACAAAGGTACTTGTCTATCATGAGGAGTCATCATGTACTGAAACAACGTCCTATGTGTCCATGAAGCACGCAATCTTCATTGCACATTATTCAATGTCCAGCGTAGGCGTCCACGCAGAGCAGCTGTTGACGGGAGAGTCCCGAGAGATGAGTTTCGTGCCGTTCTATTTGACACCAGGGAACCCACGAATCGGGGTAAATCTGTGAATTCTTCCAGTGCCAAGGAGAACGAGCAGCCCAACAATCTTCTGTGGAACACCTGAAACACAGTGAAGAAATAGCAGGTCATGGAGCCAGACTTGAACGAAGCGTCCACCGCCATGTCGATACAACTATCCCCACACACACGCACGTGCCTGCTGGGTACTGTTAAAGTTCTTGGGGTTCTCAGCGCCACAATGCAAAGCACAGGGTGATATTCTTTTTGTTCTTTCTTCCTAAAAAGCATTGATCATCACTTCTTACAAACGTGATGCTGCTGGCTCGCTTGCTTGCTCGTTCTTCCTCATGCTTTGCTATAGCATGTTGCTCTGTGAGCTTATTCGTGCAAAGTCTCGACAAAAACTACTCTGCAGGCTCTGTTGGATCATCTCTAGCGCGCGTAATTGCCGATTCTCCCCTTGCACTGGAGGACACTTTTTGTTCTCTTTCTCTTCCTGCCAGCTTTGCTTGGTTGCACGCTATCGCAATTTGGATGTTGATCCTGTCACAGTGGCCTCACCGTCACATTATATCGATTGGTTGTTGCAACCAGAAGTGTGCACCATTGAACTACAAAGTTTTCGGGGTGTCACACTGTACTTAGACGGTGTTTAATGCTGTTCAAGCCACGCCATGATCCCCTTTTCCCCGCCTTATTTAGTCACAGTGGGGAGAAGATTTTCATAGAGGGACCAGAGCCATCGGGGATGACACAAAGCAGGTCAGCTTTGCTTCAATGAAGGGCCTCTACACAGTACGTACAGCAGAGCAGCAGCAGCAGAAAATGGCAGGTGTAACAACGGTTCGTTGCATCTCTCTCTCTCTCTCTCTCTCTCTCTCTCTGTCAGTAATAGTTCATAGGTGCGTGCAGCGCCCATGATACAATAATGACTCGAGTGCAGACCGGAAGCAGAGGTCACAGCTGGGTTCAAGCTCCAGCTGCCTTAGGGCAAAGGCAAGTTTTTGGGTAGTAGGAGATCATCATCGCGGTCCTTAGAAGCGTCTCTTCGCTATCTATCTGTGCGAATGCTGGCGCTGAATTGAATTGCAGCATTTATGCGTACGTGTCGGAAGCAAGAAAAGTGTACGTGAGCACGGCAAGACATGTTCCGACTACGCAGGCGCAGTCGGGACGTATTTGATGTGTCGTAGCAACTGAAAAGGTCATCATAGTCAGAACGAATGAAAGTAGAAAGTAGGGAGGGAGAGTTTCCTTTTCTGGTCGAAACACGCACACAGGTACTGCTTCTTTCTGACTGTCGATATCAACGGTTTCGCGACAGAGTTGCCGTTTTCTGCACGCCAATGACGACCCGGAGAGGGGGGGGAGGAGGTTACCGCTTCCCATGGCATGTCTAACTTTATTTGCAGTGTATGCGCAGGTATACATAGATGTAGAACATTCGTACGTATGTGCGTAAAATGTGCTGTATGTTCTCGACAAAAGTCACGAATTCGGCCGCAGAAATGTCCTCCCCACACTGTACGTACAAAAATCGGTCTATAATTTGAATACATTTAGGAGTGTTTGCATGTACGAATGAAATTAGTTGTCGCTCTAGACTGCTATCGTGCATGCACACACACGCACACACGCACGCACAATGCAATGACTGTGACATTTTTAAAAGCTTTTAGTAAGCAATCCTTCAATTAACGTATCGAGCCCACTACAACTCAAAGCAAGAAATGTACGTACGTATACAGTTGCGTATAGGATCTTATTTTCAAATATGACCATTGCCGTGATAACCTTTCCTCCTTTGAACGCACAATTCACAATTCATGCGGTTTGATACGTGACAGAGCTGATTTCAATCGATAGCATGTTCTCTGTCTCTCACACAAAACGTACTCAATATATAAGCAAGTCCGACTTAAGCTTCAGTGAGTGAGGACATAGCTAGCGGCTTCATGAATGATACAAGCTGTGGGTTCTTTCCTCTCAACGTCCCCTACTCAAAGCACGACAAATATTTCAGGGCTCAGCCAACGCTCTAATACCAGTAATGACTGGGTTGTGGTGAAAGCACGAAGAACACCTTTACCATGCCAACTTGGCTAGTATTTCCTCACACATGTGCAGGAAACTAGAGAAAAACCGCTACTGCGTGAAAGACAAAGAAAGCAGTTGCAGTGCATAACGTACGGCGCAAATCAGCATTGCAGACATGCATGGACTGCTTAATTATCTTCCATGGCAGGTAATTTCTTCCCATTCTTTCTCTGACTCTGCGTGATTGGTGCCGTGTTCAATCCATGTTACGCATGACACAGTCTGAGCGTACGTACAGTAACGCTCTGACGTGATGGAAATTGCGGCGCGCTACGGTAGAGTCTAAGTTAACTAACATTCTCGGGGAAGCTGGTGAAACTGTCACTTTTGTGGGCCTAAGAAAAGTGCTGCTATAACACAGTTGTTGCCAGATAAGTGGTCAGGTGCGGACTGCCTCGTGGAGCTTGTCGAATCAAGCTGAAAGCTGAAAACTAATGTGATATTTAGTCAGTCCAATGTGAAGAGGCAGCGGTCATCTTTCCGAGACTTTTCTGGTTCTTTGCCAGTCTGAAGTTCTAAAATTGTCACTAAGTTTCTCTTTAGTAAGGGTCCTTTTTCTTCTGGGACGCGAGGAAGTTGTCACTAATGTGGTGTCTGTCACTAAATCCCCAGTCACTATACTGTAACATATACACTTGTTGAGTACGTATTAATGAAGCTACGCCAGAGTTCACCAGCGCTGGTAAATAATTCATTGGAGAAAAGCTCCGGTCTTCTTGTCTCCTGCGTACAGAAGTCGCCGCCGGAGCCTCTCGTAGTACACCACGTCCCAGTCACGTCCGCCGCATGCGTGTCGCACATGTTGTACTACTGAGCGAGAACGATTCTGCATTCATTACCTTCCATCAAAGGTTTTTCGCTTGTTACCTCAAAGGTACGTTGTTCGAATAATAATAGAACATGAAAATACGATAAAACTGATTGACTCACCATGGTCCAGGTGGAGCACCAGTTGCCTCTCATCAGTGTCTCCGACCACTGTTGCAGCTTCGCCATCACCTTCTTGACGGTTGAAAAAAAAGGTGTAGAGATGCGCCGTGGCAACGGTGAGTGAAGAGACACAAACAAATGCACTTTTCCACATGCTCTTGCCGACAGATGACAAAAAGGACGGCACAAAAAATCAACGTAAAATATCGCAACAACATATTAAACATAAAACAACAACAACAACACCAAGGTGAGGAGGACACAGTTTCCAGTACTCGTGGGCTTCGTGTTGTCTTCAACCGTGTCCTCGGTTGAGGAGAAGAATAACGAATCCTCTCGGTATGGAACCAGAGAACCACGGGCGAATCGCAGGGAAGGAGGGCAAAGAAGGTGGAGGAAGTTTGAGAAAGCAAAAAAAATTCACTCCCTCATTCCCCCTAAGCCTCTCTAAGCGCCTCTCCTTCGTGCCTCCGATCGACAACTCCCGTGAATTCTTCCAGTGCCATTCGGAGCAAATTCGGAAAACTAAGGTCTTCTGAAAGCAAACAAAGGCATGAGAAGAGCAAAAAGCCGCGGAAAGACAAACAAACAAACAAATATGACCAGCAACGTACAGTCGAACCTGGATCTAGCGATTGCTGAAAGAGAGCTTCTTTCACTCGGAACACGGGAAGCTTGACCAGGTCCGAGTTCGACTGTACGTAGCGGTCCAGTGCAGTGCACAGCAACGGCCGAGTGCACGAGCATCTACCGACTGTGTGCATGGGGACGTCCGTGGGCACGTTGTCAGACGTAGCGAGGGAAGAAGAAAAATTCGAAGGGAGTCTCTGCCTACTGAATAGCCTTTGGGCCAATTCGTCAGTTGGTGTTCGGCGCTGGCTTCGTTCAGACCTCTTTCTTCAGAACCAACGATGACTCCTAAGCTGTCATTAGGAAGATCTGCCAGACCAAGTGCACGTAAGAAGCGGGGGTTGCGGGCAGGAACAGTTTTAGCCAGGGTCGGACCTCGCACACCGAAAGTGATGATGCCAGGGGAGGATCGGGCGGCCTTTTTTTGTCATCGTCATTGACTTTTGAAGAAGGCTGGATCATTTTTTTTATTCTCCTCCACTCGTACGGAACAAAGGTCAACGTAGGCTCTTTGTACAGAGTTGGGTTTTTTTCCACCACTGCACTGGAGACAGACGCATGTTCGGAAGGTCGTGTAGCTAATAGATTGCTATGAGTAAACTCAGGAGAGCAGATTTAATGCCGTTAATTTCCCCCGAATCCGTGCAAATGAGAGTTAAAAAAGCTCCATTACCTTGCGTCGCCGCGCAGTTGTCGCGTGTTACAGCTGTGTCATATTTTGTGCCAGCAGACACGAGCAATAAAGCCCCGGACAAGAAAAGAAAGACACAACAGAGAAAAATACAGAAGAGTCAGGAGTTGTTTTGCTACATTTATCTCCTCACATTCTTGGCCTCGGGCGTTGCTATGAAACTGTTCGTTCTCACTGGTTCTGGCACATTTTCCGATCGCTACAAAATCTCACTGGCGGGCTTGGCCCATGCATGGAGCTGCTGGCACCGTGCAACTTTTGAGACAGGGTGGCAATGATTTTATGCCTAGCTAAGTCAGTGCTTGGCACGGTGGAGCTGAAACTCTCTCCACCAATCCTTCCTTGGGCTGCTCCAGTTGCGGTCCTCATGTATCTGCTACACTAAGATCCATCTACGTGGAGCAGCTGCTCCATTCAAGTCGCCAACGTAACGTCTGCGTACCACTTACACCTCTCGTCTCTGCCGCCAATGGCTAATGAACTCGGTCGCCGCCACTGGAGCCACAGTGTTCTCCTGTGCCATGTCCATGACGTCGTGTTTTTTTTTTTTTTGGTAAGTTTAACCGTGGTGAAAAAGAAGGTAGGTTTATCTGTGTCTTCACGCGCAGCCGTGACATTCATCGTCCCTCCCCAACCATTTTTGCCACGAGAGTTGAGTTGGATTCTCTCGGTCAGTCACTCATCGCTTCTTCCCCCTTTTTTGTGTGCTGGCAAAATTGCTCCAGGGAGGTCACGAATCATGACTGATGATTCATCGGACGCTCCAAGGCAGACTGAGAGGGGCATAATGGCCCTCAAAGAAACTGATTGTTCTGGCTACTTTTGTTGTGGCACTCGATTATATCGCATATAGTGCGCTGGCAGCGGCTTCACGGGGTTACTCTCATAAGAGCTATGTACTCAACAAGCCGTGCATCAGTTTGCTTTGATGTTTTTTAGCAGCCACCACCTCGAACTGGAGGTGCACTTCTTTATTACACTAGTATAATGCAACTTTGAAGCCAATGCCCTAAAATAATTCTCTCCCCCCCCCCTCGTTTCCTGTCCGTTGTAGGGCTTTGATATAACTTGGAGGTTTCTTCAGTGGTCTCATTCGTTGAATCAAAGGAAAAAAGTCGTCCAGCTGATTGGTTTTGGTGCTCTCGAGCTGTTCATACTACATCTTGAGTACGATCGAGATTGCCATGCAATGTGTTATGTCATGTAGTCTCATTGAGCTGATACCATTGTTCGGCGTCACTACATTGCTTTTAAAAGACTCACGCCAGATTCCTGTCAGCCACACATGCGAGCTGTTTGCGTTTTGCATGTGTTTTGCTTGCTCTTGCTCCAGAAAGCAAATGGACGACTTTTTTTGCCCAGCCATCTCATCATAAAATTGCTAAGGTCGACTTGCGTGTTACCTCGCAGTTATAATGCGAAAGTCTCCTTTCCTACTTCCTCTTCCTCCCCGTCGATTTTCTTCTTCCACTCACACGGTCCAATTTCGCGACTTCATATCATTTTCATCGCCGGCCAAGGAGTACGTAGATGCAGTCTGTTACTCGTGCAACGTGCTGAGTGATTGCACAGCAAGATGCATAAGCACAGTCCCGTGCCAGCTGCAGCGCTGTGCAATGAGTTCAGGGAGTTGCAAAATTCCTGTGTCCGTGTGCAACTTGCAGGAATGCTGCCAACAATATATGTATCCATCAAACCTTGACTTTTCACTAACTTATCTGTGACCTTTCGCAGACATTTGTTGTGAACCATTCCAAAGTCGCTTTTTCCACAGTGTCGTCCTAGGCGAGAGAGAGTAAAAAATCTCACTTCACACGCACGTTTCAGCGCGCAGTGCCAGGACTTGCATGCATGAAAAGTATTGTCCACAAGGGCCTGAAAGCTAATGCTGCAGAACGAGTGGAAAAGTTAGGCAAAGGATATGGACGAAGATAATAGAACACACACACACACACGCACACACCAGAGAATAGGGCTGAGTGTCTGTTAAAAAAAAAGAACATCTGTGCGAAAGTCTCTCTTACCTATTTTTGACACACCTTGCTGCTCCTGTTTTCACAATCTGCTTTCTTCATTGCCTTCTCTCCTGCAGTCTCTCTTCTCTGTATTGTATCACTGTACTTTGGCGCTTTGCTAATGGCAGCCTAATAACAATGCTCATGGCACTGCGCGGCTCCGCCACCGACTGGAGGAGCGAAGTCGGTCTTGTCGAGCGAGCGAGCGTTTTCGGACAGACAGGCAACTTCGCGGGGTTGAATGTTCGATGGCTTCGGGACGGACGAATGGTGTGCAAGGGGCCTTGTGACCACCTGTCTTCTGGGGGAAAGGACCAGGTACAGGTAGGCTACGGCGCGCCCGCTCTGTACCAGAAAGTCTTGCCCGGCCACGGAGACCCAGAGTCGACTGTGCTGTCGTCCACTACTTGGTTGCATGGACCCGCACTCACAGTGAGTGTCTCTCCTCGGATCTCAGTTGCCTTTTCTTGGCCACACACACACACACACACACATGCACACGCACACTCATTGTACGTACAGGTGGGACAGATAGAACAGAGGAAGGGCTCACAGTGCTGTTAGCTCGGGTTGCTGCTGAGAGCGGAAGCAGCGATCCACTCTCGCCATCTGCGCTGCTGCCTCCAGAGCCAACGGCGTTTCACCTGGCTGCGCCCGGTTGAAGAAGCTTCGTTGCTGCTGCGGTCGCCGTTGCCGGCGGAAACGGGAGCGACGCGGGCTCTATCATTAGGCCAATTAATCGTTGTTGCTGCTGCTGTTGCTGCTGTTGTCGTGGCTGCTGGGGCTCCTCGACGATGAAGACGCTGCCGTCGCCGCCGACGCCGTCGAGCGCGAGGTGGATAAACTGACGGACAATCTGCTACTTCTGTTGTGGATGGCGCAACATGTGCGAGCCAAAAAAAGAACCTTGCACCCACTTCGACGAGATCACAAACGGCCACCTCTTGTTGGCTGTTTTTGTGACTTTATTATTGAGCAGACATTCGATCATGGCTCCTTTCTCTCCAGGCTCTGTTTTCGTCTTGCTGCTCCTGTTCCGTTCAAGAGAGTCAAAAGGGACCCCAGTCATGCAATCTCTTTCCTTGCTGGAGCTCTTTTCTTTACCTCACAGCTCTGTGTGCCAGTATGATACAGCGTCGGGGCTCAGGGGTGCACCAACCGGGCAAGTCGTAAAATTTTGGCGTTTGCTTCGACGGTTCTTTTGATTTACACACCCCGAGCATCAGGCATCCCCATCTAGTCAACGTCGATCTGGAGGAGAATGTTCAAGCACGTAATGGATGTCTGGAGCGTGACTAGGACAAGCAGCACAGGAGACCACACAAATTATGTCGTTTTTTTGTTCTCTTGCCCATGTGTACATGTGTGTGTGTGTGTGTGTGTGTGTACGTGCTCCAAATACGGCAAATTGGCACTACCTAAGTTTGAAAGGCAACAATGAATAATCAATGACACTACCTGAGTTGCTTGCTCTGCACGCGAATTTCGGCGCACGAATCAATCCGACGTGGCAGCAATTGGCCCTCCGTTGTTCCCGTTGTAAATAGCTCAATTCGCTGTGCAAATGACAGTACTAAGGCTACTGTAGCAGAACAACAACAACAACGTGGGCAAAGACAGAGAAAGGCTCCCCACTTACTTAGTCACGAGTCACTTACTTGCTGCAGTACGTGATGGATGAATTGTTAGAAAGGACATTGACCTCCATGAGCCATAACAACGTTACGCTCGTCCAAACCTTTCTCCACGCACTCTGGACGTAAGAGACAGACTGCGACTGAGGACGCCAGTCTTTTATGCGATCATATTCGAATGGGGCGAGTTCAGCTCGACCAAAATACTGCGGATACGTGAATTTTAGGGCTCTCCATGCCAGTTCCTATAGCTTTCTTTCTCCTTCGCTCTGATACCTGCTTACTCTTCCTGTGCTGAACATGTCCTGCGGCCCATGCTTTGTACCTGCTTATTAATACGAGTGCGTGTAATCACAACTGAGTTGCGACTGCACATGCTTGAGGATTGTTCACGGCTACCAAGCCAACTGGGCGCTGCCTCTGTCACTGATACCTGCTTAAAAAAGCTCAAGCCTATTCGCACTCCCTTCAGAGCTATAACCTTTCCACTGCTGATGGCGGTTGCTGGTGGCACGAAGTAGCAGAGCCCCTTTTTTCCCCTGCCCTCTTCCTTCCCAGGAATTAGTTTATTATGAAACCTCTCCTCGTCTGCTTGTGCCTCGACATGAAAAGCCTTCTCATGACAACATCAGGAAGGCTAACTCCGAGGGCTCCTGCAGCTCCACGGCTGTTTCCTACCGCAGAGAGAAAGAGAGGCGTGGGCAAAATCGATAAAACCTTGCATTCTTTCTCTCCCCTGCCATGGGACCCAGTGGACCTGGCTACGTACGTAGCAGGAACCGCACGAGACTACGATGACTGACGTGGGACCAAGTGGAGCTGACTTCAGTACGTCGCAGTACTGTTCATGCCGTGCGCAGGACTGTACGTGGGTAGGGAAAAGGGCAGCGATGACTGACGGCTGGCGCCAAACAGCCTCATTCTGGCGAGAGCCACACAAATTAAGAGTGGCTGGATTTGTAATTACAGGCGTTTGCTGAGCGTCCCGCCTTTCTGATCATATGGAATTAGTCGAGGAGACGTTCTGGTATCATACAGGGTGCAAGTAAAAGTCAGTCTGAGTTCTAAGGCCGTCATTAATATAGTTGCACCTACGTATACGTTGTTCTACTTCTTCTTTTCCGCCTTTTCATCACCTACTTTCTTCATGGGACACACACGAGGAGGCTGTGACCGAGTGTAGAAAGACCCTAGAGAGGGACCGCGCCCACATTTCTTATCCTTCACTACACTCGTAGCTTAGGGGGAGCTTTCGCTGTATCCATCTGTGACATCATCCGGAGTTGGAGGAATCAGTCATTGACTCGGTCTTCTCCTTCTTGTCGTTATATACAGTCAGTAACACTCGTTGTTGTCATGGCAAATACGTCTCTTAGGCCCGCACCTCTATGTACTCCAGTTCAAGATCCTCCTGCTTTCACATCAACTGTACTTCGGTGGTGTGGTCGAGGAAATGATCTTCACAGGTGTGTCATCCTTATTGAAGTTTCATGGCACATGTATATTTACGATATCGGATCATGTCGCTACATAGTTATTTGGTTTGAAGCAGAATCTTTTTACGATTGAAATTCCCCACCCCACCACATCGATAAACACGTACGAACGCAAGCAAATTTTGGTATAGACTGTCTAAAATTACCTACCTACGTCGCTTCCCTTGCAAGTTTTCCGAATTAAGTATTCAATTATGGAATAATGAGATCGAAGACAATTACTGCAGGTCATAAATAGCTCGACTTGGCCACCAAGTCTGACACATGTCACCACTTCATTCGACTGCAAAATACCGAGCGTGCTGTCGAACTGGTCCATATGTGTACTATGCTCATGAGCAAGACCCCATTAACTCACTATGCATACCTTGTGGATCGTGGTATCTCTATTTGGACTCGTTTATGTGTGACACACGTCTGTGTACGCGCAGAGCAGTGCGTTCATGCATTGTGTAGCAGCAGTGGCACATGAAGGCGTACTAGTGTGCACGGACGTCAATGTTACGTACTGTAATACCGAATTTAGAACACTGCAAACTCGAGCTTCAAGAATCGGCTTTCTGAATGATTCATACGGCAAAGCTGTCGACTGAATGTAGCTGAGAGTTGTACGTATCCATTCCCAGCAGAATCTTTTTGCGCCGTAGAGTGGACAACGATGGAGGAAAGTTTTTTTTTCTCATCTGTGCAACAAAATCGTGCCCTTTCTCTTCCGATGAATAAGTGACGTAAGCGCGCTCTGCGCAATGTAGTTTAGAAGTGACGTTAGAATAAAATGTTTGGCAACGCTAAAAAAAATCGGAGTCCGCTTGTATCAATCAAGAATTCTTGCCCAGTCGTTAGCCATGCATTATTGATGTCCCTCAACCTGTGTAGCAAGACTTCATGTGCACTGAGTAATTAGAGGACTCATTTTTCTACTACAAAAGTGGCATTGGCGGTGATTGCCACCCCGTTGGTCCACGCTAATACTCACCTATAAAGAGGAGCTCCTAAGGGTCTCGTCACGCGATCGATATGGCCCTTGAACAAAAGCGGCAGGAAGGGAGAGGGGTACAAGTACAATCACAAAGGAGAAAAATCCTTTCTCATGACCCTAACTTTTCCTTCAGTTCAGTAGTTGTTTCCTTTATTTGTGGTGTTTCAACAGTTGCCAGTACTGGCGCAGATATTTCTGGAGCTGAACCGAGCAAGGAGCATGCAAGTGCTGAGCCAAGTCGAGCTTTGGGCCAGCCTCGAGCCAACATGGTCGAAATTTCGGGCAACTTTATCACATAGCGAACGTCAATTTCCAAGTCTAGCCGAGCTTCGACAAAGCGTCCTAGGCTAATTCAGACTTGAATTGGTATGGTGACAGGTTTTTTGCTGCTGGCTTGGCCGTGGTCTGCTTGAAAGTTCTGACTCTTGGTACGGTAAGTTGACAGTCGGTGGGAAGCAGGCATGGCTTAAATTTAAGGTCTCACCGACGATGTCAGTCCAGAGGCGTGCAAGCGTGTCCGGGAAGGCTGTGAGCAGGGCCATCAAGGGCCTTACGGTGGTCTTCAACGCTCGCTCCTATCACTGGCTGCTTACAATGAAGCGGACGGAAGTCAGCCTTCCAGTGGTGCAGTGAATGAGGGAACAGTTAACTATGGAGAAAATTCCTCTTCTCCGCTGACCTGGTCTTAAGCTGCTATCATGACCACTGGGTGGGTCCTGCTGTTGCTGAAGTCATGCCAGTGACGTACCTCATCTTAATCCCTGGGAATTCTACGTACATCTGTAGTAGTGATGGACCGAGCCTCGCTTGGGCTGAATGCTGGACTTCACTGCTCAGCCACATCAAGTTACGGGACTTCAACTTCGGCACAGCGGTAACCCATTCTAAATCTGGGGCTCAACATTCAAGGTTGCCACATTTCTAATTGAAGTAGGTAATCAATCACGGGTTAACTAAGAGGGTCAACACAGGTTAACTATGGTTTCTCAATGAGAAACCATAGTCTTTAGTAGCTCAGTATGACCTAATCGCACTGCTGACATCAGACCAGCAACTTACAAGTCAGGAGTGCAACCTGTCCTAAAAAGTTATGAGCCTTCCCACCTCTCCAATGCAGATCTCTGATTTGACAGTTTGGTTGTCAGGCAAGGTACAAACGTAAGCTCCAGGATCGTCCTACTGAAAGTCAGGGACATAGGGTAGGACGATAAAATTACTTTCGTTTTTTCTCTCTCCTGGCTGAATTGTCATGCCTTGATGCTGGCAAGTGACTCTACTGAGGAGGAACCGGGGGCAACTCCCTGGCTTGACTGCAGTCAACTCTTTTTGCGTCCTCCTCCTGTCTTGTCCTTAGTATCTGTCGCCGTCGTCGTGGACACCTAAACCGGACTGTAACAAAGTAAGTCTTCCAAAAGAGATTGCTAAAAAATAGTGTTTGTGTTTAAGACCAAGGACGTATGGTTTGAATATGAAAGAAATATGTTCTATCCGTTGCACAGTGTACAAACATAAATGTAGTAGGGACGTTCGTCACATCAACTCAGTCAAGCTCAAAAGTGTGACATACGGTACACGTAGCAGGAAACAAACACACCTGTTGCAGAGACAAATTTTCCTTGGTCTCAAAACAGCAGGACCTTCCCGCCCTCGGTGTGTTGAGAGGGTTTTTTCCACTCCAGCATCCATGGATTAAAAAAAAGGAAAGAAACGACATCACTCCAGTAGAGGCCAACCAGATCATGGCCACCTGCTGTGCCTTCAGGCCTCATTGTGAGGCTGTGACCGAGCCCAACGTTGCCCACAACGATTGAGTCGTGCCTCCTCCACCCCCCAAAAAGTTCTTGGTTTTTTTTTTTTTCAAAAATGTGGTCACAACTCTAGCCAGTCCAAATGCCTTCAAGCTGTCGATCCCCGAGATCGACGCTTTGCATGTACAGTGGGTACGGTACGTGATGTACAATTTATTCATAGGCCTAATAAGTACTTTGTAATTATTTGCGGTGAAGAAAGTTACCACGGAGCCGCCACATAGTGGAATTTAGAACTTTTTTAACCGTGACAAGAGAGATTCAACAAAATTGTTGTCTGGAAAGTATCTTGGCTTGGTTGTGGTAGGTCGAGGTGCGACGAGGGCGATGGTTTGCACCTGCCGCCTCTATTTCCTCCCAGTGAGAGAGGCGGAGAAATATGTATCATTATGATTGCATCCGTAGAGACGTCGTAATTGTACAGTACAGTAGCACTGGACGTAGTGTACGTAGTCATTGCGTAAATCCCAGTGAGCTTCAATATATTGCGTTGCTTGGCTTCTGGCATGCATGCAGTACGAAATACTGGTATCTAGCTCGGTCTGGTACAGTGGAACCTCCGTGTTTAGCTCAGTCAGCGTCAGTTACTCAGCCACACCGATGGGATGAACTGAGAATCGCTGCATACAGCCTCATTCCGCAACTCCACGGTACATTAATGAGTCATAAGTCAGCAGAACGACAGCAGTAAATAAGTAGTGCGCATGCGTGATTACAGTTGACATCCACAATTGTTCGCCTGATCCAAATTCTCACAGAAGGAAAAAAAAAGTTAAAAACAAAAATAAAACAACCGTCACCATTGAAAAGGTGTGACGCAGGCGATTCCAGCCACAATTAATGAGTTACGTGCAGGCAGAAGTGGTGTGCTATTATAACCCTTTCTTCCTGCTTACGCTGACAAATGGATTTTGTAGCTGCGCAACAAGTTCGTATGAACATTTGTTCAGTACTAGTCTTTGGCTGGCCATAGTCACCCAGGCAGGCACCAGCAAACTCTCGTAAGTCAGCGTTGCCGGCGGTAGCCACCGGATGTTGCTGGGAAGAGAGGGGAGCTGCAGCCAAGCGGAAACGCAAATTGTCTCTCTATCTCTGGCTGGGCTCCTCCACTTTACAATGAATACCTAATACTATCGTCAAGTCTGTCCTGGGCTGACCCTGGGACGAGACCACGCTGGTAGTGCTATTTTTGGGGTGGGAGACATCTTGGGTGATCTCCTGACAGACATGAACGACACAGCGAATGCCAGTTGTAAATGGAGACCACTGTAGAAAAAAAAATATCACAGAGCCATCACGGTAACGTGCAGTGTGTACCAACAACATGGATGCAGGAGCGGCAGCTTGCTTGACTCCGTCGATGACTGCGGCAGCGGGAACCTGTGGTCAGCTGCTCTGGTCCACACCCTCTTTACGCCAGTTTGGACTGGCAAAAGGTGCAGCTTGTGCATCAGATCGCGAATTATTGCTCAACTTTGTCCGCGCTCGCTGGCCCGTTGGCTGGCTTCCTCGGCCCTCCTGGTGTCGTAGGTCGGAGATGGGAACGCCAGCCACGACTTGGAAGACGCGACTCAAGTGACGCCGAAATGCGCCCTGTGCATGGCCGGGAGGGAAAAGACAGAAAGAAGAAAATATAAAAACTTCCTGGCTGCTCGAGACAAATTGCGATTTTTATTGTTGGTGTTCCAGGAACAGCCAGTAAAAGGCAAGTCCGACTCGACGTTTTGCGGCAAAGCACCTCTCACTCTCCCGCCGTCGATAATTTGACAGTGACAGAGAGAGCGCGGAGGTGATTGTACTCGGAGGGACGATGGCGCTCATGAAGATGGCAAAAAGTAAGAGGCGATACGCTGTCAAGGAGAAGCCGGGGTTCTCCTGCTCCGCCCCTGAAGGTGGCCATCAGGGAGAAAAATGCTACGTTTAAAGCGTGCTTGTAAGTGACAAATTATGCGTGAAGATGCTCTATTACTGGCCCGCGAGGCAGATGCATTTTTGTGCACGGACACACACGCACAGTAGATCCGATAAATTATGTTGCTCATGGTTTTTATAAGCGCGCGCTGAAGCTGTTGTGCCTCATGGAACCATCACGACCAAGGCATGGCGGTCGAGGCAGTGGCTGGCGGTGCTTTTTGAATAATGGCACGACGAATATCGATTGATTCTCCTTCATTGTCGAGCCTTTGGCAGCTTAATCATGGGAAAGAGGAAAGAAACCTCAGCCAAGCAGCTCCGTGACACAAAGTCGGACCCTGGCTGGCGGTGAGCAGAAAGAGATTTTAACGATCCCCACTGGAGAAGCGCAAACTTTTCCACGTACACCACGATGACGATCTCCGACTGCTGCAACAGCAATGAGGAAGCTCATTTAACTGTCACAACTGCGACAAAAGACAATGGATGGAATCAGAGAATGAAAGAGGAAGAGGCGTCCCAAACAACCGACAGATAGATAACTCAAGAGTTACCATCTAGGATCAGTTTTTTTCCGCCGTTCTGATCACTGTATTGGTTACCAGGAAAGTTCAATGCCTCCTCTATTGCAATGAGAGGATATGCAGGTGACAGGAAGAAGAAGAAGAAGAAGAAGAAGAGGCTGCTCAAAATTCAAGTCAATTATATAATCACCGGAGGTAATTTCCTGCTTACTGCGTAGGCTTGAATTTGCTGACGGTGACAACAGCGGAGGAGGAGTTGGCTCGGCAGGCATCGCCGTGTGATTACTTGGAGGTAATTTTTGCGCTGGTCCGGATACGTGCGTAGAAACTCAGACTGAGTAATGAGCAGCAGATGCAGCTTCGCAGCCGATGGTCATTTGTCATCGTGAAGAAGTTCCTCTTCTCAAACTACCAAGACTATTACCATTACTTTCCGGAGGCTCGTCTTGGCCTCAATCCTGTACATCTCGCCTGACGATCTCGCCTTCTCTCTTCTGCCAGACAAACGTCCATATTTCCCGCCCTCCCTCCTTCCCCAAGTTTCCCCTCCTGGCTGTGTTTTTGATCCCTCAATTTTGAGCTGAGCTGCTACACAAAGTTCTCATTCATTGCCGACTCCTGACTGAGGTAAACCTGCCATGAGCTTCCTCTTCTGTTGGTCGAAGAAGACAATGGAACAAGGGTGGTGGCACTCAGAGGATGGGAACCTTCTGGCGCTGCTGCTACCTTCGAAATTAGCCGGCGGGATCTGAGTCATCATCTTACTACTCGTAGTACGTCTGCACCAGTGCATGCATTGCGAAGTCGCATGCGTATTGCCTTTCGAGCTTCAGAGCAGCTCGAATCATTAACAATTAACGCAAAGGCGGGTTTACCAATGCAAATTTGGGGGCGCCGTCGCGGCAGCAGAGGCGTACGCGTGCAGCTGGAGAGTGCCCGAGTGGGTGAAGACCCAAGTGTGAACGCGCCTTAAACCAGGCGTCTGCGGTGTAAGAAGATGATTGCTCGTCTCCAGGCTTTGACGTCGCCAAACGCCTCAGGACAACTCATAGACACAGTGAAGAAGAAGATCATTGACAGAAGATCATTGGTATGAAGCACCAGATGCCCGAGATTACATCAACGCTTAAAGATCGTTCACTCGTGCCTTTTTTTTTTTGCTGTTGTTTTCTCATCGATCGTTGTTCTCGAACTTTCAGAAGCGTAAAATTTGCCGACCGGCAAAAAAATCTGTTGCCGCTACGATTTTCTTGTTATTTCCTCCCTCCCTGTGTGTCTCTTTCCAACCGCCGCCTTGCCAATGCTGACTGATAGCCCGGGAGGAAATGGTTTGGTAATGTTCCGGAGGAGACGCGGACAGCGGCGGCGCTGGCACACATAAAATTAAGAATAAAAATCACAAAAAGCATGTTTCACTGATTGCGGCTGGCGTGCACGTTGCCGCCTGGCGTGACGTGGTACGACGGCGGCAGCAGCGACGGCGGCAGCAGCAACAGCGGCAACGCGACGTTCTCCACGTATGTGGTGGGATTTGGCTGCTACTGCAAAAAAATGTTGCATGCCTTCGGTTCGCCGCTTGCATGGTGAGCGGCCGTTCGTGCGTTCATGCACCGGTGACTGCCTCAATTGCGGACCGACCGGTGAGCCACGTTCCCGCTGGACGACCGACGTGTACAACTTTTTGGGCTTCGACGTAAGACCAATGATTAAGCTGGGTATTATGCTTAATTGACGGCATTTTTAACGCCATTTGCCTGGTGACTGGGGTGGGGGGTTGGGGTGGGGGTGCGCCTTAGGGTGCACTTACACTGGCGACTAGGTTGGGCGAGCGATGTGTCGATTGCGCACGCAAGTGAACATATACGCACTTGCTCGTGTTCATCAATGGCTGCCGTGGTCAGCCTGAACTCAACGTGACACGTGCATGGCATAAGAATCTGCCAGTGTACACCAGACTTCAGCCACCATTGTTTACTCAATCCTTGTTTACCCATGAGCAAAATTTTCAGGGACTCTTCGCGTTACTGTGCAGTTGTGACAAATGCCACTCTGGTACAGGACTGATTACTAATAAGGAGTCACCATTGCTGTGCCTACTGAGCACGTCGAAATTGTGCTATGCAACACATGCCACACACTTCGAGAAGTTGGAATGCATATAATCCTAAAACCACTTCGCTCGTCGTCGTCGGAAGTCCTGAAGTAAAGAACAAAGAGACCACATAATGCGTGAGAAGAGGAGGGAGCTTTGTGAAATAAATCGTTCGAGGTACTACTACCTCCTTGCTACAAAGAAATATGGATCCGAGAAATATTTATGAAAGATAAGACCGATTTGTGTAAATACACAGTCCTGTAACGTCAAAAACCACATGTTTGCGTTGCACATGTGAAGCTTACCGTTACAACCTACCTCTTCCTCGTTGACGTTCCACCGAGCCAACTTTGCGGCCAGCTCGTCGTCTCCCTTGAAAGCCTCCGCCTCCTCGTCTTCATTGTCGGAAAGTTCTCCCACTCTTCTTTGCTGCCAACTGTTGCTCTAATCCTTGAGCAGGTGCCTCTCTAAGCAGCTCCTTCACTTTTTCCTCCAGATCGATCTTTGTTCGGCCGATCACTCTTCAAACTGACCATGTTCATGGCGGATATCCGCTCCTCCTCCTCCTCGTTGGCAGCTCCGTTGGTAGTTAAAGGATATTAGGATTAAACCTCACATTGACTTGTAGCACGTGTTACGCATGTGCTATATGAAGGGGTGATGAGTGAATGTCATATGATGGCTAACGACATGCGACCGTACCAATGCACTCCCATTGAAGCTGTTGTCACTCACACTGACAGCGTAGTTCCTTGTCCACTGCTCCTTGCATCCGGAGGTGACGTCGTCCACAAGCTCATTCCTCTCCTCCCATGTTCCAAAAGTGCCGAGTCTCCTCAGCGTAGAACAGGTCAAGCGCTTCCAGTCAGTACTTTTCTACATCCTTCTACTAAACATGCAATTCAGCAATAAACACATTCGTCAACTCACATGCAAATGACCTAAATTTCTCATCCACTGCAGACCCTTGTTGCTCTTTTCCTGGTGTTCTTGTCGAGCTAGTTCAACCAGGGACCTCTGGTCAACATCCAGCTCACGTTGGACTCTGACGGCCCTTGCATGCGGACGGAGCTGGTGCTGGCATTGCAGATAATGACTGATTTTTTTATAAAAAAGTCATGGACGATATCAGTCTCAGGTAATTGGTTTATGTATGAAAAACACGAATAATGGACACCACGCACTGGCTGCATCGCCTTGATCGTGCAGCTGCAGTTGCTGGCTCGTATAATTGCAAAGTTGATGAAGTGGTTCCGTCGCTTCATTCATGGTCACGCATGCCTAGCTTTTGATGGAAACTTCCTTCCAGTAGGATTTGCGGCCTACTTAGCCTGGATGGTATATACGAGCCAGAGGACATTAACCTAGCTCGCTTGGCCAAGCTCAGACGCTGAAACAGAAGCCACGCTCATCTGATCCGCCGTCCACATATCCGAATTCCATCTTGATCCTCTCCTCCACCTTGCGTATCTCCTGTCGTCTCTTCTCCTCGTCCAGCATCAGGCCCTCCACCTTCTGGTGTCGATGCTGTTTCGCCCCAGGATCTCCTCCTGGTCCAAGACTGACCCCGTCCATTTCTCCAATCGTTCCAACCTCCCCCGCTCAGCCTCCCGCGCCAACATCTCCGCCTTCACGTTGTATGCGCAGTTCCTCACCCTCGCGTTCTTCTTCTTCCTCCCCACATCGGCGCCCTAACCGGACCCGTTGTTCGTTACAGATGTCCTGCACGATTGCCGGTTCCACCCCTGTTCTAGATAGCAGACGTGTTTTGAAATGCGCCCGCGCTATCCCGGAACTAGATCTTGCTGTTTCGGTACGGAGACTCGAAACCAAGAAATGAGAGACTCGACTCAACGCCCCAACTTCCAGGACCAGAGGGTAGCGATCACTGAGTAACTCAGGGTCCGCCAAAGAAGTTATGAACCTCATGTCTTAATACACACGAGGACGCGGCGGTTGACGGGCGATCCGAGGACAGGGAAAAACAAGTCGATTCAGGGCCGAGCAGCAAAAAAGGAACAAAGTAATCCTGGGAAAAGCAACACCATTATGAGTAGTGATCAATTCCGGGCTGAATATGAGCTGGGGCTGAATCGTGGATTGTGAGTCACGATTCAACCCGGGCCTTGCAACAATACTGTCTAGCCCCAAATGCGTGGACGAACAAGAGAGGTGAAGGAGAGGACTACGACCAGCAGAACCACAAAGGGGGGGGGGGCAAAGGATATAAGCATTAGTCACATCGGGGTTCCTCAGCTCACGAGGCCTCCGGGCGTTTTCTGGCCTAACGAAAACCAATCTTCGATTGTGGCCATTTTGTACTTAACGAGTCAGACAGTTTTTTTAATTACTTTAAGGATGGATACATGATGTACAGTTTATTAGTAAAAAGATCCTCTTCTTCCCATCATATGAGTCACCTATTGACTATACGCTTCAACAATACTTCGAGCCACATACACACCCCTGCAAAAAGATAGCACAACCACTTAATTTCTCCATTTGGATCTTGTAATGGCAGTTTCTGAGGCCTACCTCGTGACCACTTGGTACCATAGGTTTCTTCAAATAGACGATGGTGGCCTTGTGACTCTGTCCCACATCCCCTGGAAAGACAGTCCTGCGTCGACAACTCAGTGATGTGGCCCTTCTCAAAGTTATACTGCTTCAGTGCCCTCCCCATCGTGGAGTTGATGTTCTTCAGACCAAAGATGTTGAAGAACCAGGGCTTGAAGATTTTGTTGCCACTGCTGCGGTCAAACAAGGTGTTAGCCTGAACAATGGCCAGGTTTTTATAGTAGTTCTATCTTTTAGCAGCATTTAGAAGTAGACCAAACTTAATTTTTTTTGAAACTTTCTTCTTCCCTCAGTGACTTCATAAAATTTCATGCAGAGCTAGTAGATCTTTGACTCATGTGCCATGAACAGCAGGAAAAAGATGTCCCCATCCCTTATTTCAGAATAGAAAAAAAATTCTGGTTGATGCCATCTGTTTGCAGGGGGTGTAGATATTGGAGCTAAAAGGTAAGTAACAAGAGTTCCAACTCTATCCTATTCTTAAGTGCCAGTCAGCCATTTGATGAAGATGCACAAGCAGAGCAAAGAAGAAGCATTTACTCCAAGACAGGCTGAATTGTTCTTCCCTTCTGTACCACTATAATTCGTGCCAGGCTCTGCAATGAGGCAGGAATGACAACACTACCCCTAAGCTCTTCGTTGCTGACGTCTCGGCTTCTTACCACTTATTTGAAATGGTAGCACCTCTGTGTGACCAACTCCCATCATGAAAGAGTCAGGGCACAAAATGCATGATCAAGAAAGGTTAAATAGTGAGACGAGTACAAAAGAGACAGTCAACAGTCATCCATTTAAAGAATCGCCGAGCTGTATCTAAGTCATTAAACGAGGGAGAGAAGCATGCATCGCCAACTAGCAGCCATGCTGGTAAGTATATGTGGTTGCAGCCAAACAATGAAACAGGAAATGGTAGTTTCTCGAGGAAACTTCCCACCGTGGAGTGGATTCTCGCCATTGTCAGCCTTGCATTTCATCCAGATCCTCTGAAAGAGGCACCTGATCTGGCTTCTCATATCTTCAATGCTGAAGAGTGTACAGGTGGAAAAGGTACCATCCGTGCTCACTGCATTTCTAAGATGTCTTTATCCGAAACTTCTTATGATCTGTACTTTGATATCAATTCTGGTTCTTGTGATGTGATAACAGTACATTTTGCCTGTGCAGCTGGTTCCTCTGCAGAGTCCAAACATACCGCAGCTCTTGTTCATTTCATAATCATGGGTGAGTATAGGTCTGCACTGACAACCCATATGCTGACAGGCTTCTTCAGCAAAGCTGAAAGCACTGTACCCATGTGACACCATGGAGAAACTAAAAAGGTAAGATGTAGTATGCATACTAAATACTGTGCAATAGGGCGTTTCAATATTTTTCAGACTTAAAAAGTGGTAAAAGGTCAAAACATTAATGTTTCATTAATCTTTTTTCTTTAATGATTTTTCTGACACCCCTAAAATTGCTGAAAGTCTTAGTGCAGTAGCACAGTACATAAGACTGCATGAATTCACACTTCCGAAAATGTTATGTTATAAAAGTATCTCTGATTGGGTCAAAATTTTAGGTGCTAATTGTAGGCAGTGTCCAGTATTGCCACCTAAAACTTTAGCTCCATTGAAGACACTTGTATGACATAGCATTTTGGGGTTGTTATGCACTGTCGTCTCCTGTTTCATGCAGACTTTTCAGGAGTGAAAAACACTAAAAAGTCATCCTAACAATAATTCACAGTTTTCTTTTTTGTCAACATCAGTTTCCATGGCTCTGCGCCATTGATGCTGTGTTCTAATAGTGTATTCAGGTGTGTGTAGTTCACATGCGGATGTGCTCCAACTTTCAATGGGTTTCAATGTGTTTTTGAGTGTATTTTTGGGTGGTGAAATGCATATTCAAATTTCCTGCCAAAACATGACTCATGCTGGTGGCTGAAAGAGATGTAGCTCGAGTCAGACAAGCGGCCGGATCAGTGAGTCATGACTCAAGCTGGTGGCCGAGAGACCACATGAACTGTACACAGAAAGATGAAAATTTCCTGCTCAAACATGTTGCAATCCTGTTGAGAAGCAGCTGGACCAGTGAGTTAAGCTGGTGGCTGAGAGGCCGGTGGCAATGGGGCAAAATCATACCAGGCACTAGAAAATGTGGCAGTAAGATCACGATCAATCAGTGCTAGAAATTTATTTAATGGCACTTACCACCAGCAAATGGACTAAATTTCCCGACTGTCAAAATGTCAATGAGTTTTGTTTACATGTCAAATTAACACCTTGTCACTCTCTTTTTGTTGCATCACTGAACCTAGCAGCCTCTCAACCCAGACAGGGGTTTTTTGAGTGCTTTCATATTGCACCCGAAGGTCTGGGGAATGAATCCCCCTTGAAAATGTCAGTCTTGGGGTCTGGATTCTCCCATGAAAATTTCATCAACATTTACCCCCTAAAAATGCCAAATTTCAGTCCTGTTTGGCATGCCCCCCCCCCTCCCCCAGTTGTCTTTCTTTTGAGCACTCTAGCACCAAAATGGGCAGCCTTGACATTGAACCTGAGTACTCAACATTGTGCCCAAGTATCACATCTACACGCTCCACATAAAAATTCCACTTCAACATGCTTCAGTACAGCGCAAGAGGTGCCAACATGCTTGACGCAATTACTTACAGCCAGGACTGGATGTCATCCTAGAACTTTTCAACGGAAGTGTTCTTAAAGGCTTTTCTTTCACTGGTTCCCCATCTGAGGACGGCATCAACTTTCATGAACAGCAAGTAGCAGCATCTCCAGCAGTCTGTCAACATAACTTCTAGAAAACCAGGGGACAAAGCACAACTCCAGAGTGGTTTCTTGCTCAGAAAGGTCGCATACTTGCATCAAGGATACAAAAGACTTCCATGGGAGAGAGGCAGCAGCAACATTACATTACTTTTATGGAACAGATGCGGACCACCCCAAGTTGTGGTACGGATGAGAGGAGGAAGAAGTCAAGAGCAAGTTGGCCAGCAATGAGAAGCCCTACAGATTGAGGACACATTTGAGTGTGGATTGATCGTTGGGAGTTCAATCCCTTTGTTGTGTAGAACGCCAGATATGCTGGCAAGAACTGAGGGTGAAGTAATAAGGACGATTGAAAAGTGTAGTGACCATTTCGCTAGGCCGTTGAGACTGTAAAGGGTGTTGCAAGAAGGGAGAAAGAAGCAAAACAAATATACATGACAGTGCGAGGCAGAGAGATACAACCAGGCGCTATACAAGTCAAGAATGAGAGTTGGAGGTCAAGAAGCTGCCCATTTGTAGCGTGCCAGGCTGCAGCGCCACCTACGTGTCTCCCTTCCCACAGGAACTCTCCAGGTGACAAGATGGATTGTATGGGTTTGCAGAGAGAGGCCAAAAAGGTCACAGTGGGAGCCTAAGTGATATGACAGAGTCTGCCCTGAGCACATCAAGCCAGAGAACGTAAAAATGATGAATTCTGAGTTCCAAATTCCGATCACGTCTGGAGACTGCTGAGCCCCAGTGCTCTCCCTAGTGACAGTGAAGACGACAACAAGAGTGACTTTGCCATGATTGGCCATGATGAGGATGATGACATATTCCAAAGCAGAAGAAATGATGCAGAAGAAACTGTTGACACGTCAGATTTTGTATTGGAAGTTGAGATAAGAGATGCAGAGGAATTGTCAGATTAGAAGTAAGACTCTTCAGTGGAAGAAATGCCCTTTTTGTGAAAGAAACCTGTTCTGAAGTGTTCGGAAATTTTTCAGTGGGAACCTCAGCCAGTTACCTGGCAGAGTGCATTACTACACATCTTTGCAATATCATGATCATTTCAAGTACATGTTTTGTGCCTTGGTCAAACAACAGAAGCAAGAAACTTAAACCAGACAATGAAGTTTTGTTTCTCACTGTGGCTGAACAAAAATTGCAGGATGTTTAAACGTTTTTCTTGGGGATCAACCCTGCCACAGTTGATTACATTTTTTAAACCGGGCAGAACTTTGGTCAATTTTACTTGAATGACCTAGACTTTTGAAACTTCAAACTCAGTCGTGGAAAGTTACATGTCAACAGACTATAAAGCCAAGTTTCTCTCCACCCGAGTTGCAGTGGACGGAACCGAAGTGCCAACACAACCCTCAGACTACTTAGATCAAAAATCAATGTGGAGCAGCTAAAAAAAAGAACACGTTTAAAGTAATGGAGGAGTTTCACTAAGGGGGCATGCAAGTCATAACTTTGATGTGTACTGGGGAGCTGCTAGTGATCATAAAATTGTAGAGAGCAGTAAAATTTGTGATGGAGAGAAGTGACATGTCGCAAACAGGACATTCAGTTTGGCTGACGGAGGAATTATTACCTAGAAAGTATCTTGCTTGAAAGGAATCAGTTTAAGCACCTCAACAGTGACTTGAAGTGTCAGTGACAGTGAAGATTGACTGAACTCTCGGTGGAAAAAGTGGTGAAGGACAGGAGAATTGCCTCTAAAAAAGTTCATGTGGAAAGGATAATTGGGCTTGGAAAAGTGTTCAGAATTGAAAGAGATGATCTAAATGACAGTTAATTTTTTTGGGGAAAGCAATAATTTGAATGTGTTTGCATAGACAAACTTTAAGCCTATTGTAAGTCTGACGCATAAATAAGAAATATCATGCAAATCAGTCCCTAGACGAGGTGCATGTTCTGTTTATTGTATTCATGCAGAACGTGTGAGCATTTACAAGGTAGTGCTTACAAATAGAGGGAGCTCGACAACGGAAGCAAAATTACAGCATTGACGCAAAAAGGCCTATAATTTTCAGTGCAGAAAGAGTGCAGCTTCAGCAGCATGTCTTTCTCAAAGAACTCTTTGTGTCCTAAAAACTTTTGAATGAAATCATTTTTGAGAGTAAATACAAAAAGTGACAGTGTGGCTTATCAGGAAGGGAAGAGCCAGCTGGTCTTGAATCTGAAAAAAAAGGTTATGACTTTTCTGTAATGTCACTTTCCGTCACAGTTTTCCAAGTAAAAAAGTGTCTGGGTCTATTACATAGTTCTTGCTTCCTTCAATAGGGGCACTTCACCTCAATGATTTCTGTCTCATTATCCACCAAATTGTCTGGGGAGCTCTCAAGAATGAGAAAGTAAGAATGAAAAAAAGAAAACAATGTAGTCACTTTTTTCTGCAACTTTTCTTCAAATTTGGCCAGAGCTTGTTTCTCATAAATTTTTCTGTGCTGCGTGGCACCTGTACGGATGAACCATAGGCAGTGACGGCTCTCACACAGCTTTCCTAAGTCATGTTTCAAAGATGACCTTGTACACTTCTCCAAAATGTGAGGCAATAATCCGAAGCTTTCTCTGCATGAGTCACAACTTGGATTTTGCTTGATCTTTTGTCTTAGCCTCAAGCTCATTTGATCCTCGTGCTGTTATCTTGTTTCCATTGTCAATCTATATCTCCATGAAGGGCAGCTTGTTGTACCAGTGATCCACTGCAGCCTCTTGGATGTCTGTTGTCCCAAACTTTAAGGGGCACATGCTGTCTCTGTTCAGGCTGCAGCAATACTTCAGTCGTCATGGTTACGCCGTCTTGGAAACTTAGCATGTTTTGGAACCTCTTTGGCCAATGATGGTGCTGACTCAAGTTGTGACGCCTTTACAAGTGGTGCTGGCCTCATTCTCTTTCAACAATGATATTATTGCAGTATTTGTGCATAACTGCTCGACAGTCACAACTCCTTCTTCCTTCAAATGAACACAGACAAAAAGACCGGCAACAATGTGCTTGCATGTGGCATGAGGTCCAGTTCCTGCTGGGCATTCTCAAGATGAGAAAGCCAATCAGCCCTACTTTCTGACCATAAGTTTCTCCGCGTAAGTCTTTTTCAATGAAGCATCTACAGTGCCAGTGGAAAATCTGTTCTCTGTATCTTGCACAACACGGAGTCCAAACACTTTGTTTTCTTTAGCTGGGTGACCTCTTTGCACCATAGCGCTTAAATCTTGGTTAGGGACATGATCATTCATTCCCTAAAAAACTACACATTGCTCAATGAGGTCCTTGGTTATTTTTAGGACAAATGCCTGGTGCAATGGTAGATATGATACAGGCCGCCGCATGTAAAATGCAACACTTTTGAATTTAGCGCGCTTTGCTTATGAAATTAATTCTCAATTCTAATTGGCTATTCTGCTGATGACGACATATAGTTGAG
>JAAUXU010041382.1_pt1 | contig 47502 bp, 28 predicted proteins | sample 7278151 | NCBI WGS metagenome assembly JAAUXU01 (sample SAMN14350113, study PRJNA611818) | marine sediment metagenome | isolation source: surface marine sediment (1.8m) | place: French Polynesia: Moorea | collected 2018-08
CCCCCCCCCCCCCCCGCCCCCCCCCGCGGCAAAGGAGGGGAACCTCAAAACCGAGGAGAGGGAGGAAAAAGAGGGGAACAAGCGCGAAGCTTCTTCGGGCAGCTAACTATGAAGGGCGACTGCAACATCTAAGTACTAATGCTCTGCTATCTATATCTTCTACTGCAGCGTCTAAGTTAGGAGTTCGGTCTCTCTCTCTAGACATTTCTTTTTCCACTGGGACAGATCTCGTAGTCCGAATTGTCGCACAAGTGACTTTTTCGGTCTTGCAGCAATTCGGGCTAATGGCACAGACCGGCAAGGGTTAGCGGGTGGGTGGGGGGTAACACAAAAACGCTTTTAGCGTCTCGTTCAGCTCCCCCCTCCTCCACCCCCACCCAGCACCACCTCTTCTCAAAGAGAGATCGAGGCTTCCTGGATGGTTATGATGATGACGAATGAAGAAGAGGCAATGAATTTTAAATCAGCCACTACCACCTTCGGTGGTCTTCGGTAATAGAAGTTGGGAAATTGCGCTCCAGGCACAGGTAAGGGGAAAGGATTGTATTCTCGAAGCCTTTAAATTTAAAAACTTGAAAGTCTTGGCGTGTTCTGAGCATTCATTTCATGCAAAAATGTCACGAGCGTGGAAAAGTTCACGAATATTTCTGCACTGACCTCCGGTGGTCAAGGTTAAGGCATAAATCATGGCAGGAAAAAGAAAAATAAGTCTGCTCCGCAATGCAGTCTAGATAAAATATGGATGTGTAACTATACACCCACCGATAGCACCTATCAATTTACATACTGGGCCTGTAAAAGAGGATTATCAGATTTTCAGCGCAGTCACGTGCAACATCCAGAAGAAAAGATATTATTACACTGACAAAAAAAAGAATACAGCTTCGTCACAAACTTTGTACCGCCAAAGTGAGAGCACGACGAGAAAAGAAGAAATCATTTTTTGCGTTATATAACATAAAAAATTTGGAGCCAAGTCAGACTTAAAGTTTTCTTCACGAGAGAGATGTTCCACCAATCTCACACTGTACAGTTAAATCTGTGTCATGCCTTGCTTCAGACTGTCTACAGGGTGTTGAAGGCTAAATGGAACGCCGAGAGGTGATCGCAGCCATCACATTTGGCCTCAACTTGAAGGGACACGACAAAAAAAAGGGCCAACAGCGACGCCTTCGCCGCTAAAGCGATGTTCCATCTAGCCCGTCCACGCAGTTCAATCTGGGCCCTGCGCGGCTGCCGACGATCTACAGGGTGGGGAAGGCCAAATGCAACTCTGAGGGACATTCGTAAACGAGGGAAAAAGTTGCATTCACCCTTCCCCTGCAGAATGTTTGAGTCCAATATTGGAAGTGATTCACTTTTGCCAGCTCCTTGGCTGCAACAAACAGCCTGGCAAAATCGAATGTCGACTGTACAAACGATAAAAAGAAAGATACGGCCTCGTCATGTGCCAACCCTTTTCCACAAGCTCGATACAGGAGTGCAACTTTCATACGAGGCTTCGGAGGCTGTGACTGAGCCCAGACTTTCAGCTGTCAAACGAACATCCCACCACTTAGTAGAAACCTGGAGCTGGAGCGACCTGAGGGACGAGTCACTCGCGCGAAAAAGAAAAAAAAGAAGAAGAAAAAAACTTGGCCCAGGCAAGCGCTCGTTCAGGAAATGTTGCCAGCGTCCTTCGAGGCCTCTTCCAGGTACGCAATCAGCATCAATTTCTCCTGCCTCCAAAAGTCATTTCTTCACACCTATCCAAGGTGGGAAGGAAACCTCATCTTTCCTATATCTGATATTCAATCGGGAACCAGTTTTCTTTGCTCTAACGTCAGCTACGCACGCACAAGCGGGGGAAAAAAACGCTCCAGCTCACCGCAAAAATCCCCCCTCCCCCTTTTTTTGATGTAGCTTTATGGTATGACAGAGGAAAAAGTGAACGGCGACAGATCCTGGGGAAAAGTTTTGAGGAGAAAGAAAACTTTTTCGCAAGCTCAAAGACACTTTTTTTTTTACTGGCACAATTCGATGTTTTTCCGTTGCCGATTGTGCAGAGAGAAACTCTACCAGACTGAGGACGCTCGGGAGTGCTGAAAGTTCATCGGGAAGATTCCCCAACATGATTCGTGACTCCAGCAGATTCACTTTGGCTCAATCATGCATAAATAACGCATTAGGCACACTTCTTCTTCCTCCTCACACACTTGCTCGTTTAAGAGGCGCGAAAATTGATCAAGCTTTATTGAATGGAGAAAAAGAATAAGGTGGAAAAAGTGCTAAAGTCGCGGTTGCACTCGGTCATTCAACACAGGCTCAGCTGATTGACACCGGGGAAGGCAGCGTTTTGAAAAGTTAAGACCGCCAACGTTGATCCTTTCTATTGCACACATTTTCTTCTTCGCCCGTCTTTTTGTTGCAGGCTTTGTTTGTCTCCAAAGCTGAAGTCACGAAAAACTTGTTCCATGGAGGCCTCGAAATAACAGGAGAAAAGCGGGGGTTGACACACACGCACACCCAGAAAAGACAGAGGAAGCATAATTTATTTCAGCTAATTTGCTTAAAGCCTCTTCTTCTCCCTCTCCCCAAAAAGAATTTAGCCACTCCTTCCCGCAAAAATTATCCCATCTCCTAAATCACCCCCTCCTTCCTCCGATTTATTATTCAGACTCCTCTACTTCTGAGGGAAAATAGAGGAAATAAATATCTGGACTTTTCTCCCTGCTTGAGCCCAAAGTTGTGTCAGATATTTATGTGTTTATACTGTCATTATTACACAAGGTTCGTTGGGCTCTCATATCCTTCTTTCAGACGTTTTATGACGCCCTCTTTTTCTGCATGGTTTAGCCATTTTCCTTATGTAAATTTCTCCGCAACCCAAGGATTTTCCTCCCACTACTCTCCTTTTATTTCAACTGGCAATGATGGTTTTCTTAGCATAAAGAAGTCTTTCTCAGACCCTGAGCTAAATAGAATACCCTATAAGCCCGCCTGCCCCGATAGATTTAGTGCATGCACTTTGGAAGGTAATTCTCGTTCCATCGGCGAGAGACTGGAGCGAACGTGAGGTAGCAGGTGGCGGCGGCGGCGGCGGCGGCGGCCATGTTGAGGGCCGACGTCGGGTTCGCTGAGAGGCTCCCCAGTGCCAACATGTACAGTGCATTTTAATATGCCCAACTTATGATATGCTAAAACAAGCATTTGCATCCATCTGCCAACGGACTTTTTTTTTTTCTCTGGCTGTGCAAAACGGACATGAATTACAGTAGATATTCCATTTTGCTCTTACTCCAACTAATGAGAAGACGTCGATATCTGCAATGACTTTGGTGCTGACTGAGCTTTGATATTTGGTGCAGGACCGACTTTCAACAGGCCGACTGAGCGACCCTGGGCGAAAATCCAGTCTTTACTGTACGGACCCAACTGTGCACGTGTCTGAAGCGTCATTCGCCAATTCCACCCAAAACAGGTCGGAACTCGGTATATACTTGATCAGACGCAGACATACAGAAGTATATATACAGGCCATGGATCGCGGCATCAAGATTGACTTGACTCCGGGAGGACGGTTACCAGAGATAGTATTTGAACTACATATATCATAATGCATTCAATATGGCTCCCCTCAGCCTCGGCGACGGACTTGATAAAGGCCATAAATCCCCCGTAGAAGTTCTGCTACTCCTCTCCACCTCTGTATATATAAGCACTACAAAGTAGAACCATCTCAGTTTTTTTTTCTCCCCTCCCCTCACTGGAAAAAGCCAGGCAAAATAGAGAACGAAGAAAATGTGAATCACAGGGGCGTGAAAGAGAGGACAACTTTTTTCATCTCCCCTTCCTTTTTTGGAAAGTGTCAGCCGATTGTTTTGAATTTGAAGAGTCTTTGCCACATTTGGCAGAAGCTTTGGTGTGTGTAAAAAAAAGAGGTGGGAGATTCACGGGGGGAAAACGTCAGCAGACTTTTTAATTAGAGACGATGGGAAAAGTTGGATCTGGCCCAGATTTAGTACCAGGTGTTATATGGGCCCTGTGTGGTTAAATATGTGGTGGTGCTAACAAAAAAAGTGCCCGAAAGTAATCTTGCCTGCATTAACAATGACCTGGGGGATTGCGCGCGTGTGAGTGTGTGTGTGTATACGTGAGTCTACACCCACTGATAGTACGTAGCTGAGTGTAATTTTTGGGTGTGCGCTGGAGGGGAGAGGGGGGGGTAAACTTCCCCCTTAGCCCTCCTTTCTTCTTTGCATTGCTCATTTTTTCCCTCTAGCCGCGGAGGAAGAATGAGCAGTCCTAAATAAAAGTACGGAGGAAGATTGGATGATCATCCAAGCGGGAAAATTGGGACAGATTCGGAAATTTTGCTTACGCTCGAGGATTTCTGGCATTCTCTTTTGCTGAATGATTGGTGCACCGCGTTCTCTCGACAAAGTACGGCGGGAAAGTCGGGAGGGAGGGCGGAACAGAGAAAGTCACGCATTCTGGCTTTAGATGAGCCGTTTAGGTGTTCGGGTGGGCATCATTATTTTTAAGGACTTTCGCAGAAAAGTAGGTGAAAGGGCTGTGTTGTCTGCTGAGAAGAAGAAGCGCTTTTTATTCTCATCCATCCTTGCTTTTTCTCGCTCTCTCTCTCTCTCTTTCTCTCCTAACTAGAGCAGGCAGACAGCGATGAACTGATAAGGATAGAGCTGTTCAAACGAGGGCTCGCGTTCAAGCATTTTTGCACGAGTCTGCAGAAATTTCTCCGGTGCATTTCCTTGTAGATGACGCATGCAGACTTGGTTCAAACTTTTTTGTTTGGTCTTGCCCACCTCCTCCAGCTCCTGAGTGACCGCTAAATAAAAGATCAGGGCTGGCCTCCAGCATTCATAATTGCGGGTGAGAAGTAGTGAAGCTTGAGGCTCGAGGGAGCTCGATGTCTAATGCCACATCCCTAACCTCTTCTTTCTCGCTTCCCCTCTGCCAAAAAGCCTCTCCTTTTTTACTACTCTTTCTCTCTTGAGTGTCAGCGATGTTGGCGTTTATGTAATGTCACCAACTAGAGAACATGAAAAAGGCTAATGCGAATTTGCAGTTTGCGAAAATAAAGCAGGAACACGAACATCGAAAAGGTTTCAGGACGCTTCGCACCGGTTCGGCACTCCGTAGTTTAATCCCGGGGAGAGGAGAGAATTGTCATCGTTTCGGAGCTATACATATAAATATATGGCGTTTAGTTTTAAATATATTTCCAGGCTAGTGCATTTTTTCCTTGGCAATGGGGGGCGCAAGGATGCATCACAAGCAACGTGAGATACCAGTAGTGTGTGACCCGTTGTTCTTCTTCGACCTATTCTGCACCCGTTGAAACACATTGCGAATCTAAAATTGCCGAGGTATAAATCTTTCTGTGTACGCGTGAGAAAGAAACGGACGTATGTTAAGACTTACAGTAAAAAAACACTGGAACTTTTCAACTCTATCGTGCAGGCTTTAATCGTTCCGCGAACCAGGTAGCAGAGAGTTCATAACCTGCGTGGGTTTGGATTCTCCTTAAAATGCATCTGGGAGTAGAAATGACTCTGGAAATTCCAATTAGACGGCCACAGACACAATTTCGACTACATTGTAATGGATGCAAAAAGACACTGAGAAATGCCGCTCATGCCGGACACAGAGTTCGTTAACTGGTATGTTTTCTGGGTGCCCAAAACTGGACTAGTTTCGGGGTTTTTTTGGGGTGGGGGGAGCACGCGGAGTCTGGAGGGCCTGAGCAGACTGACTAATCATGAATCATCCTTGTACGGACACACACGCGCCAGCTCAAAGTGGTCTCAATGAAATCTGATCACTCTCTCTCTCAGTCGTGTGTGTACATATGTGTGTGTGAGAGAGAAAGACTTTCTTGGAAGCACATCATGCACACACAAAAGATCCAGGGGTTAAATAAAGTTTTACCATTGTACGTGCACGCACCTGGAGGAAATGAAAAATGTCTCACGAGAATCACTTTTCTCTGGTCTTTTCTCAGATTCTGATGGTTTGTTTGAATCTCCTCTTTCTCTGAAACGCACACTAGACACACACACAGACAGACTCACACAGACAGACTGAGAGAGAGAGAGAGAGAGAGAGAAATCGAATACTTCTCCCTCCAAGGAATTGGAAATCTGATCAGTGGCCGTTGAAGTAAATGCTCTCAAACTCCCCAAAGCTCCGTAAGTTAGTAATTTCTGATCGATTCTGCCCAATCGATTCACCCCTACCCGTTTTGCCCTCTCCTTCTTTTTTGAGCATGCGGCAGAAATTTGCGTCCCATCATGTCTGTCGACGCATTCTGTGAAGGACACTGAGCAAAGCAGCGACAAGGCTTAAATTGATCGTTATCCAGCGAAGAAGTAGGCTGCTGCCTACATACTTTTTGCACTTTTTTCTGCGCAAGCAGAAAATAACCCAAAGAGAAAGCAAAATGTTAACACGTCATCCATACGCCCACCCATGTGAGCATGAATGACTGTCTTCCATCCGTCCAAAAACCCGCTGTGCACGCTATTTCTGGCACTTATGAGAGAAGAGAGAACGAAAAAAAGGCTGCTTTTGCATCGTCGTCACAAAGTTGCAGCTCCAGATTCATTATGCATCTTCTTATATTCATAGCGTCAGTTAGGCAATTTGTTGGGATGCACTGGAGAAATAAAGAAGGTCACATTTTACAGCACCCGACGGGATGGCTCCAGGACAAACTACGGCGGAGATTCGCAAAAGTTGAGTTTTTGCACATCCCCCTCCCTGGTCCACCCTGTGCCAGCGAGTGGGACAGGGCCGAGGATGCGCAAAAGTGAGCTGCAGGGGCTGACCCCAACAGGCCTATAATGACACTCCGAGCAGCCCACGATATCAGTCCAAGTAGGCCTACATCCATAGTAACACGTACTAGCTGTAGCACGCGCTGAGCTTCTCTTCCTTCAGCCATTAGCCACTCCCTTGTGTCTTCCTTTGTGTGCGTGTGTTTTCCTTTCTCTCTCTCTCTCTCTCCTTTTTCCGTCCATCTCGTTAGTGAACTTGTTTCTTGGTAAAAAAAAACCTCTGTCTGCACGAAGAAAAAAAGAAGCCCTCAAAAGGCTTTTTCTCTCCTCAAAAGGTTGAATCAAGCGGCAAATGTTATTGTACATACCCGCAGCTAAGTGAGCTGTGACTTTGGAGGAGAGCCTTTCCGCAGATTGGCGCAGGTAACTCGGCCCTAAATAAAATTGATATGCAGTCGGACTCTTTCTAGTAGTCTGGTTTGCTACTCTTCAGTTGTATGTTTTCTTGGATTTTTGCAGAAAAAAGGCAATCCATCTAGGAAGAGAAGGCAGAGGCAGCAGAGGAATTGGGCCTTGTCGGGAGTCCCTCGGGCTCGGCGCTCTCCGCGGCTCGACTCCTCGACCCGACTGCATCGTCCTGGCAACTCTGTCTCTCCTTCCTCCCCTCCTCATCCCTTTTTTTACCCCCCCCCCCTTTTCGGGAGGACAAAAGAGGGGACAGCAATGACTTTGACATAGTGACTACGGAGACCAAAACGAAAGCCTGTTTTTTGGTTGGCCGCGGCTTTTTCAGAGCATGAACTTGGTCGAATCGTGTAGTGAAAATGTTCCCTTACACAAGCAACGTTCATTCGGGATTAGTAATTGCGAGTCAGTTTATTGATTTTCTCCTTCTCTGCATCCAACCCTTAGTTGAAGCCCACGCAACCAACCCAACCTCTGTCCCCCCCCCCCCCCCATTTCTATCCCAATTTGGGCAGAAGGAAGTGAGGCTAATCCTTGATTTGAGCGTGGCGCCGTCAATCCATTTAGGGGCAAGCAAAGACCCGGAGATATGCAAAATACACACAGGACACGCACTGTACACAGGAATGCTTTACACTTAGTGCTTTATTGTCGGGTTGTTTTTTTTTTCTCTCTCTCTCTCCTTGATATATACTCAGTAGAAATGGTAGATAAACACTGCTTATCTGTATGCATTTAAAGCCAGAAGTAACCGGGCCCCCAGAAGGGACAATATCCAGCATTTTTGTTGACTCTGTGAGCACGTCCAAGACAAACAGAGAAAAAAGATTTCCTCGTCTGAACCGCAATCATCTCAATCGCCTCAGCCATTTCCTCAAGCAAATACTCAAGTAACTCCGATATAAGAGAGGAAAACCGACCAATTCACCCATATTTCATCTCGCAAAAACACCCTTGAATTGTAATCGAGCGTGTGAAATATGGGCGAATTTTTCGCGCTCTTTCTGAGAAGGCCTTTTACCCTCTTGACTCTGGACTTTCTCTACGCACGTTTATAACGTTACGTATGTATGAGCTCCGTGCGTCTTTTCTTTTAGTGCAGGGAGAGAATAAGGGAGGCTTTTGACATAAACTCATGAGTTGGCTGACAGTCTTGTTTTGACGAGATTATAGTCATACTTCTTTATGAGGCCTCTTTCCGCCTTTATCGTCCTTGGCGCTACATCTGGAGAGACAGTCCGTAGAGGAAACAATTGGGCCTCGGGTGCGTCCAGGCTGTCCTTACACATTTGCGACATGTCCGGTTTGGCTTCGAGGTCTCCTCTGCAGTCCGGGATGTTGATTGACAACAGCTTGTTATTATTATGGTCCGGAGAGATGCGCACCAGCCAATTCTTGTTCTATCTCATTCGGTAGTGAAACTGCGCCTTCAGCTCCAGAGTTATTGCGTGCTACACGAATTTTCATTTAGGGGATTCACGCGATCGCCCAAGAAAGTCTCTGCGTAGATCAACCATTTCTCTAACCCCTTCACTTGAGAGCACCGGTGTCACCCTCAGCCACTTTCAGAAGAGCCTTTTGTCTCTCACTTTTCTCTCTGTTCTTCCATAAAGTTTTTGTTGGAACTTACATCATCAGAGCCAGATGAGGAATCGTCTTCTCAAGCTGATACGAGGCCAACCTGAGAATTCACACATGTCTACATATACGTACGAACACGGAGAGAGAAGCCCTGGGAGTGAAGTTAATTTGGAATGAGGCAGAACAAAGACGACAACGAATACCTGTCATGCCTAATGCACCACGGTAGCTCTTTGACCTCACCTGCCTCAGAGGTCAACGCCAAAGTGCATCATTTTCTACGTGCGTACATAAAGTTTAGCGAGCGCTTTGCAGTGGCGAAGAAGACAACTGAGAGCCAAGACATTTAGTCGTGGACGAATTGCTCAGGAAGGAGTCAGTTACAGAAGTCTGAGTGGCATTTTGTCATTCTTTCGCCATGCCTTTTGTTTAAGTCATGACTCATGAGCAAGTTGTTTAAAATACGATGACAGAGACGCATTTCGGGCTGAGGATTTTCGCGTGACTTTCACGGAAATTCGCGCCTTGTTTTCCGCCTGAAAAAAGGTCTGAGGGTGCGAACAACTGCGTACATGTGTAATATGAGAGAGGAGACAAATATCTGGTAGATGAGGGAGTTTGAAAGCAGCGCTGTGGAGGCTTTTGGTATGGTGATTCACGCACACTCGCACACAAAGATAGAGAAGATGAGATGAAAGAACAGTCTGTCTGTCTCCCTCGCTGACGGTCCCTCATCTCGCAAAATGGGGAAAATGTTTGGTGGCACATTTTCCTCCCTCCTTTTTCATGTTTTTGCAAGCTTGATAAATAGAAGTTAGAGCAGTTGCTGGATTTCCAATTACTCAGAGAGTCTGGAAATCACATTCGCTATCTCTTCTCCTCCGCTTGCACGCGCATGACTCCTCACAGATGCAATTTCCACACACCCACACGCACGGGCGCACGCACGCACGCACGCAGGCACACACACGTGTACAGTTGGACCCTTTTTTTGCTCATCAACTTATTCCAGCTGCTGGTGCTGTCATATGCACTTTTTTCCATGCGTCGCCACCAGGGTTACCTTCATGACGACTTCGTTGGTGAGTACCTGGCCAATAAGTGCCAATGGGCGACTCATGAGTCACTCGATTGGGCAGGTTCTGAGCATCGAGTCACACAATGAGTTTGCACGTGCAATCATCTATTTATCTCGTGCATAACATGTGATTCGCAGACCTCAGCACGATTTGTTTCCACCTGACTACACTTGAAGAGACAAACAAAGAATCTCCGAGGCGAAATAGATTCAACATGCCGTTGAAATCGACACTTTGATCTACCGCAGCAGATCTGGAAATCTCCATGTCTCCTCGCCAATGGGTACAATATCAACAGTTCTCTTACAGTCAATATTTCTTATCCCAGACCGGACCTGAGGGCGCATTCACGCTGTCATGCATGCGTATGTGCGCCTTATTCCTCAACTAGGTAACCCATGCACTCCTCTGTCACAGTTAAGCCTTCAACCTATTATACACATACACACTACGTACCAAAAAACCCCACCCGGTGATATCTGCTGCATTGGGAGTGGGCGGTTGCATGTTGAGCGAAATCACCATTCGACTGATCTTTAATTTGAGGCAAACAAATGGTTGTTCTATAGTGATGCTGTACGTACTTGCCTACTGCACAAAAAAAGAAAAAAAAGATTCACCATTCCTGTTCTTCTCTCCACGTCAACCTACGCATCCCCGACACAGTTCCAAGCAGGAGGTGGGGCAACAACAACCCAAAAGGAGTTTGGGCAACAAATGTGGGGAGAAGGGGGGAGGTTGGGAAATGCACTCAAATAGCCAATTTCCAGCGTGCGTGAGAGCTTTAAGTGGGTATTTATATAGTCCAACGTCAGCCAGTAGAAGAGCTGAAAGTTTGCTCAAATGCCCATTGAACCTGTTAAGTCATCTCGGTGAAATGTTGAAGCATTATGCAAAAACGATTCCAGGGAATTTTTCGCCCACACACAACTTGCTTACCCAACTTTAATCCTCGTGCAGGTGTCTGCAGTGTAAGAAGAGACCACTGGCTGCAAAGGTGATTTGCCAAGGCCACGTGCGTGCGTGTGCGCGGACGCGCCAGCGTTTTGTTTCGCTGCCACTAAGATAACAGCTCTTTTTTTAGGGTAACCGCTCAAATGTTACATTACAGTGGGCTATTAAGGTGTCTCTTCTTTAACCATATGGCTCCAGGTCATAGCAGCTGAGTGATTTAATCATGTCTTGCTCGCAGGCTTTGTCCGGAGCCTTCAGACATTGGAATTCTCGTATTTGCAGGCAACCCATAAAAGGCAGAAAGGGTGTTGGGAGACGAGAGAGAAGGGGGGGTCAACTAGGTAGGTTCTCTTCGCCCCAGGCAACAACAGGCAGTTCTATTACGACTGTACCTCCACTGGACGCTGCTGTTCCACACACTTTCATATCTGCTACCGCTATTTACTGCACAGATTTTCGGTCTCAACAGTTTCATGCTCCTCTCCTCTCTTCCTCCATCACTCCACACGCACGCACACGCTCGTGTCTGCGCGCGAGTGCAGTACAAAGCACTGTACATGCGGACGTGTGAGTGCCTATGATTTAGGGCACTTTTAGATAAGCGTTTTCCTTTTGTGCGCTGAGAGCTGTAGACAATTTATTACTGATCACAGTCTACATTTCCTTCAGGCCGTAAATTAATGACACTTGTGGAAATTCTCTTTGTGCGAGTGTGTGTGAAAAAGATTCTTCAAAGTACGATAACTACATAAGTTATTACGGGTACAGCGGACAGGTATAGTGTGTCCTTTGGCAAAGACTACTCAACGAAACATCAGCACGAAGTGGAAGAAAAAGAAAATGCGACCTTAGCAGCGGCCGCAGCCTCGCAGCCTCGCTTGATTTGTCCGGTGGAGTAAAATGTCTCCCTTCCCAGGGCATTGAGGAAAATCGGGCCACCTCAAAAATATCTTCTCCTTTTCACTTTTCATTAAGACTCCGCTAGAAAGGTTTCGGCCACCCAATTTGTCTGGAAGAACCGGCCCCAGGGAAGCCCCCAAAACCAAAGTGAAAAATGGGCACTTTCTTTCTGTCGGGGTCGGCGGGACGAAAGTGGACTAAATTTGAACACCTCAGGTGTTACTTTTGAATGCGGTGACGCATGTTAAGTCGGAGCGCCTTAAAAAGAATTGTATGTGTATGCACAGGAGGGGTGTGTGTGGTGCGTGCGCGCACCCACTCCCACACCCAAACACACACGCAGTGTCTGTCGGAATCCTCTATCTCTGAGAACAAATGAAAAGGCTTTTGTCTGCTCGTGCAAACAAAACCCCAGAGGCTATCAAGTGCTATCATTTCCATTTTTCAACGTTGCTCAGCATACTTTATACATGTGCGCCCGCATGACATGAACACGTGTGTTTACATATGACTTTCGAGGTACAAACGTTATTAAGTAAGACAGGTTACTCAGAGACGGAAATAAAGCTCCCCTGCGCATAGTACTTAAGCACACAGGACTATAAAAGAAAGAGAGATGCATTTAAGCACGTGCGCAGTAATGTAAACACAGCTATGTCCACTCTTGACTCCGCTCACACCCCTTGCTTATTCTATCTCTTCTCCCTTTCAACTTGCAGGGTCGAAGAAATGAACGGTTCTAGAAGGCAGAAGATCGAATTTCTGTTTATAAAAATCAACTTCGTTCGATTGTTTGTGTGTTTTACTTTGTCCCCATTCTCCGGCCTCACAAGAATCCGTTGTATCAGTACATGAGATGCCCTTATGTGCAGCCCATAATGATCGCTGCTCCGCCGTTGACTTACGCAACTTTGCACCTCTTGTCATTAATCTTGCATGCAACTTTTTCAACCTCCTTCCTTTTTATGCCGGAAGGATTTTTTCCGGCATCATCAAATTTAGGCCTTCTTTTATATACAGACGTGCGCGCGCGTGCGCGCGTGCTTGTGCGCCTCGTCAGGGCTCCACTTTGAAGAAATGGCGCCATTACAAGCGGTTTTCATTACTGTCTGTAGGCGAAACTTTAACCTATGCATTCAGTAGTGTGCCAGTTCATACACTGGGAGTATAGGCCCATACGTTCACGCAAGGAAGGCAGTCGTCTATCACCCCCGAGTGGATAAAACAGGCTTGAGTTATGTGAGCCTCGCCAGGGGGTTTGACCACCCGCCAGCGGGGTTCGACTAAGGGTTACAAAGAGCTTTGAAAACACAAGTGAATTTTTACGTCCTTCGTCAACAAAAGACGTTTTTTCCTCTCTAGGGTGTGACAAATATGCCCCAAGAGACCTTAAAAGCCAAGACGGAGGAAGTCATCCTAATTTCCTGCCTGTGGAAATTTCGCGTGAGGTTGTGCGTGTGTGTCTCACACACTGATGCCTCTAAAGTGCTGCATCGCTCCGCGTATGTTACGTTTCATGTTTGCATTATTTGACATATTCAGGGTGAAGTATATCAACGCTAAGCATATTTTTAAAGAAACTATACCTCTCCGCCAACTCTCCCCCCCCCTCTCCAGTGCTCAAACTAACACGAATTGCGTTAGGGCCAAGTTTCGCACGATGTTCATAGCACTTCTGCCGAACTTCTTGCAAAACTGCGTGCTAAAATTGGCGCAGGCATGAATTTAACCTGCGTAATTTAATAATTTAAGGAGGAAATTTCTCCCCCTTCCACTTCTTCCTCCTCTTTCTCTACGCGTTTACGGTCGTCATTTCAATCATGTGCGAGAGAAGCCTCTGCGAGCGCGCGCGCGTCCGCGCGTCTCTCGTGAGCTTGGCTCATGCATTCATTTGCACACATTCATACTTACAGTGGCTCTGGATACAGGGAATTAAGCAAAACAGCGCTCTGTGGAAGCATCGGCCTGGAATTGCGTCTTGGCGTTGGCATGCGGAGGCTTCTCTCGCGCGTACAACGTGTACTACGTGTTCACCGCGTTCATGGGGAGCTCCATAACTGCTTATCACCGGAAATAATTGAGTGTAAAGTTATCTAACGAATTAAACGGAGGTCACTGCGTCGATGCGGCGGAAAGCGGTCCGAGATTACAGGCGATATTTGGGTCCGACTTGCATGAGTGGCTATTTAACTCTCAGCTCCTGGTTTTGGCCGGAGAAATCGTACACTGACTATCCATAAAAGGGTTTCACAGAGTTGCAGTGGTTAAAAAGTGCAGGGGCTCAGTTAAGGATTCTTTGATGGATGGATGATGCTTACTGCGATCGATCATAGACCTAGTTTCTTCTCCCTGTCGGTTTTTATGGACAGAATAAAAAAAACGCAGGCATGAAGTTGTGGAGTCTTGGCCATGGGCAAGGGAGAATTGGGCTTCTCTAACTGTCGATGACAGCTCTGGTCGAAGTTCCAGGTGTGGTCCGGATAGTTGCGGACCCAAGGGAGGCCCCCATAAAGTTCCAGCGGACGAAGCCCTGGAGAGAGGAGTGCGCAGAGGCCGCACGAAGGATACTAAGCAGGAACCCGGGTTGACACATATTATTGTGCTTCACATTCAATCTAGGTCAATCCTTTGCGTAGCTCCTTGAACGCCTCCATGCTTGAGAAATTCGTGCTCACACCTTTTCGTCATATCATTGACGTCATTTAAGCTCCCTAGGAGTCAATCATTACTTCCTCTTGCCTCCTCACCCCACCCCACCACAGGATTAAAATACCCCCCTCAAACTTCTTTTCTTCAAGGACAGAGCTGACGAGATCTTTCGAGATATTAAGCACCTCGAAAATCTTTCAAACTCCATTCCTTGGGAACTCCTCAAGGTGCTCACTGCTCATAAACTATGACTCTATCCATGATAGCGTTGTTGTCTTTGTAATTGGATGTTGCAGCGATACGAGTGTAAGCTGCTAACTGTACATCTCATAAATCCTCCCGCCATTTACAGGTCTTCTGTATGATCTTGTGATGGTTGGGAGTCTAGTAAGGGGTGAACCGCATTATGGCATAAGCAATAAGAATGACACGTTAACTAATCCTGTACACTCCCACACACACATGCATAAAAGTATCGTACGTGTGTAAGCAAATATGTACGTGCGTATAGTTTTTACTATGTGCAAGTAGGTTTCCTTTCAGTTTTCAGTAGTCTTCATCTAAACAACGAAATAGTTGGAGGACTGACTTTCCTTTGAGGCATCGGTTGCCCAGAATTAAGAGAGAGATAGAAGGCCTCGGAACCTTTCACTGAGAAGCATCATGCACAGTCAATTTCGTTAATAATAAATGTCTCCTCAATCTTGTGCGGAATCCTTGTATGTACAAACGTCGATTCTCATATTTTATTCCTTACCAATGTGAATGCGATGGGTCGCAGAAAGTTGAGAGCTTACTCTCGTCTTGGTCTATTCTACTGCACAGCTGCGATATCAAAGTTGAGCCACATCTGCCTGTCATGACCACCAATCCACCAGTTCAACTTTGGGATCACCTTTTACATCCTCTACTAGACGATGGAAGATCTTGATGGGCATAATAACCAGTTGCTTGGTGAGCAAGTATCTTGAGTAACCCTAGTTATTCGGGAATTTGTAAAGTCCAGTACATCATCTTCGAGGCCCGTGATGCAGAATGAATGCTTCACTAGATGAACTTAAGTGATTATTCAATGGCTTAGCACAGATTCTGGATCGACATACTTCTCCAGATCTTACATGTTTGGTGGAGTGGGAGCAGGATGCCAATACGGTCACCTCCGCTTATGAGAGCAGCCTCGGGACCAACGACAAGTGGGTGCTGGTGTAACAAAATGATGTCACAAAGCAGGGGTTGCAGACGTGTCACCTCTGTCATTGTTAGCTAGGTGCGATTGGGTTAGCGTCAGTCAGGTTTTTCCGGCCTTAGATTGGTTACTCCGAATCAACATAAGCAGTTTGCAGCAGCTAGATGGAATCTTCCTCCTAAACAACATCGTAAGAGAAAAAAAGTCAACTTTTTGTCGCCAAGCCCTTGCTCGACGTTATCAAGACTCCCAAGTCCATCGTCATGAGTGCTGCTTGGTTCGTCTTTGACCCGGTCAATGTGGGAAAGGGCTTGAGGCTGTGCGGTTCATAATTCTGTTCAACTGCAGCAGGCAGCAAGTTCACTCAGGGGACTTTCCAGAGCTGTTACGAACGTTTTGAACTCCTCTCCAGTGGGGCCCCTTGTGCGTGGCACATCAATCGCGGGGCGGCTGAAGTGAACTAAATTGCACACTGCACGACTTCACTATCATTCCACATAGGAAATTTGCCATTGCATTTCTGTATCCACAGGGAGCTCATGTGCACTCTTTGACCAAATTAGGAAGTGACCCAATAACGACAGCCGCTGCACTGTCATTGAGCGAGAGAACCTTTGCAACTGCTGCGTGAGGTGCGAGTTTTGTGTCTGGGTTGTTTGGCTCTCTCAATACAAATGAAAAACCTGCTCTGACAAACAGTTCAATATCTACAGGATGCACCAGAATTAAGTTCAGTCGAGCACGTCCAACAAAAATGACTCCAGAGCAACTCCCAATTGGATCACCACCATTAGTCGGGGCAGCAACTAGAAGCAACTAGAACCGGTGGCTTCAACATTTTTTTGAGCTTTGAGAGGCAAAGACTTGAGCATTCGTCCTTTGGAGCCTCAAATCCCACAACAGCTACAATTTACCACAGCTTGTCTCATTTAGAGTTGGCGGTCTTGACCTCATACCCAGTTGGTAGTTAGCAGTTCAAGACCACGGCCTAGGTCACCCCTGCTCTGACAGTGCTGGGTTGGTTGCACACGGTTGTGGTCAAAAATTCCCTCAGAACAAGACCGGGAACGGAACTGCTGCATTTGGGTTTACTCGGTGAAAAAGAGGCCAGAGCGGTGTAAGGATGGGCCTGTGACCACTGAGCACTTTTTGCCTTTCGCCGCAAAGCAAAGAAGTTTTCTTCCAAAATGAAATAAACAAAGACTGATTGACTGGGTATGATGGATTGATAAAGCTTCTGAAACCCTTTACATCATTTATACACATTTTTATATATTATAGTCAATCCGGTACAAAAGTTAGTTCCTGAACATAGGGAGTTTTAGCCAGCTCCATTACACTGTGGTTCTAATAGACTGAGCGCTCTGCTCTCTGGTTCTCTTATTGGCGGAGACGACTGTACTATGATTTATAGTGTAAGCTATTGAAAAGATTTTTAGAGCTCTCACTCATCATCGCCGGCGTTTGCTACAACTTCCACTTACTACTGATGCAGAGAGGGTTGGGCCTGGGCCAAGCATAATGAACGAACTCCCCCATAAAGAATGCGGTAAAGTATTGTAAATGCTCACGGCAACTGGCGATTTCTTGACTCCCAGACATTTCTCTTCATAGAAGATTTTTTTTAAAAACTCAGAGTGTTGAAAGCGCGGCAAAACTCAGGACTTCGAGGACTTCTTCACGACTCACTCAGCCACCGAAATTTGCGCCCCTCCGCCCCAGGCATTCGAAACGAACCTCTTCTTTTTTTCCCTTGGAAGTGTCAAAAGAGATTAATTGGATGGAGGCAGACGGAGCTCGTTTCGAATTAAGGCTGCTAAAAACGGGCCTGACTCCCTCCAGATTGATAATTTCCCCTTTTTGCCACGCTGCCTCCTTGCTGGGCTCGTCCGGCGTGTCCGGGCCCAGACTTGGAGGGACCAGAGAGGTGCTCTGACATCACTGCACTCGTGTACTTTGGGGGCGCTGGCAAGACCCATAAGTTATTTGTCGCCAAGTTGCTCGAGTGCACGCGGAGAGGATAACAATTATCTGTCATGGGCAAGTTTTGTTATAGTCTCGGGTCATGCTAACTTCGCCCTTGAAGAACACTTGTGTCTGCGTACCTGTTGGACGTTGGTACTAAACTGTACCAGATGCGCAAATTCCTCGTACACTACGTAAGTTAGTGCGAGTCGCGCAGTAGAGCAACGCATGCCAATGAACCCTCTGAGTACATGCGCTACGTGCACGTACATGCATGAATGCATGAATGCATTGGTTTGTATGCGCTCAGCGAAGCCCTCGTTCACAGAACGAGTACATGCGCCAAAGCTGGTGGGCCTCACTCACGAGGTCCATCGTCTGCAAACGCGTTCACACGTATGAGCGCTTGAATAATTCCTACCTATGGGTGCTGGCAACACTTTTTCCTTCGACAGAACGAGGCGAACAACATCCGCAGACTGTTTTGCATTAGCAGTACTCCTCCTCACATGCGGAGCGTCGTGCGCCACATTACCAGGGGACAGGAAAACAGATTACCTTGACCACATACACAGATTTTCCTTCCTAGATCCCAGTTTGCCTAGTCTACAAACACTCCACCCAAAATCCTTAACGTCTTGAGCAAAATATATTCTCTTTCTCATTTCCAAAAAGCTTCCTCGGAGGTATAAATCTTGATTTATCCCACCCTGTGGCTATACAGGGTGCGCGCGAATTAGCTTCAAAAGAAATCGAGTCATAGCTCCACCATTCGGGCAAGAAACAAAGTGAGATTTGCATCAATGGATAGGATTTGGCAGGCAAAACATGCACACAACTCGGCTGAGAAAGTACTTGCACACGTCCATAAGGAAAACGAGTCAGCAGTTAGCATCTATCACGCCCACCTGAGACCCCAGAGGGCGCATCAGATCATCTCATAAGTAAAGTACTTGGGGACAACATTTGGCCAAATGTTTCCCTGGGTCCACACAGGATTTTAATAGTAGACAGCAAAGTTGTGGAGATTTCGGCCAAAACGTCAGTACACCCAAACTGTACGCTATAGGCTTCAATAATCATTTCGAAAATGGATGTTCACAAGCTCACATAAGTCATGTCATGCTTCATGAATTCAAAAAGGATTTTCAAACGACAACAATGCGACTAAAGCAGTCAAAAACCATGGGAGAGGTATCTGGGGAGGAGCATTTGAAACATTCAGGAGTGTCAGCAATGGTTGCTCAATTTTCGACAAGGGGGCTTAAGCTGTGAAAATACTGTCCATTCTCCCTCAACATAGATATGCTGACTGCTGCCATTGCCACAAACTAGCACACGTGTTGCTCATGTGTGCTGCAACCACCTCAATCCATTAAATGCAAAAACTCAAAAGAAAGACCTTTTAACTGCAAGGGTGTCGTGATAATGCATTGCCTTTTGACCTGGCAGAATGAATTCTGCAGAGATTGAGGAACTGAGCTGTGAAAGACTTCTGCACCCTCTGTGTTCTCCCGTCCTCACCGCTAGAGACTGCCACTGGTTTTGTAGTTTGTAGCATTATATCAGTGACAATGAATACTTTTCGTCACAGTTCATTGAAGCACCTTTGGTCCTCGCTAAAATCTCCAAACCACGTGATTTCTATATCGCAAGCACACGGTTGGAAAAGGTTATTGGTTCTGATGGTGCATATGCTCTTGATTAAATCGTCGCGCTGCTTCCGCTTCCAGTCCTTTCAGAACTGACACATGTACTTGGACCAGTGCACTAAGGTTGCACCTCACTACACGATTCACGCACTGTCCTAGCGCAAAAGCAGGACAAACACACACTCAGACGTAAATACGGTCCCCGCGCTATATATATTACATATATATTTTTTTTCTGAAACCCAAACCCCTTGACAACCTGAGATGGCAAAACCATTACAGCCGGGGAGAACCCGTAAAATGTGATAACCACCGTAGAAAAAAGCTTCTTCTTTATTTTTCTGCCACCACCAGAGGCCAAAAAGGCAGGAGGAAAGTGGGAGACACATTTTCGTAAATCAAGAGAAATCGCGAGGCCCCTTTAGAAAAAAAAGGGTTGAAGCAAAAGGCAGAAAAAACATGGTGAAAAATTTAGCTCTTCCTGAGAGATAAAATTTTAATTTAGTACAAAGCTCCTCGGGCACACAGACTTAGCAAAAAAAATTTTCCTCCTGACTTCAGCAAAAATTTTTTCCCGCTTATACATGTGAAAGAACAATCAGGAATCTTCCATAATCTAGAACACTGCAGAAAGCAGTTCAAGATGTAAGGGTCTTTAAGTGAATTATCACAAATCATACAGTGCAATTTGGGCCTCTTGAGAACAGGCCCAAGTGCTTACTTGTTACAGCAATTAAGTATCCTCTTCGCTGAGAGTTATGTGCTCTATCGGAATTCCACAATGGTGGAGATTTTTTCCTGCAAATAAATACCATAGGCCTGCTACTTTCTTCTCTTTCCCAGATAACACTGCAGCAGTTTTTTGCTCACATGGAGTTGCTCTACCAGACAACAATCAAAGATGGACTAGCTTGTCCCCACTGACGGCAATTGTGGAATAGACACTTGAGCCTCTATCGTCCCCATCCATATCTGGTGGAGCTGGAAGCAAAAAATATCGAAAAAGTTTCTTGTACGCGTGTAATCATAAGAGCCTTAAGAATATTGCTGCAGGATTTCAGGGCGCCGTAGCAACTTCTCAGCCTATTTATGAGTGATCCGTGTGGGGTTATGCTCGAGTCGCAACGGCCGGCGGATCTTGATGTGGGAGCCCTTTAGATCTCTACATGCTTTTGCAGATGCGTATGTTAATCGATTGCGATGCTGCATCCAACAACATTAAGTTTTCTGTATGCTGCCACTCGTATTGTACCACTCAGCTTTCTTTCCCTCCATGCGTGGATGTGCTCGCGCTCCAGTGCACATAGTGTGTGTCCTATGTAGTCGAGGAGCCAAGGAATATTTGACGTCAATGCAGTTTTCTCGAATTCATATATTAAGAGTGTCTGCTCGGATGGGGGAGGGGGCGTTCTCCAAGTGTCAGCACCGTAAAGGTCGTCGTCGGAGAGTCTCTCATTTGCACATGTCCAGCATGCAAGGAATGCTTCATTCATGAAAAGGTTATTATGCAGATTCTGGGAAAAGCCTCCGTTCTTGCTTGCTCTCCGATTCTCGCAGCTCTCACCAGGACTTGAGAGTGAACCATCAGTCAGTCGAATCATCCGGGGCATTTTTGATTTGTGCTAATGTGCAAGGTTGAGTCCAAAGACTTTCGACATGCAGAGAAAAGAGACAGGAAGACCATCACTGCCATCAGTCAGTCAATTTGGGTTGTTTCTCCATGGAATCAGCAGCCAAATGAATCTATTTGACTTCCATTTTAAGGTTAATTGAAGGTGCTTAATCGAGGAGTTCGTGTCAGAGCTACTCAGTGTTGGTAGTAACCGACAATCACTTTACAAGCCGTACGCAGAGTTAGACGACGTCATTAAAATTACATGGAAGAGAAGTTGTGGGACAGAAGCTGGGGCGAAGTTTCTATTGTTTCTATATATGTAAGCAGCGACTTCTTCAAGATGGCCTCAGTCAGGAAGGAGGGTAAGCAGGCCTGAAGCCATTTAATCACTGAAGAAAGAGTCTCAAGGATTCTGTTCCACTCGGTAAAAGAGATCTCTCGCCCGAGAAGTCCTGTAGGGGATGTTTACGAAAGGCTTCAGGCCAGAAATGTCACTTGTTCAAAACATTGACATCACGATGACTCGCGGTCGTAAACAATCCAAGCAATGCCAATCCTTGAAACGCCCATCCCAATGGAGCATATCTTTTTTATGGAACATGTCCTCATGTCAGCGGGGACCGAGGGGAAGTCCACAAAGTGCAGAAACGAGTATTGGCAAGTCCCCCCCTCTCTCCGATCTTCTACTCTCTCTGGAGCCGAAATCGACAAACCACCACCTGATGGAGTTGTGGCCCCCACAGACTTAAGACCTGGTGCCAACAGAAAAGTCTTCTTGCTCTCCATTCTTGGCCTCCAGAGTAAGCGTCTGCTGTCACGGATGAAGGACGTAAAAGACGACTTAGTGTTTATATACTCTCGGGCTCTCTATGCACAGGGAGATGAGATCTTCATCCCCATGTCCTAAAAACCCTCACGATACGGAGTGAGGCCACAATAGCCATGGGCTTCGAATCCTGAAAGCTGACAAGTCACGGCAGAGTTGCGCTATCTATGTAAGTTTGAATGTGAATTATTAAGACACCCTGTAGATTGAACGTGTCTGTCACACTCTAGTATACATTCTTAGACAATTTATGCCTTGCATAGGGTGGAAGCAGTATCAAAGTTCCGTCAAACAGCTAACGTTGCGTTTGAACGAGCACATTTTCGCCAACTACCAGACAAATGTTCTCGTTAACTAGACAGGATTCTGCCGAGCCCCAAGGTTTCCCACCAGTTTCACCCCGTGTAACTGCAGCTTTTGAGAGGTGACGACACAGCCTTTCTTGGCCTTGCTATCTGGCCTCAGCCTCCTTCTACCATTGTGGCGCGAAATTGAATTCGCTTGCATCTTTTTAGGGGGGGGGGAGAAGAGGGAATGAGATAGTGTGAGTGAAGATTGAAAAGTCTTGTGCTGTGCTGCACAACATACGTGTCCACCTAAAGAGCTGGGTGAGAGTGAAATACATCCCACCAGGCGTTCATTTAAGGCTTGTTCCAGGAAATGACAAAGTCCAGGATGGTCCTCGAAAAACACTGGTCTTCGCTCATTAGTCAGGTCCTCGCTGCAAGGAGGCTGCGCTGCACACATGTGTGTACATACGGACGCATCCCAGTACGGTGGCAGAACCAACCGTGGCATGAATACGATTCTTCCACATATGCGTTTATGACCAAAGTTTTCGAGTTATGTCGCTGAAATGGGTAAAACGCTATTTCCCGGCTTTGGAGACAAGTTTTTCTTCCTAAATGACCCCCAAAATGCTGGGATTTTCCCCGTCTTTGTTGCGGTCATTTGACGATGGCTAGAGGAATTTTTGGGCAGGTCGGAGCCATCCATAGGCGGAGATAATTGGCGTATAAAGGATGCAAAGGAGCATTCATTAGAGGAACAAAAAAGGCCTGACTTTAACAACGCCGCGCAAATTCATGTTCGGCGCCTCCTTAGGGACCTTTTACACTTGCCAATTGCAGCCGGGGATCCAGACTGCCAACCAAATTAGGCATTTGTAGCACCGTGAAAGCGGAAGAGAGGAAAACCAGTTTGGCGACATCATTTCTTTCTACCTCAACGTCTCATCTATCTATCTCTCTTCTCTCTAGAGATAAGCAGGAGTGGTCGTCTACGCTCTAATTCGTTCTCAAATCTTAACTGCATGTCTCACTGAGTAGAGTGGAAAGAAGCGAACAGCCATGCAACTGGATGGTGTCGAGGGTACCGGGTGTCGGGGAAGTCCTTGCTCACTATGCCGGAATAACCTGTCCGAGATCAATATCGGCAGTCGTAGGTGGATCAATGAAATTTGTCTAGTTCAGATTTAACTACACATATTCGAGAGTCTACATGTCGAAGATCGACCCTAAACGTTTCTGATCAATGCGACATTGCCCAAGAATGACTGGAAATGTGTGAAAAACAAGGTCTTTGAGTCGCGTTAAGACTATCCAGACACCCTGTGGAGCAGCTGACATTAGCTGCATGATCCTAAAGTAAATGTTTTTGAGTCCCCATTCATTATGACCCGCAATCCCCCCACACCCATCATTGCCTCAATTAAGAAGTGATTTTTCTCCTCGCTTGTTTGTGACATCGCCTTCAAACGCGAGCCATCGTGACAGGAGGTATTTTTAATTTTCTCCCTTAGGTCTCGACATGACTTGAGAAAAAATATGGAAGACATGGGGAAGACAAAGCCACTGAAGGCACGATAACTCAACCAAAAGATGCATCGAACAATAACTTTGTATGCAGCAACTAACAAGAGCTTGGCCGCAGTATATAAAGTAGCACTTTCTTCAGCGTCCCCGAACGGGTCCTGAGTGTACGATATAGTGCTCTTACTTTTTTTTCCCTATAGTTGTGTGTGAGCAAGTAGCGCAAGAACGAGACAAATCGAGCTGAAATAAATAACATATTGCACACGCGCCCGCGCGCCCGCAACACGAAAGGATTTCTGGTCATTTCTGCTAATGTTTCAATTACCTCAACTGAGCAAAAATTGCCTTCAGTAAGTAATTCTTAAAATGCTGTGGAGGCCGACATTTTCTCCCTTTTTTGTGTGTGTGCTGGATCAATGGACATCTGCACGCAACGGAGATTTTTTTCCCTTCTTCTCATCCCCCATTTTTGTTATGTCTGGCTGCTAGATGGCCCAAACGTAATTGGATAAGAGATTGTCAGGAGAGACAGAGAGAGAGAATGCGGACAGGAAGAAGAAAACTTCGCTGTATCTCTCTCATGCTAGGCAAAAAAGCTCTTTCTGATGCAGAGCTTACAGATCAAGGAGAGCAACCACTTCTCCTTTCTCCCCCGTCCTTGAAAGTTTGTCCCATTTGGCTCTGATGCTGCTAATGATGCTTTGGTTCCTGCGTTTTTTACGACTAACAACCTCTCCAGGGGGGACAGACCAAGAGTACATTAGAACGACTGGAGATGCAAAGCTGGAGAAAAGTCGACCAGGTGAGGCTGAGCCAGAGGAAAGTATCGGTGCAGGTGATGTGACAGCCCAGCCTCCAGTCAGTATCTGCGTGGCAGCAATGGAAAAACATTTCTTTCCAGGTGGGCAAGGTAAAGCTGAAAGGGTTGACAGGAAAAAACATCCTAGTTATTAGGCAGTGGACATATGTTTTCCTCCCATGTGAAGCTCATTACGTGGGAAGGTGGGGAGTGACTGCACACCCGTGTACGTGCAGCATGTTGATGGGAGATTTTTCCACTAGAGAAAGGTTAAAAACCAGACAGGTCGGACACGGCATGTTATTCACCTCTGGAGGCGAAAATGGCCATACATACATGCTCCGTACTGCAGAGCACGTCAAACATTGGCACGTCAAGAACTTATAGAAGTTATTACCACGACAACTGCCCTTCCACAACTGCCAACATGTTGCTTTCTGCTCGCCGCTCTTGAGCATACATGTACTAAGACTGTGCAATGTATCAACATTGACATCGAGCTGTCAGCTGACATTGAGTAGTTGTTAGATTTTTTTGGTAAAAAAATCTAACAACTACTTGGCTGAATCGGAAAATCACCCGTAGCAGAAATTCGCCTGTTGCTCCAGTTGGAAGGAAAATTACAAATGATCCACCATGAGTGAACGTGAGGCCGTCATATTGGAGGCAGGATGGGTATTGCTGTTGAAGCCAAAGAAATATAGACGTACCCTGACCACGGACATTGGCATCTAGTAGTACAGGTAAACAGTGATGACCAATGTCAACGTTCTGCCGACCTCGTGCTGCGTTCCTGGTGCACGGACATCTGCGCTTGGCAGTGTGCACATGTTGTAATTGCTCTGCAGGAGAGGCACGTTGTAGTACTTTGTCCCCATGGATCAGCTCGAACCTCTCCCGCTCTACATGAAACTGAGACTCGTGGTGTCTTCTTCACCGGAGAAAAATACGCGCTCCGCACTACTTACCGTAACTGTTGTAGGCCAGAGCAGATGTGGCGGCCATCAGGAGTAATGAAAGAGGAGCAGACATATTTCTTCGGGATTCTACCCCACAACGTAGGCAGAGACGATGACGATGGTGGAGCTTCTTCAGCTGTACTCGTCTATAGACAATTCTCTCGATGACATCGTTTTGCCAGTTCACGTCTGCGTAAGTGCACTTGACACGTGTTTTATCGGTGCACAAATCTTATTTCAATAGTAGGGATGGAGAATGCCAGGAATTCTGTTTTAACTAGAATTCGGTTCTGTTTCATTTCCATCTTGTTCATCGCCCAAGAGCTCAGCTCAGGCTAATGTGTTAACACTTCTCTTGGTGAAAAAGAAGAAAAAAGAAACAAAGAAAAAGAAAAAAAGGCCAGTTGTTGACGGACTTGTTCAAGGAGTTCTCGGCCGATTCGTGCGTCTCACATGAGAGCCCAAACCGCCCACCTCCTTCCGAGCCCCTCGCCGGCTCATGCCCAACTGAAGAATGGGTGGTTGAAATGGGGGCCTCGGAAAGAGAGAGAGAGCGAAGAGCGCGCGCGCTGTGTGAGCATACTCATTGCTCACACGCGGGCGTCGACGATGCCCAAATAAACCCCCAAAAAGCAGAGACTCAGTGGGACAACTTCTTGCTCGCCTGCTCATTTTCATGTCGCTTCGAATCTGGGCTTATCATGCATGTTATTCTTTGTCCTTTGCTGAAGTGCGCGCTGGTACAAGACACATGTACGTAGGAGCAGAGATTAAATACGACGCGCACGTCGTTAGATGGGCGCACGTTTTTTTGTTACGTGCCACCAAGCAGAGATTCGAACTCACGGCCTCTTGGTGAGAGCTCCTCATGTGTCTCAAGTGCCTCGACCGCCAGTGAAAGTCCAACTACGAGCTGCACGCGTGGGTGGGGAGAGGGGGGAGGATGTTGCCAGCGCCTAACGATGGCTGCTGGCGATACTCGAAGCGAAACGTTGCCTTACACACCTTAAGAACAAACCTTTTGCATTTTAGACTGCAGAAATTACAGGAACACTATCTTTCCTCAAAGTATGAAAGTATTTGGTTTGGAAAAAGGACTTTCTTTCAGACGAGGCGAAAAGTAGAGTTGAGAGCGAGCTATAAAGAGCGTAAGCACAGTATAAAGAAAATAACCACCCAAGGAAACGAGATATAGAAAGGGGACGAGAAGGGGGTATAAAGCACAAGGAGGTCTGGGAACCCCCTTTAAGAGGAGTTGCAAATTGCGTTCTGCGAAGGTCTAGTGAAACGAAACAGGACTTTTTTTTTCGCAGTATCGCGTCAGATCGGACTCTCAAAGCGGTCACCAGACTCAGGCCTCACCTGGTCTCGACCAAATTTTACATAGCACGTACATACGCGCAGGTATGTTCCTTTATTTCATATTCCCTTCTTTAAATCGCACGGCTCATAAATCGTACAAAACTGGGTGACGTAGTGATGATGTGAAAAGCAATACTTCTTGTTCTTCGTTTTGTTCTACTATGTACATACGCAAATGAAAAGCTGCATAAAGATTCTCATACGTTCTCCTCCTCTCTAGTAGAGACCAAACTTGGGAAGCCTGCGGACTCCATGCTGGCCAGGGGCGCTAGAGGTTCATTCTGAAACGAAGGACAAATTCATAGAGTGGTGAAGTCAGCGAGTCGTCCAGTCAGTCAACTTGAAACGGCGACATACTCGTACCTCTTCTATTGTGGTCGATAGCAAGGCTTCTCCTAAGCTGTTGACTAAAATAAGCAGAATAAAACGAAAACTTAAGCAAATTATGCGATTAGGAAAATGAGCATGCAGGATTAGACTACTGAGGGCTTCGTGCGATTCATGCATGCACACAAACTTAGACAAGCTCAAACAAGTACGAGCACTAGAGTTCTGTGGTGCCTCGATACCACGCACCTCTTTGTTCACTGTTTTCTGGATCTCCAGAATCCTGAGGTTGGGATTGAGCAGCTTCTGGCGTCTTTGCTTGCTGCTGCTGCAGCTGGTTCTGTTGCTGCTGCTGTTGCTGTTGCTGCTGCTGTTGCTGCTGGTTAGATTCTCCAGCTAGGTTGGAACTGATAAACAGCACGACTTAGTGTTAGTCAACATCTCATACAGCTGCATCACTCACCCATGATCCTTGACAGAGTCCAAAGTTATGTCTGCGCTCATCTCTGAGATGGTAGTCTCATTGTGGGGATCCCCGGATCCAGCAGTAGCGGCAGCAACTGGAGGGGCAGCATCGCCTGAATTCGATGGAGGTTCTAAAAGCATACCACTGTCATACTCTGTACGATATGCACAGCTTCACAAACTCACGTTCTTTGCATTCCTTGTTTTTCCTGGCTCCGGGCGGAAGAATCAGGACTCCCATGGGCGTCAGGGTTCTGGCAGCGGCCACTGACACGCGTTGAAGCTCCGACGATGAGCAAAGATAAAAAGCTTCGCCTAGGGAAAAAAAAAAAAGTAAATACAAGTCAGTGCAATCCTGTAGTCACGTACAGGATCGTCACGTACAAAAGAAACGAATACCCACCCTTTGGTGTAAGCACAAGCGATCCTATGGCGATGGCGTCTTCTTTGCGTACACAGTTGCTCAACGTTTGCCTCCGCAGGTCAGGCAGCGAGTGGATTGTCAGGTCACCCTGTAAAAAGTTAAATGAGGGACAAGCAGCCACACGTGGTTCCCGACATGACTACCTGATTCGTCAGGCTGACAAAGCAATTCTCCGCGTGCGTGCGATCCGAACGCGACACAAACGTCGTCAACGCCAGACGCCTCACTCGAGAACCCTCGTGGGCTGTAACCTTGTACCTGTTACGAAGAAATCATGTATGTTACATCAATTATACCGCTCTAGCAACCCTAACGTTGACTTACTTTGCCGCCGGCTTGAGTGTGGGCAGCGCGAACGTCTTGTACTGCTCCTCAGAAGCTATGAGGACTCGGTGAGGGGCTGGACTGTCTTCTGAAGGCTGGGCTTCTGATACAGGGAGACCAGCGCCATCAATTACCTAAGGTTTTAGAAAAGGTTCCGCTGCAATCTGTGTGTTACTTTTTTCTCATTCACTGGTATACCTGTATCTGTATGACTGGCGCTCTATGCTTGAGCTGGATCTCTTTTCCCAGGATGGCGGAAACTTTTTCCGTGGCTCTTTTGTCTCCAGCCGGAATCGACAGCACGTAAATCAACACTTGGCCACTGTTGGTGCCGGCCCACAGGGTGCACGAAAGACTTTGAGCTGGACGAAAATCAAACATTCATAAGACAAAATAAGTGTTAATGTTAGAGGGAAGATCTTACGGCTGGCGACGTTGGTTCTCGCGAAGTGTAGACATCTCACCATAGACCCAAGCCCGTCCTCCGAGCCTGTTCGTGCCTCTATCTGTCTTTCTACAGGGCGGATTTCAGGGGACTCTGAACGACTGAAAGCAACAAAATCAAGATTCACCTGGGTGCTACGATCTACCTTAAAGACGCTACGCGAAGAAGTATGTCTCAAATTCAGTGCATGGTTGACAGTAGGACGCTCTGCAACTGGACAAGCTTTAGGTGCTGAGTCCACTTTGATGGTCACGATGTCTGTAGTCTTCTTTGTCGTCTGAAATATCAATTCAAGGCTTTCCCTCCTATTTAAAGGGACAGCAAGGGTCTCCATGCTCCTCGTCTTGACATTCAGTCTTACTATTGGCTGATGATGACTGCGACGAAACAGATACACGTCTTCAGTAAAAGGTACCCTCAAAACTTCGAGGTCGGAGAAAACAGACTGACTGTTGCTGCCCAGAGGGAATACTTCAGGCAAGGTCACTTCCCTTGCCATCCCTCGACAGTGTTCATCATTACTATCCATCGAATTTCCTCCGTGCTTCTTGAGATCGTAGAACTGCTGCTGGAGTCCAACAAACAATTTGTCCTTGGGTGGTTCCTTAATGGCCTGGTCCTCGTCATTCTTCAAGAGGACGATGGGCGTGACTGTGACTCCGTCCTCTCTCTTGTGAGTCTCCTGGATCACGTGATTGAGGACAACCGCACGATTGCACATCCCCAAGTAGGCGTCGCTCCACATCTTCTCCAGCTTCCTCCTGTCGGACGCTGACTTTCCGAGCTGGTAGAACTGGGGTTCTGTGTTGACAGACTGCGATCGCTGTAATTTCTCTATCTTGGATTGTTTGACAATATTGCTCCTGTCCTCATCTTCCACAGAGAATAAAGAGAAACTGCGACCAAAATCGCGAATCACTTGTCGCTTGACAGCATTTCTGCTTGAACTTTCAGCCTGGTCCAATATGGTTCCTCTCCTGGCGCTTTTCGATTTCTTCCTTCTCGGAATCTTGACTGGTGTTGTTGCCGGTAGCTCCTGCCTCCGTTTGAACTCTCGATGACTACATTCTTTCCACTGCATAAAGTCGTCCAACCTAGCAGATATCTTTTGGATCGACTCACTCTCTCTCAACGTATCCGAGACTCTTCTTACCGACTGGCTTCTCTTCAAGTTGCAAAGCATAACTGTTGGAGTTCTCATATTCATCAATGACAGAGACATCGGCAGCTTCAGCGGTACTGACGAGTGACCTGTCCAGTACCACTTCGGAAGAGTAGAGAGAAGGGATGCCTTTTTTGCGTCTCCAGCAAATTGATCAGTCTGAGTAGATTCCTCTTTGTTCTTAGAGGCTTCGGTTGTAGCAGTGGCGGCGCTGAGTGATTTACATGCAGATATGGAGAGTGCACACTGGCGAACTTTCCCCCAGTGAAAGTCTACTTGCTTGACGACTCTGTTGTCTTCTAGACCTTCTAGAGGGATATTTCCTATATTTAAAGGCGCTCGGGGTCGGGCAGAGACTCTGGTACCGTTTGCCTGTACAGAACATCTGCTAATTGCAACTTCAGGGCAGTTGAAATTAGCTACGCTGTGTCCCCCCAAAAGTCTCTGTGCAGTACAATGTTGTCTAGTGCTAGATACTGTTCTAGAGGAAAAAGTAATGCTACTGTGCAGATTAACACGGCTCTTCTCGGCTGTAGGGGCTGCACTGCAAGTTCAAGAAGCCTAAATGATACCTTAAATCATGGGACTGATGGTAGTAGTGGAAGTATACTCACAGTTCTTTCTTTATTGGATCCGTTGTGCTGGCGGGGTTTCTCTTTTTGTCTGGGATCCTCTGAGATCTACCCTTGCGAAGTCGGCGGAAAGATTCACGCAGGGACTTCTTGAACGACTTTCGACGAGACATTGGATTGTCATCTGCGTTAGCGATATCTGGAGAAAAGAAGTAATTACAAAAACTATCCATTGTTGGTGCAGTGAGTTCTCAATAAAACTATACGGGAAATTATCGTTATGTGAAGAAGAAATGTCATAATCTAACTCGCAATAACGAGTAAAGGATACGACACAAACGGCAATTCGGTCAGCAGCAAGAGAAGAGGCTTTGGTTATGGCCAGAAATATCGCAACATCGATGATCCACTGTAGTCGCTTCCTGGATGTCTCACCTTGCGCATTAAGCGTACACTTGGAGACGACGACCGCATTGAGCTTGACGTCCACGAGCATCATCCCATGAGCTGTGCCCACTGCCAACAGACCCCACTCAGGCCCACTCAGGCCCAGGGAATTGACACTGGCTGGCGGAGTCAGCTGCAGCATAACGCGCGCTTTGAATGGGCAGCCTGATGAGACTGGCTTCACGGCGGTTCTCGGGTTAAGCGGGGAGTGGCCTTTCCAAGTGAAACCCTCCTTCTCCGTGACAAGATCGGCCTTGATGATCGCCACTGACTCCGAGTTGTCAGAGGTTGTGTCGTCTGTGAACATGAGATCGAAGTAGACGACTTGACCGGCTGTGCCGCCCACCACGAGGCGGCCGGTGGCCGAGCACAGATGGACCTTCTTGACCGCGAGCCTGGGATCGTCGCTGTAAGGGTCGTAGTGACCAACCTTGCGAAAAGGAGGCCATTCCTCTTCTTCCTCCTCCGCCTCTTCTTCCTCTGCAAAAATGTATCTGTTCATGTAGACATAACAATATTGAAAATTGAAAAAAACCAAACTTCTCACCAGGTGAACGTTCGTCCAACTCATCGCTAGTAAACAGATTCCCCGTCTTGATGGTAGCCAGTGGAGCCAGAGACACTCCTGAACATTCCCAAACGCGGACGCTGCCGTCTTCGTGACCTGTGACCAGAAGGTCACGATCTGGGTTGTGTCCACCTTCTTCAACTTGACCCCCAGTTGCCGGCCAGAGACTGGCGTTGTCTACTCTTTCCCGGGTGAGGCGTTCGTACAAGTCCTTGTCCACGTCAGCGGCGTGCGCCAAGCAGGTGACGGCGCTGGCGTGAATGGCGTTTAAATATGGCAGTGCCATAGAAGGACAGGCATCATCGGTCATATCCACCGCAACCATCTCTTCCTCCGCCAGTATGAGGAGAGTCTTCGGGGCCGCGGCGTCATTAGGTACTAGCACAAAGTCAATCACCCTGTGTATGTAAATAGTCATAAGTCATCCAACTGATTCTGATGTGTCGAATTAAGTAACTACCTGGATGAGAGATCGAGAACTGTGAGCCGCTCACCGCTGTCCCCCTTCATCACCGTGACGGTGAACTTCTCGCCGTAGCTAGCACGAGGCATCCCGCCACTAAACACTGTCCAAGAGTTTCTGAAATTTTAATAAATGGTATGGAGCGTGCCCCAAAGCTTGTGAAAGATCATCCTACCCATTGTCATGAGCCCACAAGATTTTTGTGATGGCCTTGCAGGGGTAAGGTCCGTAGGGCGTATTCGGCGGCTCAATAGGCTCAGCACTGCCCCCATTTTGAGCAGACCAGATCAAGAAGGATCCGTCGTTGTGGGAGGACACGAACTGGCTGCCATCGTTGCGCCAGCAAAGAGACTCAAGCTAGAACAAATAAGATGTCAATACATCAGTAACAAACGAATGTGGCGAGAAATGCTTCACCTGCTGGGATGCAACGAATGTTGCCACCACAGTCTGGGAGGATCTGTCCCATAGGGCGATCAGACCTCGGGCGTAGCCGATCAGCAATCGGTTGGGCTCTCCAGGTTGTGGAAGTAAAGATTCTACAGCGCCGGGGTTCACCTGTTAGCAGCAGCGTTAACGTATATAAATCCAATGAAATGAACAAGAAAGTGTGCCCTACCTTGAATTCATTAGTAGCATTTACGACAATGTCCTGATAGATAATGTTTTCATCCACGGTGAACTTTTCCAGGTTAAGGTGATACACGTTGCCACCCTCGGTTCCCAGCAAAAGAGTGTCTTCGCTCAGGCAGAGCGTCGAAATCTTTTTCAAGCGACCCTCCAAGTTGGTACTATTCTTCTCCTGAAATCAAACGATCGTTGAAGACTATTGAAGCTATCTTGATAAAATTTGTCGTACCTCGATCTCGTGTCCATTGATTTCCCAGAGATGTAGGAAGTTGTCCTCAGTGAGGGTGACCAGTCTGCCCTCCCCCGGAAGGAACAGCACCTTGGAGACGGATACGCCACCATCATGACACCCATAGAATTCTACTCCTGGACGGCCATAACTGAAAATAAAATTAATGTTGCTCGTCTAAGTTTATATGATTATATGCATGGTAATTTTTTCACCAGAAGTAAAAAATCTTTTTATTTATGGCTTCAGGTGAGAGAAAGGCAGTTGGCAGTTGTGAGACTTCCTTGATGTTTGTCACGAAAAAGAAGGTACTTACACTCTAATGGATCCATCTTTTGTTCCAAGGGCTATGAGCTTGAGGCTGTTGTCCCACCCCAAAGCGGCGGGTTTGTTGGGAAAACCATGGCGGCACTCCTGAAAAGAAATGACCACGAACTGTCAGCCGTACTGCGTCAGCCTTCGCTACAGCTTTATGTGCGTTGTCGCAATCACAACAGACATCTGGAGGGTCGAACAATATAATTGTGTACTCTTCAAAAAAATTAGGAAATTTTCTTTAGACATCCTCTGTTCATAAAGGCCGATGAGGCTTCCTAAGTCACCCATGCAAGGATGCGGCTCGAAGCCACAGAACAACAGGCAAGGCATGGAAAAAAAACATTTACTTTTTGCTAAAGATCATATTTTCTCCGTTTTTCTTTATCAGCAGTACGTGGAAGAATTCACAACAATGAAAAACCTAAGAGGTTGTAAAAGATTTCGGTTCCACGAAAAAGGAAACTAAAAATGAAGCGAACACAAAGAAAAAACATCGCCAATATTCGCCTGAACGCGATTTTGGCCCCTTAGAGCACATGTCTAACGTGTAACAAATGTGTTGTCAGTATAGAGGCAACGGTTAAGCAAACAGATGTGAATAGAACAAATAATTCCTGCCCCTTCAGTTGAGTCATCAAGTGAGTCATGCGGTGAAAGTCCTTTTCAAAGCGCGGTGACACAGGGCAAATGTTTCTACGAATGGACGGAGGGCATGATACTGTTGACTTCTATCAATCAGTAGCAAATAAATTCCCTCTGAAATTTTTTTTAGTCAGCTTTGGCAAAGCAGTGACCAAGATGAGGTTATAGTGACACATTACAAATCGTTAGGAGTGATCAAATCCTCTGTGCAACTAAGTGTGAGACTGTTTGTTTACTCACATCAAGCTGAACGAGCTCATAAGGATAAGATTATCAGTAACGGCAGAAACGTCTTTCGGGCCCTCCACCAGTTGGAGGCCACGAACATAAGTATGATAAAGTTTCTTAAAGCATCGGAGTCTCACATCAGTCGTTCCTTGTACTACAACTGTCTTCTTTCTTCCAGTCATCGGCCTTTTACCTGTGTTCACTTGAGTTCACCTCTCGATTTGCGCTTGGCTGCCCAGGCAGAGAGAGGAAGAAAGAACTGGACGGATGACTTTTAAAGAGGCAACTTCTACGCAACCTGAATAACTTGGCCGAGCGTGCGCGAATTTGCAGCAAAATTTGCAACACTTAAAAGGTTTTGCTGTTCACTGCTTCACTGGACTGAGTACCGACATGCTGTATGCAACCTCTCTGCTTCTTGTGCTCCCTCACACGGTACGAAAAGGTGAAAAATTGCCACAGCAAATGGTCCTTAACCGTGTAAAATCGTCGCTCTTGTCACGAACAGCGTTGGGGTGTCTCCAGGAGATGGAATAACTGCGCGAATGGCCAACGGTGACAAAGCTTCAGCTCGGCATTGTTCAACTCTCTCTGTATGAATGTCTTTCTCTACACCTCTGTGTCATCGAGTCCAAGCTTCGTGTATAAATCAAAGAGAAAAGCCTCAATCCATCCTGACCCGATCTTGGCCGAGTCTGGCGCTTTGGTGATCCTTACCTTCTGGAATCCGAAGAGCTCCTTCTGAACCCTGAGCCTATCCGCATTGTGTTGGTGTCCTTTGCCGCGGATGAACTTGAGGACGCGCTGGCCCTGGACGTTGGCCGTTTGCATCGTCAAAGTGTGGCGGCCTTTGGAGGCCTTGGCAATCTCGCGGTCTTCGCTCTAGTTGGCTCGTTCCAGCAGAATGACTGAAGTCAGAAGCGATGGCGCCGGCTTCCTTCCTTCCGTCCTCTCTCTTAGGGGTGGGCCAACGAACGGCTACGGGCTCGAGTGCTCGAGCCCACTCGTCCAATCCTTGCTGCACTCGAGATGAGACTCGTTAAGCGCAATTTTGGAATTTGCAACCTTTTTTGCATAGGAAACATTGGCGAAACAAAAGCGGTACAGTTTGCGGTGTAATTTGAGCTTCTTGCAATCCCCACGACTGTTGGTTCTCCTTGCCTGGGCAGCCTCGGTCATTCCAGCCGCGAGAAAAGGCAGATGGAAGACAGAGTTGCCAGAAATTTCAATATTCTCAGTTCCTTGCCCACACTTATAGTCACTGACACTAACGCAGCTCCCGTGCAGTGGAACTCTCTAAGTGGCTGACCGACACTAAGGATCCATGCAACCAGCTTGATTTTTCAACCCTCTCCACGTTGTCGAGAGAGATATTTTTCATGCCACTTTCACATTGCTTCACTTCACGTTGCACTTTGCACGAGACCAGAATTTGGCATACCTGTGCCAAAACTCAAGTCAAGTAGAGCAAAGTGAGATGGAGGCAGAGGAAGATGAATGAACCATCTATCCGTCTGAAGCCAAAAGAGGAACGCTATGGTTAACCATGCATAAAGTCAACAGCAGACCTTGCAGCACGCACTGACAATTTGCCAAAGAGCAGAGAGCAGTGTGATGATGCAAAATGAATCAAACGCACAATGTCCCTGGGACTTGACTAGCCCAGAAGGGCTCAGTGATGTGAAGTAAAGTCATGAAGTTCTTGTGCCACAAGCACAACACTTATATACGAGATAACAAAGTGGCAACCAATTTCTGCTCTGTTGAGTGAAGCAGCAGCTGAGAAGGGATGGGCGAGGAGCCCACGAGTTACAAACGACGGGCCTGAACAAGACCGGGGACCTTCGTCGACGTGATTTGGTATTGAGTCCTTTAAAGACCTTCTCTGCTATTTTTTTCTCTAGACAAGTGAGCCTTGATGTCAAAGTCGAGCCAACTCGCGACTCGGGCCGAGCCGTTAATTCCTCTCCCACCGCTATCGAGTAAAGCGAGTGCTGCTGATAGGAAGGAAGGAAAAGGAGGAAAGAAGAGTGAATGAAGGCCTGACAGAAGACAGACTTGAATCCGTCGGACTCGACGGACTTTAGGTCTGCTGAGAAAGGTCAAACGGCGATCAGAGAGTCCAGGATCAGGGGAAAGTCCCAGTCCGGTAGACAACAAGACTGCAGGCAACTGCGTGTCTCTCGGAAATTTGGTTCCGGCCGCTCCAGTCGAACGGCGGCGGACTCGTGTGTGACGTGCGTGGCCATCAGATCTCTGCGGTTGGGATCTCTGGTCAGTTGGAGGGTCCGACCGCTGTCGCCAGCTTTGCTTTGTTCTTATCGATCGTCGCCATGCTGCCCTCGTCGTCAAGACCTCCGCTGGGGGGGTTCTTGTCCCGACTGCACGGAGCCTTGCACGGACTGAGTACGGCAGGCGAGTCCCACAACCACTCCGCCGACTCATCGGACTCCACCAAACTCGTTATAGACCGCAGGGCCATGGAGAAGACCTGGAAGCTCATGGACAAGGTGAGAGTGCTTGAATATAAACAAAAACGTGTGCACAGGATAATATTACTTGATGGGAGAAGAGATTGAAGTTGGTTTCTGATGCTGTATATTTTTGCAGTTTTAACAGAATTCAGCAGATTTTTGCGTTCTGGCCAGTGATAGATAAGGGTAGGAACTGGCGATGCTGGCAAGTCCGACTCATTCATAGAATCTTGAGTTGAGTCAAGCATTTTGACTCAATGAAGTCAATTCGAAGATTGACTCAAACTTTAACTTTACTTAGACTCCACTTGAGTAAGTTATCTTTTTTTTTCAGACTCGCCGACATCACTAGTGCGAACGATCCTGTATGTGACTCGCCAGTCGTGACTTAACAAGACTGTAGCTAAACAGGAAACTGAAAGTGACGCTTCTTCAGTAAATTTAAGACCAAACGTGCAAACTTGGATAAAATACAGGATCAGAGAATTCGCATAATCACATAATTTCTCTTTGGAACTAGTGAAAATGACCCCCATAACCGTCAGGACTAGGGACTGTTCACTGGCATTGGTTCTTGGGAAAATAATCCTTATATACGTCAGACCCTGACATTCAGAGAGTTATCCTTGCATCCGTTTAAAGGTTGCCTTTTAGGCCATTATGATGCGTATAACCATTTGTGAAACATGGTTTTGCCGTCGTCTTTGATGACTTCGAATGTGCAGGTCTTGGGTGATTTGGAACAATGCGAGTAAATGCTCACTCTTTCTTCTAGGTGGTGAAGCTCTGCCAGCATCCGAAGATGAACCTAAAGAACTCTCCGCCCTTCATCCTAGACATCTTGCCAGACACGTACCAGCACCTGAGGCTTATATACGCCAAGCATGAGGAAAATCTCGCTGTCCTTAACTCCAACGAGTATTTTAAGGTGATTGCAACGTCAGTGACTGACCAGAGCTGCTATGACGTTCCTGTAACTTATATCCTGTAGCCTTGTCTTTACACGGCGCGTTTTGGACTCATGATGTGACATAAACTTTAGGTTTTCGTGGAGAACCTCCAGAAGAAGTGTAAGCAGGCAGTACGACTGTTCAAGGAAGGGAAAGAAAAGATGTTCGACGACTCGTCGCCTTACCGGAGAAACCTTACCAAGCTCAGTCTCGTCTTTAGTCACATGCTCAGTGAGCTCAAAGCCATCTTTCCCAACGGCGCCTTTGCCGGTGACGCTTTCAGGATTACCAAGAGCGACGCCGCAGAGTTCTGGAAGAGTTCTTTCGGAGACAAGTAAGGAGCCAAGTTACACCGATCACAAGGAGCCGGTACTGTAATCGCTTCTGTTTAGGACCATAGTCTCCTGGAAGCTATTTCGCACCACACTGAACGAAGTTCACGCAATAGGCACTGGCTTGGAGGCCATGGCCCTCAAGTCCACCATCGACCTCACCTGCAATGACTTCATATCAAACTTTGAGTTCGACGTCTTTACCCGGTATGAGTAGGCTTAGTCTTTGACGATTGGCGATATCATGTGTGTGACTTCTGCCTTAGGTTATTCCAGCCTTGGTCGAGTCTCCTGCGCAACTGGCAGATTCTTGCAGTCACCCACCCAGGCTACGTGGCCTTCCTCACCTACGACGAAGTCAAGGCAAGGCTGCAAAGGCACATCAACAAAGTGGGGAGGTGAGAAATCAATCTAAGCATAGGACCTTTGCACAAAGTAAATGGTTCTCCTCTTTAGTTATGTCTTCCGTCTGAGCTGCACGAGGTTGGGTCAATGGGCCATCGGATACGTTACTGTGGACGGGAATATCCTGCAGACCATACCACAGAATAAGAGTCTCTGTCAAGCCTTACTAGACGGATACAGGGAGGGATTGTGAGTTGATTTACCCTAACATGACACGCTACTGCTACGACAACTGTACATTTTACAAATTAGACTAGGCATAAAAATGGAATTTGACTGATTGTTTCTTATATTTGTCACCTAATGCCAAGTGGTGGTGATGTAGTCTAATGCCAAGTGTAATTGTTTTTGAACAAAAAAATGACTGATAGTTTCTATGTCTAGGGCTGAAGAACAGCTACAGTAGTCTGTACAGTTTGCATAGAGGGGATCCAAATTCTGATCATTTCTTTGTTTCTTTTGAATAGAATGGCTTCAAATGGAATCTGGCATCAAATGTTGCACGAAGAAAGCGATTAAAATAATTGACTTCGCCTAACATGCATGGCCCTATGGTCAGGATAGACACTATAGCTATAAAACTTCATTGCACATTATTGCACACAATAACATTTCTCCTTTTATCAGCTATTTGTATCCGGACGGCCGAAGTGTGAACCCGGACTTGAGCTGGGCGGTTCAGGCAACTCCAGAAGACCACATCAAAGTGACCCAGGAGCAATACGAGCTCTACTGCGAGATGGGATCCACGTTTCAAATGTGCAAGATCTGCGCTGAGAATTCCAAGGACATCAGAATCGAGCCCTGCGGACATCTCTTGTGCACGCCGTGCCTTACCTCGTGGCAGGTATTTATGTGCTGCCTAGAGTAACCAAGGGTATGAAATGAACGCTAATATATCTGGCTAGGATTCAGACGGCGGCGGCGGCTGCCCATTCTGCAGGGCCGAGATCAAGGGCACTGAACAAGTGGTTGTGGATCCCTTTAGTCCTGACAACGATCCTCACCGATCCTCCGCAAATAACGTCGGCCCAAACCTCTTGATGGACTGTTCAGATGAGACTCAAGAGGTAGCAGCAGCAGCAAGCTCGAGCAAGCAGTAGCTGTAGCGTCCGTACCTAGCTCAAGTGTTCAATGATTATCAGTTGATCACATTCACGATGACGACTGATGAATTGCCGTCACGGCAAGGTGACCTTGTCTTTGCTAATTCTGCTTGATGTCTGTGGCTCAAATGCTGGGACTACTTATTTAACTAGCAAGGTGCCTCGTCGAAAACTGTCCCAAACTCGTCGTCGTCGTCACAACTGTCCTCGTACCTTGTCAGATGTTCTTAAAACTAATATTGTTCATGTTATTTTATGTATGAGTAGTAACCTCTCCAAGTACCTAATATCTACAAATCCTCTACAGACAGAGACTATTGTGTAATAATAAAAGCTTTAGTGTGTTGAATTGTCTGTATTATGCTTACTGTATGTAATTGCGTGGATGTCGAATGTGTTGGCATGTATGTCTTGTGCATGTGTATAGTGTAATTTTCTTGTGCACGGATTGCAACTTACTTAGGGAACGTACCCGAATGCTGTACATAGCACAGACTCGAAGTTGCGTTGGAAGTTCATAATGGAGTACATAGAGTCCTGCTGTTCTGTACCATGCGGCAGAGATCCATATGCATTGCTACGAGAAGTCCTGGTGCTGTCCTGTACTCGATGAGTATTATCATGAGTTATATTGCAGTCAACTCCAGATGCCGGGGTCCAAGTTCCGCCATCCTTGCCTCCACGGAAGTCCAACAACAGGTTCGAATGTATAAATGTGCGTGTGAACCACTGTTCATTGCGCTGCGTCGTTTTATTGCAGCTCATCCACTTCCAGCAATGGCGCAATCCTGTATCGTGAGTTAACGCTTCCAACCAACGATCCTCCTCCAATCCCGGGATCTTCCACTTTCCGCCTCCACAATCAAGTTGAGGAGCAAAAGCATAGAGCAGTGAAACAGCCTCAGGGGTGTAAGTGTATGATAAATTTATCTCAGCCCGTGTTTAAGTTATGATGGCGCGTCCTTCAGTAAACCTGACCGTGCCTTCGCTGTCCAAGAGCGATCCCTCCTCCCCCAACGACATCCAGATCTTGGACAGAAGACACAGCGCATTCTGCGAGGACGAACGACTGCAAAGACGAAGCGACGATGGAAGTCGTGGAGGTAATGCAACTCATATTATATAGCGGATGCACAGAAACATAAGTTTTGCTCACGTACGAAATCTGTGTCTGGCTTCAGGGACTGAAGTCTAATATCGGAAGTATTATAAAAATTGTGTCCTAGGGCTGTAGAACCGATGAAAAGAACCAGTGAGGGTGACCCTGACATCAAAAAGTGTCCTGTGCCGAGGCAGTATGTTTTTACGTGCGTTTACTTTCCCCTCCCAGTAGCATTTTGATATTCTCGCAGGCAAATACTGACGTATTTAACTTAAATTATAGCTGCATGAGCAGGTGTGCGAATGTGTGATAAGCTAACGTATTGTGAAGTAGAAACTTGTGAACCCTTTGTCATCCGTTTGAAGTGATTAGACCATACAAAGGATAAATGTGATTCTGAGGTAACCGAAGCAATGCCCTAAAAGTTTGTGAAAAATGAGGGAAGACATAAGTTACATATCTTATAAGGTCTCTTTTGCCCTAACCTCTAACCTCCGTGTGCATGCAAGTTCATAGTAGAGACACTAAAAATGCCTACAGTACCTCCAAATATGAAAATACGGAGATGAAGTTGGCACGTTGATGCTCGGGGAACTCCACCCCCCCCCCCCTCTGCAGCAGCAAAATGTGGCTGATGTGGCCAAAATCCCTTGATCTCACATCGCATGAGTCAAGAGTTGCTGTTGTCCGGACACTCAAAATTGTGCACAAAATCCACGAAGTCTGATCGAGGTTTTGTGTGGGGCTAGTTTATAAGCTCCGTAAGTCTCGGGAACTGATATCAAAAATGGCATCGCGCCGAACTGAAATCTAAATCTCTGGTGTCTCCATGCAATATCCTTTCTGGCTGGAACAGGCTAATGCAGTGAAACATGTCTACAGGGTGCGGCAGGCTAATCCTGTTAAGTGATTATGGGTAGTTTAGGTACTAACTAAATGTGTAAATAATCCATCCGTCCGAGAATGATGGTCGACTTTTGCTTGGCGCCTTCCAGGAGCCGTAAGATCCATGACACAAACGAGACTTGTGTCTCAGGGTTTGTAGCACTGGCTACAGATGCCCTTCTAATTGAAACAGTGTTTTGCTTATGAGACGCCAGATGAAATGGGACCTCAGGTTGCTCCTGTGGTGATGCTGACAAACATCTGTTTCTGTTCACTAAATGGACGAAATCTTGAGGTGTAATGTTATTGCTGATGAGAAAATATCTCTACCTCTTGGCCAAGTCAAATGAGGCCAAGCTCCCATACAGATTTGGGACATAAATTGCACCAAAACATTTCGTCTCAAGGAAAACTGCCCACTGCATTTGTAGATTTTGGTAACAATCTGTTGCTAAAAATTGAAATATTAAATTGTTTTCTTGCTGTACTTCAGGTTCCCTTGTTTATTCCATTATCCGCCATAAATTGTTGAGATTGTTACCATATCCGTTATCGACACTGGCAAAATGTCCTGTCAATGTGGCAATAAACGAAGCTTATTGATGCATTGAATTTGAACGTAAGAATGCCTGCTTACGAATGTGGACAAATATTCTTGGGTAGAGGGTGAACCTCAATTTAAAGTCAGAATGTCAGCCTTTAGTTGAATTGTTATTTGTCAGTTCAGTCAGTAGTTACCCTACACCGGCTTAAAAGAGATTGCATTACTGACTTTAATCAGTGCAAAAGTTTCTTGAGAGGATCGTAATGATCACAGGAGCTGGCCTGACTACGATCCTCTGGGCCGTGCAGTCTGGGAAGAAATGGACAGGGAAGCTAGGAGGACCTTCAACAGGAAAATGTATCAACATATCTAAGACAGTCTTTTCAAAGACTTTATGGAAGGCTCCTGTGAGTCATCAAGGCGTCGTTTGAAGGCCATGGCGAAGGCTAGAAGAGGCTGCATTGAATGGGAAGCTAGCCAATGTTTGCATGTAGAGATGTACCCAAATTATTTCGTTAACCTCTTCACCAATAAAAAGTTATTTAAGTTCTTTGGTTGACCTGTTTGCCACTCGAGATCAGCCTTCCCCACACTGTAATGGGACCATTACTGAAGTAGACCATTTGTCTATCTGGGAAAAGATGGTCCAACCAAAGCAGAGCACAACTTTTCCGCATCAAACGTTATTTGGACCGGAGCCCCTTGATTTTACACAGCTAACGTGACCAAGGTATGAATGGAACGGGACGATGTGGGTGTATTACCTGGCAGTCGAGAAAGTCTGCAGTCTTGTTACATGATCCAGAGGCAGTTGGAGGACCGCTTCTCTAGTGCCATGTGTAGATATTCGACCAAGTCAATGTGCTATCGACTTCGGCCGAGGCCAATGAGAGATCGCTGTAAGAGGATGTCAGGCAGTGATGGGGACACCATGATCGTGCAAGATCGTGTCATGTCCTGGAATGTCAGACGCGTGACGCGCTCGACCCCAGAAGAGGAGTAAATAAAATAGGAGTGCATTTCCTGAAAGGCACCCATCCTAATCTCATCCCTCCTACGTTCATAGGTGACCTCGGTCATGTTCACCTCGGCCGTCGTTGCCTCAGCCGTCCTCGCATTCGTTGTTCACCTCGCTGTCGCCATCTCAGTTCGTAGTTTGGCATCCTTTGTTGTATTCAATATTTTCAATTTTTTTTCTTTCTCGCGCATATTCTTTCGTGTATGGGGTATCTGGTGTTGTACAGTGCTGTACACCGCTCCGAGGTCATTTTAAGGCCTCAGTGAGCCTGGAGGTTGCTGGTTCTGGCATGGGCCAGTTTTTCCGTGGTCCTCTACTCCGAACTAGAAATTGTAAATGTGGGTTACTTTCTTAAGATATCATTGGTCCAATCTGAAAAACGGACGGACGAACTTCGGCTTATATATGATTCTCCTTTATTTCGCCCTGTACATACGTAATGGGTATAATGGAATCCTATCACATATTATCTCTGGCATATCCTCGCCACATCAGATTATGGACACGTAATGCAAGAATCTACTAAGCTCCTTGGCACAAGCCTCGTCGCCGTCCGTCTTGTACTCGTCCTTGAGATGATGGACCTCAACCTTACCTTCCGCCATCCCCAGCGCCAGCAGCTGTTTCTGCCTAGGGTCACCCAATTCGGGACTTAGCGCCAGCGCCAGTACACTGTCCTCCTCGAACTGCACCGAGTGCGCAGGGTAAATATCGCCGGCCCCGAGGTCCCACAGGTGCACGCGTGAGTTACCAGAATCTAAGACGAAGAACACGCAGGGGCGCGACTGCGACCAGGTCACGGACCTCGCCGGCTGCCCGTCCTCGACAGTTCCAGGCCAGCTGATGAGCGGGCGTTCATTGGAGACGGCGTGAAGGCGCACGGCACCGTCATCGCAGGCAGCCAAGAAGTATTGCTCGCGGCCGAACGGACAGAAGGAGAGCGATCTGCAGGCGGCAAGCAGCGATTCGCAATCCGGGCGGTAGGACCGAGGCACTGGGCGATGGTCTGGATGAGTCGACGTGTGAATGACGAGGCCATTGTCGGAGGCGACGAACAACCTGCTACCATCCAAAGGGTCAAAGCAGACATCTGATATGGAGCAGTCCGATGAGAGGTCGACGACAATGGTGCGCACCAGTCTGATCTTTCCCCAGTGAGCTAGGCCAAGGTGTTGCTCCGGATCCTGGTTGCGCGAGTCCAAAACCGTCCACACAAAGATGATGCCCGCCTCCTCTGCCGTGAGCAGCTGGAATGCATTTGATGTTGGCAAGAAATTCGTCACATCCTCTTTTGGTTCCGGCAGAGGCTTCACAACAGTCACTTGAGATAAGTGTCCGGCACCAGACTCATCGCTGTTACCTTCCTGGAGGGTGGTAAAGGTTGCTGATCGAAATATTCGATCTTTTTGATCCTTTCCTTCCCTCAATACCTCTTGATGAGGTGTCTGAGGCTCCCTGATGTCCCAGGCGCACACCATTCCGTGCGCCAACCCAGCAAATACAATGGAGGCTCTAAGCGGAGAGAAGCAGCACTTGCTCACTTCGTCATTAGCGACCAGTACTTGTTGAGGTACGGACGGCTGACTCACGTTCCACACGCATAAGAAAGAACGCGTCATCAAGTCGTCGTCTTCGTTATTGCCACTATTACCTTTAATTTTGCCATGAGCAGTGAGAAGTACCGCTGGCTGGTCAGGAGCAAAGGCGACATCGACGACTGGCCTTCCAATAAGAAAGTCAAGATCGGTGTTGAGTACAGTAACCTTATCAGAGAATTCAACATCTTTCTGCTCTTGGCCTTCTAGCTGCGGACCTTGACGCAGAGCGGCCTCTTCTTCAAGCAAAGTCAACAGGGCCGATCCAGACATGTTCAAGAACTTTGACAACCTTTTTGAGTTGGAATGATCCACGAACTCATAAGCCTTTTGCTCTTTTTCCATATCTCCTCCGACACCTCTGATAACTTGCCACAGTTCGTCATCAGATGCTTCAGTAGCAATGGCCGCTGATGGCGGCTTCTGGGTCCACTTGTTTAATGTGTCAACAGCCTCTGTTTGGACTTCTTCGTCATGTCGCTCGTCATACCCACATTGTGTTGCAGCCTGAAGACTGTTAGTAGCACCAAACGTCTTCATGAAGGCATCATAGCTAATAGGCGGCAACTCCAGCAGGTTGAAGGTGACCACGTTGAGGGAGATCATATGAAGAAGCTCCTCCCCACGCTTGTTGGCCTTCCCCATTGCCACCTGCGTTTTGTGTCGCTGCTGAGCAGAGCTGAAGTTGATAAAGCCTCTAACGCTACCAGTCATTGGACGTTGATCCCTCTGCGTCTGTGGGGAGGTTTTGTCCGAGTCCTTGGAGACTTTTCCAGAGTCATTTGATGACTGAATCTTGGTGCGCTGTTGTCTGGGATGTCTTGCTGAGTTTTCTCGGACTATAGCTCGCTTAACCTCTTCTATCTCTTGTTCCATACGTGCCTTCTCTATTGCAGAGCGTCGGTCGTAGTTGCCACTGTCCAACTTGGCATCATCCTCTTCCTCTTCTTCCTCAAAGTCATCATCATCATAGTCCTCAAAATCATCGTCATAAATTTCCTCAGCATCAGCATTTTCACCACTGGCTTCTTCAGTGTCATCTGGGATAAGGTCTTCGTCGTCATCATCATCCTTTTCCACCGCAAGATCCGTTGCTATATGTTCCTTATCCCACTGTCTTCTTGCGCTGGTCTTCTCTCCATTGATCTCAGTGGCGTTGTCCAATTCAGGCTCGTTTGAGACGACATTTGCATCGTCTCTTGATCTTCCACTCTCGCTCCGTGCGTCATGATTTTGATAGGACGGCCGATCGTCACGTTCACCATTTCTGGACTCCTTCCCTTTGTCCGTGGAAGTTCCGTGTCGATCCGAGGACCTTCCGTCTCTGCCTCCAGATCTGCGATCAGTCGACCTTCGATCTGTAGGCTTTTTGTCTGATCCTTCAGACCTTCTGTCCCTATGCGCAGTGGATCTTCGGTCCCGATCCCCTGTCGATCTTCGGTCCCGATCCCCTGTCGATCTCCGGTTCCGATCCCCTGTCGATCTTCGGTCCCGATCAGAAGACGACTTGTCTCGCTCTCCTCTTCGATCTGTATCTCCAGCACGGGATCTTCGGTCATTTTCAACCGGTTTTCTGTCTGTTCTTCCACTGGCTCCAGATCTTCTGCTGCTACTATGTCCTTCTCGAAGTCTTCCTCTACTGTCATCACCTCTCTTCGATCTCGTAGTTGGTTTATCTCTCTCATTCCTGGAAGAACGTTGATTAGATGACGTTCTTCGGCTAGATGAGGACATGGTTGGACTTCAGGCAATGAGAGGTTTTATGAAGGACGGTATGTACTGCATGGGACTTTTCTTTTTGCAATTTCAGCTGTTTTGGTTATTTCATGCTTTCTCATTCAGGAATGCTTATGTCCATACCTGTCCTCCGTCTGGACTTTCCTATGAACGTTGCTGTACCTGATGTATGACATATGCGTAGGGCAAAACCCCATCATTGTTAAGACACCCTCAGTGATTCACAAACGCAAGTGCGAAACAACTTATTCTTACGCATGATACTCTATTAGGAGATGCTTGCTTTTGTTTGCAGGTCTCAGCTCTCATAACCATCATCAGCGCTTGTCGACAGTCTCCGCGGGTGATGGCGGCGGCTCCGGCTACGAGAACGTCAACTTGGACTATATCTTTCAGCTCTGTGAGGAAGGATTCGAACGGGATCGGGTGATCAGAACCCTCTGCATCACTCGCAACGAGCTCGGCATGGCCAGAGACATCCTCAGGGAGTTCACCACTGACGGATGATGTTGGTTACACTTTATTGTAAAGAAAATAAGTCAAGACCTATGTACTGTAATATTCGTGTAATGCTGTAATACGCGGACACGTGTACGTGTATAAACAGATGAGAGTCATTTTTTAAAGATCAGTTTTGTCTACCGCCGCATGACTGAAGCAGCGTAATTTGCATCGTTCGGCTGCGTCAATCTTTAGGCCATGTCCTAAGGCTTTATGAGCGTCCGCCCAGGGTCCCTCCTGCGAGGTAAGGACCACAATCACACAAAGGAGCTTCGCATTGCGTCAGTTATGCGCCCTGCAATACTCCATACCTCACACGCGCAGAGAAAGAGAGAGTAACAAAGATAACGTTCTGAACGTTGGCACAAGCCTCTTTTTATCTACCTGTGTTTGAGCTTGAGATTCTGCTCCCTACTGCCGCTTCTGCTGCTGCCCTTCTTCTTGTTCACCTGGCACGCAGCTGCTGAAAACAGCCACTCCCTGGGCATGTACAACAGCTGCTCTAACAACACACACACACACACAATCGTCAAGAAGCGGACTGAATACGTATAGTTCATGAGTAAGTACATAATCGTTAAGTTGTAGTCTGTGCAGTGATTGCAGCAGTGAGTTGGGCCACGTGGTTGCATAGAAGCGCCCACAGCGAAAACAAAAAGCATAGAAAAGCTCCGTCGTGGAGAGTGGAGACTATAGCTAATGATTTCACCCCCAGGTTAATACTATTACTAGGCACAGTAATAATGAACAGCGAAGACGACGAAAAGAAGTCCGATCTAGCATCCTCCTCCTGTGGAGGGGGCGAGGAAAGCAAAGAAAGTGACGTCACGGACGCGGGAGAAATCTCAGACTTTTGGGATCAGGTATGACGATGGTGATGACATTTCTTCCTTGTATAAACGATAATTACGGTGCCTGCTCGCGAATGCTGGCAACCTTGGAGCCGTCGAAAAAGTAAACTTTCTCAAGCTGAAATGTTCCAGGAGAACTACCTGAGCGAACACTACTACGAGGAAAAGCTGGACGA
>JAAUXU010043872.1_pt1 | contig 47465 bp, 68 predicted proteins | sample 7278151 | NCBI WGS metagenome assembly JAAUXU01 (sample SAMN14350113, study PRJNA611818) | marine sediment metagenome | isolation source: surface marine sediment (1.8m) | place: French Polynesia: Moorea | collected 2018-08
ATGCACCACAGGTAGTCCATCAACAAACTTATTTGTACTGTGAGATATTGTTCTGCTTACTTGATTTGCTCCAATAGGTTCGCATGAAGGTTGCTACATTCCGGAACATTGAGCATTCTTCCATTGGCAACATACACAACCTGGATGTAGATGATGAATGTATGCATGAAGAACCCATAGAAAAGTACCTGACCAAACCAGAGGATGGGGTCCTCAGCCCCATGGTCAGTAATACTGTTAAGATTGGTCACTTGGGCTGATGATTAGCACACTCTGATTTTAGTATTGTAACACCTTTATTCTTCTCAAACGTCTGCACACCTCAACAGGTCTAGAGGGAATGAGCCAAAAAGAGGAAGGGGGGGCATTTGCACATTGGAAAAGGGTGAACCAAGTTTGCATGACATTGACCTGACATGAAAGTCACCTTCCCAGGGATATGTACTTGTGACCCCTTTGGGCTCATATTATTTTGGCTCATTGGTTCATACACGAAGCATGGGTTGCTCTGAGTGCTGCTGCTGAGATGAAGCAGGCCCACGTGGTCTAGGTTGGCTTGCCTTAAGCTTGCTTAAGACCCCTTCCCCCTGGGGGAAGGGGTCTTGAGCAAGCTGGAGTAAAAGAAGGGAAACATGCAGACAGCTCATCAGAATGCACATGTACAGGAAAACATTTCTTCAAGGAAGGAAATCCTCAAGGTCACTTATTCTCATGTAGGTCACAAGCCTCAGCGCCATCTCCTTACTGAACCGTTACATCCAGTCCATACCCACTGACCGCTTTACCCACCTGTCACCTTATTATGACTATGTCACTGAAGGCTGTGGAGATGGCCCCTCGAACAGGAACAGGCTTCTTGGAGGCATTACAGCTTGCATGGAAGGTAGAAAGATCTCCCTGAAAACTGTTTCTTCTCCTCACAAATCTGGTGGTTTCAGGCTTTAAATGCATTCTATACATGCCTCACCTGACACCCATCAGGGAGCCTCTCTTGGGTCCCAAGCATCCATCACGCATCTTGGCTAAGAGAGCTGTAGCTCTTCAGGCCTGCAAGTACCTGCATGAGGTGGGAGAAATCACAGACAACTTAAGATTCAAATCAACTGTGATCAAGGATGATTTGGCCCAGATGAAGATGGTGATGAGAATGATCAACACCCAGCTGCGGGGACCAAAAAGAGACGAGTGTACTATGCCAAGAAAGTGCCAGAGGTATTAACGTGCCATGTCAGATTTCAAGCTATCACTACCCTCTCACTTCTCCAGGAACTCTGTTCCTCTGACGGGATGGGCACATTCTACGCATACAAGCTTGACTTGGTCCTCAAGGATGCCATCAATGAGGAGCAGAATGTGAAACAAAAGAAGATTTACCACCCAGAGAAACAACAAAGGAAGCTGGCAATCTTGTTGGAACAGCAACTTCCAGATGTGGCTTTCAGGCCATTCCACTTATACATGTACTCTGGCAGAGTCCAAGTAGGTGCTGCACTTGTGAGGTGTCCTTTGTTATTTCGGTCACTGAATTGCTCCCTGCTCAGGTGCACTTGGAATTTTTGCCACAAGTGACACAGGTGCCCATTGACTTGGTGTTGGCATTCCATGACGTGGTGTTCAAGGACGTCTTAAAGCTGGTATTTGCAAAATTTAGAGACTATCCAATTAAAGGTCAGCAAAACAAGCCTTAATGATTTTAAGGTCACACCATGGATGCATATGGATCGATGCTCAAAAGAGCCTTTGATTTGTCCTGTGATTGGTGAAAAGCTGGACATGAAGCTGCCGTCCACCTTTGCATCTACTGGCTTCAAAGAGACCCAGAGAGGTTTCCATGCAGAGGACTATGAAGATGCAGTTGTCATCCCCTTACATCGAGACATGGAGCGGTGCTTTGTCCAACAGGTCTGCATTTACCACAAAACATTAAGAGATGTTGAGTGAGATGACTAAATGTGTTTCTATATCTTCCTAGGTACTCCACAGTAAGAACCCATGCAGTCTGATGCCTCAGAACCAGACAATGACTTTCGAGGAATTCTTCAGGGTGATGTATCACAGGGTAAGACAGTTATTTCTTGATCAATCCATAATGGCAATAGGTTTGGTGCCTCTAAACATGAACAACAGCTGAATATTCCTAATCTAACCTAACCGTTGTTTCTGTGATCCAGTCTTTTCTTGTACTTGGCAACAAACTTCCCAAACTTGCAACACTACAAAGTTTCTGCTAAAGCTGGATCAGGTCTAAGCATGATAGGAGAATAAGATCAATAACTAAAATTTCTTTAGCTCGGCCTTGACAAATTAAGAGCTATGATAGGAAACAAGGCAAAATCTGTAGTAGCAGATGCCTTTTAAAAAGTAAATGAAATTATTTGTTTATCTTTAAAAATTGCCATTTTGGGGGATTATTTGGCCACCTTTAATTCTGGTTGCCAAGTTATAAGCAATTAGAGCAGGCCATGGACTCTTAAATGCACTATACTTTCTGATCTCCATTTAGAGACATGAGTTCTTCAAGGGAGTTTACTTTGAAAGGTATACAAGTTCAGGATTTTTTCTGGTATTGATGGAGGATTAAGGCCATTGATTTATGGCACATACTCATATTGCCTTATGCAATTCATTGATCCTCTTACATGAGTGACATCTTCAACATAAGGAAGTTTTTGAAAACACTGTAAGCTTTTTATTTAGTACAATTAAGGCCACTTCCAATACCTAATGTGCCCTTTTACATTGATATGAGATTGACACCCTATGAGATTTAAAATGAGATATCCAAGAGGGGCAGTAACAGCTCTTTTTCATTAGTGACACAATTTACCAGATGGCACCCTGCATGACCCAACATCAAAAATGTCTTACAGGACATTTCTGACTTCAATCAGCCTCTGCTGAGGGTGAGCAGTGCTGACAAGCAGCATGACTGCTCCCAGCCTGTGAACAGAACCACTGGATCTCACGACCCAAGCTCACAGAGTGAAGAACAATTCCTTGCTCAGGACTGGATCTTGATCCCAGAGCTAGTCAAGTTACACAAGTGAGTGCAAAATGCTGTCATGCATTAGGAGGCTTGAAGTAGTGTAGTGCAGGACCTGCACTAGATGTTGCTAGATTAGATCATCTTCTCATTGAGCACCCTGTGGACTGTATCAGATTTCATGTACTGTGTGCCGCACCTCTTAGGATACCAGCTTCTCTGTGGCAAGAGTGCCAAATGGTCCCGTTCATCTTGAATCACACAGCCAAGATCCTGAATGTGGACAGCATTCAGTGTCAGATCACCAAATTCAGTGGGAATATTTTCTGCCATGAGGCAAAGGAAGTAAGAGGCTGTGGTTAAGCCTGAACCTGAATAAGGAAATCTTTTTTACTCTATACATCTTCCAGGTCCCACATGATTTCACCCCAAAAACAGTGCACAATCTCTTTGAGAGGCTTCTTCAGCAGCCTGAAGAACAGCAACTACTTGGAGGACATGGACCTGGCATTGCGGTAATCACAGCGTATCATCCAGTCAGTTGGTCTCCTCAAGGATGAAGATTGTGTTGCAGGAACTCGTGAGGCCACTGACTGCTGCCAGTGCTGGCCTTGCCTATGACTTAGAGCGGGAGGAAATCCTTGGCGACTCCTTCCTTAAGTTTGCCTGCAGTGTCTTTGTCTTCTTTACAAGAGATGAAGCTCTCAATGAAGGACAACTGACGACACTCAGATCAAGGTACTAAACCACAATGAATGCAGGAAGAGTTGATGTTGGCATGAAACTACTTTTCCTTGGACAGGATGGTCGGGAACAAAAATCTTAAGAAGTTGGCAGGGAGGTGCAAGCTGCACTTGGCTGTCACACCAGTGAAGTTTGTGCCTTGGCTCAACTTTAGGCCACCTCGGTATAGTCAGCCTCCTCAATTTGAGGAGAATCTCATCCAGTGGGAAAAAGACCATGCCATATCAGTCTTTGGTCTCCTCGATGACACAGTAAAGGGAGCTATGTAATGGCCCAGTAAGTTCATTTCATTCAAGTATTTGCTTCTGTTGTAGGACGTCATGGAGCTGCTTGACTCCAAACTGACGGTAGAGTTTTGTGAAAGAGTCAGGGAGAGGAAGCAGCAAGAGCAAAACTCAGTCTTACTCAAACCAAGTGGGTTTGAGCCCCGCAACCATGTTCTCATCTCTGACAAGACTCTAGCTGATTGTGTTGAGGCTCTGATCGGCAGCTTCTTGAGAGTAGGAGGCCAGACCATGGCTCTCAAGTTCATGGCCTTCATGGGCATAGATTTCTCCAACCCCTCTGAAGAAAAGCAGATGTTCAGCAAGTGGTTTAAAGCACCAGGTTTGGTTGAGTAAGCTTTTTAGTGTACATATGCTTTGCATCATTTTTCATTACTCAGCCAATGCATTCCACTCGTCGGTAAACCCGGCTAAAGTCAAAAAGAAGTGTGACCGTCTCCTTGCTAAGATTGATGTGAGCACCATCGAACAGACTCTGGGTTACAACTTCAGGGAGAAGAGCTTCCTCCTGCAGGCTCTTACACACTGCACTTATGCCCAGAACAAGGTAAAAGAGTCATCAGAATTTTTCTAAGACAACCTGACATCCCACCCCATATGTGCAGGTAACCAACTCCCTGGAAAGGATGGAGTTCTTGGGTGATGCCATACTAGATTACTTGGTCACCTGCTATATCTTCTCTGAATATGGTGCTGACCTTACGCCTGGAGAAGTGACCAATATTAGGTCAGCACTGGTCAACAACAACACACTTGCCAAGATTGCAGTTGACACTAGAATTTACACAGAGTTGCAGGTGCTTTTTGCTCCAAGTTATGGTCTTTTGTTCTATGCACGTACATCACCTTGTTAACAACTTAACAGCACTGCTCCCCCACGGTCTTGGCCAAGATTGATGCATATGCAACGTACAAAAGTCAACAGCTCATGCCAACCTCTGAGGCCAGTGCTGACATAGTCCTGGAGAACCTGGAGCTTCACTCAGAAGAAGGGTGTCCAGTTCTGGAGGATGTGGAAGTTCCAAAAGTACTGGGTGACATTGTGGAATCCCTCATGGGTGCAATCTACCTGGATTCAGGCAAGACCTTTTTACCTACAGGAAATAAAACCTTGACAATAACAGACTTTTGATAGGAATGGACTTGTTTGTGGTCTGGAAAACATTCAGGAAAATCTTTCCTGACTTGGATGACGTTATTAGGTGAGAGAAGAAGAACCACTTTTGTACAAGTACAGTGTTACTTTTTCCGACTATGATTCATTTCAGACTCAAACCCAAAAACCACCTGGTTCAGGTGTATGAGCACTTCCCAGGCGAGGGACATGTTGTCTTCTCCAAGGGTGTTCCAAGGACCAAGACATCAGACAAGACTGTGGTTACATTGAAAGTGAAAAATGATGACAAGGTCCTGAACTTTAGGGGAATGGGCACGAATACGAAGGGGGCAAAATGCGCAGCTGCTACATGTGCCATCAGAGAACTAAAAAAGAGATGCTTGTGGTAAATTGGAAAGGTGGACTTGGCCTTTTCCAGGTAACTTTTATGCAAAACCAGACTTACTTATAGTTTGCATTATTGTGAAGATTTCAATTGCTGGACTCCAAATTTACTGTAGTCATATGGTGCTCTGTTTTGCATAAGACCTGGTGAAGGCCTCCATTTTCTTAAATTTTACTATGGAGTAGTGATTTCAGGTTCAGTCTGATGATATCACATTTCATAAAGTAAAACCTTAACAGCAACACTTCATAAGTGCACTGAAATTTGAAAGAAGTGGCCTTAAACCATGAGAGTAGTCTCCAGTACCTGAAATGGCAATGGAACTGTGGCTTGCACTGTATTTTTCAAGACACAATTTTCTACTTATACTGAAGTTAAAGAACATGTTAATTTAAGTACAATAATATACTTTCGTGTGTGGTCTGTGAACTTTTTTCCAATCATCAACATTTGAAGAATTCTCCCCTGCTTCCTTCTGCTGCTCGTTCATATAACAATCCTCAGTCTGCTTCTGCTGATGAGACTCTTGCTGTTCCTAGAGGGAAGTGACTTTGGTAGCTAAGGCTACTTGTCCATCTTTTCATGAGCTGAGGTCTCACCAACATCCGGAGAAGAGCCTTGTCCTTCTTGCTGTATAATGCTGCCACTGATTGGATTGTGTCTTTGATAAGTTGCTCTGTCAACAAGCCTATCGGACTTGAGAACTGCTCTTTCAGGCCCCTCAGTTCTGCCAATAAGGTTCTTCGTGTTGACTCCTGGGCCAGATGTGGTCATTGTCTTGGACTGCTTGACACTGGCACCAAGTTTTGTCTACAACGGTTACCATAGCCAAGTTGGACTCTCTTTTTTCCACCACTTCTTGAGTGAGTTCAGCAATTCTCTTACGCTGTCAGCAACCTGCAGGGAAGGTGAGTCAGCTTTCAGGATGAGTCTATCAGGAGGATCAGAGTCCAGAGAAAGCTTGAGTCCAGGATTAAGTTCTGAATATGAAAGTTGGTTGCCAAATTGTTTCTCTTCCAAAAGAGAAACCAGGAGATCGACAATTACTTGGTCTTGCTCGTCAATGGCTTCCAGGTCTGAGACCCCAATTGATATACTTTTAATGATATATTTCATTGTGGTATAGAACTTTTTAAATGTGAGTGAGAATTAAAGGTGGACCCCAGGAATCTCTAGATTTTAAAATATTACACATTTGTGAAATAATGTAATCTGGGCAGTGGGGAGGGAAGGCCCCCTTTCCCCTAAAAAATGAGTATTTTGTACCTTCAGCCTTAGTCAGACCTTTGCCGAGAGGATGCGAGACGCGAAAGTGGAGAGAGGATCCATCGTCAACATGGCGAGCATCGTCGGTATTGAGTTCCCACAGCCCTGTATAGTTTACTTGATCCTTAACGTGGACATATGCTGGCCAAATCGTAAGAACAGGCAAGCAAATTATTGCGCCTCCAAGGCTGGGGTCATAGCTTTCAGTAAAACGTGTACCAAGCTTGAGTTGGCCAAGTTCAACATCAGGGTCAAGTGCATTTGCCCGGGCTTCATGGAGACTCCGATGACAGAGACTATGCCTGAGCATGTGTACTTATAACAAGATCTTGTTGGTGGGTCAGTCCCCACTGCCATGAAGTTCTGGCTAGAAGACCTCGACTCCATGGTTGGTGGATTGCCTCGGCCAGCAACATTTCTCAATGCTCATTGGCAATGTCACAGGTCATAACCACTTCATGGCTTTGTCCAAGGACATCGTCATGAAGATCAGGAGTCATGTGTTGATGCATGCTGCTTTGAATGAGTACTGCTGTGTAACAACCATACACCCCTACTCAGGAAAAACTGGGTTTTATAGCCCGCCCGAGGGCCCACCGGCCTGCCAGAGTACTCATTGACCAAGACCGATGTGTCCTACACAATGCTGATGAAAATGAAGACCTCGGACAAAGTTCAAACTCGCATCAAGAAGCGGGCGAACACGTACCGGTCGTTGCTCTTGGAGACGTCAATGACGTCTGGGTACTTGAAAATTTATATTTTTGGTCAAAAAGCTCAAACAACAAGGTTTCACAGCCCTAGAGAGAGTCTTTCGTCGTCTTTCTTCTTCAGTGCACGATCCTCCCATTGGAGTAGTGCTTTCTGGATGATTTGTGGGAGCGGTTCGAGTATCTGCTGCTGGGTCTACTCGAGTGCACCGGTAATCCGTAAACGGCGGGAAGGCTCTGGTGGCCTCCGCCGCCGCCGCCGCCGCCGCTGCCGCCGCCGCCGCCACTGCTGAACCCGCCGCCGCCGCCGTAGTCACTGCTGCTGGAGATGGAGTGCGCGGTGTCCACTGAGATTAGCGGCGGAGGGATGGGTTTGATGCCACCGCTCAAGGAGTACCTGCAAGTGTTGAACCGCATTGGATTGATGACGCCACAGGAGCACACGTTACTGTGGTTAGTGTTTGTAGGAGTACTGTCAGTGCTTGTTTGGCTGTCTTTGGTGGTGCTGGCAATGCAGGTTAGGTTAGTAGGTTAGCACTACCTATTTATCTTATGCAGCCATGGACAGAAGGTAAGACATGGACTGAGGCATCGGGGAGGAAGGGAACTGAGCCGAGAAGTTGCCGGGCGAAGTCAGGATAGGGGCACAGGAGGCTCTGTGGGCACTGCTGTTGATTAACGAGCGTGCAAACGCGAACGTGCCACGCAAGGCACGACTGTGGTGCGTACAGGACGTGCACTGGCTGACGAACTCACCTAGAGCCATACTGCGATCCGTGCCAGGACCTGGTGTAGGGGTCAAACTCTTCAATGATGGAGTTCTCCTTTTCTTGAGTACTATCGACCCTGGCGCACGAGCAGGCCATGGCCGAGCAGAGGAAGACGCAGATGACAAGCGTGACGAGGAAGCTGGTGCCGAACACAATACAGAGGTAAAGCAGCCACGAAGGTCGAGGAGGCCAAGAGGAAAGCTTACTGCTCGCTTCAGGATCGTCTGAAAAGAAGAGTTGCAGTTGGACTGCAGGACTGGGCCATCGTGACGATCACTGATGATAGCCTTACCTATGCTAGCCCCGGGCTCCAGCACGAAGACTGAATACGAGGCCATGAGAGCGCCGTCCTCCGGCGGCTGCGCAAAGGCGGCGTTGTCGTCCGAGATGAGCGAGCGGCCGGCCTTCTTCTCCTCCCCGAAGTCCACTTCACACAAGCTCTTTTCGCAACGATCTGAAGGAAGGAAATTTGCACCAAGTTGAAAAGCCAACCGAGTTGATTGCGACGCAATCACGCCAGCGCCACTGACTTTATGGAGGCTGGCGCCAATAAAGTGATTGGGGAGACGCTTTTTATAGCGACGATAAAGATTGACTCAGATCACCTCACCTCTGCACACCAAAATGTCGCACTGGAAGTGGACCCTCCGACTCTCGGGGAACTTGAACATGGAGAAGATCCTGGCGTCCGCGATGCCGCTCTCGCGGTCGTACTCGAACTCCGAGATCAAGCCCTTGTCCGGACACCTAAGAAGACGACGAAGACAAAGAAAAAGAGAGTGGAGAAGCTTTTCTTCCTTTTCTACTTTTTCTACTCATCCCACTTTACCCTCCCCTCCAATTACCCGCCTTTGTGCATTGTTTCTCTGACTCACCCTCTGCTGTCAACGAGCTGCACGCTGTTGTTGGTGTCGCTGAAGCTGAAGCAGCGCTTCACGCGCATGCCAAATTGGCCTGAAGAAGAAAAGTCAAAGTCACGAGCAAGCGACGTCTCTTCAAAGATTCCAACTTGTGCAGTTAAGGCATGAATTGTGCACTTGATGGCCATTAACGAGTCGTTGTTGGGGAGCTGGCGTGAGCAGACCAGCCAAGTGCATGCATGCAACAGTCTGGCGGTTGCGTCAAAAATCAAAAATGCCAAAATTTTCATGGACTTTGGTGGTTTCTCGACCTGAACTGCATCCGCGTACACTTGTGGCCTGCACCTACGCGTACTGCACGAGTGTCTACGCACGCATGCACGCACCGCAGTCTGCGTCAAAGATCATCAATGCCACAAAATTTCTCATGGACTCGGTGGTTTCTCTACCGTGGCCGCCATCTGCTCTAGCTCATAATTATACTACAAGCAGGATTTGTCCATGGCCAGCACATCTGCGATATGATCCAGCGCTTTGTGATCGAGGAGGTTGGCAGGCAGCCAGGAAGGAGGGAACAGGAAGGTGGCAGAGCAATGTGCAGCTTCTTCTTTTGTGGCTGATACGGTCGATGGTCGGGAGTGACGGACAGTAGAGCTTCGATTTTGTCAACTTTGGTCTGATGTTTGCACAGGACGCCTGTGGAGCCTCTCAGATGCTCAGCTTTGGGGCTTCAACTGTTTTTACTGTGCTCCATTTGCCTTGGCTGGGTTATGCATAGAGGTGGCTGAGTCAAGGCTCAACTTGACATAATGTTATGTGCCTCATAACTCAGCTCCAAGCTGAATTCGCAAAAAGCCGGTTAGTCATTCAGGTCACTGTTGCAAAGCATCAACGGGTTGATTCGCCACGGATGCATTCTCACCATTGTTCCAGGATTTTTGGCATGGTCAACGTGGCCATCACGGACGAACAGAAAACGTCCAAAAAAAAACCCCTCCTGAGCATTAAACAAATGGCGTTTTCCTTCTTTGTTCTTCCCCTTTGCTGAATGTTTCCTTTTGAAAAAAACAGGTGCTTTAGAGCTTCTTTAGGAGTTACTCATGACTAACGTCTCGTTTGTTGGGCATTGGGCACACCTTTGGGTAAGAGAACTTTCGCCTGCTCCCCAACTGAAGTCACTGTACATACATAGGATTTCTGCTGCACTGCCCCACGTATTGTTGGTGTGGATGTAGTGCTACGCACCGTCTGGATGTGAAATGTCCGCTCTGAGCGTGTACTCCTGGCCGTAGACAACGTGTTCCACTCGCCGGTTCTTCCTCATGAGCTGCAGATTCACCAGGCTCGTTTGGTTCCTGAAAGGCAGGAGTGTCAAAGGACGTCCGGTCACCCCATCATGGCTGTACCGTCCGTACCTGGAGTTCTGGAATCCGGCCTTGCCGCATGTGATCATGTAGAATTTGTCGTCGACCAACTCGAGGGTTCGGTGCGTCCTCACTGCGACGGCGACGCTGCGCTCCTCGGAGTCGGTCTGAAGTTCAGAGGCCATTAACATGTGGCGGCTACAGTCGGGGCTGAAGTGAAATAAATGGTCAGCTATACTGCTCACCTGAGTGGCGAAGACGCCGCAGTAATCGTGATCGTTCTCCTGCGCCAGCATGTTCACTCTGAGGAAGGTGACCTTGGAATTCTCCCCGTAGCCGGAGCACTCCGACTTCCTGAAGTCCCTGGAATGGACGACGCCGACAAAGTTGTTGAGCGTCTCCACCTTGATGGTCATGATGCCGCGGCGACACGTGGCGGTGACGATGGGCGAGAACACCGTCAAGGAGGACGCCGGCGCCGTCGTGCTGCTGTTGGCATTTTGAGCAGTGACGCCCTGTACGGGTTGGGAGGGAGAAAAATTAATCTTTCCCAATCGAAATATATGTGAAAGTAACGCCATTTCTCCTTTTGGAAGCAGCAAAAATTGTCGCAGGACTGCAGCAGAGCCGGAGGGCAGGAATTTTACCGCTTCCCTCCCCGCTTTGGTCATTTCGCAACCGCCGGGTTTTGCCAAGCCAGAAGTGGAACAGTTCAATGCAGCTCTCATTGTGCGTGGCTAAAAAAAATCGACAAGTCATAACCGAGAGCAGCAAAGAAGCCCGAGCTGAGTCAGAGTCTTCGTGCATTCCTGCCCGAGTTCTTGTCTGATGGATAAAAATGAGCGAAAGAAGCTCGCGACGTGGAAGAGGCAAGAAGATTGGCCCTGGCTGTGGTCGGACGGACGTAGTACGTTGGTTGCTCCGCACGTATGTACACAAAGTAGACAGACGGTTGATTGCTTGCTTGCTCGGTCGGTCGTTCCGCCGGGCGAATGACCCGAAAATTGCATAGGAGCTGCTGGCCGTCTTCTCAGTCAAGAGCAAATTTGCCAAAGTGAATTTCTTGCAAAAAAAAATTGCTACTTCTTCATCGCCGGCTTATGACGTACTGAACAATAAGAGGAGAAGAGCCTTGAACTCTTGAAAGAGGCAAGGTTCAAAAACTCTCTTACTGCAATTATTGTTTAGCAAGACACATTGTTGGGGTTGAAGTATCTGATCTCACTCGTACCAAAATCACGAGCTTTTCTTACGCAATTTTCATCCTGCCCGCCAGAGTTTTGCATGAATGTCTGAGGCTTTTTCGAACTGAGATCGCTCCTTGGACGCTCCAGAGGCACGCAAGGAGTGAATAAAAGGCAGTCAACGCAAGTCAGTTTAGTAGAGTTATTGACCTCTCCTGTGGAGGGAGACTGACAGACAGACCGACCGACGGACGGACAGACGAGGGCCATTAACGAGGGCTTCTGCAGAAGCTTCTTCTACCTTGGCCACACCGAGAACATTTGCAACATCTCATATGCGCATATAGAATGGTTCTTCTCCCTCTGACGATGATGGCGAGTGATGGCGGCGTGGCAAAAAGTGATGTTCCTTGCAGGTCGTGCCCATGATCAAGACGGAGGTGCTCCTTGTGCATGATCAGGGAGGTTTCTCCTTGTGGGCCGTGCCCATGATCAAGACAGAGGTGCTTGTCCATGATCAGGGAGGTGCTACCTCTGGGCCGTGTCCATGATCGGGACGGACACGCGCGCCAGAAGAGGAGCCATCATAACGAGAAGGCGTCGCCACTTCCTCTGGCACGTGTTTTTCCTGCGAGCTGCAGATCGGTGACGCGTGAAGAAGCGAGAAGAAGTCTCCCTCGTCTCGCCAAGGGTGACACGAGTTTGGCTCGGTGGGCGGAAGTGGTGATCTGAGGGATGTCGAAGTAGTGCCCGAGTGCGGCGACCCCGTCGTTGTGGCCGTCGGAAGCCTCTGCCCGCCTCGACCGTTGTCTGGGCTCCACTTGTTGCTACGACTACGAAGACTGACAAATGGTCTGTTTGAGACCACAGGAAGGAGAGCTGGAGCACAGGCCAAATATTGTCCATCGTCACCACCTCCGAGTGCCTTACACACATGATCAGTGGAGTGTGGTGCCAAAGAGCTGCCAAGGTCGCCGCACACTTCTTTCCCTCTTTTATCATGTCGAACGGCCATAACATCCATGAAGATGTCCCACATGGACGCGTGCGTGAGCATCTGCTCGCTTACAGCCGGAGAAAGAAGCGAACATGGCAAATTACACGCATGGTGGCAGCGTAAACAGTAAATAACGCGGTGCCTGCGTGCGTGCATGAATAAAAAGGGCGAGCGAGCGAGAGATTTTTTGCCCTCCAGGCGAATCCCCCTAACCTTGGAAGAACGAGCGAGCGAGCGAGCTCCAAGACGAAGGATGCCACCAGCAGCTTGGCCTGGCCTGCATGATCTTCATCAGGCAGGGAAGGGCCTGCCTGCCTGCCTACGCCAAACACACCTTCTCCCCCCTGAACGACGTGTGTGTGTGTGTGTGTCAGCTGGCCTTGCCAGATCTCCGATGACATAACGCGGCTGCTTGCGGGAATGCTGGAGTAGGAGTATGCGGAGGAGGAGGAGGACGACGACGACGACGACAAGGAGGAGAAGAAGAAGAAGAAATGGATCCAGCAGCAGGACCAAGCTTTTGGATAGTGTACCAAACAATTTCCCCCGGCCAAATATGTACGTGCACTTTCCGCATGAATAAGTAGTAGGCGTGAAGAGAAGAAAAGAGAGAAATTGACACGCGACGCTTAATACGACCGTTTGAGTCGCTATGATTTGCAGCCGCAAAATTCAATCAGACCCTTTTACCCGGCAATATTTTCATAAAAAGCTTATCTTTTATAGCGGCCGTCCTGACTGGGTTTATGACCGACGAGTCAGAGGTCAACGGATGCGTCTTGTCTGTCTGCAGGAACGTCAGCAGCCCGTTACACGTTTGCGGTCTTGTTCTCCTTCGGAGGTGCTTGACAAAGATCCTCCTCCTCCATCAATGCTTTCTTACTTGAGTGCATCATCATCTACTGTGCACGATCCTTTCCTTCCTCCAAAGACGATTCTCAGGGATGAAATGGCTCTGAGCATGGGAATTTTGCCGATCAGACGGAACCTTGACGGACATGAGAAGATTTCCATACGCCAATGGAGGCAAAACTTCCTCCTCAATCACCAGTGATTGTCCTACTTCCCGACAGACATGAGCAAACATTGGCGGGATGCAGGCAGTCAGGCAGGCAGGCAGGCAGCATTTCCACTTATTGTTCTGCCCAAGACGACCTCCAATCCATACAGTCGAGATCGATCTCTTGATAGCAGGACATGTGTGTCGACAAAAGGAATCGGTCTCTCCTTACCTCAAGGTCGGCGTGGCCTAGGAGTAGCAGGACCAACAGGCACAACGTGGTGGACGCCTTGGGCGGCAGCATTTTGGCCTCACGGGCAACGACGCGATCGAGTCCTAAACAATGCGCCGGAATCACGGATGTTCGGACTGGCCAGCACCGACCCTCAGCGGGGTGACATCACGCCGCCGTCGTCGTCGTCGTCGTCGTCGTCGTCTTCGTCGTCGTCCTCCTCCTCCTCCTGCTCCCCGTGCTACAGCACCGCGCACACACACATCATATGGATGTCGTCCAAAAGGGTTGAGCAGCAGCACATGCACACGCAGGACAGCAAATGATCTTCTGCAGCCGTTGGCAATGGATCGGGGTTGAAACACCATCAGCCAAGGGTAACCGAGTCGCAACTGAGCTGTAATGAGTCTGGCAGACGGCGGAAATTCGTTTCCCAGGGCTCCGCCGCCGCCGTCACCGTCGCCCTCGCTCTCGCTCTCGCCCTCGCTCATGCCGCCGCCGCCGCCGCCGCCGCCGCCACCGCCGCCATCACCACCTGCGCTCTTTTCTCAACGACGACACGCGCGTCACGGGCGCTCTGGGGGTGTGGAAGTAGCAAAGAACCACATTCTGCTGCTACGGACGGCGCTGCAGATCGAGAACGGGCGGACGAGCGAGCACCTTTACTCGTCAACGAGCGAATGAAGGAGGTAAATTGCGCCCTCAGGACTGGGGAGAGAAATTGTCATGCGTCGGTCCTTTTGAGGGCATTTTCTTCATCTTTCTCCATGATGATGGAGTGAGACGATGATGGAGACCTGCACTGTGCCGCAACACTGCCAGACGGCCGTCACCTCGGAGGAGGAGGCCTTCCCCAGGTAGCAGCAGGCGGCGTTCAGGTCGTTAATGGGGCGGCGCCGTTGTTGACGGAGGCGGGGATGGCGCACGTGTGGGCCATTCCCTGTCGGTGGCTTCAGACCTGTGCCAGGTCCCTCCAATTCTCATGTCTATGTTGATGCCGTTGTCCTCCTGTCGCTTCTTCCTGCTGGCCAAGGCCGGCGGCGGCGGCGGCAGCGTGGAAAAGACATGCACGTGGAAGACAAGGCATTCATTTTGGTCTCACTACATCACTCTACTTCTCACGTTAGCGTCGTCAAAATTCTAGCCGCAAGTTTTTCTAGTGTTCAGGGGAGACTGAGCTGAAGCGTTTACTCTTATGCGGCCCGTCCAACTCTATTGAGGCTTGCATGTTTACACAGAGTCTATCAGTCGTCTACTGCACATGTAGCACATAACAACAGTGATGAGACCACTTAGCAATGACGCACACCAACTAGACATAACAATCCACGAAGCAGGCCCGAAGTGCACCTCGCTACAGGCTGTAGGATGTCATTTATTGCTTCAAAAAAGTCACATATATCAAAGTTGCAAGTTTTGACAAAGATCTGACACATTGATGAACAATGACATCTTGGAGTACATAAGCTACACGGAATAGATATCATACACGTATTCAGTATGTCTCCATGCTATATAGGATGCACCCAACAGACTGGTGCAAATCATGTCTCAGTACAAAGTTACCAACACACTGGCACGTATCAAAAGTATGAAGATACTGGACGTACACGGTATACGTAAGTACTCGCAGATGTCACCCGCCCTGGGCCAGATGACGTAAGTTTGTGTCGCAGGCGAGACTCGCCCCCCATCTTGGCCGCCTGCGGGGATTGGAGGTGGACTTTGAGGCCGTTTTGAGGCCAAAGTCGAGGTCAAATCATCTGCACGCCTCACCACTTTTCTCCTCTTCCCCTTCTCCAGGTGCAGTAACAAAAATGTTGATCGCGACTTTGGGCCTCCAAATGGCCTCCAAACCCACCTCCAACCCCCTGTTACTCCCGAGAGGCAGAGGGTCCTTCGCGTCAAATTCAGTTCGAGTCTGTCTGGCAAAAGGGATCGAGGTTGAGTCCTGCGTGGACCAATTCACCAACATCGGCGCTTATATATAGACAGATATATAAAGAGAGATAGATGTACATCATAGGTCGATTCGAACGCGCACGCGACGGCAACGGCGAGCACATCACGGCCACGTTCCAGGGTAAAAAAGCATGCTCCGGCGGCCCCATTGCCATAATCGATAAGCATGATCATGATAGTACTGTACTACCGTATAACAATCGCTCCCTAAACGTGCATAAAGAACTGACTCGCGAAGTTGGCTGCTCCGAGAATGACCACGAGCACTTCAATGAAAGTCACGACGTAGTTCAACTGATTGTTCCTCTTCATGTAGACGTAGTGGCAGGCAATGGGTGCCACAAAGATCATAATGAGCCCGCAGCCCGAGCCGGCGTAGCGGATCACGGTCGAGATGCTGGGCAGGACGATGGTGATGATGATGAACGTGCTGACAAAGACTGCGTTGACGGCAATGTGGACTCCGCGAGAATTCAGATCGCGCTCAGACTTGAAGGCCAGGATAGCCAAAGTCTGCGAGCGCAGGATGTACATGACCAAGGGAAAAATGCAGGTCAGCTGAGCAAGCATCGAGAAGCGGGTAGCGATGATGAGTGGATCGTTTGGGTGGAAGTTGTTCAAGATGTTCTAGAGAGAAAAAAATCACGCATGTCAAGTGACGCCGAACATAAAGTGACATTTTCTTACGTCAGCGATGCACGACTTGGCCAGAGGGAAGGTCACGTAGAAGGTCATTCCCACAAAGATGTACGTCCCCAACACGAGCACGAACCCGATGGTGGTATCGCGAGCCTGAAACGAGGAGAAATAAGCTGTTCAAGCAGGGACTTCGCACCCGTGACGTTATTCTTCGCCATACGTTGTTCTCTGGATATTTGTTGTTCTTCACGATGGTGATAATAGCGTTGTGGATAAAGAGTCCCAGAGCCAAGGTGCCGGACAAGCTGAAGAAGGTCGTCTCCTTGAGTAACGGCGTGTAGTCCGGAAGACTCGGGTCGCTTATATCCACATGGAACCCCCACGTGAAGGCAAAGTAGACAATCAGACTAATGAGGAATATGACATTTACGGTACCTGAAAGACTATCGCGTGTCGATGATCGCGTGATAATTGCGGAACAATGGTCATAATACCCACCGAAGGAGTTAAACTTAGCAAAGAAGGACAGCGACCTGACGCAGATCAGGGGAAAGAGGAAGGAAGTGATCATGACAGCCACGCTGTGCGGCCTCCATATTTTGTGGAAGAAGTCGTCTTCGTCGTGGAGTCCGGAGAAATTCGCGCTCGTTCCTCCTGGCCCAAGAAAGTCATCCATCCCGAAATCGTCGGTCCAGCTGAGAGTCTCATTCATGGGCACGGGTACCGCGGAGTCGTTGCCACCGTTGGATGGAGGTATCGCACACACCAGCGTGTGGTTGGACGCGACGAAAGTGCCTGTCCCCAGAGCTGTAACGAGTCAGCAAAACAAACTTGTATGCGCTACTTCTACAAATGTATTAGGGTGATCCGATTCTTGGCAATTTTGGAAAACGCTCCTGCGTTACTGGAGATGCAGCCGAACCAACCTCAAATCCTTTTTTGACTGCATCTACGGGCTACAGCCCTGAGAAGAGTTCTTCTGGAGCTGTGGGTGCTGATCTGATGAGCCGTAATTTGAAACTTTTATTCAGCAAAGGAAAGACTTGAAAGTAACTTTGGTTAATCTAAAAAAGATTGTCAGGCAGGGATCATTCATTGGAGATGAATGTCACAAATTCTCCGAGGTCATGGATGAATTTGTCAAGCAATTACAAAGTCAATCTAATCATTGATCATCAAATTGAAGCCTGAGGCATAGTTTTTGTAATAAGGTTTTCAAAGTAAAACTGATGTTTGATATGGTCAGTAAATTTGGTTGTCAGGAAACAATCAGTATCAAGCATTAAAGGGACTCACCAAACCTCAATAGCGACATTTCAGATCCATCCATAAGGCAATGAAAGTTAGCACTTTTCCTGAAGAAAGGATCCAAAAATGAGGACTTTTCCTCAATTGTCCAGTTTCCAAACGAATTTGACATGCTCAATGTGCATTTTTTTGGCAAAAATGCGACAACATTTGAGTAGAACAGCTTCGATTTCATGTCGAGTGACCTGGAACCTTCCGTGGTCCTCAACTAATTCACACATTCATGGGTTTCAGGACTTCACTGTCCATACTTTACGTGACAACGGTGCAGGTGCATTTCCAAAATTGCCCATAATCAGACCTTTGTGAAGCACATGACGTAAAACAAAGTCCTCTCTGCTGCCCATCCATTATTGAGATGCTACTCGACATATCCATCTTCAAACGTACGCCGTGATCAGCGAGGAGGCGATAGGAGGTACATCGTTGATAAGCACAGACTCGTGCGTAAGCCGTAGCAAAGATATCCGACACTTGCATTGACTCATTTCAACTAGCTGCAGTACTCACAGTACAAGAAGTTCCCGGTGTTGTACATGAAGTTTGTGATGAGCATCCAGTAGACGGTGAGAGCGCCAGCCACAGCCACCAGAGAAGAGACGCCCATTGCAATCTCAAAGCCAGGAACCCTGTTCATAAGAGACCCCGCGAGCTGGGGAAACTCCGGAAAGTTCACCCCCAGCTTCTCGCCTGAAAAGAGGCAAAACACATCACAATGAAGTCCACGAGCTGCTTCTTCGTGCTGCTGGCACAAAGCATGTACGACCCGTCACACGCCCAGAGTCAAAGAGTGACTGAAGTGTTCTTTCAAGACGCTGAGGTTGGCAAGGTGTACGAAAATGACGTCGACCTGAACTCTGAGTTTCACTATTTGTACTATCTGCCAGTGGATGAATTCCCTCTTACGTCTGCGAGGCTGTCCGCGGAGGTCTCGGCGAACTACGACGACCTGGACCACCCAGTACGAGTAAGCTTATTCAGCGACACCAGCCAAATGCACTTCCAGATCCCCTCAGAAGTTAGTGGGGGAATATTTTGGTCTGCACAACGAACTCTCTGCATCAATGGACCACGGCAAGACGTCCTGAGAGCTACGGTCGTGGTGGCCACATCCAGCCAGATCCCAGTGACCTTCAAGGTGTTACTGGCTCCAGTAGCAAACTTTTCTTCACAAGTGAATGAGGAAGCCACAGTCACTGACGTTACTTTGTATGCACCAGACTTTCGCTTTGTCAACCTCACCGGAGCAGAAGAAGAGGCACTCTTGCAAGTCCGTTATACATTGCATAGCTCAACTTTTCCTTAATAACCAAACCTGGCACTTTAAGGTCACGGTGGACTCAACAGACGACGTGTGTGCGTTTGTCTCCGTGCAACCAGTGAGCTGCCCCGTGAGCGACACCGAGGCAGAGATTCGCGGTTCCAGCCACGGCGGCTCCTTCCAGTCCATGCTAAATATTGCCTCCTTCAACATCAATAAGTTCTCCGGCGAGGGCCTCTACGTGGTATTCGTCGTGCTCGAGGAAGACATCTGTCACGGAAACTCGGTGCCACAGTCAATCAATCGGTCCAAATCCTTCACTTTCCGCATCGACGACGACGTGTCCAGGAAGGAGATCGCCTGGCAGGTGGTTGTCTCCACCCTGGTGATGACGTTGCTGTGTGCCGGCACCGTCGCTGTCACTTGCCTGTACTCAGTTTACGCGAAAAAGATCAATAGGAAAAATTGCGGCAGCGCGCAATCCACCGAAGAAGGTGTCCATGATCAAGGCGATGACGACACAGGCGACAGAGACGACGGAGACTCTGCAACACCTGGGGCCATAATTGCTCAGAGGACAGTGTCGGTTAGAAGCGGTAGCAGCAATATCGTCATTGCTTCGTCATCGTCAACGTAAGATTGCACTAGCCTTACTTGCAATGCATGCGTGATGTTGCCACATCCAATTACTTTAAGGCCTGACCGACTGCCCAAGTATGTAAGCGAGCTTGCAGTCAAGACCCTCGACGTGGAACAGATGAAGGCGCTACGTACCATGTTCCAAAGGAGCGACCTCTATATCTGGCTGGTGTCCATGATGGGCATTTTCTACGGCATTCCTGCCTTTCAGCTCGTCTTCAACTACCAGAACAAGCTGATTCAGTCGGGGGACCAGGACTTATGCTACTACAACTTTCTCTGTTCAGTGTCCGTCGGTCAAGTCCGCGATTTCAACCACATTTACTCCAACATCTGGTTCTTGGGCTTTGGTCTCCTCTTTGCCTTCCTGGTGCGTTTCCGACAAAGGCGCCACGCCAGATTCGTCTCGGAGAATCCAAATACGGGCCTACCTCAGCACTTTGGTCTCTTCCACGCCATGGGCATTGCTCTCATCTGCCAAGGGGTCTTAAGCGCCTGCTACCACGTCTGCCCGACCAGCGAGAACTTCCAGTTTGACACCACATTCATGTACGTCATCGCCGTGCTCGGATTCATCAAGATCTACCAGTTCCGCCACCCAGACCTGGCAGCCAACGCTTACAAAGTATTCTTCGGCCTCGGCATCGTCATGTTCTTCGAGGTAGTGGGCATCTTCTACGAGAGTCCAGCTTTCTGGGCCGTGCTTTTGGTGGCCTACTACGTTGCCGTTGCAGTCGTCACCACCATCATCTACCACGCGGGATCCATGAGCTTCGACTACAAGACAGTTCTGCAAATGTACCGGTCGACGTCGCGACTAATTCGCACAAGGAAACTATCGTCAAAAAACTACTCTCAACCAAGCCTCATAATGACCGTCACACTCAATCTTCTGAATCTCGCCTTCCTGACCTACGGTGCTGTCACACGGCCAGCCATCTCCGGTTTCCTGCTTGCCATCTTCATCACCAATCTCCTGTTCTACGCCTCCTACTACGTGACCATGAAGCTGGTACATCGAGAAAAAATCCTCATCTGGACGTACTTATATGCGGCTTTAGCCCTCTTCTTCTGGATACCAGCGCTCTACTTCTTCGTTTCAGCGGACTATGCGACTACGTCGACACCGTCGGAATCACGCAACATCAACGCTGATTGTATCCTGCTGGACTTGTACGACAACCACGACATCTGGCACATGCTAGCGGCCGGTGGCATATTTTTCAGCTTCATGTTCTTACTCACGCTCGACGATGGACTCTACAACGTTGCCACCGACAAAATCAGGGTGTTTTAGAAGCCACAGCTTGTTTGCGACAGCTCACTCACGCAGAACCATATACAGTAGAATCTGACCATATAGCACTTCAAGACTTACCCTGCCATTTGTGGAGCTTCACAATGAGAACAGCAGTACTATTGGCGATGGCCCCCATGACTATGGCAATGATCGGGGCAGCGACGAGCCCAGCTTGAGCGCAAGCCCAAGGCATAGCCAAGAGCGAGGTTCCCATCATAGTGTTCCAAAGAGAAAGGCTGAAAGCACAATTGAATCCAGAATACAAGACATGATGATGATGCACTTGTTGTCAACTCACATTGTGACAATGCTAGACTGGCTTCCCGGTTCATCGGATTCTTCTTTCGTGGAGGGGACGTGCAAGTGGAACAGCGTAGGAGGGATGGTGTGATCTGGACGCACCTTCAAGTGCATTGGGAAGTGTAACAGAACCTGACGACAATATGATGCTGTAGGTACTTACAAGAAAACTACTGTAAAGGTCCTCGCCATATCTAGAGAGCGCGTCTTCTTGTTCAGAGGTGGCCTCGGGATCATTCCGACTAGTGCTGGCGATCGGGTTATCGGACTCGTCCTCGTCCACCAGGCGCTGCATGTGGTTGAACATGACGTTACGAAGAGAGTTGTAATATCTTGTACGATGATAGGTGTCCGAAGCATCGTGCTCGTGTGCGATTGGTGCCCTGTTTAAAGCACGTGAAATAATCGCCATTAAAGTAACTTTGAAAGAATAACTATTGCCTCGTAATGTGCGCGTCTGGATTCTGCCCCTGCAGGTGCTCGTATGGTTGCGCCACTCTCACTCCGCTGAGGGGGTCGTCCGCGTCGTTCCCCCTGGTGTTCTTACCGCGGGCCCTCACGACGATGGGCTTTTCGGATCCATTTTCCGAGGATTCTGACCTGGGTCCGGGCGGTGGCGCCGCCGTGGCCAGCTCTATTCTTCGCCCGGTCCCTCGAGCCAGGCGCAGCTGGTGCTGGCGGTAACGCCGTGCCTGGGTCACGTAGTTCTGAGAGCCCGGAGAAATCACCACGTCGGAGGCGATCAGCGCCGGCGCAGACGTGACCTCGTGGCCGCCCATCCGCCTAGACACAGAGACCTCGGGATAATTTTTCTCAACTTGTGTCAAATATCATCCATGTCGTTCGAGTTTTGACACATTTTTTTTTTGGAGGGGAAACTTAAATTTGTCATCAGCGGTGACAACAAACTTCATTGTCAACGTCATTGACGCCGATAGGAGCGAGGCCGCTACGACAGAAATGAGCAAGGAGTCGGACCTCGGACGGTAAAGGCCAAGTTCCGCAGGTCTCATCCTCGCTTCTTCGTCAGCGACCTCGATTTTCTGTGCCCTGACTACCTACAATAAGTGACGGCACCAATGGCGCGAACGACAAAGTCGCTGCTCTCACTCACCCTGGAATTGCGCCCGGCGCCTCGCCTGCCGTGATAAGAGGGGTGGTCTCGTCGGGCCCCTCCATGGTGGTGGCCACCGAGAAGGTGATCGAACAAGTCCCGAGAAAACTCCCTCTCTATCTTCAATTTCGCAGTGATTGCCCAGCTGAACTGAGACGAAGACTTCTTTGTTTACACACTCGTGTAAGTTGTCGAGGGACTGCGGCAGCAGTCAGTACTGCAGCTGCAGCGAGTGTGGTAAGCCCAGCAGAAGTGGCACCCGCACCCACGTGCGCTGCTCTACCGTGGGGAGGGAGCAAGTGAGCGTGTGCAGCATGCAGCCTGGCGTAAGTTCGCCCGCGGGTCACACTGGCAAGGACGTCGTCACTTGCAGCCAGCACGTTGACGACGCCGGTGGCCGCGCCCGCGCACCAGAAGCAGCGAGCGCGCGCGTAGCAAGTGTACAACAGTTAACTCTCGATATGGTAATATAATTACTCTTGATGTAGGCTTCTGTATAGACCATTTTTTTACAACACTTCATATGGAACACACCAAAAATGATAAGGTGAACTTATGCATTTTAGGTTAAAAAACTCTCAAATATCAATGAAGGGAATGTTTTCGTGAGTCGGGCTCACTCACCGATCAGTAAGAATCAGTCAATACCTAACAAACAAATGAAGCCAGAAGAGGCAATGATGACCTCACCTAACATCTTGAAGCCGTCCCAAAGGAGGAAGTAATTGAAGGGATCTCCGAAATGAAGCAATTGGCAATTGTTACATTGCTAGATAAGCCATGACAACGACTGCAAAGTGTGCAAAACTGAACTGTTTAGTTCAGTTTGAAGTGGCGTCATTCTTGATTGTCTTTACTTTATGCACGGCACGAGGGGGAAAAGACAGAAAATAGTTCAAAAAAAGTTGCAGAGACCAAAAAAAAGCTATCTTAGGCCAAAATTGAAAAAAATGCTAAAACTTTACGTTTAAAGGTAGCAACACTCTTCTTCCAGCTCTAGTCGCATCACAGGTTTTCAATTCTACTGGGACTCTGCAAGCTGCTTGGAATTTTCGGTCACTCCGAGTTGTTGAAAGTCTATTTCTGACTCAATCTCACTCCCTGGGCTCTCCAACATGTGTGTCTTGCTGTAGTGGACTTCTCAATATAGTAAAGTTTGACCTGAAGTTTTACCACATCGAGAGTCTACTGTATTATTATTATTCGTACTTACAGACTTGTCTTGTCTACTACAGGAGAACTGTGCCTGACGACTGAGCCACAATTACACCACGTTGATAGACAAGGAGAAGAAGCTCTGCAGCTCTGGTGACGACCACATTGAATCCGGAGCCCGGAGACATGGTGTCACTGCTGGAGAGAGCTGACAGAGTCTCCTTCCCACTACCTCAGTCACTCCCAGGCGCCGGGTGGGCGGGTGGCAAAGATCACAGCTCGGGTTCTACTGCATGGGAGGAGGTCATTGCTCCGCCATCGGGGTGCCAACCCATCCCGCAATGCAAGAGTTATGTCATAGCCTAGCAGTTTATTCTCCGTGACACAACGGACAGGTTTTTCTATGAGGGAAGTGTTGGAAGCGGTCAAATAAGTCTTGACCAAGTTGCACAGGTAGAAGTGTAAAGTTAGTGCTAAATTCATGCCGTTTTTCAGGACTAGTGCATGCTGGTGTGCCCTGCACACGCTGACATACAGTTCATGCTAGTAGCGAATAACTATAATTATAGCAATAAGTATAACTCAGCATTGTTATTCCATGATGACAGCTTGCCGAGGTGCTGCTACGCTACATTTCACACTCCTGTAGGTGTCAAAGACTGCTAATAATCTTTATTCCCTTGAAAGAAGGATGTCGCTAATGTTTGTTTACACAGACGAATTGCCCTATTGACAACGGCAGCGGCGTCGTTGGCCTCGTCCTCGACGGTCACGTGCCCTCGCTCGCTAATCCCGTACGTCGATTGTTCGGTCACTTCTTCGTCCTCTAAGTGCCCCCTGGAAAGTCCGCCGCTCGCCGCTGATGCTCTCTTCAGCTTCTCTAGGGAGCAGAAGAGAACCGCGCGCTCCATGTTGCCGTCTTTGGGCGTGTCATCGCTCTGGTTCCCCATGACGCCGACGGAATGAACTGGCTCTTGCAGGTCAAAGTCGACTGCCCAGGGTCAGTGTAGTGCCTTTGACAGGTCCTTGAGTGAGGGCACCCCGCCGCCGGCGCTATTCAGTCCAGATTTGGTAGCTTTCTCCTTAGTCTTGAACTGGCATCACTCTTGCCAGCCCCCACAAGGAGCGCGGCCAATGGAGCGGACGAGCGAGCGAGCGAGCGAGCGAGTGAGCGAGCCTGCGAGCGACGGACGGACCCGACGGGGAAGTTGTCTGCTGAGCAAGGCAGAGAACGAGAAAAGTGAGTTGAGTTCAAGAAAAAAAGTCCGTCTGCTCGTGCTCGTAGTCGTCGTCGTCGCCGTCGTTGTCGTCGTCGTCGCCGTCGTTGTCGTCGTCGTCGCCGTCGTTGTCGTCGTCGTCGCCGTCGTCGGCGTCGGCGTCGGCGTCGGCGTTCTCCTCCTTTTCCTCCTCCTCCTCCTTCTTCTCCTTTTTGGCTCTCATTCGGAGGGGGTGTGCATCGGGCCTCGTGACCTCGATCCGAGCCTGTTCGAGCCTCACGTTGGCCCCGAGTCCTTTCAGCAGATTTGGTAGCCCGCAAAGTAGGAGAGCCTGAGGTCTAGGGCGTTGGTGTGCTGCATGAGTGCACGCCCAACGCAAAGCAAGATCAAAAAGGGCTGACAGTAGTTGGCATTCTGTAGTTAGCATAAGAAGCTCTTCCCGTCGAAAGCCGCGAGCCTCAAGCCAGCCAAAGCGATCTCGATCCTTTGATCTTTCAGGCTTCGGACCGGCCGGATATACACCTCCATCGTACCATCGTTGAGTATCCCGACATCGCCGTCAGTCTCACATCGAGCCCCGACCTTGCCGGACTCGCTCTAGGATCCGCCATGCAGTCGCCCACCGCGGTCTCCACCCAGCCGTTCGATGGCCAGAAGCCCGGCACCTCTGGCCTTCGCAAGAAGACCTCAGAGTTCTTCGCCCCGAACTACATGGAAAACTTCATCCATTGCACTTTGAAGGCCATAGGAGACGACTTGTCCAAGACCACGCTGATAGTGGGCGGAGATGGCAGGCACGGACTCAAGGAAGCCGTCTTAAAGATCATCCAGATGGCGGCGGCCAATGGAGTAAGTTCTGTCCACCACATGCAATGTGGAGCCTCTGGTCTCACTTGTCGCTTTATTCCCCTGACAGGTGTACAAGGTCGTGGTGGGCAAAGACGGTATCCTCTCCACGCCAGCCGTCTCCTGCATAATCCGCAAGCGCAAGGCTACCGGCGGCATAATCCTGACTGCCTCGCACAACCCCGGCGGTCCCGATGGAGACTTCGGCATAAAGTACAACATGATGAACGGCGGTCCGGCACCCACGGATTTCACTGAGCGGATCTGGCGCCACAGCCAGAGTATTAGTCGGTACCTAATCTGCAAGCACCTGCAGTGTGACATTTCCGAGGTGCGGACATACAAGTACAATGTCAATGAGAAGGACTTCTTCGTCGAGATTGTGGACGGCTTAGATGATTACGTGGACCTCATGAAGAGCATCTTTGACTTTCCTGCTATTTCGACGTGGGTGGCGAAGAACAAAATTCTGATCAACTCTCTACACGGTGTTACCGGGCCCTACGTCGAGAGGATTTTCGGCCAGGAGCTGGGCGCTCCCAAGACTAGCTTTATGAAAACCGAGGTGCTGCCGGACTTCGGCGGAGGCCATCCTGATCCCAATTTGACCTATGCTGCAGACCTAGTGGAAGCCATGGGTGCCGACGGTTGCGAGGCAGTCTTTGGAGCCGCCTTTGACGGTGACGGTGACCGGAACATGATCTTAGGCGCAGGCGCCTTTTTTGTGACTCCATGCGACTCGTTGGCTGTAATCGCCGACAACCTGGACTCCATTCCCTACTTCACGAAGCACAAGATCACCGGTTACGCCCGCAGCATGCCCACAAGCGGAGCACTGGATCGTGTGGCCGTAAAGCACGGAAAGGACCTCTACGAAACTCCCACGGGCTGGAAATTCTTCGGAAATCTTCTTGACGCCGGCATGATTCAGCTGTGCGGTGAGGAGAGCTTTGGAACTGGCTCTAACCACCTGCGAGAGAAGGATGGCATATGGGCAGCTCTCTCGTGGCTGCAGATCTTGGCCTCCAAGGACACCACTGTGGAGGAAGTGCTAAAACAGCATTGGACCAAGTATGGCCGCAACTTCTTTACCCGCTATGACTACGAGAACTGCGAGTCGGAGCCTTGCAACCAGATGATGTCTGAACTTCAGCAATTCGTTGACGAACCGGCCAACGTCGGAAGAAAGTTTAACGGACAAGGTTCTGGTGGTGCCACCAAGGAATACACAGTCTCCAAGATCGACAATTTCTCCTACGCTGACCCCGTGGATCGCTTGGTAGCTACTAACCAGGGAATCCGCATTTTCTTTACGGACGGCTCAAGGATTGTCTTCCGCCTGTCAGGGACTGGTAGCTCCGGGGCCACCGTCCGCCTCTACGTCGACTCGTACGAAGACAAGGCGGAGAACCTCACCAAGAGCGCGGATGAGATGCTTTCCCCCTGCGTCGACGTCGCGCTCCAAATCTCCAAGCTCAAGGAGTTCGTCGGCCGGGACAAGCCTAACGTCGTCACGTAAAGAAGCTGTCATCCAATATGTTCAGTTTTCTATCTCTGTGTTGCCGTAGTCACTGTGTACGATAAGTCTAAGTCTCCGCTGCGTCCTCCATATCTCCCCCACCCATTTTTTGCTCCCCCAAGCAGTCAGGAATCAAGATGTACCTTAGGCGGATCAAGTTCGCAATGCATATGGTGAGACCGTTTGAGTCAATATAATTTTAACCGAGCTTTTACTCCGCTCCTAAGTTCGAGCTCTTATAACATTGGGAGACTCGAACGTCTCCACCGGCGGGCAAGAGCACACCAGGTTCTTGTCCCCGAGCACGTCGTCAATGCGTCCGACGCTTGGCCACAACTTCGTGTCCGCATGTACGAAGGGCTGGAAGGAGGTGCACGAGTTACAGGTGCTGGTCACTGCAGTGTGAGTAAGCCACCAACTAAGCTCACCGCAGGAAAGGCTGCTTGCTCCCTGGTGTAAGGCCTATCCCAGTTGGAAGCGAATATTTGCTGGAGGGTGTGTGGTGCCAACTTGAGCGGATTGGCCTTCCGGTCCATGCGCCCTTCCTCCACGTCCCGGATCTCTTGGCGAATGCAGATTAGAGCGTCGCAGAAGCGGTCGAGCTCGGCCTTGGGCTCGGACTCTGTTGGCTCGATCATGAGGGCGCCTGTCACGGGCCATGACATGGTGGGGGCGTGGAAGCCTAGGACGGAAAACCAGGGATAGTTGATCTCTTCCATGTTCTTACTGGAGGGTACAGACCGTAGTCCATGAGTCTCTTGGCAATGTCCACAGCCTGGATGCCCACGCTCTTTTTGAAAGGCCTGGCATCGATGATAAATTCGTGAGCCACCAATCCATTGTTACCGGTATGGAGGGTCGAGTAATGATCGCGGAGACGCCGGCTCATGTAGTTAGCGTTCAGAATAGCCATCTGGGTCGCTCGCTTCAGTCCCCGGGCACCCATCATCTGCAATGTACATGCGGTGCTGGCCACTGACGACCATGAGGAGTAAGCTCAGAGCAAAGAATGCGCTCAACCTTGACGTAAGCCCAGGAAATGGGCAGGATGGCTGCTGATCCGAAGGGTGCAGCACTGACGACTCCGAAAGGTCTTGCGTTCTTGCCCATCCAGGATTGTGATCCAGTGCGCACTACTGGATGAGATGGGAGAAACGGCGCCAGGTGAGCCTTAACTGCTATAGGACCGACACCTAGAAACCACCTTGGTCACCTTAAACATGTCTTTTATCATGACGGGACGCAATCATTTGAACCTGGTCCCCCCCCTCCGTGAGGAATGGCAAAAGTCTTATGAAGATTGAGGTGGGAAACGTCAGACCCGTAATCTCCTGGACGACATAGACCAACCTGAGCATTCATGTTGGCGCCATCAAGGTAAACCTGCGGCGTCAAAAATGATACAGTCTTTTCACCATTAACCCAATTGTGTCACAAGCAATGCGCGCACCTGTCCTCCAGCATCATGAACCAGTTGACAGATGTCTGCTATGGTGCTCTCGAACACTCCATTGGTAGAAGGATAGGTGATCATGAGACAAGCGAGCGAATCAGCATTCTCCTCAATCTGGAGAACAAAAGCCGGTCTCAATAGGTTGCACTTGGTGCAACAAAGGCCACTGTTCAATAAGGACGGAGGCTGGCAACTGATGTCTGTGCAGCTCGACGTCACGGGCTCTACATAAAACATGAAGGCTTGCTAGATGTGAAACCTTTTCTCTGAGGTCGTCCATGTGCACGTTTCCGTCGTGCGAGGTGGCCACTGGCACCACCTTCATGCCCGCCATCTGAGCCGACGCCGGGTTCGTCCCATGCGCCGACAACGGGATGAGACAGACCTTGCGATCAGTCTGTCCTTTGGATCCGAGGTACGACATGATGGCGCGGAGACCAGCGTACTCGCCTTGTGCGCCGCTGCAGATGAGAGCAAAATTAACATCAAGCTGAACAACTACATGAACAGCACCGCTGACCACTCCGACGCTTAGTGCTGCTTGAAGTGGTCGAAGACGAGTCGGGGAGGGGGGGGGGGGGCGATGAGCGGACCTGTTAGGCTGGAAGGAGATGTGGTCATATCCCGTGATTTCGCACAGATCCCTCTCCAGCTCCTCGAACAGCTGCCTGTACCCGAAGGTCTGCTCTGACGGGGCGAATGGGTGGATGTTAGCGATGCGACGGTCGCTGCAGGGCATCATTTCGGTGGTGCTGTTTAGTTTCATCGTACAGGAGCCCTGACGGGACGAATGATCTTTTTGGGACCATGAGCATGGGCATGAGTAGTTCATGTACCAGTGGAATCATTGAGTGCACGAGCGACACGTCCTTGTTCTCGAGCTTCTTCATGTAGCGCACGATCTCGGTCTCCGAGTGGTAGGTGTTGAACGTCGGGTGGGTGAGGAACGGCGTCTGTCTCTCGAACCGGGTACCCTTGATGGTGCTGGGCTTGACGTCGGCGGACTCTGCAACCTACGAGCAGACGGAGTCCTCACTTGGCGACGTCGCAATTTAGCGCAACACTTTGCTGTATTGCAACAATTCCACCTGCCAACCACTTATGATGTACAGGGTGTCCACAAAGATTCTTTCCGCTTTCCGTTTTAGTTCCTCTGTGAGTTACTCTATTGGTCTTTGATTGGTACCAAGTGAATGGTCTCACTAGTTTATTCAGAAACACTCAAGTTGCACTTGCAACCAAAGAGATGATCAAGACCGCTAAAAATGAATCACTAAAATTCACTAAAACTTGAACCACCTATGAAACCTAAAAACCAAAACCGAGTATACCCACCCGTCGGAGGCTGTACCTAGAAGAAGGTGCATCCTTGTTGTGTTCGGTCTGAAATCGTATCTGACTGAAGGTCACTGATGAAGTCAGACGACAAAATTGGACGACTTTCGCCTTTTCTTGTGAAGAAAACATCTCGTTGCAGTGCAAAGTCTTGAAAATAGCAAGAGTCATGATTTCCCTGTTATGGCCAAAGTAAAACCCAGTGAGTCTTTGTACATGCGGCAAAAAACCCTTTTGATACTCACCTTTCATTTGGGACCAGTCATAGCTCAATAGAACAACTGATATGAGAGCTACAGTACAAGCCAACCGAAACATTCTTTGTGGACACCCTGTACATACGGTTGCTACAGTTCAAAGCGATCTGTGGTGCAACACCACGAATACAGTCCAATGCCTGCCTGTTCTATTGTCCTGGGGCACGCGAAGATCCACAACAAGTCGGCCACGTCCTCCCTCGATGTGGTCTCGTCCAACGAAATGCCCACCTGAAATAATGATAACAATTCGACATTTGCACCTTATGAACCCTACGGTGCAGTGAATTCATGTGACGAACTACAGCAATGTTATTAATGTGTTTTACGTATATACGACTATGAGGCTAGAATAAAAAACGCAAATTTTGTCATACATCGGAGTACATAAGATGTACTGATTGTTACCATGCCTAATAAAATGTTTTAGTTTGAAAAAAAAAAACAACCTTTCTCATGAATCTTGTACGTTCCATACAACATGGAAGGGCTTTAGTAGTCAGTCAGGCCAAGCAAGAGGGGACCCAAAACTGATGATTTCTCCATTCCACCTGATCAGACTTGATTCAAGATATATAGAAATTTAAGAGATTGTTTAGCCTAGAACCTATATTTATAACATCTATAACTGCTATCTGAAATACGGAGGTCGGGTGCTTAGTCCAGATACAGTTACAAGAGAAGACGACGCTTAAGCAAGGGGCCTGAGCAATATGGCTCGTTCAAGCATAGGGACCACGTCAAGGGCCGAAATGGCTGGAAAACGGTTCCGTTCCGACCAGACAGTGAGTGGTGTCAACGTCACTGTCACTGCAAACCCAGACCGTGGCTGCAAATGCAGTACTACTTTGCAGAGCTGAACCTGGTCAAGCTGCAAAGACAGCAGCGTCATCATCACAACTTCTTGGGGCCATCAAATGTCAGTTATACCGGTCCATTTAACAGTCATTCGATACATAAGACCAGGCCTTTCTTGTTGGGCCTGGGGACCCAGGCCCACTTAGGGCCCGTGTATCCAGTGGCCCTCTTAAGCGTCGTCCACTGCGTGTCGTTACTACTCACCGCTCCTTCTTCGAAGTACCTCAGATTGATCTGCTTCTCGTTGGCCCGGTGCCTGATCTCTGCTGGGTCGAGCCTCGGTTGAACCTAGAAAACAAGTACGGAGTCGAGTCCATATCCAAAGAGGAGCACCCTCTTGAGGCGCTCATACATGTATTCTGCTATGACCTTGACGGTGTCGAAGAAAGTATCTGTGGTCTCCACCTCGTTGCCGGACTCGGCCAACCCTTTGACCAGGAGGACAGTGGCAGCATGAATTCGCTCCGCGATGTCAGTGAGACCCTGTAAGTCACAGGTAAGTAGAGTGCGGCGTCCTTGTCGACGGCAACTACTGCCCCGTCGACAGTACCTTTGGGCCGTGGTACACCGCGAACATGGCGGACATGTTCGCTAACAGCGCCTGAGCCGTGCAGATATTGCTCGTCGCCTTGTCTCGCCGGATGTGCTGCTCGCGGGTTTGCAAGGCCAGGCGGTAACAGTCTTTGTTGTCGACATCCCTGAAATGTGCCGGAGTTATACCCTCGCGTCGCGCCAGTGCTGTAACACAGTCCTACCGTAATCGTTACCGTATGTCGGAACAAGTTCTAGTTGCACACATGCATGTACGTCCACTGATTGATCAACCATAGCACATACGAACTGGAGATCAGCTTACTTTGTCACTCCTACCATCCTTCCTGGAACGAGCCTCGTGTACTTCTCTCTCGTGGCGAAGAACCCGGCGTGGGGTCCTCCATAGAAGAGTGGGATCCCAAATCTCTGGCTCGTCCCCACGGCCACGTCAACGTCGAAGTCCCCGGGGGGCTTCAGAACGCTCAGAGCCATCAAGTCAGTGGCACACACAGTCAGAGTCTGAAAGCACAGTTTTCCTCCACCATCAAAAAACGTCCTCAACAATGCACTCATCTACATGTAATGCATGCCAGAGCAGAGGTGCAGTACTGACCCCGTGCTGGTGTGCATCCTCAACTACTTTGGAAAAGTCCATGACATTTCCTTCGGTGTCCGGATATTGGAAGATGATACCCGATATATCCCTCTTGGCGAAATCGACCTCGAACACATTCCCCACTTCGATGTGGATACCATAGGGAAGAGCCCGCGTCTCCACGCAACTGATGGTCTGAGGATGGAGCTTGTCGGATAGGATGAAGCGTTTCCTCTTGTTCTGTCTGATAGGGCAGTGCAGTTAGTGCACCACCGCCTGTTGCACTTGGTCAAGAAGGTAATATTTCTGCTGCACACCCTCCGGTACCTGTAGCAAAGTCCCAAAGATTCTGCTGCTGCAGTCCCCTCGTCCAACAGCGATGCGTTTGCTATCGGCAAGCCCGTCAGGTCGCTCACCATGGTCTGATAATTGAGAAGACTTTCCAGCCTGCCCTGAGCAATCTCGGGCTGATAAGGAGTGTACTGAGTTGTCCTGTGCAGATGAGACTGGATTAGAAAAGGAGGAGTGGCCTCTCTCCTACGAACTGACCAGCCAGGGTTCTCGAGCATGTTCCTGAGGATCGTGTGTGGCGTACAAGTGTCGTAGTATCCCATGCCGATGTACGATCGCCAAACCTTGTTCTTGGCAGAGATATGCCTGATCCGCTTGGCGAGTTCATATTCACCTCAAATGACAAAAAAGAAGGATGATCTATCAATGATTTGAACAAGCTACGATCTTGCTCGTGTGTTTTTAGCGTTACTGTATGCCCCTTCCAAGCGCAGGTCGCGCCCAAGCATGATGTTTTGAGGCACTGCATCGTTGGTGAGGTCGTCCAGCCTCTGGAACAACCTGTTCAAGTTAGTGTCCACAGGAAGCACTACGAATTGGACAAAACTCACGTGGTATCCGATTGTCTCCAGCATCTCTTGAGCCTGATGTTTGCGGGGACCGATGTGTCTGGACGGAAAGTCCGACACCTTGGGCAGCAGTTCGTCTAGCCTGTTGGAAGCCATCGGCGCAATCCTCTGAAGCAGAGGCGGTGCCGCTTTTCCCGCCGGCGCCAGAAGGCCACTATATTTGCGCCAGACGCCGGGATATTGGCGCAGAACGTTGCAAAAAGCCATTTCCGACGACTCGGGGAAAGGACGCCACAGCCAGAGGAAGCCTACCTTGAGTCAGCAACTAACCTGTTCCCTGATCTTGCAAAGATAAGTGTCCGTCCTGTTAAAGAACAGCTACAGCGTAGTCCTCCTGGACATGTTAGGTTGAAAATAATTTATTTTTCACGATTACAATTGTAATAACTCATTTCAGTGATTGAAGTCGATCCCTTGATGAGTCTTCTGTTGGTCGCTACATTAGTGAATGTGCACAATAATAGGTTAACTCAATGTGTGTTAGATGTTGCGTTTCTGGGTCGGTGAACGCAGCGAAGCAAATGTGCTTGATTCTCACAGACGGGTGATTCTTCACATGACATGACCTGGTTGCTGTTGAGGACGGAAATTCTGCACCTCGTTCCACACGTACTCTGTGCCGGTAAAGTTGCGCGTGTACAAACGGTTGCAAGAATTGTTCCCCCTCCCTTTACCTTTCCATTGATCCAACGGCAGGTCGAAGTCCTCGAACGTTTGGTCGTAGGGCGGGGAAGTGGGCTCATCAGTGGGGTCGGCGTACTGCGCGAGGTACGGGTGCGCAAGGGCCTGGCTGGCGGTGATGCGCTTATCAGAGTCGAGTTCAAGCGTCTTCTCCAGCAGGTCGATCGCTGACGGGAAGAAAAACACCAGCTCTAAACGTCTTGGCTGTAAGGAATGACGCAAAAAGTATTGCATACCTAAGGGATTGGCACCCTTGAAGACTTCATGGAAGTTCTTCTTCTCCATCTTTTGCAACGATCGAATGTAATTTCGAGCCTAGGAAGTAAAAAACAATGCATTCTTCATCTCCACCTCATTATATCAACATTATCATCATTAGTATTAACGCCTTAGAGCTGTTACTGTGTAACAATATCCTACCTCCTCACTCGTAATTTTGCTGAGAGTCTCCTCGTTCGGAGTGCCACACAAAATAAGGATTCGAGTTAGCTGGTCAATATCTGAACAAGAACAAGGATGAGTTAATATAGGAGACAAAAAACTCGCACAAACGCTGTACAGAAACGCCTCCGGATGTAGTCTGAGTGTTCTAATATCGTACTTGTCTTAAACAAATCTCTCACGATGAGAGCACAGCAACTTGACACTGTGGGGCAAGAAGAGCACAAACCTCTTCTGATAACAACTTTTCAAGAAGTTTCGGCCCTGGAGTGCCGACAAGGTTCATGATTTTTGTCAGCTGGTCGATATCTGAGGATTCATATCGAGTGATGATTGTTTCATAGCTGCTCAACGATCGATACCAATGGGCGCATCTGAGTAAACTTGTTTTTTTCACTCACGGTCGGTTCCTGGGAACAGCGTCCTTCCGGTCAGCATCTCCGCCATGATGCACCCCACTGACCACATGTCAACTACAAGAGCAGCCAATGTATGCGTTAGAACACAGGATGTTCTGAGATAGCGTAACGGATTACTTTGCTCTACCTGTCTGATTGTAATGCATCCAATTGAGCATGATCTCGGGGGCCCTGTACCACCTGGTGGCAACGTAGCCCGTCATCTCATTCTCAGTGGGCCGTGCAAGGCCAAAGTCCAGGATTTTAAGCTCACAATCCTCGTTCACAGCAATGTTTGATGGTTTGAGGTCCTTAACCGTGGGGACAAAGCATGTACAGTACGGCATACACACACTCGTACATGGTGGTGGACGACGAGTCCTCGGCTGGCCCTCTTACCCTATGAATAATGCCTGCTGAGTGAACGTACTTCATTCCTCGGAGGATTTGGTAGACAAGGAACTGCACGTGGTCATCCGACAGCTTCTGCGTCTTGACGATGTTGTTGAGATCCGCGCCCATCAAATGAGTGACCAGGTACACGTCCGAAAACTCACCGAGGCTCGTCGAAGGCGTGAACACATCCAACAGACCTATGATCTAAAAGGAGAGTGTCACAAAAAGGCCGAATTGCCAGCAACTTCTTCAGCTCACGTTCTCGTGGTTCATGTGCTTCAGCATCCGCAGCTCGCGGTAAGTTCTCTTGGCGTGGATCTTTGACTGGAACGGACGGGCGAGCTTCTTTATGGCCACCTTGGGGAAGGAGCCATCCTTGAGGGGGCTCTTGGTGTCGACGGCGCTGCACACCTGGCGAGGGAAATGGCTCAGCCTTCCCGTATCGAAAATGCTAGTCTCAGTGTGTCTTACCTGTCCATAGGCCCCCGACCCCACCGGCGAGAGGTTCTGATACCTCTCTGGAACCTGCCACACCGCCTTGTTCAGCTCCAGGTGGTAGAAGCCCTCCTTCAGCATGGTGTCGGTCGAAGCAGGCGGCAGAACTCCAAGAAATTAAGAGTCGCCGTCGTACAGGGCCCGACTACGTGAAGTTGGGTTCCTGTTCTTCGCTCACCCTGCCCGCATTCGCAAGTCGAAGCAGACTCGACTGCTGCCAGAAAACAAGTACGCCTCGCCGCAGTCGCACACTACGCAGTGGGCGCAGTGTGTGCTCCTGGTGTGCCCTTGGTGTGTGCCCCGCTCTCCTGCCTGCCCAAACGCTAAGCCGAGCTGAAGGGAGCAGACGCCGAGTAGGTTCCTCGTCAGTTCTGCTGGCAACATTTGCTTCTTCACCCTCTCTTTCTTCTTCACGCACCTCACCAGCATCAGCGCCACGCGCCCACCGTACAACAAGCCGGAGTGGAGCCACTGGAGGAGCTACAGGGCGCACGCGTACAAAGCACACAAGCGAGTGGTGGGAACTTAGCTGAAGCTGCTGAACTTCAGGGTCCGGACCGTGTCCACGAAAACGAGCCACCGGCGAATGCCTCTCCTTCGACCACTCTTCGTACCTCTTCACCATGTCCCTGTATGACGACGACGACGACGTGGCCGTGACGGCAGCTGCCGGTGCCGCGTCTATTACCGGCTGGACCAAAAGCGTCAGTTGGATGCAATCGCAGCAGAAGCAGTCTCTGGTCACCAAGTCCAAGAAGAATGCAGCTGCGGCTGCGGCCGCGGCCGCTGCCGTGGCGAAGCCGGGGTCCGCCTCTACCGCCGCCGCCTTGACCCTACCGCCCGTCGTTAACCTTCAGAAGACCAAAAAACCACCCGCAGACTTTGTTGACACAGCCCCGAGGTTTTCCTACGGAGGCGACAAAGTGAGCTTCAGAGAGTGCAAGGACGCCAACGTCAGCATGTGTCTGGCGATTCGTAATCGTGACTTAGTACTGCCAAACACGTGTGTTGTATTTGCAGATACGAGGAGACAAGTCTCTGTTGCCCCTGAACGATCCCAACTGGACAGTCGTGAACGAGTACGACCCTCTCTGGCCTAACGATTACCACAAAGTCGTCAAAGGTAAACTCAGGATATATCGAAGTCGAAGCCTCTGTGACTCTTGGACGCCATGTCTGTCCTCCCTGCAGAGATTCGCGAGGCCAAGCGAGGTTACGGGGGCGGTGGAGACGACGAGGACTCGAAGAAGCGCCGCTACTCCGAGGCCGGCAGAGAACGTATTCGTGAGCGTTACCACAACAGCAGCAACGGCCGCCCAGGAAGAGGCAGCGACGACGAGGACGAGGACGACCGGCGACGGCGCCTCCGACGCGAGAGGAATGCAGGCTGTAAGAGTTTAAGGCCGACTGCGCCGTTGCTAAAAAGATGACACTGAAAGATTGGAAGCGAAGCAACTCTTTACTGATGACCGTCACGCCTCTCTCCAGCTGGTGGCAGCGGGGCAGCAATTGCGCCGCCCCCTTCTCTTACAGAGTCCGCCGGCGACAACAACAATGACGCGTCCCCCGCAACCTCAAACGTACAGAAATTGGCCAGCATGCCCGCGTCCACGACCGGACTGGGAGTGGCCGCCAAGATCATGGCGAAATACGGTTACAAGGTGATAGCTGGATGCAACTGTCAAGTTTCCTTGCACCTGACTCCGTTCCTTTTCCAGCATGGCCAAGGACTAGGGAGAGACGAGCAGGGCATGTCTATGGCCCTGTCAGTAGAGAAGACGTCGAAACGCGGCGGTCGAATAGTTCACGAAAAAGATCTCTTGCCTCCCCCTCCGCCTCCTACCATGTCAGCGGGACCAGAAACGGCTGCTACCCCGCCTCATATTTCGACTGAAGACTCTGTACAGCAGCAGCAAGGTCCGGAGAAGCCCTCCATCACAGACCTCATGAAGAATCCCTCCAAAGTGGTCCTCTGCAAAGTAACTCGGAGTTAAGCTTGTGCCCCGACGACATGTCTGCTCACACGTTTTATTCTTGTCAGAACATGGTCGGTCCTGGTGAGGTTGACGACGAATTGGAACCCGAGGTAAAGGAGGAATGCAACTCGAAGTACGGTGACGTCAACAAGGTTGTCATCTTCGAGCTGCAGAATGTCGCTGCTGAGGAGGCGGTCAGAATATTCATAGAATTTAAGCGAGTAGAATCCGCTATCAAAGGTAAGGTACAGCTTCAGCATTGGCATTGGTTCTGCTGCTTGAGCCGTGTGATCTTTCAGCTGTCGTTGATCTAAATGGTCGATTCTTCGGGGGCCGGGAAGTCGCCGCCGCCTTCTATGACGTCGATAAGTTCCAGAACCTGCAGCTCACAGATTGATACTTAAAATAAAACGCAGTTAAAAGTCAAAGCATGCTTTTTATTGTCGATAATATATTTGTGCGCCTGGTGTGAACGATGTGCGCACAAAGTTGGTGTGCACCTATGTGGTTGCTTGTGCACCAAAATGACTGACTGCACACCGGTGTCAAGCTAAAGGGTTTGGCCCGGTTAGTGGACCCCACCGTGCTGTGCAATGAGACACTATGGGCGCACAAATCGCCGTTTTGGTGCACACTACATTCGACCACCTGTTCATGGTCACCAGCTTTATTGGTTTCCAAACTTGGCCATCTTGTTGTTCATGGGGCCCTTCATGTATCTGTCAGATTTCATGTATTCGTTGATGGCTGGAAGGGCCTCGAATCTGTCGAGGAATTCCGACAGCTTCTGGTTGGCCGCCACCACGTCGGGCGCAAGCTGACGATGCTGATCCAAGAGCTCATACATCACAAAGTCCACGAACGTTATGTTGGCACCGGCGAACCACTCGTTGTCTCCCAGGAACGCAGCGAACTGGTTCAGCTTGGCACTCAAACCGGCAATGTACTCTCCCTTCAGTTGGTCCTAAGATGACGGAGGACTTGTAACATCACTTGTAATGCATACACACCCTACTACGCCTTAGTGTTTACAAATGCTTGGTTGTATGCCAATCTGACGAGGCCGTTGCGGAAGTCCATGGACTGCTCGGCCAGGATGTCCACCCGCACCATCTCGTCCTCTGTCTTGCCCAGGAGATCGTTCTTCCGGGCGATGTGTCGCAAAATGGCATTGGACTGTGTAAGCTTATGCTTGCCTGAAGTACTGACAAGTCGAAGTCACCGCCACGCAGGCAACACGGTACAGCAGAGGTTACCGTCAATGTAGTAGGGCAGGTTTGGAAAGTCCAGGCCTATCGAGTTCTTCTCGTTGGCCCAACAGCTCTTGTCGAAGTCTGGTGGCGGCCCGCACGAGTACTTCTTGTCCACGAACTTGGTCCCCGTGTACTCCAAGAGCAGCCGGATGGGCTGGGCGAGCTAAAAATGATCGACATGACAGCGTCGCACGTACAAGCATGCAAGACATAACCTTGAAAACCACATTTGAGCATACGACTACTGTGCAACAATGCCACCATCTTCACGGCAAGCCCAGACACTCCTCCGAGCTGCGGATCCGGACAGAATGACTCACCCCGCGGATGTCCCAGTAACACAAGATGGGGAGGTCGTTGCCGCTCATATTCGCCCGAAAAGTAATTAAAGTCCTCGTCCCTAGGGCTAAACGAACAAGTTTCTAGCGGTTGGCGTCACCTCAGTCGATTGGCTGGAGAGAGAAAGAGAGAGGGAAAGAGAGAGCTCTAGAATGCTATGCAACTGCTCGCGTTCACTACACTCTCGGCCCTCTCACTATTCTTCCTCTCCTTCTCTCTCTCTTGCAGGCTGAACTTGTCCTGCGTGGTGGCGCTGCTCTTGTAGTACGCAATGCTACTGTAGGAGATTTGTGCACAATGTGAGTCTGAGTGGGCGTTCCACTTGTGCGCAACTGAGTTATTTATGAGTCTCCATGACTCTTCAAATCGGGGTCTCCTATCCGTCACCACTTGATGAGGCAGGGGCAACTGAACCGGTCGGTGCCCACATGTTTCACCACAGGATGCTCTACGACGTGGCTGGAGTGCGGACGTGGGCCGTGGATGCTGTCGTCGACGACAGTCACGTCGACGACAGCCACGTCGACGACAGCCACGTCGACGACAATTCTTTAATGATTCTCAGACAGTGAAACTGCTTAGCGCCGAAAACACCAAGTTATATTTTTAACAATGTTCTGTACATTCAAAAATTAGGGAAATCCCACGCGCGGAAAAATTCGCCAAGTTCCAGACACACTAGGTCGATTTCAATACGTGGTATTTTCATCTACGGAGTCCGAGCAATCGAACCGGACTGATCTTCAGCAGTTAATAGCAGGCTTGCCAGATAGCCAGAAACCCGAACAGTCAAATTCAACATAAACACTAAACAAGAATCTTCACGAGACGAAAGGGTCAGTCAAAAAAACATCAAATGCTACTGGACTCATTTTTTTGGGGCCTGACCTCTCTAAAAAGGGCCCAAAATCAACGATATCTGGCTGTGAAAACGGCCATGTGGCAACACTGGTCAACAATTCTTGAACCACCTGTGGTTCGTACGTGGGAAGAAAAAACTAGCGGGTGATGACTAAAATATTGCAGTCTGACAGAGCCAGGCTTCTTTTCAAGGCCCTCCTATACGAAAAAGCAACCCAAGAATGGAGGGGTTTGGGCAGGAATTGGAGTCATCGAAAATGTCTCAGAAACAGCTATGAACAGCCATGAAGTCAGGTTCGTGTCCCTGATCTCAAAGATATATACGTGTATGTCTCTGTAAGATAAATATATACATCATATCAAGCACAATGGCTGCATTGACGTGTGTGTGCGTCCAGCGTGCGACGAATGCACACTACTCCGAAGTGCTGGAGTATTGGGACAACAGTTATAACCACAGAAGCAGTCACAACTGTTTTAGATACAAAAGACGTCTCAACTCTGCGTTTTGTTCTGTGATCTACACCATGAACTGCAGCGATTGGCAAGAGTTCACGCTCGTAATTGAGCTTTGCGACAGTTATTGTTCTGCCAAGTTCATGGGTTATTTCTCGTCTAGGAGGCTTTTAACAATTGGGTCATTTTGGGGTGAAATCCCAGTGGTGCATATTAAAAAGCTGGATGAAGCTGAAGCAGCCAAAGATCTCATCCGTGCTGGCTGCAGGCAGGCTTCATCAGGAGCAGCAGTACTTGGAGATGAAAGAAATGCATCCCTTCAGGAAGCTTGGTATGAACTGAGTTACACATTACCAAGAGGTTCCCAGGAGAAGACTGCCAAGAAGCGGAGCCAAGGCAGGACAAAGGCCAACAAGGATCATTTCTGGTCTTGTCAAAATGGCACTGCTAAAGCCACACGCGTCAACCAGCAGCTTGGACCTCAAGTTTGATGTCAACGAGTCTCACATCACTCGGATGCTCGAGAGAGAGGACATCATGTATCTCAAGCGAGACAAGAGCTCCAAGTACCATGAGATCTAATTGGAGAGGGCAAAGAGGCATGCTTTTTTTTCTCCATCTTCCAGAATGACATCAATAGCGGCAGATGATGAGTCCCTCTTCTGCCCGAGAGAGCGCTGAAGCCAAGGACTGTTGGCCTCAAGGTAAAGGAGTTCTCAGTAGAGGACTTTTTCAGTCCACTATGAAGATGCTGGAGTCATATCTGTAAGCCACTAGTTATACTGGACGTGGCACATGTGGAGCTGTCACATAGCATTGTAAACTTTGAAGTTAGGGTTGGGTCGGGCCAGGCTATAAGATGGCCATTTAGTCAAACTCTGGGTTTTTGTTGATTTAGTGAAGTGTGGCTGCAATCAAGTCTCGGCAGCCAGTGGCTAAGAGCAGTGATTGTGCATGTCTGATGGTCAGGACGTAATGCTGGAGCCCTCCAACATCCCCAGGATATTGGCTGGGCGGAGCGTTTACACCGCATGCTCAGGGCTGGCCTCAAGGCCCCACTGGCGCGCCACAGTTGGAGCGTGGAGCTACTGCGGGTTCTTCTCAGGTTCAGGGCGACCCCTTAATTCTCTTTCGATGGCCCGAGCACCTCCATGTGGCAATGACGCAAGAGGGAGCTTTCTCAGGTAGGGGTGGTGCGAGCCAGGACTCGAGGCTCGATGGCTCAAGGCAGTTTTCACTAGGCTCGAGGCCCCACAGATAAGGCTCGAGCATCCTAACAGTAGAGGGACAGTGACAGTGCATAGCAAGTCTGCTTAGCTGATGTCGCCCGATGCATAAAGTAAGGAGGACTCTTTCATACTTTATGCCCGACGTGCAAGAACTACTGTACGGTAGACTCAGCTCGAAAGAGGCTCGGCTCGATGAAATTGGGCTCGTCCCATCTCTGTTCTCAAGAGGCTGCTGCTATTTCGCTCTCAAGACTGTCTTTCGCATGTGCTAACCCCTAACCGAGTAGTCGCTATCGCATCTGGATTTCACTCAGCTCTATGCAGTTGTCAGGTTTCCTCCGGGTGTTCCCACCGTCACTCGCAACGGGCTCCAGCTTGTGGATGTCCTTGAAGACTTTTTGCATCCTTCGTACACGCATCTGCTTTCACCACAGCTCTCTTCTCGGCCATTTGCTGCTAAGACAAGTTAGGTATCTAGCTTAGTTGTGTATACCGTGGCTGCACCCTTGGGACGTTCAATTATGACGTCAACTATGCATGCAACTTCCGTGCGAAAGTGTAAAAGTGACAGCACACTCATGGTTTCGACATTCCTTGTTACATTACTATATTTACAGGTACTCTACTATGTCACACTTGACGGAGATGTCTGGGCAGGAAGCATTCTTCAATCGCTTCACAGATGCAGCGTTGTCCACCTTGCTCTGCTTGTCCAACAGGAGCCGGTGAAAGATGGGGAGCATTTGGTCCGACAACTCGTCCTCGGCCTTGTCCCAGCCAGACCTGGAGCTGCACGTCAATTCCTCGTGAGAATAGCTTTGGAACGCTGCAAAGAGAAGGGTGTTGGTGGCGTCAAACCTGTCAAAGTCAAGCACTGACTGCTAACACTAGCTAGTGCTGCCAATTGGATTGCCATACATCATTCAGTGCTTCTCCGGAGGAGTCAAGCGACTATCTCCTCAGGACCATTCGACGAGCTACCTCACTCGTGACCAGAAGAGTCTAGCTATGGAGTGAGTGGTGGTCGTCACTTCATGAGTTCGAATCCGGCAACAGCAGCTGACGTCCTGTGGTGCGCTGAGGTCAAACAGTGGACCTTGCGCCTCAGGACCTGTGCCTACTGACGTTGTACAGTACGCTGATCAAGTATGGCATTGCCCACATGCCATGGCAGCAACGACGACTGCGACTTGTGGCGAAACTCCGGCCACAAGGACGATTCCTGGTAAGACTCCTGTGACAGCCACAACGACTCCAATGGTCAACCAGGTTCGAGAAGGAAAAGGAGAACGACTGTCCGAGGGAGACAACTACGTTCAGTACTTCTACTTCCAGCGCAATACAAAGGCCTTCAACGCTTCTAGCTTGTGGGCTGTCCACAGCCATCTGAACAATAACCACGAGTAAGATGCTACAACATAGGTTGTGCGTCAAGCAATATTAAAGCAAGGTAATAGTGGGATATGAAAGGAAGACCTCGAAAATCTTCAGCACCGAACAAATACTTCAGGACTGCAGGTCCAGAGTGGATCCAGAGGAATCCCTGCCCTATTGCGGATGGCTTCGATGCTTCAAGTTGCACTACCTGTAGATGAGGGACATGTGGCAGGAAGCGGAGCGTCAGCTACACCCATGCCAGGCACGAGGGGGAGGTGGTGAAAAGCACATTCCTCATGGAGAACTGAGTACACTGCTTTGCTTCACAAGTGAACATATCCTTACTGGGTTGGAGCATCGTGCATGTGAGGGACGAGGACGCTTTCTGCTCCACAAAAACGTTAGCAGCAGAGCAGAACGATTTGACTCAGACAGGCAAGCTTTTAAACAGTGGAAGTTGGACTTGAAGACCGCAGTGGCCAAACGCACCTCCGCTGCAGCAGTGGCGAATGCTGGTGCAAACACCATGCGAATTTAAGCTACATTTGGACAAGAGACAACTGCTCTCCAATGCAGTGGGCCGTCGTCAGAGTGGCTGAACTACTTGTTGCAGCCAAACCTGTTGGGGATGCGCAGGGTTGACGTCTCTCACGACCACGTGCAGCTCACAACAAGGCCGACGACACCATCAGGGGACTTTTTTTTCAAGACGTGGTGATGATATCAGCTGGAATCACTACACAATGCCCTGTCCTCGGCCTCACGCTGTCCTCGGGCCTCCGACCGGTCAAGTCACCCTACTCGACAAACATAGGCCCGCTATAGCCTGCTACAGTGCTGTATGTAACTACATCAGTGCCCGCCCTCAGAACATAGAAAAGGGAGAAAGTGACGTTATATAAGTAGTACTCGCTCTACGTAGATACATGACTTGAAGTCCTTACATTTGTACTGAGCTTGCTCCGGCACCGCTGGAGGTTGCACGATTTCCTGCGCCCTTTGCTGCGGTGCCTTCATTTCTTTCGCGTCGTCCCTCCGAGGACCACGTAGAGGGTTAGCGGAGACATTGTTGCTGTGGTTGGCCTTGGATGCGAGCGAGAAGTAGTCAGAGGTCGCTGTGGATGAGGAACTTTGCTGACTTTTCTCTTTGTTGCTGGGAGAGGTTGGCTTGTTCGCGTTTTCTCCTACAACAGGACACGATGTAGAGTACACGGTGTGTTCGTAGACAATCCCTGTCAACGGCACGTACGCGTACAACGTCGTCAAGTGCCGGCACTCGTACCTGTCCTGGAGTCAAAGAGGCAGCTGGCCAAACTAATCTCTTTCTCAATCTCTATGAGAGAGCTTCTCAACTTGGCGTTGACGCGCTTGGCGATGCCCAACATGTCAGCGATGGACTGGACGGGCTTATTGTTATACTTGGCCACGCCCGTGTTATACTTCATGGTGGCCTTTCCGTTCTTCTGCTTCGACGAGGGGTCTCGCTTGAGGTCGATTATCTAAAGACGCAAGTGGAGTGATTAGTAAAGTCTGTTCTCGTGCGCAGTGCATGCATTGGGGGTCGGCTGATTACTTTGGGCACGAAGACGAGGCTGAGAGTCCCGGTGTTGCAGAAGATGATGAAGATCGAGACCAGCAAGAACGACGCCGTCTGCTCTTCGCTGAGAACGAAGCTGACGGCCACGCCAAGTACGCACATGATCGTCACGTTGTAGACGGAGATGCCCACGTACTTGGAGTCATTCAGGGCAGGGATCTGCACCTGTCGTGTTTCCCAAGCCAAGAATGCGCCAAAGAGCTACGGGAGGGACATCCGCCATATTTTTCACGTGGCGTAACTGCATTGCCCAGGTACCTGACAGCACTATCTTACCATGAGGACTCCCTTGTACGCATAGATACAGCCGACAAAGAGAGTCATGTGGTCGGATCGACAGTATTCAATCTTGGGTATGATTTGGACCTCGTCGTCGTCGCTAACCTGAGGCAGAAGGTCTTCAGTCCTGGAAAGTTACTCGCAGAAAAGTGAAAAGAGTCTCGTACCATTGGCAAAAGCTGCTTTGTTTCTCGATAAAACGGATCCACGATTTGCCACGTTGTCATAGTGATGATGTCGATCAAGACCAAGGCCAGCACCACGAGGTACAGTTGATAGTCTTTCATGACCTAACAGATGTGAGAGCAAGTGAGTGAGTGAGGAAGCATCCTTAGGGGATCGCGTCACACCTTCTTGTTCAGCTGGACGTTAGTGAAGATTGAATGCACGCGCCAGGTCTTGCTGAACATCGATCCAAAGCTCAGAGTGAATCCGCACATGAGAATCCAAGCCCGGGCTGTACATATGAAGGGAAAGCTCTCCTTCGGAGTCAGATTCGAGTCCAGACCCAGGAGGATGACCGAGATGTAGGTCAGGATGCAGCCGATGATGATGAGGTTGTTCATGTTCGGCGAAGACATCTTGATTTGTCTGGAAGTGCGCGTCAGCTCGAGTGAATCCACCTCTCGTGAAGAGTGAACATCATGATGGTCATGTTTTGTACCTCTCGTGGCGGAAGCGGATGTTGACACCCAAGAAGGTGAGTGCTAGCAGAATGCCAAACACTGCCACGACTACGACGGAGATGAAGACAGTACTGTTGATGCGGGAGGGCACGATCCTGCTGAAGGTGCGGTCCTTGGGCGGCCTATTCTTGTACCAGTAGATGTCGTTGCACTTCTCCAGGTGCAGCGTGTTCGTCACCCCACTGTACTCGCCAATGCACACCGTCTCAATCGTACCATTGACTTCTACGGTGAAAGAAAACTGCATAATAAGAGCATGAACTGCAATAAGAGCATGAACTGCAATAACTGCACCTTGAATCTGTTGCATGACGATGTCTCCACGTCGACTGTTCTTCTTAAATCTGACTGGGCCCTAGATGCAAAGAAGACAATTACTCTCCGTGGATGGACACGTACAGAATAAGGCTGTAACAGGTACTCGTGCCACGGGTTCGAGTAGTCGGGGTTCGCTACCCGCGCATCCGGGAGCCGGTAGCAAAAATGGTTCCGGTACAGACACTGTACGTACCGTGCATACAAACGTGTCTCTCCGTCTGTCTGCATGTATGCATGTACTAGGCCAGACCAAAAAGAGAAAAAATGGAATTTGGCTGAGTGCATTTTTGGTTTGTTACCCAATGCCAAAAGGTGAAACTGGCACCGAATTTGAAGTGCTGACTTCACATCCTCATGTGACTTTGAAGGCAGACCTAAAAAGTGATTTCGTCTTCTCTCCATTTGACTGCACTGCGCTCAAATGGAGTCTGGTACCAAGTGCGGCACGCGCAAAAGCTTCAACCATTGCTCTAGCCTAGTATGTACGTACAGTGGCACGCATGCGCTAGAAAGAACTGTACTGAGTACTCGGGTACGGGTACGGCCACCCGTCACAGCCTAACGCAGTCCTCAAGTACGAGCTTACTGTGACTCCTCGAAATGAAGTCTGGTGCAGTCTGTCGATGAGCCACTTTTGCCACGTTTTGTTGCTGCAATGGGTGGAGGAGAAGATGGAGGAGCAGTTTCAACAGATCATGCAGTTGTCTTCCCCGCTACCGTAGCACAAGGTACTAGTGCTGGTCATCATGCTCGCTGACCCATGCTCGTACTACAACAAGAGTTTCGGCCTCTGCACGCGGACGTCCGCACCTACCTGTACTCAAAATTGCGCAGCGGCGCAAACTTATCGACTTCGTGCAGCGCCTTGGCCAGAGCGTAGATCCCGTCGAAGGCGTAGCCGTGGAACGACGACTTGGTGTCTGTTCGACTCTCGTACTTCTCCATGTATCCTTGCGCAGTCTGAAAGGTTGGGTGGTGTCTTTAGTGCACAACGCGCAAAATGAGGCACGCAGGAAAAGGACTGCACGACGCTCTCGTGACTTCCGAGGCTGCTGCAGTGCCCGCGACTCACCAAGTTGAGGACGGTGGGCTCCTCGCTGGTGGACAGGGGCGTCATTTCCATGACGATGGTCCCAACCAACGCTCTCTGCAGTTGCTCAAGGGGGCAGATCTGGTCTCCCTCGAGCCACCAATCTTGTGGGTAGATCCCAACAATGAGCCATTGGAATTTTCGACCATACATGTTCTTCTTGAACGCTTCGCAGAAGATGTTCCTGAGGAGAGATGACCCGACATGACGTGAGAGACTATGACATAGTTGGCTGAGGTGCTTCTTACCTCGCCCACGTGGCATTGAAGTTGCCCAAGATGATTCTAATATCTTTGGCCTTCAGTATGTCCAGCTGGTCGGTGATCTCATCGTTGAAGCTCTGGGACTCGACTACCTCGAAACTTTTGCCCTCTAGCTTGGACACAAGGTCATTGTGGGCCTGGCGGGAAATGCAAGTGAATACCTCGACCAGACGTGCACACCTCCTTGCTTACCAGAGCATATTTGGCCTCATTCTGGTAGAG
>JAAUXU010170919.1_pt1 | contig 47406 bp, 41 predicted proteins | sample 7278151 | NCBI WGS metagenome assembly JAAUXU01 (sample SAMN14350113, study PRJNA611818) | marine sediment metagenome | isolation source: surface marine sediment (1.8m) | place: French Polynesia: Moorea | collected 2018-08
AGATCTTGGCAGTCCAGATCTTGGCAGTCCAGATCTTGGCAGTCCAGATCTTGGCAGTCCAGATCTTGGCAGTCCAGATCTTGGCAGTCCAGATCTTGGCCGTCCAGATCTTGGCCGTCCAGATCTTGGCAGTCCAGATCTTGGCAGTCCAGATCGTCTTCGGACCTGATCAGACTCGGCAGTAGCGAGAGAGGGCATTCCAGATCTTTGCAGTCAACATCATCCTCAGCAGTAGCAAGAGAAGGCAGACCTGATTGGACTCGAGATGCTGAGGCCGAGATTTGCTGACTGTCGGCGATGCATTTTGTTTAGTTGTCAAATAGTCACCCTCTCGCACTCTGTCGCACTTTTTTCACCCCCTCACAGAACCTAGCAACCTCTGGCCTGGACGATTGGGTTTTGCATGGTAGTGCATGGCACTGGAGGACCCGGTGAGTGAAACCTGGTGGAAATGATGGGCCAGGGGACTGGGATTGTTCCATGAAAGTTTCAGTCCATTTCATCAACGTTTGCCCCCTGAAAAAGCCAAATTTTCAACCTCTTTGGCGTGCCTTCCTCTCCAGTTGGTCTCGTTTTGAGCACTGTAGCACCAAAATGGGCAGACCCAACAGTGAACCTCTGTACTGTACATTGTGCCTGAGTATCATATCTACATGTTCCACTTCAAAATGTCCCAGTGTAGCGCATGAGGTGTAGTCATGCCCGTGGCTAATCTTTACGTCAAGGACTGCACAGTGATCGCAGTAGGGTACTCACAATTCAAGAGATCAGTCTCCATTACTGCCATTCAGGTACTCGAGTACGGATGAAAATAGTTATTTATTTCTCGAGGAAAAAAGTAGCGCTTTTTTTCACCGATGTAGCTCTTGAGGTGAAAAAACTGCTACTCTTTTGAGGATGACATTTAACTTCATTCCACCCATTCACGTTTTTCACTATGCTATAGCAGCAAAATAGTGAAATTGCTGTGTCTCACTGGTGCTTACCAGTCCATGATCTCTGCATAACACCAGTGGGACACAGCAATTGTGCAGCAACACAAGTGGAGCTAAAACAAACTTAAATGATATCTTTCTGTCCCCTTCGAAGGCCTTGGAGAGCACAATGATGACCAACGGGAGCAACAAGTATAAGCTGATGGGACCTGCCAACCAGCATCACATGTTGTCGTGTGTCACGCGATCGTTCTTGATCATACGTAGTAGCAATGATGTTGATGTCGCACTTCTTACAGACCAAGAAAAGTCCAGGAATTTGTTTTTGGAACAGAGGGAGAATTATCTTTCTTGAGGTCTCAAACATATGGAAATGGTTACCACGCAAAAATTTGTAGTACTTTAGGTGCTGAACACAGGTATGTATGCGGCTTTGTTGAAGTTGCCATAATCAAGAGAGACATTAGCAACTCATTACCGAAGGCTACAGACGCACCCTAAAGCCACTAATGATGCACGTATAGCCATGAAAGCAAAACAAAAATCGCTACTGTAGCGTACATCGGTCACGTACGCAGCAAAGCACTGTTGTATGCGGAAAAATGCGTCAGTGTCGCTCTCCTCGGTGAGATGAATAATTGCTTAAATAAAAAGAAGTTGCGCATTCATGCAATTGAAATTCTTCCACTGCCACAGAGCTACTTTGCTGCTACAGGGTGTGCACTAAAATGCCGAGACTCTCACCTTAGGTAAATGTTGACGCCGTGGAAGAAGAGAGTGTCTTTTATCAGAAATGTCGACGGAACTTTACTCATCAAGAAATCAGAGTTGCCACGTAGCGACGACTCGTCAATTTGAAACGGTAAGTGTATGTGTCCACCCTGTACGCGTGCGTGTGCGTACATAACGCACGGAGCGCGAACATTCGCCCCCCCCTCCGTCATGTACGCACGCGCGCAAGCGCAAGCGCACGCGTACGCACTCACTCACGCACGCACGCACGCACACACGCGTGAATTTACTGCGTGTGGATGTCAACATAGTACGATCTGAGTTTCTCAGTCGTCAGTTGGCGCTCTCGTAGGTGTGTAGTAAGAAGGGGTAAAGGAAAAAAAATCATCTCAAGGCGTGTGAGGCAATCCGCGAAAATCACATGTGAGTGTGCGTGAGAGGGTGATTGTGTGTGTGTGTGTGTAGGCATGAACTTGACACTGGACTGTTTTTCTTTCTTATAAGCAATCGTCGACGACGCACACAAGATCTGAGAATTCGCAGTTATCCACGCTGGCTGTCAGGACACCACCGACTCTGTTCTACTGCGCTTTGTGCCTTGCTGACGCAAGTCACGTGTTGGCCGGTGGAAAAGGGGGTCAGGCCTAAGGCTTGGGCCCACTTCTCTCTCTCTCCCTCCCCCTTCTTGAGTTGACGGTCTTTGGTTTCGTTGTTGCCTTCCCGAGTTGAGACGTCCGAATGCAGCACGGCAAAGGAATTTGGTCAACACTCTGAGAGGTAAGACAAGAATCAATTTCTCCTCCAACAAAGAACGTCTCTCCTTGAGGGCTTTCCAGCAACTTGAGAGCACGGAAAAAGCGAACATTGCTGTGTACAGGGTGTAGCAATTGGGGGCCCGGTTGTTGCTTATGTTGCATGTAATACTTGAGGAGCCTCTTTGATGGAACGAGCGTTCATAGAGTAAGCGGATTGCTGGAAATGATCGTTGTGAGGATTCACTTGCGTCTCTTTTCTCAGGCTCAGGCTCGGCTTATTAAAGAAATGCAAATATTGGCTCAGGATGTCAAAGCTTTACTACAGAGGCTCCAATATGATACCAGGAGATTCATGCGAAATAGCCCACTCAGACCAGGAATCAGTACAGAAATCAGACCCAGTTGACGCCAAAAGTACCAAACAGATGAGTGGCTGATAGTTAAAGATTTTAACTACCTATGGCAACACTTAAAAAGATCCAAAGCGACTGTGCAATGTGAACCATGAATCACTCTACTGTGAGCACGTTGATGTGGACCCACCAGGACTTTATTATCAGGACCAAAACGTTCCATGTATCACCCATAGAGACTTGACCCCCCATTTTTTGTGTCCAACGTGGACATCGTCGGCCTGAGCAGCATCTTCCATCTGACTTCTATGAACGGCTTGTTTGCGTCTCCCAATGCTTCCCCAGAGAAGAAGCTAATTCAAAGTATTGTGACAGATAAGTGCCAATGTCACAGTTCTACATTAAGCTTGTTGTCCTCAGGAGCGCCCGCGGACGAACTTTGTCTGGTTGAAGAGGCCCTCACTCAGCTTTGACGTGGCGGGAAAAGTTGGCTGGATGCATGATTTTTTAAGCTCAGGGTAAAAATGGTTAGCTTCTGTGTTCAAGGCGTGTGCAGAGGACATCCGTCCATCCATCCATGTACGTGCAGTAATGCTTATGACAACATGATGTACTGTTAGGTCCTCCCTGCGGTACCCACGCAGGCAGAATTTCAAACTATCACCTTCTTTTTCTCTTACTGGGCATTCTAAACTGCGAATTTTAGTGAACAATACCAGAGTCCAGCCAAGTCGGGTATAAAATAAATGTTCATCGCGGGCAAAGAAAAAAAATGCTCAAATGAGCTTTTGTTGTAGGAACAGGATATAAGTTATTGTGATGGCTAAAAATTGAGGGCCAACACTTTTTTGGCAGATAAGGTCGGAATGTCCCCTCATGATAACATTTATATTAATAATTAGAGACGTAATATTCTTCTCATCGGGGAATTTTGTAGGCCAGTGCCATCGAAAACTGCTGAATTTGGCAGTGCACTTTTTTGACACCCCTCCTCCCCAGATTTATCTACAAGAGTCCTGTGGAGACACTCTGATGTTGCAAAATTTGCAAGGGTCGGGTGGAATCTGCAACTTTCCTAAACCCCTAAGCAGACAGACAAACCCCTGACCCAACATATGAATGCACGCAATTATTGCAGTTTGACGCAAAGGGGGAACGGGGGAAGTTTGCGAAACGAAGAGCAGAGGACGATTTTAGAGCCAGGTGGCAGCTCTTATTTTTTCTTTTCAGCTTCCATCTGGGAAGTGCCCGCTACCCGAATACGCTTGGTCGAGGGAGGTAGGAATAAGACGCGATTGCCGTTGCGTAACGACGGCAATTGACACACAAAAGTGACGAAACTAATTAAAAAGCAACGTATTTGAAGGGAAAGAAAACAGTTTCATAACATAAGTTGCAGAGATTTTTCTTCTCTGTCCGGACATCACTACCTTACGCCACCATCAAGCGGTGACAGAGTCAATCTTAGGCAAGAAACTTATATTTTGATACTACCCAAATGGCCATTCCATCCCCCTTTAATCTCCCCCCCTTTCCTTCATTCATGAACATCTCCTTCAACGTTGAGTGCGGCCTGACCATGACCTCAACCCCACCCACGTCCACGAGGCTCGCTTGCACTTCCACTTTCTTCGTCCTAGCCCGCAATGGAAAAGCTTCGAGCCAGCATCCTTGAACCAGTGGTAAACGCGCCTTTTCGGCTCTTGTTGGTACGAGGCTGAATTGGCGGAAGGCGTCAACGGCTTCGCATATTTTTTGCATGTTTCTTTTGAGGGATGGCCTCTTACCTCTTTTTTTGTTGCCGCCTTTAAATAGGGGAATCGTTCGGTGCGAGGGGATGAATCTTTCTTTTTTGCGCGCGCTTTCAGCATCTTTGCCGTTCAGGTTCAAGGACACTTTCTTATCGCATGTCACGAGCTGGGAAGAGAGAAAAATGATAGGAAAACAAGGCAGGATAAAAATTGAAACTATGCGTGCGTTCGACGGGCTTAGGGACTGGGTTGAACTAGCGAAACTTGACTACATGTGTGTTGCTTCGATGTGATATCTAATTGTGCCAAGTGTACACGGACCACAAGAAAGGGAGGGAGGAAGGAGAAGAAGCTTGCTAGCAACCACACGACCTCAAACGCGTACACAGGTGTGGTATTTGGCATCTTGCGTGCACAGTGAGAGCCATAATTTAGCGTCCAAGGTGGGGTTTGGCGCCAACATTTTATGACATCCTGTGACGGATCGCACCAATTACGCATGGCAAACCTGGATCACGCAGAGCAGGAGGACATTTTCGAATGGGTATGAATAATACCTGGCGGTGAAAACACCTGTGGTGGACGTCCAAGGTGCCAGACATTTCTGTATTGAGGTCTGCGGGCTTCAGGCACCTCTGGGCAAGTGAAAAACTTGTGGGATTTTTTTTCTCATGCACAACAACACTTCGTATTCACGCAAAATGGTCAGAGTTGCCAAGCTGCAATGGAGTCAGGTCGACACTGAAGAGAGGATCCCCCCCCCAGCGTCAATACAGGTCCATGTGCATGCATTATTTCCTCCTTCTCTGGCGCACAAGATCAAGGAGGAATCAAATTGTCCTCCCAAAAAACAGAGCTGTGAGTGAGTTTTGCTGGCAAGACCACAGGATGAATCTTAGTAATAACGAAGGCAACGTCGATTTCTCATCTTTGATGCTTTCAAGGCTGAGTCGGACTTTTTCACGACCGACAAAGTTCTTGCCTCTTCTTTGCACTGCTTTGATTCATTCACTCCTCGATTGTTTTTTGGTCAAGCTAGCGTCTTGGGGAGTCATTGGGGAGTGTGCAAATGATCTGAGGCATCTGGGGAAGTTGCATTTGCAGCATGAAGAGGCTAAGGGTCCGCAGGTCAGTGCAGCGATCCAATGCAGTGCAACACCGGGGTCGTTAAAACACCTCCTTGGATTGCTCGTGTTGATACAAGATTTGTACGCTGGTGTGCAACATAACTTAGTGGTTGTGGTCGTCATCGCGTGGTGATCAAATTGCAGCATTTGATGAAACCAATGCTGACCGATTTTTAATATCGTAAACCTGGACTCAGGTAGGTTGATCAGACGTGCAGTGCATCAGACTTGTGTGAGGACCCTGAGAAGATGGCTCGAGACACCGAGAGTGCACACGCCGTGACCTCGAGAGTGTGCAAAAACTCGGTCAGGTGAAATCACCTGTTCCTAAACATGCATTTCTCAATAATTTGACGAGCAAGTGGTGCTGGCCAGCAGGGTTGCCAGCCAGCTTGTTTTGTCAGCCAAAGTTGAGAAATTAGGCGCTATTCGACATCAGTGGGCTTGGAAATTTTCAAAGGTTATTTGAGTGTTTGGCTTAATTTCGGGCTTGACTTTTACTCCATACCAATTGCAAATTTGGCTTAGCCTTTGCCGCACTCACGTCTGGCCTCTTTTTGGTTCGCAGGTTGACTGTTCATGATAGCAAAAAGTTGGCCACCCTGTTGCCCAGACATGATATCAGATGACTGAGAAGCTACTGTATTGCCCCCACGATTTTATAAGCAGAACTGGCAGCGATGCAGGGGGTTAGGTGATGCTAAAGGTGCCTGCCCCAAAGTAAAGATGTCACCCAATTGATAAGAAGTCTCTCACATCCGACTCGTAATCGGCGACTTCGAGCGAGCTGGCCCAGGATGTTGCTCAATCATTGGGACTGCGCAGTGAACGCTGCCTCCTTCAAGGACCGAGGACCTCAGTCGAATAACAAATAATGGACTGGCGAAAAGATGAGCACGAGTGCGTGCAGGAGATGATCCCGGAGCGTAATTGCCCAAAAGCACCACACAGGGGTCAGTTTGATGTTAAAAAGAGGTCCACAACGTGTTGAAGCAGCCGAAAGTGCACCAAAAGTCGACATTTTTTTTTACGGCACGTAGACCTGAAGAGGTGCAAAGCGACTGGCAAGGTAAGGGCAAAGGGTGCGACGAAAGAGCTGTTGCAGCATAGCAGGGGCCATGGGAAGACCAGTGCAATAGCCTGGTCGCACTGTAACGATGATCGCTTAACTGTTCGTGCGTGCGTGCTGTGATGTAATAGTGAGAATGAAGGAGTACAAGCTAGTTGCTGTACTTCTGCACTGCGCTACAATGCTGACGAGATTACTTCAGAAGGAGCTGATCTTTGATCCATTTGGACCGCTTTTGTTCTTCTGAGCAGCATCTTCCAATGCCTGCACAACTGAGACCAAGGCTCGACCACGACTGATCTTTATCCTACCCAGTGGACACCGATTGCCGTGACGTAGCATTGACTTATTGCAGTGGACTCTGCATATATTGACAGTTCTGAATCAGTCTGAGGGAGGAGTCTGCGCTCTTACAGCGAGCGTTCCTGATCACCTCCACGAAGACCTTGCAAACTCTGAGTAAAAACTTATGTCGCATGTATACATAATGAATGGCCCTTCAGGAGAGCAGTTGGTTGTGCGTACACATGCATGGGGGAGTCCTTTAGGCCCCTGTTGTGCCTTCGAGAGTCTAACACACCTGGTGGCCTCGCACAAAGATGGTCGCCTTCAGCTCCATGGCCAAGCTCATCTATGAGGAGCAAGTCTTACAGGCGTTTGCTCTATGCTTAAGTTTTGGGTGCTTAGGTTGTCTTGGCGCTGCTCTGAGCTGCAGCCTTCATAGAACAACCTTCATGGCTCCCAACGCCAGAAACCTGGAGATGGAGTTCCGCATTTTCAGTGTCTCTGTGGCCGAATTCCCGCCAAGAGAAGAGCTAAGGCCGATTCTTGTGATCCATAATCAGTTGTAATCGACTTCTTAATCGATGATCAATTAATGGAGTAATCAATTCATGCTTGAGTCGGCACGGATAGCACTGCGTCGGACAAGTCCGATAGGGTGTTGTTTTGTTCGGGGTACAGCTTTGTCGTGGTCAGAGTACACCCGCCAAAGGTTGAGGCTGGGCCTGGGGAGTTCACCTGCAAGAGCATTTGCTGAGCTTCCAAGCAGTAACGAGCTCAGCATACTCAAGGAAGACAGAGTTGCCAGGGAGAACGATCTCTGTTTTGTACTTAAAGTACAAAATCTTCTCAGGCCACTGTTGACAGTGGCACCAATGGCGTCAATTCCGCACACACCTTAATTTATCTGGGCCCACCACATTAGTTAGGTTTGTCATTTGGTCAGAAAGTGGAAAGAGAAGTTAGTTCAGGTGGGTGCATGTTGTGAGTGGCAGTTCTGATTGACTTGTTTTGGCGGTCCTAGTGCATCGGACATATATAGATATATATACAGCATGTTATATATTTCGAATGCATCGTTAGTTTGCTCAAGGAACTGTTCCGAAAAGAAAACCTCCTTCTTTAGGGCAGTGCAACATGGCGCAGGTGTCCATCAGTGGTGGACAAGTGTCGACAAGTGCAAGACTTTGATGTGGTGCATCTGCGTGATGTGGTCCAGCACATGCTTTGGAGAGAAGAAGCCTCAAGGCATAGAGTTGCTGCCATTTGCAACCAGAATCCATTATTTATTTCATGAAGCGTTAAGGTGAAAGACTCTATTTTGGCCGTACAAAAGTCTACGAGGGTGAATCATTCTCGTCTTCTTCATCTGTACCTGCTCAAGAGTGCTTTTTTTTCTTCAGACTCTCCATAACTAATAAAATAACATCAATTGTGTGTGTCGCAGCGACTACAACACAGGGGTTTTGTCACGCATATGTGCACGCTCATGCGCATAGACCATTACAAGACCCAAGAGAGCGATGTCGAGTTGTTGGTGGCCACCATCTGGAGGGACGAGTCTGACCGGAACAGCTCCCCAGCCAATGGGAATAACTCCAGCGGGGGTAAGATGTCCGAAGGCCGCATGTCAACAGGCAACTACGATGAGGTCGAGTCGCTATATATCCCACTCAGGAGAAGTGCGTGCTCTCCCACTCCATGACGAGGAAGGACTGCAGCCGCCTGCACGAGCTGCCTTCACTGTGCATAGGAGGTGTTGTGATCATGTTCTCCCCAAGTCAAAAAAGTTGACTTCCCTCTGTAGTGACGCTTCCAATTTCATCAAGTACAATTTCGGGGTCGAAGTTCAGCCAAGCTTTTTAGAGCAAGATTTAAGTGGAGCTATAATTTTAGGCTATGCCAATAGGCAACTTAGCGATGACTTTGCGTCCAATAGTTTGTCTCTACAATTTTTGTTCCATCTGCTGCAAGAAACGTTGGTAGCACACAGGTATATGTAAAGGAAAAATAAGACTCCCTCTTCCTTCGCACTTCTTCAACCCTTTCAGTTTTCTTCTCAATGCTCTTCTTGTGGGTCTTCTTACGGCTTTGTCCAGTTTAAGTTCCTTTTGAACTTGACGTCCATTCCTTCTGCTACTACCTGTGTCAGGTGTTTCACGATCACGCCCTCCTGCTCAAGCTCTCAACCTGGTACAGGCTGGGCCCCAGGTGCACTCTATTCACACTCATAACATCGTCACTGAAGAATCGACTTGGGCTGTTATACGGTACAGTCCTAAGTCATATAAAAGATGCCCTAATATCCGGTCACCTATTTTGACCATTAAAGTACATTTGGAATTCGCACCATATGGCATATGCCACGAAATCATGAGATGATTGCTGATCAATACGCTTTGATTTGCGGCATTTTAAACAGCTGCAAATATTAGTGCATCTGAGCTACTGAGTGATGAATGAACTCTGCAAAAAGGTTGCTGCACGCATTGAGGCTGGGCGCAAAGTGAAAGACTGATTTAACGTCACCAGAAAGACTGTGCACAAGATCAAAAGATTGTATACGGTCTCAGGCAAGTTCTCTGACCTCACAAACCCTGCTAGGCCTACATTGATCCTCACTGCGGCCAATATTGAGGCCATGAAGGCCAAGGTCAACGAGAAACTACTCAACAATGTTTGTAAGATCTCAAGAGAGTTGCACACTGCCCCATCCATCAAATATGCGGGCAAGGTCTAGCACCCTATATGTGCGGTGATGTCGGGCATGATCTGGTGTGATGGAAAAGTCTCTCCTCCGTACTGGACCAATGGAACAAAGTTCTTGCTCACCCTCAAAGTGTTTCCTGTCCTCAACAGCACCAATGACATCAGCAAGTAGACATGGAATCAAGGATCCTGGATGTCTGGATTGCAGCAAGGGTCAGAATCTTGAGAAAAAATTATTTCCATATTTATATCTACAAGTTTTTTTAAGAATCTATGTGTAAGATTCAATATAGCCTGTTTTCTCGGTATCTTTCGTTAGTTAAAGTTAATATGACCGGACCATCGGGACATACTGTACTCCACCTAACTCTAGGTTTATTTACGTAGAGCTTATATTTTAGCTCGCCTGATACTCCTGGTTGACTCTACATGAGATTTTCGACAATAATGTGGTTAAAACATCCTGTTCCTGCACACACGAATGCCTTTGCCTTGTTTTGTTACTACAGGTTAGAGTACCGGGTGGTGCAGATCTGTGTTCGTCTTCATTACTGTTCATTCAGTTACTTTCCTTTTTCTACTGCTTTTCTCCCATGATGATCTTGACGTCGTAGTTGTTTTTTGTTCTACCCTGTACACGGACTGTTCACGTAAGTTGTTATGCAAAGGTTGTTCATGCTTCCTCAGTCGTTGCTTGTCTTGCGAAATTTATGAAGTTGCAGCAGGAAAAAAAAGAATAAGCTTTAAATAGAGATATCAGCAGATGATTTTACCACAACAGGCCAGAATCCGAGTTTATCTTCCGTGAAATCTCGACGGGCATGAATGCGTAGCGTGAAACAGTTCATCGTGGCCTCTGAGGGAAGGGGTGGGCGAGCGTAAAGGGATTTTCACCCTCCAGGTTCTTTAGCTTACCCCCTGTTTCTGGGGGTGAACAACAGGTAGGATTTGAGGTGTTTTTATGCACCGAAATAGCTGTTTCAAGACCGTGAGCGCAGAATTGTTGCGCACAGCACGCGTATCTCCCTTCCCCTGACGACCCTTGTTGTAACGTATGAACTGTTTGCCGTCATTAATCAGCCGCTATTTTACGTGAATGCATCTACTCTTTTGTTTTCATTTTTCTCCAATGCTCCAATGTCAACCGGAAGAAGCGCTGAGATGCTTGATCTTATTTTTACTGACACCAACAAGGGGAGGGACTAAAGAACAGTGTACACAGGCACATATGCACAAATAGAGGATCACGGGCTGTTTCTGGCCTCCAAGTGTCATTTTTCTACCTCATATTATGCTCGACATTTGCATATGCGTTTCTTGCATCAACATACGTAGAACTTCCCTTAACGACTGTAAAGATGCTCAGACATAAATCTTGATCAATCGCAACGCATTGTTCTGATTTTCCTGGAACTTCCCTATGTCGCATGGTACAAAGTTGGAGTCATGTGAAAAAAGTCGTCATGTTTAACACACACACACATGATGATCAGAGCATCCTCCTCTTATACTAAAGAACCCACAATTTCCGTGCCAGATTTCAAGGATCGACTTCCCAGTCTCGATCTCTCTTCCTCGTTAAAAGGCCGAGGAGGTGATCCCCGACGACTCCACCAGACAAAAGTGTTCCTTATTGTGTTGACATGCAAAACAAAAGTTGTGCCCCGACAAGTTTGATCGGACAACTTGACTTTCTAAGGAAGTTTTCAACGTCACGCGTTCCATAGCCTGACCAATTTCTTAGTTGATGGTGTTCACCTCCGTCACCGTGGATGGACTTCTGGACCCTCAAGCTTCGCATATGTGATGTAACATATATGATCAATTACATACACATTAGCCTAGTCCACTCTATTCAATCTCTTTCTACGTCTCGTTCTCAAGCTACATCTTGTGAACCTATTGATAGAGACAGGGTAGGAAAGAAAAGGAAATATTCCAAATTTTCTCACGAAATCCAATTCCATACAATTGAAACAATATTAGATGAGCTGCGGGTTCTAAAACACAGATACCATTTTTTGAGGAAAAAAAATACTGTGTCATGAGTGCAACCACTGTTGTGATTTCGATAGTGTCGACCATTTTTCTTGTGGCGAAGCTGACGTCTTCTTTCCAGTATGCGGCAGATCTTGCTGCTCAAGTTCTTATCGTGGTACAAGATCTGGAACTCCTCCCTGATGAACTCTTTCATCTGCTCCATTGAAGTCTATATAGCAGAAGCTGTTGCCCAAATAAAAATGCTTCAAATGTTGCATGCACAAGAAAGTTTAGAATATTTCCCTTCATTCGCTGCCCTGTCCCCTTCAGTGTGTACCACAATTCACGAGCCTTCCACAAGTTGACATTTTTCTTGCCCACCCTGTACATGAAATGCTTCTTGTCCACATTCAGTATCTTCTTGAAGTGAAATAAAAAAGCCTAAATGAATTGAACATGTGACCGAACTTATTGACCGCCCTGTACGTACATGTCAGACAGAGAAGAAAGTTGTTCGAGCTTAAATTTAATCCCGCCGAATTTTTCAGGAAATAAACCTCAGCTTTTGAGGAAATGCCAAATTTTCAGGGTGTGCGGAAAAATTCTCTTTTGCAAGCTTTTACGTAACAGGAAGGGCGTACGCGACTGACACGACTGACGCGCGTCAAAGCCTTCTTATTTGACGTCAACAAAGCCGATTGCAATTAGCAGGTTTTTTCTGCTTTTCCCAACGAAAAATTTTGCCTGGATCAATGACATTTTTGCTTGCTCCGTATTATATATGTAAAGCCACGTTCTGTTTCTGCGCAACACCAGAATTGTGAGAAAGTGAAGGTTGCAACTTTGCAACTTGAGACCTTCCTTATCAAGGAATCATCATCGTTGCACAAGCTTCTTTCTTCTCGTGCACCAGGACCTGATTGTTGCGAAATTTGCTTGCAAATCCGACTCAAAAAAGATTCAGTACTAGTCAAAAGTTCCATTCCTTCGTGCTCCAAAAGTTTCTCTGCTAATTGCTGGAGGAGGAAACATTAGTCGAAAAAAGTTGTCCTTGCGGTGGTCTTGACTTTTACCCAATTGTCTGCACCCCATTCCTCAAAGGAGAAAAGGCGCAGTCACCCCGGCATTTTTTGCATGATTTGGGCGCAGAAGCAAGAAGCAGGCCACGGGAAGGGAACGTCCTTCATCACGCCATTTTTGACTAGTCTTCACGGTTCTTAACAGTCGCTTCTTCCTTTTCAGCCCACTTTTCTTTCCCCTCGATGCCTGGCTAATAATTCCTTCAGGTTGAGGCCTTATGAGGGCATTGACATTGAACTCTTCCCACCAGATATCAAGGAAGTCACTGCAATGCCAAAAAGTCTTCTAGTTTCTGGCAGCTGCCGACAGAGGACCTTCAGAGCGTCCAAGCTCTTGTATTCCTGGACAAGACGAGCAGTATTTAGTTTCTGTCATTTGGGGGGGGGGAGGTTAAATTGCTCAATTGAGTCTCAGAATCCACATTTAAAGGTTTTGCACAAGATAGATGGAATAGTAGTGAACAGAAGCAAAAGAGGCAACTTTTTGCTGCCAAGGCTATCATCATCAAGACACTCAAGGTCACGCCCAAGTGCACCGCTTTGCGGCCTGTTTTTGACACAACATTGTGTTAAAGGGCAAAAACATGTCCAACTTCGGCCAGTCCACTGAGAAGAGGGATTCGCCCAAACGCTTTTGATCCTTCTCCAGTGGGTCTCATTTGTTTGTAGCACGTCAATGAAGCTAAGAATTTTTCACCCTGCATTACAATAATTTCCTATATAATTATCTATATTAGGCTCGGTCGAAAAGGGGTCAATTTTGGAATTTGCCTGAGAGCACTTGGGGTTTCTTACGTGACATCAAATGATGAAGCTGTAGTCAAATAACGTTAGATTTGGGAAAAACTTGCATTTAGCTTTGCCTCTCCCAAGATGAAATTTTACTACATACTGTTATCGTTTTAGTGCAATGAAATATTTTCTTTCTATCACCTGTTGCAGACTCTGTTCTCCTTGTACTGCCCATGGAGAGGATGCAACAGTAGGGAAGAAAAGGGGAGCATCACCATGAAGACTACCAAGGTAAGAAAGGAAAGACGGAACGTTAGGTCCGTTGTCACGCAACCTTCATAAAGTCGCATCTACCGTACTGTACCCATACTTGGGTCTATTTTTTCACTAATTTCCTTCCTGTTTGTAGGGTTTTCTCTTTCTCTGCGTCACCGCAAATCTTTTTGGCCTTGCTCCGGCACCGGTCCCTCGGTGCTCACCCTTTATCATCATCAACAAGTTGGCGGAGTCCAACAACCTCATGTCTGACTCAAATCCCTATTTTCCAGTCCCTCCCTGTAAGTGCCCATACTCGGCCAGACGCACTGAGGGGGAAATGAGTCCACTCTCTCTGTGCCTGGCAGAGAGACCAGTGCAGAACGAATGATGATAATGATAATGACAATGAAAGTAACAGTTATGGTAATAGCAATGACGGTAATGGAAATGATGATAACAATAATGATAAAAGTAAGCACACGCATTAGTCCGATTCTTCCAGGTGAATATGGAGGTTGGATGGAAGCCCTGAATCATGGTGATCTCCAATCAATGTTCGTCTTGGCCGAGCCGGCCAAGATCCCTCTGCACAACTTCTACGAATTTATCTGGTTCTTGAGAACTGGTGGTCCAAGACTGGTGAGATTTCATTGGGATTGTCTCTGTTTCTTCTTCTCCGTCATTTCTAATTGTGTCCATTGGTTGGTGTCATGATTTCAATGCTTTTCCAGCTAAGGATGTTGACAGGAAGGGAGGATTTTGTACTGGACAACAAAATACTGAGAGAGGGCTACAAACATCACACACCGTAAGTTATAACATGCTTCGACAGTTTATTTCAGTCACTTCCTCAGTAATTTTTTTGGTGTGACTCAACTACGGAATCTGCTCTTTGTCAGCTATGCGCGGTCGCAGCAGTTCGGCCAGTACACTAAGAGGAACCCGGCCATCATCGACGACAATAACCTCTACAAGAAGGTGGTCGGTAAAAACATCAGGGTCCTCTTTTCTCAGGGAAAGGATAGGCAGATCAACAAGCACTACACCTTCCAAGGAAACTTAAGGAACGGTATCCATGGTCAAGGGAATGGTCATGGTCACCATGGGAGTCATCACAGTCATGGGGGCGGTCATGGCGGATTCGCCTATTCTGCGGAACCTCAGCACTATCCAGCACCCGGAGTGGGAGGCGTTTCTCAAACTCCCATCGACGGATTCCACGCCCACAACGCTGCATTTTCTAGCCTTGCTCCAGGAGGAGGCGGGGGATCAGGAGGTGTCCACCACACTGGCTTTTCTTCTTCTTCCGGACCTTCCACAGGTTTCACATTCACAGGAAGCAGCGGTGGCACTGGGTATGGATCAATTCCATCAGGGCTCCGAACAGCTGGAAACACACATTCAGCGAACCAAGTTAGTCAGTTTCCAGCTTCGCAGCCATCAGGGGGAAACTTTGTCCAATCCGGGGGATACCAGAACTCTCTCGGACCCACTCACGATGGATTTGGCAACACTGGCAGCAGCCTCAGTACTGGGCTACCCCATGTCGTGTTCCCGGAGAACAACCACATCTCCTTCCCTGCGGATTTTCCGACAAGGGGCCAAGTGACCAACCACATTATCACAAGCAACAACGGCTTCCAGCAGTCGTCCACCTACAACGTCGTCCCTGTCGCTTCTTCTGGCAGCAACGCTGGCTTCTACAATCCCTCGAGGCCGAAGAAGGAGGTCAACGACAACAACAGTGTCAGCACACAAATCAAACTGGTGCATGATGAGTTCTTTCTTCCCTCCACCTGGCCCAAGCAGATCCTTAAGCGGAACTCGGCCACTGCAGAGGGAGTGACCACGAAGGCCTTCCAGAAGAGCGTCTTCAGCCACACTCTCGGCCCAGAGTTGGTGGCAGCTGTAGACTCGAACAGTCTAGTACTTGGTCAAGCCCAACCAGCTGCTCAGCTGCCTCAATCCCTGAGGAATGATGATGACTCCAATGATCAAGAGTTGCAGACAAATGGCAGTTACCAGCCAGGTTGGCATGCACCACATGAAGCGTCGTCGTCTTATCCGTCATCCCGCGAATCACCGGTTGGGCATCAGAGGCCGTCGGGGGCCGCTTTACCTCATCTTACAGGGCCTACAAAAGGCCACACCAGGAGGCCAAGGCCGCAAACACTGAGAAAAGGCCGAAGCTGGAAGTCAAAACAGTCATCCTTGTCGAGCAGGATGAAGCGCCTGAAGGAGAACTTGAGTCTGAAGAACTTGGTTGACAGATTTCGCTCCCTCTTCTACCAAACTACGACCAAGAAGCGACGGGGGATAAACATTTAGTGTGCTTTCATCCACCCAAAGCAGAGCCTTGTAGCAGAAGAAGTCAGGGCATTGGTGAATTTCGACCATTTCATTGTGCTTGTTTTTTTCTATTTTTGACGCATGCTCATATGCTTGAGCACCGTGTGTGGTCAAAAATGCCTCTGCAGTGCCATGCTTAACTGATGTTTACCGCTCATTGACGCAAAAAATGCTGGCGCCAAAACAGTTCTCTTATCTTGCGTCACAGCTCAAGACACCGGAATAAATTATTGCTAGTCCATCAAGACGAAACTCTGAGAACTTTTATCACTAATACTGAACGTACATGCGTAGTTTGGTACTATAAAGAGTAGAAATTTGACAACAGCAATGATTGCGTCCACGCTGCACAGAATACGCCAGAGAAATTTCTCTAGTACACGCACAGTTCAGAACCGTGAAGCGCAGTACAGAGCAGTAGAGATCTGTGTGCAGTGCGTGTTCAGTCCCAAAACGCAGCTCTGTCTTTTGGGGGCCGGGTGACACATGGAAACTGTGAGGATTTTTCTTTTTTCCACACAGCTTGGGCTGACAACGAATGAATCTTTCTTTCACTGGAAAATGGCCGCTAGGATGTGTTGTGCAACCCGGCCCAAAGTTGTGCAAAACAGTAAAAAACATTTGACACAACATTTTCGAATTCATCTGTTCAGGTTGTTGTCCTTTTTTTCCCCTCCCTCCCTCTCGCAGACGACCCCGGAGGAAAAAGGGAACAGCGTGCGTAGGCCCAACCAAGCCCCAAGCTTGGCCAAGCCCAAGCCCAAGCTTGGCCAAGCGAAGCAGCCCCGAGCATGGAAAGTGAAATTGGCCCGCAGGTTTCTTTTCACCTGCGCGCGCGCTTCCTCCTCCTTATGGGGGCCAGAAGATAAGAAACATTTTCAGTCCAGGGAGAATGCATATTTCAGTCAATTCCCGGAGAAAATTATTTTCATTCATGTCTGGAGCTGCAATGAGAAGTTCCCTTTGGAGTAGCCGCTGAACGTCCAAGCGGGCGCTTGAGGAGGAGGAAGACAGAGAGAGGACTGCAAAACTTCTTGTAGGAAATGTTCCAGGATGTCTGCAGGTTGTGGTCTTCTCTCCCTTCTGTGTGTGCTAGGACGCGCGCGCGCGCCCACAGACGCACACGCACGCACTGACCGGAGAACTGGACGGTGTCTTGAAGAAAAGCCCTCATCCATCCTCACCTGTCCTCAAATCTCTCTAAATTCCTTCTCTATCTGGAAAATTCAGTGCTTCTTTCTCCTTCAACGCACACCAGCGGAGAAGGTGAGGGCTCCATAGGAACGCACGCGCGCACTCGTGCGCACACACGCACGCACACGCACACACGAGCAACCGGATATGTGGGGAGGAGAGGTAGAAACAGGTAACCATGGTGAAACTCACCGAGAGAGAGAGAGATTATGTGCCAAGGAACTTACGCTCTACTTTACACACACGCACAGACAGAACGAGCGAGAGACAACGTTGGAGAGCAACAACACCGTACTATGAGTGCCTCAATGTGTATGGATATGTACAAAGTTATGTTACATACGTGTGAGAGACCCAGAGGTGGAGACCCAATGAGCAGAGTCGGTCAAAATCCGAACAAAGTTTTGAGTAACTAACAAAAAAATGAGCTCTTAGAACATACAGAAAATCTTCTCTCTCTCTCTCTCTCTCTCTCTCAAATCCGGGAGAGAGAAAGATCGAGCAAGGGTCCGCTGGTTCCACTCAAGTCCTCCTGCTGACTGACCGATATTTTTCTCTCCTTTTTGGTTTTCTGAAATGGCGCTTCCTTCAGTCGCTCGCCCACCGACTCGGCCAGACACAACTGTCCTGACTCTGCCAGACCCATCAGCCTCTTTTTTGCCGACCATAGTGTGAAGAATTGATGAGGAAGTGTTAAAATTTCCCCCTTTTCTTCTTCTTCTTCTTCTTTCCATTGCAAATTGCGTCGAAATCGAGCCCGGAGGGAACATTCATGACTATACTTTCTCATGGAAAGTTTTTCCTCCCTGGCTTCTCTCAAGACTTGTCTGTGGACGCTCGAACAAGTTACGGAGACGTCGACTCAGGGGCTTTGGCGCACCCAAGTCCCATTTCTGGGAAAGATGAGTCTCATCTCTCGGCCAGACAAACCCAGTGAGTCCGCTGGAGCTGAGTTCTTGTCTCACAGAGCTGATCTTTCTTGGCTGCGTGGAATTTCCTGTCATCCTCAACCTTGACTGACCCCATTTTCCGCCAGATGAATGAAGGAAAAGACTGGCTGACATTTTCCACTTTGTTATGCCTCACAGGACTGACAATGACGACTTTTGTCACTCACACGGTGGAAAAAATGTGCAATTTCTTTTGCGTCAGTGTGCAAAGTCACTGTTCAAATTTGCATTTTACCCCCTTTCTCCTACTTTCTAAGCTCTTCAAGGGCACGGTCGCACTGGCACATTTTTCGCCAGACACTTGAGCAGTAGTCAGGCCCTGTTGAAGGCCGATAGGCAGGCCTGGAAAAAGGCCCCGAAAGAGCCTTCCCCCGTGCTTTATGGGAGACGCCAGCGCAATCGGGAAGGATTTCATGCAAAAGTCGCGTTTTTTCACCACTTTTTCGCATTTTGTCATCATTAGATTGTCATTTTTCGCTCCCTCCTTCTCCCGATTCTGATTTTTCATGAAGAATTTGTCTTTCCCACGCTGCTCGCAGACTTTCATTTCACATTTTTCGTGGAAAACGCCTGCATTTTTTGTCTCCTTTCTTTCCACTCCAGTGACTTCTTGCCAAAGACCTCACCAATGAAATCCGCCGCTTATGCCAACCTGGAAGAAGCTTTTTATGCCAAGCTAAAGCAGGGCGGGAGCAGCGCAAGGATAAAGTTATCGTACGATAAAGACCACGTTTTGACGCTGGCTCCATTCAAGTGCACAGAGTGTGGCCAATCGGCTGCTGTGGAGCTCCCTCACCTGGGCCGAGTTCACCGGCTCCACGGCGTTCCAAGCCGCCAACACGCTGGACTGGGCGGCCTCCTCCCAGTTGGTGGGCGCGTCTCCTGGCAGGGAGGGGAACAGCGCGGATGAGGTCAGGGATCCTGGTCGTCGTTGCAGAAATTCCTGAGTGTTGAGCACGTCCTTAAGGAAGACTCCACAGTCAGATTTTTCTCTCCTCCCAAAATATTCTTGCTGCATTTCCCTTCCCTTTTTTTTCCTTCCAGAGGGCAGCAGGGCCAGAGTCAAGAGAAAGTTTGACCAGAAGAAAATCTTATGGACGAAGTGCGTACGAAAGAGATGAGTGGCTATTTCGCCGCGTGTGCGTGCGCGCGTGCTTGAGTGCGTGCGTGTACAGAGCATTTCTCTCTTCCTCTCTCGTGTATTTATCGACATCTACTGTGTGCTGACTGAGCCAAGTTGCATCAGAGCCTCTTCTGGATCTGTCATCTGGATCCATTGCTGCAGCCTCCTCCTCCTCCCACGTGGGTGTGGATGATGCAGTTCTTCTGCACGACAAATGAGCAATTGTCTCGTCGAGGTGCATGCGAAAAAAAAGGAAAAAAATTGCGGGAAACGACGACGCGCGTATTTTTGACACACACGGAGAGTTTTGGAAGAAGCCGCCAAGAGCTCTCCTACGCACGCACGCACGCGCGCGCGCTCTCGTATCCCTGTGAGCATGCGCGCACACCAGCGCGCGCGCGTGCTAATGCTTCTTCCCCTTTTTTCTCTCTCCGTGTGTGTGTGTGTGTGTGTGTGTCAAGAAAGACTTCACCTCCTGACTGAGCCACCAGCAGTTAGTTGCTCAGGTGCGTTCACCGAGTGAAGATTTCTCTCTCTCTCTCTCTCTCTCCCTCTCTGTCTCTCTCACTCTGTCCACACGCGCACACACACACACAAGCACACACACACGCACACACTCGTTTTCTAGGCCATAGGAGAAAAATCGTTATTTCTCTTCCCGACCCGATAAATTCTGGGGAAAGTGTCATGACCTGAGTGTGAGGAGGAAAAAACCAGCGTGAGCAAGCCCGCATTTACCACATAAACTCTTCATCTTCCTTGATATCATTAAGTTCCACAAAGAGGGAAAGAAGAGGATTCGTGCGGTAAGTTCTGTTCCCCCCATAAACGTCCAAAAGATGTGAAAAATCAGTTCTTCTTGAGATTTTGCCACCTTGTTTGCAACAAGTCCCTCGCACAAATGGTGGCGCAAATCAACAAGCCGCTGGTCAGACCCAGTGTGGTTGATCCTTTTCTTGAAATAACGCATCATTTTCAGCTGTCCGGAGAGGAGTGAAGTAGGAATGTCTGGTTGAAAGCAACAGTAGGAAGAAAATTGCCGCTGCTCTTGAGGTGCCAGGCAGCAAACGCAACCAGAAAAAATAGTGCCAAGTTGATTTTTTGGCTCTTTCCCCTGATTTGACACGATTGCATGATGATATCTTTGAACTCGTCCGTGTGAAGAAATCGTGCGTGCCTTGCGTGAAATTGAAATTCCAGAAAAGCGTAGGAATAGCAAGAAAAAAGTGGAGATTGCACAACCGCAAGGAGCATGCAAATAAATTCAATAGGCCTGAGGCTTCCAGAAGCACACACACAGTGCGAGCCAATGCGTGAGCCTTCATTCGAGTACCAGAATGCTCAACATTGGTCTCAGTTCAGAGTACATTTATTGCTATTCCCTGCAGTGGGACTCTTCCAGTCCCAGTTGAAGTATCTGCGCAATAAGCAACTTGTGATCTGCAGGTAGAAAAAGTCACTGCTTCAACATTAACGTCAATGCGTCATTCACAAATCAGTTAGGTCATATTGTCGGGCTCCTTGACCCTCAAAATATGTCAATATCATGGCACAAGGAAGTGATGAGATGCTTTCTCCAAGCACTTAGGACCCAATTCTGGTGCACTCCTCAGCACTTTGTGTCCCATTTTTGTGCCAGTCTTGTTATACTCTTTCACTCAATCAGACACAAACAGAAAGTAACTAAGACAATTTGTTTGTGGTTTGTGCCAATACTTCTGTGTGCCCTCACCTTCAACGCCAGCAGCAAAGTGTGCGCGTGCGCGCGTGCGTGCGCGCGCTCAATCTGGAAGAAAGTGAAACTCTGACCACTTTTCACTTCTTGCTTGGAGCGAGTGCGTGTGTGTGCGCGTGCGTGCGCGCGCATATATGCACTGCTGACTAAGCAAATTCGCACACTCGCAAAAGTGTTGTCACAACAAGGGGTTAAGAACCTGGGTCAACAGGTAGTCCTGAAAATGCAAACGCAGTCAACAGAGGAGTGAGGTCTCATCCTGTTTGCTATGAAATTAACAGTATTTTTTGAGGGAAAAATGTATATTCAGTGGTGCATGATACTAAGGACATTTGAATAGTCGAGTTCGCAGTGAATGAAGATGCGAGCTTGGACTGCACTGACTCTGACTTGTTAGTCCAGTCATCCGGCTCGACCCTCAAAATCGCACAACCTCTGTGCGGATTCCGCGCGTCAAGTGTGACCCGGGCCATTGGCTATGAGATGCACGCGCGCGCGCATGGTGAAATCAACGCTTACATTTTGAGCAGCTTTTTGGGCTCTCAAGCAGCTGAAGGAGGTGAAACTCATGTTACCTGCCTTTCCCTTTCATGCGTTTGAGCGTGCTCGGGTGCACTCGCACTCACACACTCGTTGCGCTTCCCCCCCCCCCTCCTTCCCTCCCCCCGTCGCCTTCACGTTCCAGTCAACACGAGCACGACTGCAATGAGTGCGAGCCCGACCTCGTCCAGTCCTCCTCGTACGAGCGTCACCTTTCGAAGTTGTCCCTCTCTCTTTGTAGAGGAAGTGTCAATGATGCGCTCTTTTAATCTATTTTCTCTCTCTCCTGCTTCCCCAGATGATTCTTCTCTTTCTGCTGGGCCTTTTGCTAGGCCAAGAGGCCTTAGGAGACAAACCTCCGCCGCCCACGTACGGAGCCCCTCAGCCGCAGCAGCAACAGACGCGTTATGGAGGACCCATTGTGTACTCAGGAGAGAAGCCGCCCATCATCCACTTCCCGCCCCCTCCGGCAAAGGTAATAATTTTGATGACATCTCCTAAATCTTTGAATGACTGATTTTTTCTTTTTCGGCATAGACCCAGAGCGGGGGCTATGGCGGCGGCAAGGGCGGCTCGCCGCCGGCCGTGAAGTACGTGCCGCTGCCGCACCACGATCTGCCCGTGCTCATCTACCAGAGCGTGGATAAGCCGCCCATACACGTAGTGCACACGCCGGCGCCGGCCACGTACGCGCCGCCGAAGCAGACTTATCAGCAAGCAAGGCCGCCACCGCCCAAGAAACCCAGTTATGCGCCGCCGCCGCCACCGCCTAAGACACCCAGTTATGCGCCGCCGCCACCCAAGAAGCCGAGTTATGCGCCGCCGCCACCCAAAAAGCCCAGTTATGCGCCGCCTGCGCCGAAAAAGCCGAGTTACGCACCACCAGCGCCGAAAAAGCCGACCTATGGGCCGCCTACTCCAAAGAAACCAAGCTATGCGCCGCCCGCGCCGAAGAAGCCTACTTATGGAGCACCGTCCAAGCCTTCCAACTCGTACGGGCCGCCGCAGAAGCCCTCCAACTCGTACGGACCACCCCAGAAGCCTTCCAACTCGTATGGGCCGCCGCAGAAGCCTTCCAACTCATACGGGCCGCCGCAGAAGCCTTCAAGCTCGTACGGACCTCCAAAGCCTCAGCCTTCTTATGGAGCGCCAAAACCAAGTTATGGAGCTCCAAAGAAACCAAGCCCTTCATATGGACCGCCCAAACCAAGCTATGGAGCTCCATCGAAGCCCCAGCCTTCCTATGGTCCCCCCAAGAAGCCACAGCCTTCTTATGGAGCTCCCAAACCGTCTTATGGCTCTCCAGCGCCAAAGCCCAGCTACAACGCCCCAGCACCCAAGCCCAGCTACAATGCTCCAGCACCTAAGCCCAGCTACAATGCTCCAGCGCCAAAGCCGAGCTATAATGCTCCAGCACCAAAGCCCAGCTACAATGCTCCAGCACCCAAACCGGCTTACAGTCCACTAAAACAAACCTATTCTGCTGACGCTCCTAAGCCAGTCTACATCAAAGCACCACCAGCTCCTGCTCCGGTGTACGTGAACCCCCCCAACCCTGTGTATGCGGCGCCCTCTGAGAAACCAAAGGTTGCACCATCCTATAGTGCGCCCTCAAAGCCAACGTATGGAGCTCCAGCTGCTCCTAAACCATCCTATAAAGCCCCTGCCAAGCCGTCTTACAAGGCTCCTGCACCTAAGCCCTCTTACAAGGCTCCTGCCAAGCCGACGTATAGTGCTCCTGCACCAGCGAAGCCCTCATACCAGCCTCCGGCTAAGCCGTCGTACCAGCCCCCGGCCAAGCAGACGTACAGTGCGCCGGCCAAGCCATCGTACCAGCCTCCGGCCAAGCCATCGTACCAGCCTCCGGCTAAGCCGTCGTACCAGCCCCCGGCCAAACAAACGTACAGTGCGCCAGCCCCTAAGCCCAGCTACGGCGCCCCCAAAAACCCTCCGTCCTACGCTCCCCCCAAGCCGACCTACAAACCCACCCCGACGTACAAGCCAGCCCCCAAGCCTGTCTACAAGCCGGCTCCGGCTCAAAAGCCCTCTCCGGCTCCCCACATCATCTATGCCGGACACCCGCCCATCCACATTTACCAACAGCCACCAGTGGAAGAAATCGCTGTGAATCCGGTTTACAAGCCACCTGAGCCAAGCAAGCCTTCATACAGTGCTCCTGCTAAGCAAACATACAGTGCTCCCAAAAAAGTACCTCAAACATCCTATGGACCACCAAAGCAGAGCTATCAGGCAAGTGCTTCCCAACAGAACTACGAAGCTCCCCCGACTTATGGTGCTGAAATTCACGGTGCGCCCGCAAAACCGAAAGATGCTTATGGTGCCCCAAGTAAATATGGGCCTCCCAAGAAGCCTCAGAATTCTTATGGGCCCCCAAAACCAAAGCCAACATATGGTGCTCCCAAACCGAAGCCATCTTACGGACCTCCTAAGCCGAAGCCGTCGTATGGTGCTCCTAAGCCGAAGCCATCCTATGGAGCCCCTAACCCAAAGCCGTCGTATGGTGCCCCCAAACCCAAACCCTCGTACGGACCTCCCAAGCCAAGTTACGGAGCCCCTCCCAAGCCTAAACCGGCCTATGGAGCCCCAGCAAAGCCTCAGCCTTCCTATGGAGCCCCGGCAAAGCCTCAGCCTTCCTATGGAGCCCCAGCAAAGCCTCAGCCTTCCTATGGAGCCCCAGCAAAGCCTCAGCCTTCCTATGGAGCCCCAGCAAAGCCTCAGCCTTCCTACGGAGCCCCAGCAAAGCCCCAGCCTTCCTATGGAGCCCCAGCAAAGCCTCAGCCTTCCTATGGAGCCCCAGCGAAGCCTCAGAATTCTTATGGAGCGCCGCAGAAGCCTAAACCGTCTTATGGAGCGCCGCAGAAGCCCAAACCGTCTTATGGAGCACCGCAGAAGCCTAAACCGTCTTATGGAGCGCCTCAGCAGCCTAAACCGGCCTATGGAGCCCCAGCAAAGCCTCAGCCTTCTTATGGAGCTCCAGCAAAGTCCAAACCGTCTTATGGAGCCCCAGTAAAGCCTCAGCCTTCCTATGGAGCCCCAGCAAAACCTCAACCTTCCTATGGAGCCCCAGCAAAACCACAAAATTCGTACGGCCCTCCAAAGAAACCCCAGAGCTCTTATGGAGCACCTAAGCCATCATATGGTGCACCCAAACCAAAGCCTTCGTATGGACCGCCGAAGTCTTCCTACGGACCTCCCAAAAAGCAACCTCCACCTGCCTATGGACCTCCCAAAAAGCAGCCTCCACCTGCCTATGGACCTCCCAAAAAGCAGCCTCCACCGTCCTACGGACCTCCAAAGCAGACTTACCAAGCCAAGAAGGCCCAGCCCATCTACGTCCCGGCCCCCAAGGCCTACCACAAGCCACCCATCATCATCTATCAGGGAGTTGCCCCCCCTGTGCACGTGTACGAGAAGTCGAGTGCAGTGGCCGCAGCGAGGCCCACCTACAACGCCGCTCAGGCCAAGAGTAGCGACGTGGTCGAGGAGGACAATGATGCGCCCCAGGCTCCCGCGGCCGAGGCCAAGAAGGCGCTCTCTCGGTCAGATACGCTTGACTTGATCTCGAGCGCGGACACGTCGAACCAGTGGACTGTCAGTACGGTCACCGTGTCCAAGACGGTCTCAGCCGACGTTTCCTCTCCTTCCGACGGCAACAAAAAGGAGGTCGCCGCCGTTACCGCCGAGAAGCGCAGCAGCAACGACTCTGACGAGTCCTCCGCGGCCGCCGTGGTCAGAGCCTCGGTGTCCGTAGAAAAGGACAAGACGCCGCTCACCAGGAAAGGCACCGTGGAAGACATCACCAACGAGTAAATGAGCTGTCTATGTTTAGGGTGCGTTTTAGCACACTAGCATAGGTTTGCCACGTAGATCCGTACGTTATATATGCATATCAGCACATGTGTAAGTGTCACATATGTACGTTACATAGATTTTACACTCACATGCAATGTGAGTGCTGTCTATGCGACATAGCTGCGTGACTCCCATATATGTGTGTACTGTATGTAGGTAGCAAAAATTTGCTCGTGTCAACGCACCCTTATCACCGGTCTTAGGTTAGGTTAGGTACCTTATGTAAAGTTAGGTCAGGCCAGAATGATGGTTGTTATTGTTATTTCAGTTTCTTCCATGAGAAATTCCAGCAAAAGCCTCCCCCTCAAGGCCCTTCTTCTTTTCCCTCAGTTTGAACAGTTTTCAAGCAACTTAACTGAATTCTTTTTTGTCTGATCGAGCAAGTGTTAAACCTTCTTCCCTCTCCCACCGAGAATGATTGCATAAGGTTTAGTGAGTTGAAAGTGTGAGGGATGAATGAAAAAACTTTCTGATGGGAGGAATTTGACACGAGAAAGTCTTGGCCCCTCAGGGGTCTTTCCAAAGCTCAAGCGTCTCGATTTTTTTTGGCAAGAAGAAAAAAATATATGGGAAGAGAAATGCGTGCATGATCTCACAGCAGAACGAGATAAAGAGGAGAAAAAGAGTTCCTAAGATATTTTAATCCTCTTCTGGGAAAGCATGAGTTAGACTTTAGTAAGGGTGAAAGGACAATAATGCAGTGTGTACCTAAACGAGAAAGTATGGACCACTTACTATTACTGTACTGTACATAACAAGCTCACGAAAAGGGTTTCTTTTGGCATCTTCTTGCTAATGAAGCCCTACTTCTTACAAGGCAAAAAATCAAATTCTTTGTTGAAACACTCTGTTCTCTGAACTCATTGTGTTGCAAGCGAGTGTTGACCCTGGTCAAGAACGATTGAAACAAAATGGTCGGTCAAAATGTACATAGTGCACATTTTTCCTGGCTCTCACGACGTAAACTATATTTGTTTGTCTGTTTTGTGTGAGTGTGCGAGTCCTCTATACTGTGATTATTACAATATTTAGATGAGGATGTGAAGAGTGTGCGGACGAGGCAAAAAAAACAGTAATAGTTTTTGTCTATTGCAAGGCCTGAAAAAGGTCAAGATTTTGGGGCGCAATAAGAAAGTGTGTTTGTTTTAGGCATATCAATAAATTCATATAGCTTTTTTATTTTTCCACCCTGTATGTGCAGGGGCAACAATCATGTTCTCTCTTGCACACGCTCAATATGTAAAAATGATCATTTCATATGTTTTTAGACGCCCTCGAGGGCTCTTTAGACAGATTCTTGTATGACCAATGGTCAACACATTTCTATGGAGAATCAAAACTCCAACGTGCGCACACTTTTATCATTGTATGACTTTACAGTTCATGCGTGTTTCTTTTCTGTTTCCATGAATAAAAGTGTAAGGAAAATGTTTTCTGGCATTCTTATAGACTCAGTTTCAATATCGACGAGCTGCTATGAACATTGCGAAAGTCCAGTTCGTTGGGAAACATCAAGATGCGTAAGACGGAGGTTGCGCGATCGCGTATGAGAATTTTCGTACGGCACGCGCGAGAATTCGTCGTCACTGACGTCTTCAGTCTGGTTCTGCGTCGTGTGAGTTCTGATCACGTTGAAGATGATTTCGTCATCGAGTCATCCGAACCCATGAAAGGAGGTCAACATCTCCAATTGAACATATTGGCCAACTAGTTGTTGGCCCTGACCTACCTGAAGAGGTTCTTAGACATCCGAATCTCTACCTCGAAAGCTCAAAATCTCTACCTCAGAGCCTCAAAAGCTCTGGAAACCTCATTCAGGTATCTGATCACCCCCATCTCCCATCATGTTTGGGGTGTTCACTTCAGGCTCAAGGACTTGCAGGCCATGACGCGAAGAGAGATGCGTATTTCATTATCTGAAGTCAAAGAAAATGACCTTGTACCCGTCCAAGCTCAAGCAGGAGGTCAACATGTCCACCCGCTGATGGCACACATGCTGACTTGTTGCTAAAGCATCCGGCAATGCAGCCTCCCAGTGCAAAATCTCACTGTACATCGACCTAACACGTAGAGAAGGGCAAAAAAACATTTCCAGGTGCCTCTAACAAAACCTCTTGCGAATGTACACGAAAATGATCTGCCTTATAATTCAACGACTGCCTACAAGAGCATAACCTGATATATACCGATACAACAAACAGTACAAAAGCAATCAATATGATTTACGCAAGCACAGAATTCGTGCTATCAACAACATCCATAGGCGCACTAATGCGTCAGTCAAGACCACCTATAAGCAATGGGCACTTTTTAGGCGGTGTTAGGCGTGCAGTTGATTGCGTCCTGCGTGTAAGTGAGTCTGAAGCCGTTGTCGCCGATCCCGGCCTCTTGATTGGCGCCGGTGAACTCGAAGTTGTCGCTCATGAAGCGGATGAGGAAGGGTTGCAACACAGCTGAAAAAGGTCTTTTTTTGTTCTGCTCTATCTCTTTCTCTATCTTTCTTACTGCATCTGTTATTGCCTCCTCCGATTTTTGACCTGCCGCAGTATCTGGAGTCCTTGGCAAAGTTGTTCAAGTTACTGGCCCCGGGGATCTGGAGGCAGTCATATCCTGACGTCTTCTTGCCGTCGTTTCCGTACCCACAACACACAGAAGGCTGTGGAAAATAAAAATTTGTTTCCTTGTCCAGAAAGACTACAGCGTGTCTCAGTGACGTCGCAACTTTTTGTACCGGACGTGTCACATGTGCAAAGCGGTTTAAGAACAGATTTTGTTACACCAAGAGAGTTTCTGCGTGACTTTAACAATACTTATGACAGATGTCGAGATTGCCCTGCGTGCACGCCATGCAGTTAATATAGGATTAGGACTGGCAGATAGCCCAGCTCATGAAGCTCACCAGAGCTGTTGCATGTAAGAGCAAGACTCAATCCACCCCGTGACTACTTACGATTCAAATTTGACTAAAAACATGTAGTATGTCCTGGCACCATACGGCACTTTCATCCTTGAGCACAGATTTCTTCAACTAAGTTCTTGTGCAAAGTCAAAGTTAAGAATGTGGCAACTCCTTCTGCAACGCTTCATACTAGAAGCCTGAGATTGGCCCACCAGGCAGGACGGAATGAACTGGATGAAGGATTCTGTACTCACCGACGTTGCTCAAGTCCTACGCTACGTACCGGTTGTGCTAGAACTTGCTTGCAAGCGACGTGCGTTACCTCAAATGCTTCCGACATTGGCAGAACATGTCCTGCTGCACTAAGATTAACTTCAGCTGTAAGCAGGGACCTTGCACGACACTTGTAGGAAGCTTCACAGTCACAACATAACTTGACGCCATTTAAAACTGCTTTTAACCAGAGGAGATGAAGATGATTTGGGGATTGCGGGGTTCTTCTCATGGTCAGAAAAAGTCATGGGGGACAGAATGGGCGTACAGTGGAAATTCCCAGATACAGTTGCATGTTCCTTTTTTAATGTAAGTACCTTACTTATGAAATAAGTCACAAAAAGTCATCTTAGAATGACTCTGCAATCATTCAATTTTTCATCACGCAACCTTCAATAACAGTGCAAGGTTCTTCTGTGCTTCTCAAGCATAGTTTTGTCACACCGTTATCTGTGTTACCTGGAACTATTTTCTCTTTAACGCCCCAAACGCAATACTTTGCTGGCATGAGTGGTACATGACTAACAGGCTGTGACACAAATATATGGACATTTTAGAATTAAATTTTAACATTGATTTTTTTAAGTAATCTGCTTAAAACCTTTCTGCGAATGTATTTTGTAATATCCAGTTCATGCTATAAGGATATGACTGTTGCGCCCGTCTGAGCAAGTAGCACTTTACAGCCGATTTTCAGTTTTGCAGCTCGACTGCCCTGATGACCTGAGAGTTGGGCAGGGGGTGGCCCAAGGGTCGTCAAGGCCCCGAGAGCTGTAAAATCTTACAGAGGGAGTAAAGGCCTTGCCCGGACGGCCTAACGTTTAAGCTTAACGTTTCTGACATGAGTTTACATGGGTGCTGCACTCACGTGGGCTATGCCGGTCGGGTCTCTGCTCATAATCTTGTCATAGGCCTTTTTCGCTACAAAATTGCCTCTCCATCAGTACCAGTGATACTCAATACTTTCTGCTGAAGCAATGGAGCTGCAGCATTTTGTATGGCAAGCTGGTACTTGCAGATCCGGAACACGAAAGTGTTGAGTCAAATGAACAAGATTTTTGGCCAAGATTTGTGGTGTCACTCCATGGACTTCGAAGGTTCTATTTTATATCATACCATGACTGAATCGATCTAAGAAATCCCTGAGTTGCAGCTTCACTGGGGCACGTTCTAGACCTTTTTTTTAACTTACCTCGTTTTTATTCATAACGTCCATGGGGCCTAAAAAAACGAGGGAACATTAATTTTCATTTACCCTTTACTTTGTTTATGAACAGTGGCCCCTGCTTATGGTACTTACCTGGGACCCCCGAAATTTAAGTACCTTACGCAGGTGAGTATCAATATCCAAGGGAAAGGAGAAGAGATGACAGGGGAATCATGACTTTATTGTGAAGGAGAGAAAAACTTTGTTGATTCCTCAGAAAAAATTAAAATGCCTAATTTTGTTTGCTCAACTTCTCATGTGACGCCTCTATCAATGAAACCGTCATGAACAACTCCTCCATGAATCAGATCAGATTTGAAAACTTCCAAGGCTTCAGAAGCTCTTTGGTTGAACCAGACTGATTACAATCAGGCAGGGGACTGTTGTGTCATGTATGTAACAGCAGCAAAAGTTGAAAGTTACTAAATTGTGCACATTAGTGCATTATTTGTACCATAGGCGGATTTCCTTCTGTTACGGCTTACCGGAGAGCTGAAAGTCTGTGATTGCTGGTGCGGTTACGCAGATCCGGCAGTTTCCCCTCTCTCTCCTGCAAAGAAATTTGGCACAGGTGCCACACTTAGGACCAGTGGGTTCAGACATGCCTTCGTACGAACCTGAAGCAAATGGCCTGGTCCTGGTTCGCCAGGTGAACGCCATTGCCGTTGTTGAAGTTGAAGGTCTGAACGGTGCCGGTGTCGCTGCCGAAGAAGTACTGGGTGCAGCCTTCGGGTGCCAAATTCTCGTAGTCACAGCTGTATTGGGTCACCTAACAAAGAAGAAAATCTTTGCATGAAATCAGTTGAGACACCTCTTTTTCTTTATTCTTTTTCTATCGCATCAATAGTAAACTATCAAATACCAGGGAGACAGTTTTGTATTGTCTAATGTTTTCCTTACTCAGCAAAATATGTAATATTCTTCCACCTGACACTACATTCATAGAGATAATAATTGTTGCAAAGACCTTAATGTTCCACATCCTGCTCGTTGTGGATCCACTTCCAAGGTTGAAGTTGAGGTCGTTGCAGGCATCGGAAGCATCCACGTACACTGGGGGGGAGGGGGAAAAGATATCCCTGACTCAGTAGGTACACAAGCGGGTGAAAAAAGCTTACCTTTTATTTTTAACAATTCCCTAAGTTAGAAACTTCATTAGTTTAAAAGTCTCGAGATCTCTGAAGTTTAGGTGAAGATCTGTCCTGGCACATTAGATGACCAAAAAGTGCGTTGAAGGTTGAATTCAATAATCAAATGTTTTGCATTTTTTCTTAACTTGAACTGCCAGATATTTAACCTGCAGATGACATTTAAAAGGTTCTTTAAAACATTTCCAAGACTGTTACCTAACATTCTGAGGTCTACCAATCAGACAGGATCAGCATAGAGCAAGGCTGCACCTCTCCGAAGTCTTTGTCCAGACACTGTGCATTCTACAGTCGAGATTCTTCTGAGAGATCCTTTGAGACAAAAGATACCCCAAAACTACTCACTGTGCTCTCCTGTGTTGGTGCCACAAATGATGGGTGGGGCACCTCCGTTGGGATTGGTCACGGAAAAGGTGTCAGTGTTGCACTGAGTGGCTATGGAGGCGTCTCGGGCATCATCGTTGGTACTCGGTTGGCCATTAAGGACGGTGAAGGCAGTCTCAGTGCTGGTGGATGGACCGGTGATTACGAACTGGTTGAAGTCCAGACGGAGCTGAAGACAAATCATAGTGTTGTTTAACTGGGGAAGCTGTCTCATTTAAAGAGCGTTTCAAAGGAAGTCACCTGGCAAATGTTGTCACCGCAGGGACAAATTTCCAAGGAACACTGACCAGCGCTGGGGTTGGACTCCTCGAAGTAGGTGCAGTTCTGGCTGGACGAGCTGCCACAGCCGAGGTTGACTGTAGGAAAGAGAAAGAAAGAAAAATGCCATATCTGGCGCTCCTCAGAATGTATGGGACTCTTTGGCTGGGAAGTCAATACATTCTCAAGGAGTTGCATGGCTACAGTAATTGGGGAAAGCATAAAGACATTTAGAACGTTGTTACTTTTTCCCGTTGAAATGTCGGACTGTTTTTTCTCTTTTCCTAACTTGTCAAGTTTTTTGGTGCAGATTAATATTTTTTAGGTGAGGCTACTTAGTCGAAATGGCCTTTGGTATAGGTGACAAAATATTTTTTTTCTTTCTTTTCTCCGCTATTTTTTCACCTTTTTGTCTGCAGATTTACGCGGACGAAAAGCCAGAAAAAATGGGGAGCAACATGGCTAACAAACAACCTCCTCAGTCTGTCCTTGAATGGACACGTTTCAAGCAAACTTTATTGTGGTGAGACATCGGAGCAAAAGATGCAGCCCTTTAAAGTCTGCCAAAGCGAAGCCTGAGGCAGAAAGTATTGAAAGTGAAAGTACCGAAGGTGTTTCTTAGTAGTGGTGACTATTGGAGAGTCACAGAAAGACAGTGGGGAAATCTTGTGGGAGTCAAGAGCGATTTTTTTCCTCCTTTTTTTGTACTTTCCCCTACCCTTCAATCTACTCACAGGTGCAGCAGACGCCGAATCCTCCTGCGCAGGATCCTGCATTGGTGCCACTGAGGTTCTCGCACTCCCCAGCTGTGTAGCACGTGCCATTCAAGGATCCAGAAGCTGTGCAAGGATCATTGGGGAACCTAAGGAGAGGCCGATGTTTAATTGGTTTCCTCGCTTTCGAGGCTGCCACGGGTGAACAAAAGGAGGCATCCAAAAATACAACACGACTCACATTTATAATGGCAAACAATACACTTAAACATATGTGTCCTTCAGTCTAAAAAGGGTGCTGTTCTTACCTCACAATCTGCAGAACATTGACTGAAAAGAAAGGAAATATTCCACTTGACTTTCAACTTCTTTGTTTTAACACTATGCTTTGCACTTACAGACTCTTTTGTCCCTGGCACTTTTTTCACTCTCCCTCTCGTTGACGTCAGTGTTCTTCCTCCTCCTCGAGGCTGTGACATGACAGAGGATGGCAGCGAGGGTGAACAACACCAACAGGTGCTTCATGATCTAGCAAGGGCAAAAAGCTTGATCTAAGTACAGGGTGGTCCAAGATAATAAAACACTCGTTCACTGGTTGTTATTTCATGAGGTATTAGCAGTGCCAACTCTGGTTTTGGCCAAAACAGCGTCAAAAGCGCGGGTGGGAAAGATCAGAATATCACATTTCAAAATGGTCTCCTCCAGTTCTCACCACAGCCTGGAATCTCTTCACTGCTACACTGGTGCCAGTCCGGACATCAACTTTGGGTATGAAAACTCCCACACCTTGGCAAGTCTGGCCTTCAGAACAGGTTACAACACCCTTTAACTTGACCGTGACTGCACTGGAGCTCATGTCTGAGGGAGATCATCCAAAATCAACCCATACTTTGACACTTTAGAGACTATGTTGGCATCAGAGGTGCACTGTTGGACTACAATCTGTAGATAGCATCCTGAACAGTCATTGTTGCAGAGCAGCAAGTTCGAAATCTCACAAACACCCTCATATCAGGGTTAGCAGCAGACTCTCCTGTGGCTTTTGATATATGTACCAATGACAATGGTACTCAAGACCCTGAGGTTTGTGTTTTCATGAGCCCATCAGAGGATTGGTTAACCAGACATGTCAAGCATTCAGGCATCAGCTGCCGTGACATCAAGTTATGGAACAACCTGTGCCTCAGACAATAAAGTGCTAAAGTAGATGTTTGTCTACCAAAAAAAGCAAACTAGTTACCTTTGGTTTCTAAATGTCTGGTTGAGAACGTCAGTTGTTGCCATCACATGAAACAATGGGAAAGGAGTCATCAAGAGATCTTTGTCCAACGGTGTGATTCAGTGCAAAGGGCATTATGACAAGGTAGGGGAGAGCTCCTGCAGAGAACTTTTTTGAGGGCCTTTGACCCATTCACTCTTCCTTTTGTTTTGTTCACTGTTTGATACCTTACTGATTCCTCCTTTTCCTGCTTCTAATGGTGTACACTTCTGTCATGATGTCAATACCAAGACAAAATTTTACATTGGCAAATCTCATGGGTATTTAACTGTAATTTTGACTCCCCTGTGTCACTGCTCATGTTAGATTTGCTTTCAGGGGTCCGGATCTGTCCACCCATCCAAGAGGAGTAGCAGAACTATGATAAATTACGGGAGGGATACTTTCAACAAAAAGAGTGGATAGTCAGGCATCCAACAAGCGATGATGCCCATTGTAACTTTTGTGACGAATATGTTGACAAAATGTCAGTCTCAATTATATTGTACGACCCTGTATCATAATTTTCAAAAGAGAGGTAGAGACAAAAGTGGCTCGAAATGTAGAAGTAATTGCCAAACAGCTCACTTTTTAGCGCAACTGGGAAGTTTATGTGCAATGTTTCTTTGTATTTTTCCCATGAAAAAGAAGATTTCTTCTCGTAACTTTGCCGCCTGCTAAAAGGCGATAGCCCAATGCACGTTTGCCAAAATACAACCGGTTTCCACTCGTACTGCTGTGAAAATGTCAGACTGGCCAAGGATCCAAATGACGGAAATGCTGACACTGGTGTAAATTTCCCCCGAGTTTTCGTGAGAATTCCATTGTCGACCTGAACCACAAGTTGGTCTGACTTGTCTCGACGGGGGCGAGATGTGATCGGGTCCTGAGGAACGCCACATAGCAGTTTCAGGCATTTATGCAACGTCCATTAGCTCTCGAGCAATGCATTGGGTCTCCAAACGAGAAGGAATTTTTTGAACATAAAGAAGAGAGAGCAGATAACGGAATGGAACCACTTGAGTCACCTGTAACGAGGCTGACGAGTTTGGTCCGTGTCGATCGCCGCCAGGCGTTGGTAAATTTTCCTGTGAAGCAACTTGGTCTCATCCTTATCCCTGAGGATTGACTTTGAGGCACTAGATTTGTCCAAGGCGCTGCAAATTTGCGGCAAATATTGTGTCAGTTTAGTGGTGCAGAACGCGAATCTCTGATTCAGATTTGTAACATTCGATGCTCTATTTCTGGGAGAGACCGAAAGACTTGAATCCGTGTTTTTAAGATGGGAAGGTTCTAGGGAGAATTAACTTTCCAACATTACAAAAAGCAGTGCTCAATCATTGCCCCATTGCAACTTCAATAACTTGGTCAAATATTGCGACACCAATTTGCACTCGAACTGCTACCAGAGGATGACAGATGGTTGCTTTGGCCCCAAATATAATGGCTTCGTGACCTGAGCCAGCAGCCCACATTTACATTTTCCAGTTGTTGGGAATTTTCCCGTACCGCTGTGCAGAGTGCGCCTTGTGCTGCGTGCGAACAGCACTTAAGGGAAGAATCATTAAAAAATGGCCATTGTTCAACTGTTGGTGACTTTCAAGAGGATATTCAACCTTTCGTAGACTGAATTTTAAATTTGAGAAATGTTCACGATTTACGGATTGCGGTTTGTGAATCGCATTTGAATTTTGGCTCATAGACAAAAGGCAAAAAAAAAAGGTTCAGATTCACGTGGATCTGGGAATCTCCAAATGCGTTCACCACTATTCTTTGTGACACAGTGTGGCTAAAACAGCTCAATCATTCACACGATTTTGTGCCGGGCGGTAAGCCAGTGAGATTGCCACATCGTTGCAAATTTGCGGCAAATATTGCACCTCTTCTGCGGACGGAGCCTCGCCAATTGTTCGGTGAAGCCGCAGTTCACTCGACTTGACGTTCGACGATGAAGCCTCGAGCACCGACATTGTCGAGATCGAGTCATCTAGAAGCGCAGTCGACGTCCAAGTTGGCAGACATATTTCCTCTTCCTTTCCTCACTCTCCACTGTACAGGGTGATCATGCTACGTGGGAAATACCTTGGCCAGGTTTGGCGTCATCAGGATCAACTTGGCTGCTCACATTGAGAGCGCAGCTCCCCAGGATGGGATTGAAACTTCGTCTTCCACTCAATAAACGTCGGAAAGGGTGTTCCCCAACTTGATCTTCATAACGTTTCTCATAGCACAAAAGTTCCCTACATAGCAGCCCATAAAACGGATCTGAGGATCACTATGGCACTAGTGAGGTTTATCCTTAGGTCCGTCAATCCTAAATACTGTAAATATATCTTGGTTCATTGAGAGAATGACCTTTATAGCCGTCTGGTGGTTATGTTCAGTGACTTTTGGGTCCGGTTGACGATGCAAAAAAATGTTCAATTTTGGCTCCAGGAAGGCTCATTCGATTTCGTCGACTTCTTTGAACTCCAATTCTATTAGAGTTGTTTTTTCATCAAAAAGGGTCACTGCGCACGACAACTCCAAGAGCCTCACTACTTTGTCGGCAATTTCCACGTCACTAAATCTGTGCTACATGGTCTGTGAAACAAAACTAGTTCACAGAGATAACTTTGCTTCAGACCGAGGGAGAAGCATTTGTAAAAGTGGTTGACAGACATTAAACACTTTTCTTCTGCAGTGATGCCCATCTTGTCTACACTTTGGTGCCAGTCTTACGTAAATGGTTCATTTTACCCATGAATAGATCAAAGCAGCCTCAGATGTCGAGTGCCCTCCATTTTTTTTGTAAAGTACCTTCGTCCTGTATGGTGACCAAGGCACTGGATTGATGAACACCTAATTCGGAGTGGACCTGTCTTTTTACCCACGGGAAGTGACAGGGGGCAAATCTGACCTCTGAGGTCACTTGAGGCCATAGTGAGCTCCAAAGTTAAAGCTGAGGCCAAACACTGAGATCGACAGTTTAAATTGCCGTTTTCAAACCGCAAATTGAAAAAGTTCATAAAGCGAAATTGCTCGGCATCCCCACAAATGGGACGACGGATACGGTCGGGGATGACTCACACGTCGATGAGAGATTCAGAGATTTGCTGCAATGTTGCAGGCTTGAATGTGACCTCCAGTGATCTGCGAGGTCAAAATTGTCTTTGCAATGCCAAAATGGGTCTCGGTTGGTCCAACAGTTCAACTGTGAAAGTACACTACACAAGCAAAACCGCCACCCTTAAACTTTGGCGCATGTCCAAAGTTCAACCGTCCTTAGACACTCTCCAGGGAAAGTGCGACCATCATACCAACTTTGGCCTTCATCGGACAAGTGGTTCAGCCATGACAGTGTCTATGATCTGCCTGCGTTGCTGGATTATGGATCAAATTTAACTGGGCTCTGATCCCCTTGGTTTCGCGCAAATCCGGGATCTGACCTGATCCACTCCCCCTCCCATTAGGGGCTACATTGGGAGAGTTGCTTGAAAGTCCTTCGGGACCAATCTGCGATTTTGGGCGTTGGCGAAAGGGGTTCAAAATCGGGACCCCTCCCATGTTTCCGCTGGTGAAAAGCCAAGCCTCCACGCCAAATCTCAGCTTTCTGGGACCGACGCTTTGGCCCGCTATGAGTAACATACTCACCGATCTTCAACTTCATATGTCACATAATTATGTTGGTGAGTGCTTTATAGGCGATTTACTGCCCGGTAAACAGACTCTATTATTGACATAACTGACCAAAATAAATCTTTGCCCATTTGCGACCAATGTCTGAAGACACCTACTTGCGGGTCAAAGGCTTCGAGTCCCTCCACGAACGGCAGGCGGAAAAAGACTGCATTGAGCAGGAGAGCTCGTTTACCCCGTTCATCACACACACACACACACACATCCCTCCCCCGGCTGCATCTGCACTTCATTGCAATCCGCAGTTGCAATAGCAAAACTGACTCCGTCTGGCGAGACGCCTGCGCTGCGGCGGGACGGGGATGTCCCAACCCGCGTCGTTGGCTCCGGCGGATCTAGTGAGATGCAACCGGGCCTTAAAAGCCGATCCGGAGTGCGCTCTCCACGCGAGTAACGACCACTGAGGCTCGCAAATTTTTTGCAAACCGGAGCAGTGGGTGCATGAGCGCATGCGTGCACGTGCGCGCGCGAGTGCACGGTCAAATACACTGGAGAAGATGGCTAAATCAGGTCTTTCAGGAGTTTTTGTCGTGTCCAAAATTACTCCAGCCTAGCCGCAAGTAAGAAAATCTCTCAGATCATATATGAACTTCTCGTCAAGGAACCGGTCAGTGTGGGGAATTTGGCGCTGGCATTGATGCAGCCTCAAGTCTCCGGTTGCTTCTTGTTCTTTCGGAGCCCCTTCAGTATGAGGTCGTCGACAGAGAGCAAGATCTTTGCATTGCTCACTTCACACCTGTTCATTGAGCACCATAATCTGCTTTTGCACCACAAAAAGAGGTGAAGCCCTCGACTCATTTTCATTCAATGAGGGTCTCCTAAACAGGCCCATAAAAGAGGCATTCATGGACGTACTCTTCAGGAAGGCATGAACTGTTAAGCTGCTGAGCAAGAGAAAGGGCTTAATTACAAGTATACCAACCGCCCTGGCTTTTACCCGAATGCGCCTACGCGTGCACACAGGTACTCATGCACGCACGCACGCAAAGATCTATCTGCCAGTTCTGTCGGCGTTGCGGCCGTTGGCGAAAGCCCGTGGGGCAATAGAAATTATTTTTAGTGCAAATATGTGCAATAATAGGAAAATGATCCTCTGGGCGAACCACGGTGATTACCGTGCTTGACAAACGACCTTACGCACTCCAGTCGTCAGGGGACCGCATTCTCGGACTCCATTGAGTCTGACCTAGGCCTGAAAGTCTCCGGCTTAGTTTTGCCCCCCCGTTCCACCGTTAGGCATGACTCACAGACAGGGAAAAAATGTCTGGCAATCTGGGAGATAGTTTTTTCTTTTTTTCTGCGTTTAATGAGGTCTTCAAAACTTGTTTCGAACGGCTTCGACCTAAAAGAGGCACCCACTGTAGGCCTCCTCTTCTTCTGCCTGTTGCAAGAAGCAGAGGAGAGCCAGTCTGGGAGAGGTATTGACGTACAGGGGGACTCGATCTCTGTCTAGTGCAAACATTGCCGGTGTTTATCCATAAAAGGTTCTTCATTGTTAGGGAGCGTAAATAAATGACGAGACACTTGAGGGCTTACGGTCTGCGCACTTAGGGATCATAGAGGTTTAAGGTATCGCAATTTGCCTTTGAAATGAGCTCAAGTTGACCAAGATTCTGCTGACGCTTCTGCATCACTCTGTATCATCGGAGTCGGAGTCATCATTTTGCGACTGAAGAAAATTTTCCCCCTTCTTCCACTTAAACTTAGCCCAATCCACGGTAGAGCATAAACATAAATCCTTCCACTCAGGGCTGATGAGTAGAGCGAGATGATTCGCTCAATTTACTGCTTCTCCTCATTCCAACCCGGGCAGACGAGCACCTGCACGAGAGGGCGGGGCTTGGACTGCTGCAGGGGCCGCAGATGCAGAGTTGATGTTCTGTCGCAGACGTGATCAGATAAGAGTCGAAGGCTCTCAGCGAACTCATTACTGACCTGAGATACGTTGATAGGAAATGCGTGAGGAGAAAGCGAGGGGTGAAGGTAAAACTTCAGCCTGAAGAGTCATCACTCGTCATAATGCGGAGCTGAAGAATAATTTGCATGCAAAAACAGCATTCGCTCCTTCTTCCTGCACCAAGAGAGTTTACAGTTGCCAAAGCTGTCTCGACTGCTTCCGCTAAAGAGTTTAATGCGCTCCACCTTCGGTGTCAACAGGGATAAGTACTTTCCAAAAATATATCACCGTTGGACAAAGATCTCTTGATGACTCCTTTCCCATTGTTTCATGTGATGGCAGCAACTGACGTTCTCAACCAGACATTTAGAAACCAAAGGTAACTAGTTTGCTTTTTCTTTGGTAGGCAAACATCTACTTTAGCACTTTATTGTCTGAGGCACAGGTTGTTCCATAACTTGATGTCATGGCAGCTGATGCCTGAATGCTTGACATGTCTGGTTAACCAATCCTCTGATGGACTCATATGAAAACACAAACCTCAGGGTCTTGAGTACCATAGTCATTGGTACATATATCAAAAGCCACAGGAGAGTCTGCTGCTAACCCTGATATGAGGGTGTTTGTGAGATTTCGAACTTGCTGCTCTGCAGGGAAATGTCCTACTTTGCGCCCCCTCCCTTTTGGACTAGACGGTGAGGGGCATGGGTGAGAGAAATCCTGTTATCATTGCAAACTTTGAGCATGCTTCAGTGACCTCCATGGACTGTTGGAGGGCTCACAGGTCACGCTGACCTCACCTCAAGCAACAGGCTGAGACTCATAGAAGAGTGCATCACAGATCAGATGGTCATTCAGTGGAACAGGAAACGTACCATGCGTTCAAGTCTCCTGCCAAATTTTAAACGCTTGCTGCTCGGCAACCAAAACGAGTCGGTCAGTTGCCGGGGATAGGACAATACTAGCGCAAGACACCAAAATAACCACCTCCAAAACCAATAAAAAAAATTGTGGGAATTTAAAAAAAAATTGGAACAATTTTGAGCACAGCATCTCGATACTTTGCTATATACTTCGCTCCAGACATCGACAGTGGTAGAGCGTCTCGGCCACAGTAACGTCTTACTCTACTGTTACTGCAACGCTCTCTTTACTACACATGCCTAGTGAATGAATGAAAGTAACCGTAACCGTATTCGCCGAATCGATGTTTGGTCGCTAGCCAAACCTGTATTTACGGTCTATGCCATAATTTTAGACATGCACCCGAATTCGGAATTGGAGGCCAACAGTACCGAATTTGTCGTGCATTTTATTCCACTGACATATTAGAATATGCACAGATCATAACTCAGTATGAGCTTTCAAGCTGTTGTCGAAACCCAGGCTCTCTGCATATACAGAGTCTTGGTTAAACCTGTATGTTAAGTAGCAGTTAGTAGTAGTGGTATGTTAAGTTGTTTCGTTGAGATAGCTGAAGCCAAAATTGCAGCCGAAACTGAAACCAAATAATGGCCGCATTTCGGCCAAAATCACTATTAGATCACTACGACGAGACGACGCCACAAGTACCGACTTCCACAACGATGATGTGGGCAGCGCCGGCGTTATAAGAAGAAGAAGTTTTTTTACTAAGAAAATATCTACCTTTTTGTGGTCATTTTGGTGCCATGAGCAGTATTCAACTCTTCCTGGTTGCCGAGCTGTAAGCTATTGAAACGTTCTGGAGGCTCTTGAACGCTCTGCTTATACAGTCCTTGCCCTAATTTCCCCGGCGTAAAGTCGGCTACATTCACAGCGGTGGCAGCTTCTAGTGCGAAATGAACACCTCATATGGATTGTTGAGACAGGGAGACGAAAGACTAAGTGCAGAAGTTCAACATTTTGACTTTGATTTTGATACTGCAGTGCTCAAAGCACACCAAGGGAGAGAGGGAGGCGCACCCCAGAGGTCGGGGGTAAAAGTGGATGAAACTGCTGAAATATGTCTGTGAGTTTCCCCCGAGGCACAATTCCAGGTGGGTGAACCAACAGCTGCCGCCCCACCAGCCATACTGGCACACTAAGCAAGCCAAGCAAGCACCCATGTCCATGATGAGAGTTCTGTATAGCACAAAAATAACCCACAGAGACATTGCTCATATCTTTGAGCTGTCTGCAGCAATTTGCTCTACATTGGCATGGAAGCTTTGCAGCCCCTCACTGCGAATTGGGCCTCTGACTGACGCTCTGTTTTGAGTCAGTTGTTGAGTGGACTCGATGAAGCCGCCACACCAGACTCAGCTCAACATCTTAAATGTCTGAGCCAGACGCGCCAGCATCACTAATGCCCATCTTGGTGATGTGAGCTGGGCAAAATAAGTGAAGTCATTGTTTCTGTTCATTTGGGTCTAAGCATGCGTTCCAAATGGTCATTTTGTGTCATACTACTGCATATGCAAATGTACATGCCAAATGAGAATTGAATGAAAATATTAGACTTTTGCTGCTCAGGCGGGCTATGAGGAGTGCAGTCCTTCTCGCAAGTAACCGCCATGAGCATGACGTCACCTCATACTCTGCACTAAGACGTATTGAGGTAAGATTTTGATGCGGAACGTGCAGATGTGATACTTGGGCACAATTTTGAGAACAGAGGTTCAATGTCAAAGCTGCCCATTTTTGCGCTATGGTGCTCAAAAGGAGGCCACCTGGAGAGGAAGGCAATTTCATGAAATACGAAATCGGGAAAAATGCCCTCTCTGAAGTGAGTCAGCAAATATCACACTCTTATGCACGGTAGAGAAATGGCTGACGCCCTACTGGAACATATGGATAGTACGCGGGAGAATTTGGCCGGACAAAAAAAACTCTTATAGAGCGACCGTTTGCCACGATATCGAACTTTAACCAACACCGTTAAACAGCTGAGAGCCTTAGGTTTTGTTTCAATTTGAAAATTTGGAAATCAGCCCCAAAATGAATCAACAGAAGAAAAACCAGTCAAGGTGTCAGCTCTGCTCAACACAGAATGCTCAATGCTCCAATAGCAAGTGGACTGGACAACTACGGCTGTCATCAAAACTGAAGGCTCGTGGATTGAACATTTATCTGATCAAAATCTGATTAAATATGCGTATACATCTTTTATATCCGTGTCGTTACGGGAATATTTTTCAGGCTACTATTTCATTTTATGTCATATTCGATTTTTGTTTGTGATTGCCTTTTTTGTTGAAGATATCTTCTGTCAATCTGGTTCAGTCCAGCCCCTGAGGCTGCTGTAAGCCATAATCCCTGCCATAAACCTTCCTCTACTCAGCAGACACAAAAAGTTTGAGCTCTCTACTCACTCTACAAGGCATTCCTGATGTGTCATTTTACACACAGGGGGAGACTTTGCAGACACCCTGTGTGGCATGAAATGACTATTGAAATAAAGTTTTTCGTATTTCATGCGTTACTACACAAAAATCGTGACACAAATCAAAACTAATGAAGTAATTATCATTAATCTGTTTCTTCGGTTTTGACCCAGCAAATTCTCCCACTCAGCCTGCTGGGATATGTCCCTCTAGAGAGTAGAACGACGGGGAAATATTCCGAAAATCGTGAGTTACAACTGTTTTTGCGTCTCGCACCCAAAAACTTCACAGTAAATACGACATCTTGGTCCCCGCCAAAAACATTCCCCGTCAGACTTCAGGTGCAGGCGTGAACTGGACTTTTCCCAGGACTTTTCATCGTGAGAAGCCTTTTCTATGACGCCAGGTGAATCTTCTTAACAAGGCAACAAAGTACGTGGGTGTGTGAACGCCGAGAGACTTTGGCAGCGGGAACCTCAGCCTGATGCAGCAATTAAGACATACTTTTTGCACGCCCGCGAAAGCTAATAGATGAGAGGCATTTTGGACCTCACCTAGGTAGTCACAAACAATGGTCAAGCCTGGGGGGGGGGGTGGAAGAGGAAGAAAAACAGTCATCAGCAGGAGCATCTTTCATACGCTCTGAAAAGCAGATATTACGGAAAACTGCAAGATGAAGTTCTTCTGTGCACTTTTACTCCGTCACTGTCAAAAATTGCAGTTGCAGCAGCTTCTGTGTCTCAAAAACTGGTCTTTGTTCTCATCTGCGGTCGACGAGTTGCGCCGCGACGGGTGTGGGAAATTCCTACCTGAGAAAACAGGTAATTACTAAGTTCGCCTTCTGGAGAGCAAAAAAATAAGTGACTTCATACTCGTTTCTCTTTATCGTAGATCAACACAAACATATTGACTGCCTTTATTGTGATGTGGTAGAACTTCGCATATGCATAGTAATAAATAACAGGTGCTGTTTAACAGCTACACGAAAAGCGGCCGATAAACGACTGTAGGCGAATAATATGATCAGGCATATTTGCCCGTCAAATAGCACCCAAGAGACTTTCGGATGCAGCTCTTGCATTACAACATTTAGACTCTTCTCAGAGAGCAAGTTTGGGGTGACTTTCTGCTAAAGATCTGCCGAAAACAAACAGACTTAAGAGAAAGGAGCTTCTTCTAAGGTGCGGGGTCGCAGTTCTCGTTGTCGAGGGTGTACGTGAGCCTGAAGCCTCTGTCGGGAACGCCGGCCTCGCTCTCGGCCTTCCTGGCCCACTCGAAGCCGTCGCTCATGAAGCGGATCAGCAGGGGAGACTGGGTGGCTGAAAGGATGGACAGCAGTCACTCACAAGCATTTTTCCCCACTGCGACGTCAAAAACTCTGAATTCTGATGATCATGGCGGTCACTCCAGTGATTGGGTCGACGGGTCGACTTAAAGATAGCTGTCTAAGAAGATCTGAATTCACTAAAGTGAGGGCCAAAGAGTGATTTAAAATCACTTACTGGTGATTCCATGCAGTTTCAAAGGAGATATTAGTTTAGCTGCCTCACTGTGTGCATAAGCATAAGTATAGAGCACGCGGGGTTTTTTTTTCACTGTTCTTACTGCATCTGTTATTGCCTCCTCCAATTTTTTTCCTGCCGCAGTATCTGGGGTCCTTGGGTAGGTTGCTGAGGTTCATGGCCCCGGGGATGACGAGGCAGTCGAAGCCGCCGGTGTCCTTGCCATTACGGCCGTAGTTGCAGCAGACCTCGGGCTATAGTTCGAACAGAAATATCTCAAAAAGGACCCGAGATTCTTTATTTGACGAGACGATGGTGTTATAACTATACGTAGACTGGCCGCATTTCAGCACTATATTTTCTGAATTTTGAATCACTGAGGAGATTTTGACCTGTCCGAGGCCGTACGTTTGGTCCAAGGGAACGTGGGTGAGGATGGGGGTGGAGATCCGAGGACAATGCAAAAAGGCATCAGATTGACCAAGGCCTCAGTCAAAACCAGGAAAATATAGCGTACATTGTGGCAAGTTGTAATTTAACGCAAAATTCTTGGATTACTCACTTTCCCTATCTGCCACATTGCAGACTTCTTCATGATCAATCAAATCTCTGAAGAGGGGCAAGACTTTGAACTCTTCCTTCCGAGATGTTCCAAGAGAGTGAAATTGTCCGACATTTCAAAAATTTTGTAACTGCACAACTAATATCCTTTCAGATGGAGAGAGGTCTGAACTGAGAGGCCCCCCTCACAAAGAAGGAAAGTATAATACCATGTATCCCAGTTTTTACTGTGCATCCCAGGGTACTTTTTTAAATTATAGATTTCAACTGATATGGGTCGTGAATAGTTCCCTGGTGCAGAAAATACCCGAATGTAATCCAAAAATTTCACGTTATAGCTGAACATTGATGACGCATATTGTAGTACTATATGTACCCGACTTGAACTTGGGGGCCCCGAGTGTTAGCAAGTCCAAAGTATGCACACATTACGTGCCATTAATTTGCAACTTAACGTACGATATTTGGAATATTTCCAGAATATTTTTCATGACACCGATATTTCACCGTTACAAAACACATTGAAAAAGATGAAATGCCGAGTGGGAATTGCTGTGCAGAAAATTAGTCGGTGCAAGAAGTCTCGAAAAAATCCAGTTTCAGAGTGTTGAGTCACAATATGTCCCTGTGGAGAGGGAAATGTGATGGAGAGGGAAATATATACTTTTCGGGTGAAATACCGGTTCCATGATTCCGAAAACCGTGCGTTAAATTACAATAGACAATAACGAATAAACGTGTACTAGCAATTTGTACACTGCGTGAACGTGTTAAACAATACTTACGTCGTTCATGTTGGAAGCATCTTTTGTCCCTGAAAGCTGGAAGTCGGCGGTATTCGCCGCCGTCACACACAACCGGCAAGTATTGGACTCTCTCCTGGAATGGCACCAGGACATGATCAAGGCACTGAACAGCAAAGCAGTGAGAGACAATCTGCTCACCTGAAGCATATGGCTTGGTCCTGGTTCGCCAGGTGGACGCCCCCGTCGAAGTTGTACGTCTGCACGGTGTCGGTGTTGGTGCCGAAGAAGTACTGGGTACAGCCTTTGGGAGCCAGGTTGGAGTAGTCACACGTGTACTGGGTCACCTGAAATATGCGATGTGGAGTACTCTTTAGCTTTGAGCCGAAGTCTTGTGCATTTGCAACTGAAAATGTAACCTGAAGATGTGGCCTAACTCACACATTAAGATGCAGTCACACGTTTAAGTAGCAGTTGCATATTAGTGCCGTGTTTACCCTATCAATCCGCCATTAAGAGGCGTTGAGTTATAAATGATGGTCAGACTAAGAGGTGAGCGGATCATTTGGACGTGTGGGGAGAATAGGACCGTTGGAGACCCTTTGAGTATTCGCAATTTTGGAAAAAAAACTTGAACTTGTCAACTTTTGAAGTTTGCAGAATTTTTGCAAAAACTTGTCTTGGCCCTGACGCTTAAAAGGGTGGCGAATTAGTAGGGTACATGAAGTTAAGCAAACTTTAACCAATATCCGACGACTCACTTTGATATTCCACATCCTATTGACGTTGTTCATGCCCATGCCAAGGACAAAGACCAAGTCATTGCAGTTCTCGGACGCGTCCACATACACTGGGGAAGCATAAAGAGTGCAGTTTCAGACTCTCTAATGTACTCACTCAACACTGACTGTGCTCATTGTTGTTGGTTCCGCAGATGGTGGGCGGTGCGGATCCACCGGGGTTCGTCACAGTGAACATGTCATTCAGGCAGTTTGTGGTCAAGGCTCCCGGACGGGCATCATTAGACGCGGAGATCTGGCCGTTGAGGTAATTGGCAGTGGCGGTGGAGACGGTCTCGGGGCCAGCAATCACAAACATGTTGAAGTCCAAGCGGAGCTGGAGAGGGAAGAGAGACGCCTCGTGCTGTACTTGCAACACTCTCTCGTGATGAGGTTGGAGTGGCTCACCTGGCAAATGTTGTTGTTGCATGGGCAGATCTCAGCCGTGCACTCCCCATCGGCTGCACCAGACACTTCAAAGTAGGTGCAGTTTTCACTACGGGACATGCCACAGCCCACCGTGACTAAATAAAACCGAAGAAGAAGGAATCAATGGAAAAAAAATCCAATAACGACCAGAAATCCTCCAAAAATCCCCATAAGGATTTGGAGATCCGATTGGGGACATACAGGTACAGCAGACTCCATATCCCCCGGCGCAGGAGCCCGAGTTGGTGCCGCCCCTCTTCTCACACTCCCCGGAAGTGTAGCAGGTGCCATTCCGGGACCCAGAGGCTTCACAGGCATCATTGGGGAACCTTATTCAAACAATACAAATATATAATGGATGCATGGATGTATATTAAGCTAGGTCATTTTTTTAATATCTTTCTGCATGCTGTATTGTTGCGAGACTCCATTTGAATCCATTCTCGTCAAGTGGAATGAAAAAAAATCAGCGTTTCTGTCTTGCTAGATTGACTACCAAAGTTGGCACCACATCTATTTAGTACTGAAGTATATTGAAAGATTTATGAGAGCTGGGGTTAAAAAAGGCATTTTTTTTTCAAAAATCGTTTGACGACGTCTTCTCTATTTGTTACTACGCAACAAGCCCAAGCTGCACTCACACATGCTCCGAAACTTTCATTTTTTGACCTAGCTTAGTACATGTACACTACGTAGAATACAGACCTTGGCGTAAGTAATTTCAGTGAGGTGAAACTGAGTGTATAGACCGCGTGGAGTCATTTTTGAGTGGAATTTTTGCATGGAACGAATCCTCCAGACAGTGGC
>JAAUXU010089905.1_pt1 | contig 47373 bp, 72 predicted proteins | sample 7278151 | NCBI WGS metagenome assembly JAAUXU01 (sample SAMN14350113, study PRJNA611818) | marine sediment metagenome | isolation source: surface marine sediment (1.8m) | place: French Polynesia: Moorea | collected 2018-08
CCACCTCAAATGACCACCAGCCGCGAAAAAGCGGCCGCGAAAATGACGAAGGCCACCTCAAATGACCACCAGCCGCGAAAAAGCGACCGCGAAAAAGCAGACGCGGACAGACGCACGCACGCACAGACAGACACACGTACATAAGCGCCTGTCCTTTGATATATACACTGATTAAACAATGGGCATAAAGGCTAGTACTGCATATTCACGCGGCATCACACTCGATGTCTTTGTCTCCTTCTCAGGTGCCAGGCGCTTGATGTCTTCTGGTAACCGTAGTAAATACACTTCGGGGGAATGTTTAGGAGGCCATTTGTTTAACCTTATCTGGGCGGGGCTCTAGGATGACGTGAAAGGCTGACCGTTTCGGTACAAATGTATTGTTTTTTCTAAAGCAAATGTGAGAATACTCAAATGGCAGTAATTGATGGGAAGCAAAAAAAATATCTTTGCCACCTTCTTGACTAATTGACATCAGTCTTTGCTCCTCATTTGGCACCAATCTTGGGCTCCCAATGATAAAGATGAATTGGATGATAAAAACAGTGGATTTTCAACTATGGTGCAAATATCAATGCTAAGCATGATAACATTCTGATTGATATATTCCAGTTCTTGACTTCTGACATGAAAAGCACTTTGATGAGAGTCTATTCCTTAGTGCAATTAGGACTATTTTATTGACTTACCACATTCTCTGCCAAACACCACGTTTAAGAATGAGGGCCAAGCACCCATTTAGAGGTAACTTACCAATGATTTTGTTTAATCAGAAGCACATACATGCTCACAGAGGAAAAGTCACGAAATTTGGCTAGGATTGGAGGTGTGTAAGATGTAATGCCAGGGAAGAATTAAGGCTCTGTCCCGAAATGGTCCCCCCCGGCCGAAATAGGATTAATATTCGGCTAATTTGAATATCACTCGCTAAACAAAGTATTTACTGAGAATGCTCTCAACAACCCAAATGTAGGAGCTGCTTCGCGTGCTTCATGCCTCACAGCTGGTTCAGGTACAGGAAATTGGAGAGGTTACTTTTTGAAGAGTCGCATTTATCCGGCTACTTTTTTTTAAAAAAACAGCGAGTTAAATGTTAATTTGACTTCGCTTTAGTTACAAAAGTGAAAGTGGAAGCTTACTTTAGCCATTTAGGACTCCGTGCTTCTGGTACATTGGTTAAGCAATCGATGTGCATGCGGAGCAGCTCCAGACAAAACAACGTCCAAGTACGGTAAAGCTCTCATTCGTTCAACATTGAATCATATCGTACATACCACACATGAGATGACCACTGTACAGAACTGACGTCCACAGGTTGCCCCCGGCCGCCCTGGACTGCAGAAAGGCTCTTCAGTGTGACATCGTTGATAAGGGAGATGCGTTCAAGCATTGGGAGCAATATGAAGTCGTTACTTCAGGCATGGGCGGGACGCACTCCACGATTCTAGAGCGCGGCGGAATAGCCCACAGGCCTTTTTTAAGCACTGTGAACAAACACGCGTGTGTTGGATGGGCCTCAGGCCTGACAAGGCCTTCTGTACTTACCAAGAATCTTTCTCGAACGAGAGAAGCCATGGAGACGGCCTCCGGTGCAGGATGTCCGAGTGAGGCCCGGACGGGTCCGTGATGACGCAGTGGGCGACTTGGACGTCATGCGTCGTAAGCCAGTCACATCGAGGTCGAACCCACTTCGGTTTAGCAACATCAAAGATTAAAAATACTACAGCTCATTTATATTCCAACACCAAATGTTGAGTATTTTATAAACATCAATGTCATAGTCACACGTACAGAGGTGCACACACAATTTTGTAGACTGGAACTCAGTTTTGACTCATGTCAAAAAAGTGTCTAGAAATGTGGACGCACCAGACAGATTTCATTGTACGAAGCATACTAAACAAAGGCTATAAAACAAAAAAAAAACATCATGCACAGACCACCTTAAGCAACTGCACACTGTTTACTAATATCTTTACGCTGGCCAATCGAGTCGAGGCCATCTAAAAAACATGTCTGCGTCAAGTTTTTTTTTTACTCATAGTAAATTTGTCGAAGTAATTTAGAAGTAGAACAACATTTGGCCTCATCATGAAGAATTTGAATGGATTCTCTGACTCTTTTTGGTCTTGGCAAAAAAGACCCTAGACCGATAGTACAGGGTGGACTAAGGAAGTTCCCAACGTCATTTTTCACCTTGGAAATGAGTTGCAATTCTTTTTAGTCCACCCTGTACTAAAGGCAATGTGCAAGTTTCCCCAGGCAATCTGCACTGCTAGGGAACCCCTCAAGCTACGGCCACACAGATGCAATAGTTGCAATTGCAATTGTCGCGTTTGTGTGACCGTATCTTCAGTTGTCCACGTGCGCTTTAAAAATATGCAAGTATCATCATGGTCCATAAAAGAGAACCAGAACAATGAATGATTACACAGAATTCGTCGCGTCATTCAAAACATCTACAAGGAACTGTACACAGAAGAATCCCTCCTTTTGAGCACCTTTTCTTACTTCTCATCAGCTGAAGCAACCTGTCAACAGAGAGCGGAATTTTAGGTTCATACAGTCTATTATTTCTTCATCTACTTATGAGTTGGCCAAAATGACGCGTGACACGTCGTCAGTACTCACGTCTGGCGGCATCGTGCCCCTGATCCTCTGGTCTATGGTGATGTACTGCCTGATGAGCCTGGCGATCTCGTTGGCCTGCTCGGTCTGGATCCTGGTGATTCTCTGCTGCATCAAGTTGCCGCACTTCATGTCCAAGTAAAGAGTCCCATCTTCAGTCTGCACCTTGCGCGTAGAAATCACCTGAAAGACGAAGAAGAAAGACAAGACTTTTAAAAAAAACTTTCAAAGTTCGACACTTTTTCTTTTTTATGGCCCTGGATGCTTTTTAGGCTGCATCAATGACAAAATCTCGCTTGTTTCTCACCTCCGTGTAGGGATAGTGGAAGAGGGTCTCGTGGGTGATGAGGTCCAGGAAGCTGACACCGTTCTTGTTGAGCGCCATGATGTGCTCGGCGCTGTCCCTCGGCTCAGTCTCGCGGCGGACCTGGGAGCCAAAAAACGTTGTCGAAATAAAATTTTTGACAGAAAATGATGAACTTACGGCGAAGAAGCTGGACCCGAAGAGCGACCAAGTGGACAGGATTTCCAAGACCTGAGCCTTGGCCTGGCTGGAGCTTAGACTTTGGATATCTTCCCAGCTGCTCTGAACCTGCAAGAGTTTGGGGGAAATGACACCAGACTCTAACTCTCGAAAGCACGAAAAGTTCTCACCATATTGACCCATTGTGGCGGCTTGATGTCTCTGGCCGAGAGCGCCGGCTTGGGCAGCAAGAACTTGGTCTCCTTGATCGTGGGCTTGTGGTCCATGTCTGCTGCTCGGTGGAGCAGGGCGGCAACCTGTTCGTACGATGTTGCGGTGACTTTTTTGCTGCTCACACGATTCATGTCCTTACCTTCGATATGTCGTAGACGTATTCCTGTTCAATCTGCTCCCCTGGCATGACGAGGAGAAGTCCTTCCAGGTAGTCCGGAGCGATCTGGTTGAAGACGACCTCGATGTACAGAGTGTTGTCCAATCTGAGTGGGTAGTACCACACGGACCGGCAGAAGATCAGGTAGTAGATGGCCCCGTCGCGTTGAAGCTCTGGAATACATACAGGGTCGCAGTCACTGACTGTTTACGCACCGTAAGACCAAAAAAGATAAAAAAAGGCCTTCGTTTTCTCACCTGTGGTTACATCAAGTATGTAATGCTCCTTGGCTAGCGGGACCGTGAAGGTCTCGCCCTCGACAATGCAATAGAGCGAGAACTCTTCGCTCTCGTTGGGGTCTTCAACGCCAATGACGGTGCACAACTCACTGATGATGTTCTCAACTACGGTCGTCGACTTGGTGTTGATGACGCGTTCCGTCCCGCCGGGTAATCTGAAAAGGTGCGTACTGGCCTGCATCTTTCCCTTTTGACGCACATACTGTACAATATGTGCATACATCGACAGTGGTCCGTGCATACCTTCCATGGCACTTCTAAGAAGACTCACCTATAAATCTGCCTCTTGGAGCTCCTCCCGACGGAGATGGCCGTGATCTCCTCGATGGAGGGGACATTTTTCCTTCCACCGAATTTAAAAGTCTTCCTCAGGTTGTGCAGACAGACTAGGGCTGTTCCGTGGAAGGCCCGACGCTTGTCGTAGGCCGCCGTCTCGAGGTACTTGAACAGGAACGGCCGAAGCAGCTCGGAGCAGCTGAAGTACGCGGCCACGATGGAAAACAGACGCCAACCCTTTTGGCAAGAGTCCTAAAATGGGGTTTCATGTAAGTGCACAGAAAGGCTTTTGTCGTTATTTTACGCACTTGCGGCGCAAATGTAACTAATATCTTTTTCTATTGGAAGAACTACGACCAACTTTGTACTTGAGGTCCTTAGCATAACGGACACGGGATCCTTCTCACCTTGACTGCAGACTTGTTGTTGGTCGTCTGCTTCATGATCTGACAGTAGACCTCGTCGCAGATGGCGTCGAACCTGTGACAGTACATCAGGATCGTGTTTACGCAGTCCACCTGTAGAGAAAGAAAACATTCCATGAAGTAATGCTTGTGTTTGTAGCTTTGTAGTCGGAAGAAAAGCTCTCTCTTCACCTCGTGCTGGTTCTTGAGCAACGGCAGATCCCCCATGTACCTCATGATGCAGGCGAAGCACTCCAAGGCCATCTTGTTCACGTCTGAGGGCTCTAGCCTCAATAGGGAATTCTGAAAAAAAAAGGATTCCACAACGTAGGTGCAATCAGCGTATGGGTACTAAACGCGGCACTCACGTTGATCATCTTGTCGGTCCACTTGACCATCTCGACCTGGTCCTTCCAGGTCCACTCACTGGCGTTTGAGTTCTTCTTCTTTTTGGACGACTTCTTCTTGGACACCTTGACACTCTCCTCGTTCGAGGACGAAGGCAACATCTCGAACTTCTCCTTCTCGCGGAAGTAGCTGTGAGCAATGTCATTCATAAAACTTTGGTTCGTCACCACCGCCATGAGCTCGGTTTACCTGATTGCATACTCCAGGAGCGGATTTTTTCCGTCGTTCGTCATCTTGGCCGCGGAGGCTGAAACCTCAGACAAGTTGTCCTCGTCGGCCGCCACGACGGGCGGCAACTGCGGCTTCTGCTGACTCTCGGCGGCCCGGTGCTGCTTCTCCTCCCAACCAGGGTTGTCTTCTGAGAAAAGAAAGCGAAGCAAATTTTTACATAAAAAAGCTACTCCCATGATGTTCGTCCATGAGCTGCTCTACCTTGTCCACTATAGTCCGGACTCATGTCCAGCCTCTTGTCCTCATCCTCGTCCTCGTCGTCCATGCTGTCCTCGTCGTCTTCGCTGTTGCCCTTGGCGCGAGATCTGAGAAGCAAGTGATTGCACAACGTCTTTCTTGTCCCTGCTTTCCCCCTTATTCCTCCCCACGCACCTGGTGACTTTGGCGATGACCCTCATTTCCCTCCTGATCGTCTGAGGCGACATCCGCTCCACGAAGTCCGAGGGAAATAGCCCGTAGTGGCCGTCCTTGATGCCGTAAAGCCAACCCTGGAGGTTTTTTTTTAAAAACATTAATAAATATAACTAAAGTCTTATCATGAGGGAGGTTATTTGGATTCAGAAGAAGAAAACTCTTCATGCAGAAACTCTGTTTTATTAATCTGTGATTTGATAACACCGCAGTTCTGCAGTTCTATATAAATGACCCCTTGCAGCAACAGGACGAGAATTTTTGGACAAATTTATGTCCGTACTTAGTAGGCTTGATTTCCATTTAAATATCTTTTTGAGTGCTATATTTGTTGCCCGACTGTCTTTGAATCTCGAATGAAATGAAGAAACCATCATTGTTGGCTACTAAACATACTTAACTAACCTAACCAAGCTCTTCTTAATGCAGAACTTAGAAGCTATCAAAAGGGTTGGTTCTTCACAGTCGACGACGTCTCCGTATTTGGCATCAAGGGACAAACCCAAGATGCACTCAGACAGATGTTAATTTTCCAAAATGTTAATTTTTCTTACCTAGCCTAGTATTTCGCGTTATGAGCCCTAAATTTGGCTTGGGAGATTTATTTCATGATTGCTAAAGTGGAGCTGCCAAAAGCGAGGCATTTTTCATACCCCTGCTCACCTCGCCGTCCACAAGATTGTACTTGGAGCACATTTGCTACTTCCCTTTTAATATTTGCTTGCTCACTCGTTGCTTAGGGGAAAAAAGTGATTTTTTTCCCCCACTCAGTCCCATCCTCTAGTCAAAGTGTTGGACCTGAGTTAGGTCAAATCAGCTTGATGTACGTTAAAAGCTTAGCCCTTTAGAGTTATTTTTAACTGCTGCACTGCATATTTCGCCAATGTTTTGCATGCTTTTTTGGCAGCTCAAAGTGCGTATTAGGCACATGAAGCACCTTTTCTGATTAAATCTGAATAGGACGTAGATAAGAAATGAGATTAAGCGCAAGACTTTTTTTTTATCATCCTACCTTTTCTGTGTACGCGTCTCTTTTAGGGACGACCGCGATGACGTCGCCCTTCCTGAAGTTCAGGGTGCTCTCGTCGCGGCTGCTGAAGTCGGCCAGGGCCCTGGCGTAGTCGTACTGGTCGCAGCTCGACTCGATCAAGTACTGATTCAGCAGGTCCTTGATCTGGCCTAAAGAGGACATAGCATTTTGTCACCATGTTGGAGCAAAGGCTTTATTTGAGTGCTAATGATGATGCGTAGCAAGTGCCAAGGCTACCAATATGTATAGGCACTGACAACAGTAGCACCTTGGTCACCCTACTTTCAGTCAGTATCTCAGCCATTTGTCGATTTTTTCAATATCGCATATTCAAATATTCGAGTACACATAAAAGTGTAATCAGTTCTTTGGCGGCTGAAATTACATAACCTTTTTTACCTGAAGGAAGAAATATTAAAGAAACCTCGACTGATTCTTGTTCTTCGCCGACCTCGCTCTGAAAAGTCTCTCTATCGCTTCTCAATCGGGTCAGTCGACAAATATCAACCATAATATAAACAGAGACTTAAAGAAAGGACACAAAACCACTTTTATTCTGCTGAAAAGTGCAACTGAAACAACCGCTGCTGATATTTTTGTCGCCGATATTATTGTAAAGCAATGCTTAATTGCGACCAAAAAAAATTAGACCGAGGCCTTAATGACGGCGATAGCTGAAGCATGACGCTTTGCAGTGTGAACAGAGAAGATGAGAAGTAAAAAAAGCCAGACTCTCGCCTTCAGCCACGCAGTATTGTGCACTTTTTTGCGGCCCAAGAACCAAAAAAACTTGAAGCAAAAATGAGAACGCGACGTCATGAAGCTAGTTTGTGGCGGGTCCCTTTTTTTCTTACCAGCCTTGTCCGTGTTGAGCATGATCCTTGCGCCCTGGTGCATGACCAGCTGCAGTCCATTCTGCTTCACCGTGCTCACCTCGCCGATGTCCTCGAAGCTGTACGTCTCCAGGACCTTTAAAGAGGGCAAGAGAATCAATGGCAACTCCGACGTCTTCGAGTGCAACGCGCAGAATGAGAAGAGGAGGGGAAAAAAGCTTCCACTTCAAGTGTGGGCGTTCAGAGTCCCGCGCTTTAGTGGCAAAAGAGGGAATTTTCTGCAATATTAGAAGCTGGCAGTGACAGCGGCCACCGCGGGCGCCGGAGGCGAGCTTGTGTGCCAAAAAGAAGACCCCTCGAGCGTCGATGTTGGAGGATCCGACAACAACAGCTGCAGACGCACTTTTCAACGCTCAACGAGACACGAACGCACAGAGGTGGATGCTTGGGACACCAGGCCCTTGCACTGGGCCTGACGCGCACGCACGCAATGACGACGTTACCTCTTGCAGCCCGTACACGGGTCGCAAAGGCATGTTGTGGTTGTCTTCGTTGTTCTCTGCCAGCTCGTTGCTGTCGAGGGACCCCAGGGCGCTGTCGCCCAAGATGCCCCCCGCCTCCGGTGCCGCCGTCGGCACCGGGTTCGCCCCTGACGGACTTCTGCTACTACTGCGCTTGACAAATTTGCCAAGGAACCCGAGCCCAAGCTGTTGTTGTTGTTGTTGTTGTTGTTGTTGGAGCTGCCGTAGCTGCTCACGATGACGATGGTGATGAAGGTTGACACCACCGTGCTCTTCCATGTCACTCAACGCCACATTTTCAGCAAGTGCGAAAGGTTTTTCCTTCTTGCGAAATATGTGAAACTTGTTGCCTGCGAGGCTTCCCAAGCGAGACTGAAAATTTGAATGCTTGCACGCACGCACGCACGCACGCGCGCGCACGCGTGTGCCAAGCCTTGCGTAGAGGAGGCCTCTACGGACAGTCTACAAATCCCTACTATTTGTGCCGCCGAATAACGCGCACTTTACGGGAAATTTAACGAAATTGCGGTGTTTATCATCCTCTCTTTCTCTCTTTGTCTCTCTGAATTCATGCTAGGATTCACATGCGCTGACGCACACAAAGGTCGGGAGGGGTGGATTCTGGAAATCACAATCTCATCAGCCATTTGCGGGTGATTTCGGTCGAGATGGACACGAGTGATTCAGTGGTGTAGGCCCTGAGGCCTACTCACGTCCTGTCCGGTGAGGCCTGACCTGCGCGGGCCCGGGAATAGGAGAATTAGGCAAGAGTGAATGGCCGATGTCAAAAATCAGGACAATTAGTCCACAACTTGAAGCCATCCCTGGACTGGTCCTACCTGACCAGACATTCAGGACTGCGTCAAGACCCTCATGAATGACAGGAGTCCTTCTGGTCGCCAACCTTAATCTCTTTTGTCCTCTCTCACCACTTTGACGGACGCTGATGAGATGAAAGTGACTCTGATCTTCGTCACCATCACGAAGAGAGATCATCCGTCCAACCTGTCGAAGTCTCGCTGACAACTGGCGTTGCAAAGCGTTGACAGCGCCGATTTTTTCACTCTTTCGGTCTTTTTTGCAAAGAGCAAAGGGTAATGGGATAAAATGAACAAGCAGAAACATTCTGCAAAGGTCTGAGGCTCTGAAGTCAGCCCAGAATAGGACCAAGTTAATCACAGTAGGGGGTGTTTTTTTTGGTAAAAAGGGCTCAAAAAGTGGGCCTTACAAGGTGGGGCCTCTCTTTCTACGCAGTAATGTTTTCTTTTACGCGCTGGGGTGCTTTTCTATTCGGATTTTGCACGGTAGCTTGCATTAAAAAGTACAATTGAACTACTTTCCTGAATTTACTCTGCTGAAATGGTCCTTGTGCAATTTTCAGCTCGCAAGGTGCAAAGTGTGGGCCTTTGAGCTCCCTACACTTCGAAGCTGCCTCTGAGAACAGCATTAAAACTATTGAAAATCCTGAATATTAAATTCTGTCCTTGACGCGCTTTAACTTCCTTCCCCCCATGACAACAACAATAGCTCCCGAACGTTGGTCATTCAAAGTTAGTTACAATGATCGGAGCCTACCAATTTTTCGTAAGCAAACCAATGTTGTGCATCAAGGCTATAACTTAGTGCGTAAAGCAATCGAATAAATGACCGGTGGATGTCATTGTTTCTCGCCACCTGCTACAGTTTTTTTGCCGAAATTCCGGCGGAAGTGACCAATTTCCAGGCGAGGCAAAACAGACAGACAGATGCACAAACGAACAAACACTTGTTTCCGGCCGAAAATTCCACCGCACTATCTGTGTTATGCAATGGTTGCTGCCTGCAACTGACCCGCCACTGACAGGACACTCGTGCTCACTCACCGCCAAGTGATCCGTGGGAATCCCCTTCTGGCGCTTGACCAACTTGACGCCGTTGTGCGTGATGGCCAAGTACTGCTGGTGGGAGTCGGGGACGCCGGTGGAAACGGGGTAGAGTCTGAAATTGGATGTCGTCTTGGGTGAGGAAATACTGAACGGTTCAGTCCTGTAGCGGATGCGTCAAGTGGGGATTCAGTTCCTAGCAGTCAAAATATGTTCCTCAGCAAGGTCATGAGGAAAAGGCTCCTGGTCCAATAGTGGGATGCCAAGACAAATGTCACATTCCGGAGAAGACAAAAGCAGCAGCTCAACAAAATGCTCAATCCGTTGGAGACCCTCAGGGTGGGTAAGGATGCAATACATAGGACTCTGGGAGGCATCGTCAACGTTGCCAAAGTTGTAGTTAGCCAGCCCCACTCTGTAGCAGCTTCGTACGTACCTCGCAAAGTACACGCTGAAGTCTTTGGCCATCTCTATGATGTTCTTCTTGGTGCTGAGCTTGTGCTGCTGGTTGAAGACGTTGTTGGCGTCCACGTCGTACTCGTCCAGCAGCGTCTTCATCCGCGACCGCTCGGACGTCGTCAGGCGGATGCACAGGGGAGAAAACACGTCGCGAACGATCTGAAAACGCCACAAAGTTAACGGGTTCGTCTAGATTGAGAAGAAGCGAAACACACACCTGGCAGAAGATGAGGTTGATGGCCAGGGGGGAGTTGACGACCTCAGAGGGACTGAAGACTTCCTTCCTCACGTTGAGGTTCCAATCGACTCGGTTGTAGGCAAAGTACGTCCTAAAATCAAGAGACAAGTGAAAGACATTGAGGCGCTGGAAATCATTGTGCAGTTCAGCTCCATCCATGGTTGTTGGCCAGAACAAGGATTCTGCTCGTACGAATTTCGCCATGATCACAAAAGACTGCATAGTTGCACATGTCGCTGGCCCTGAACAATGTCTGCTCTTTTTCGCTCGCTCACCTTGTGTGCTGAGGGTGGAGGACGCTGCGGATCTGCTCCAGGGTGGCGTAGTCGCCGCCGTCGGGGTCCATCAGCCTCGGGGCAGAATCCACGGGTTGGAGGAACTCGGAAGACTCCTCAATCTCGAACCTGAAGAACTTTTTTGTCACAGTACCAAAATATAATATTAAGTGTGCTGTATCTATACTTTTCGGTCCTCTCCGTGTCTGCGGACTCCCTCCTGTCCACGGAGTCTCGGTTGGGTCTGGGCAAGGAGCCATCTGAAAAGTAGAGAAAGCTCTCTGATGATCTAGATATCTTTCAACAGTCCAGATGTTCTCCAGTAGCCGTCAGTGCAAATATGCGTGCAAATATGCAACCGTGCAGGACAGCACTTTTTCCAAATCCCCACACAACAGGGAAGGATTTGAAAAGTTCTCAAGTCCTCAGCTCCGTTGAGGTCAAGGCAGTGCTTCTCTAAAGTATGGACTGTATAGTCCAGACACACTTCGTTACTCAGGATGAAGTTCACTGCTCTTGCCCAATGTAGCTCTTGCACACTGTACCTGGAGAGTATGGGCTGCTGGCGTCAGACTGGCTGTCGTCCTTCTGCTTCTTCTTCTTGATCTTGAGGAGTCCACCGATCCGGGACAGCCCGGCGGCGGCGGCGGCCGGCCCAGAGCCAGCTGGCGGAAGGGGCGGGGGTGGCGGAGGGGGAGGGCCCCCCAGAGATGCCCCAATTTTCGGAGCCTCCGGGATCTCGACAGTCTTTTCCACTTCGTGGACAGAATCCCACTTCTTCTTGGTATCAGCTGTTTTTTTAGGTGTGGGTTTTGAAATAAAAATGTGCAGGAGAAACAATTAGAAATGCTGTGCATAAGGTGATTTTCCCCAAAAATTTGGGCCCTACATTCCTTCGGAAAAAAAAAGTTTGGAGGGAGACAGAAAGTCTAAGAAGAAACCCAAAATCGATCTTCGTCTTCTTACCTGAGCCCAACTTCTGCTCCTGCAGCAGCTTCCGATTCTCGGCCAACTTTTTCACTCCGTTCTCAGCCGCGAGCTTCACGTCCTCGTCCAGAAATTGGCCGTCCTCCACCGATCTCATGGAGCTCTTCCTCGAGCTGATGGCCTCCAACTTCTCCTTCATCTCGTTGCTCAACTTCAGTTTGCCTGGAATAAAAATTGAACAAATACTCCTTTAAGTTCATCTCAATGTCACTGATTTGCCTGTCCTTACCGATACTTTCACTGCTAGGAGTCTTTTTCACTTTCTTCTTGTCTTTCTCCTCGTCAGAGCTTGACGACGATGAGGTTTGATGGCCTCCTAAGTCGTCGTCATCCCAACCTAGAAAGAAAACGCAAACTTAATTCGGCTTCACTGATCAATGCCAGGATTGAGTACAAGGTAGACAAAAACAATTTAAAACTCATGTGGTTGACGGTGAAAAATGATACTGCGAATCTCGTCAGTCCATCCTGTACCGAGAACAGCCAAGCTCAGAGGCAAAGTCTCAGTTCATGGAGATTCGGGAGGACAGAAAGAAAATCCCCAAGGGAGGAGGGGGATATTGGGCTCGGAGAAATGCTCATTTCTTGCGTGTTACCCTCGTCATCTCCTGGCTCGTTCGATTTGAGCTTGGTATGCTTTTCACGCATTTTCCTCATCTTGAACTCGAGAAATCCCTCCTCATCCTCTAAGTGGATTCCCTGCGAATTCCCTTGGAGATCTCCCTCCCCCTTTGGGGGCGGCCATCGCCACTTGCCGATGCGCACTGTGCGCGCACGCGTGTAGGGGTCCATGGCAGAGCCTGAAAGACGCGTGCTTTCCAGGCACTTACATTGTGGGGATTTTGTCTGCTACCTGTGGGCATGAGCGGAGCCTGGGAGATCTTGGGCGTGTTTGGGGTGCTCTTTGATCTTTGCTTGGCGGCCTCGCTGGAGGACAAATTCGCCTGCTTCTCACGTCCATCGAAGTCGTCTTCGTCCATGACGAGGTTGTCGGCCGAAGCTCTCCTAATCTGCGGCTGCTTCTGCTGCTCTGTGGGCGCGGTCATGACGAAGGAAGGCGTGGTCAACAGGGACCCGAACTGCTGCTGCATGCTACTGTTCTGGCTGCTGCCACTGCTCCGTTGTTGCTGCTGCTGGAGCAACTGGGACAAAGCCTGGAGAAAAAAAGTGGCATAACATTGTTATTTAGGTCAGTCAATTGATGGGAATCTACTGCTTGTAATGCTGGTCAACTTGGTCCAATAAAGACAGATCTCAAAAATATGACTGTACCTGATTTTGCAACATGAGCTGTTGCTGGATCTGCATGTTCTGAGCAACTGCATTCTGCAAAAATGCTTGTTGGTACAACAACTGGTGCTGCTGGGTCTCCATGGAGGAGCCCGGACGGCTGCCACTGCCTCCAGCGGCCGGAGGAACATTCTGCATATCCACATGAGGCACAGGCTGAGCCTGTCCCATAGCCAGGCCACCCATATTGTACACTGGCACCGGCACATATGTGAAGGCCATGGCCGAGGCGTCAGCAGATGTGGACTGCAGGAGGCTCTGGGGGTTGCTGTCAGCCACGGTTGGGCCGCCGCTCGGCGGCATCACTGGAGTAGGCATGAGCATCGGAGGAGGCGGAGACATCATCTGCGGGGTGGGCGAGACCAGCCCCGCAATGGGTTGGAATCCGCTGGCCACACCCTGGGCTGCCGAAGGGTTATTCGCCTTGGGGGGCTTTGGCGAGTCTTTGCCACCTCCTCGTAGGCAAGAGACCAAAGCATGCAGGCCAGTCAAGGCGTCCTCGGGCTCTTGAGGGAGGTCCAAGACTTGAGTGAGGATCGAGGGGCGCCTCACCACCGGGGAACGATCTTGGGTGAAGGCGGCCAGGTCATGCCAGTGGAGATCCTCATTCTCAACCTCGTTCGTCCTCTTGCCATTGTCCCTGCCACCTTTCATTGACGCAGCCAGGCTGCGGGCATCGCTCAGTCCGTCATCGGCATGGCCGCCGGCTGGGTTGGCCGTGGAGGAGCCGTCGAGGACGGGCATGAAGAGGTCGTCAAGAAATTGGTCGACGTCGGACGCCTGACTGGGGACCCTGACTCTTCGGACGTGGCTGGCCAAGGATGGGGCTTCACTGGTGTCGGACATGGCCGAGGATCGATCATAGGCCTTCTTTTGGCCCTTAACATGTCTAGGGTGGCCGTGAAGGCTGCGGCCCTTTTGGCCGGACTTCTTGGGCACTGGAGAGGTGCCTCTGTCGAGGTCCAGGCGGTGCACATTGCTGTGACTCCTAAAACACGCCAAATATAGGCAACATCAATATAGCCCAGAAGTCGCATTTATGAACAACGAAAAATGCACAGGGGATGCAACTTTTACCTGGCCTTGTTCTGTTCGGCCGCCTCGGCGGGGTCTGCTGTGCCGGCCCTGTCCAAATCTGGCTGGCTGCTGAAGTACCTCTCGTTAATCGGGGTTTTGCTGAGCGGAATCTTGGCGCCGCCGCCGCTTGCGCCAGCGCTGCCCTCGCTTATGGCGGCGAGATGCGCCGCAAGCTCGATGTCCTCTTGCCCCTCCTCGTCGGCTACGTGATCGATACCGCTGCTGTAGTCGTGATAGCGCCGATTAAGACGGCTCTCGGACAGACCGAATAGGCTTTCCTGTCCACCCAGAGAAAAAGTTGATCAGTACAGCCCAGCTTAGGTGCACAGAAGTCATGGTGCCGCATATGTGGCAGTATGTATTGGGCATGCCAAGGAAGTGGAAAAATTTCACACAGGAATAGATATATGAAGCATTGCGTTACAAACCGCAACGAACTCAAACAGATGTAGCACGAACTCACCTCATCCCTGAGCAAGTTATCAAGCGATCTGGACTTGGCCGTGTTGCTCTTGTCCTCGTCAAAGTAGCGGCCGTTCAGGGCCGACCGGCTGAGGGCCTCCTTGGCGTCGGCAGCGGTGGACAAGAGCAGCCGGTCCTGGGATCGAGCCCTTTGGTAGCGACGAGGAGAAGACAAACCAGAGCTGAGAAAGAGGTTTCTTCTCAATGAACAATTGGTAAAGGAGCAACTTGGACCATCGATGTACCTGAATTGCCTGGGGTTGTTGTGTGGTCCTGTATTGATAAGTAGCGGCAATTGGCCCCGTGACCTGTCCTCGGTGACCAGGAACGGGGAGGAAGACGCCGACAATGTTGGAGGTAACTCGATCTCGCCGATCACGTCCAGCAAGAAGTCATCTGTCAAAATTTCTCCGTACAAAAACTGACTAGAAAGCATGTTTTGCAGCCTTTACCTCCGTTGAGCTCCACTGCGGTGTCCCCCTCCTCCATCGCGACCGTCCAACCACGCAGCTCTGGTACTCCGCGGTCACCCAGGACAGTGGCGCAAAACTCCTCGGCCGTAGTGAAGGACTCCAGCGATGTGTGTCTGTCAAGCATGAGCCATGAAGAACAGTTGTACGGCATAACAGTCTGAGCCAAAAAAGAATCCAATCGGAGCTTGCTCCTTACCTGGTGTATCCGTCCGAGCACTTTGCCTCCAGGGCCATGTTGGCCCTCTTCTTGTTGGCCCTCCACTCCAGCACAGTCGGAGGGAACTTGCGGGAAACATGAGGGGAGGTTTTTCCTAAAAAAGAAAAAAGTTTGCTAAAGTATTACTAATATTACATGGTGCTAATAAAACGTTGTGCATTCATTTGCCTCACTCTACCACAGGTAACTTCATTGCACTAGACTAAACTTGGTGTGTTGTGCTCAAAAGGAGGTACAGCAGACCAAGGGTGACATGATGACTCGCTAAATCAACTTCTTAGTAAAGAACACTGCAAAGAGTGTTCTGGATGTTATATGATAGAAGAATACAATCTGGCATAATTCTCCTTCTGAGTAACATTGTAGTATACACACATAGCATTTAAAAACTAAATTCTCACCTGCTTTGATGAGTTTGTGTTGGCAGAGGCCCTTGAATCCGTTGTAGGCGTGGTCGCTGACGTACTTGAGCAAGTACTTGTGGAGCATTTTGGAGGGTGCGAAGGCGCTCAGGCAGTTGGACATGAGGATCCAGCCACGCTCGCAGTTCTCCACGTTCTCGTTCCTCCACGTCTGGTTCGCCAGCTGGCAGAAGATCTCGTCCCGCAACTTGTCGTTGCAAAGTCCCTTGTTCACGATGTAGTCGCACAAAACCTGAGAAAATGTCAATCGTAGAGCAACAGTTGTCGCTGGATTGGTAGAGTGCCATAATCTGAATTACCTTTTCCTTGATCCCCCCGAGTCTCTCGTCGTTCATGAACCTTAGAATGAGTTTGAAGATTGCGAGCGACTCCTCGTAGTCTGAGTCCTTGGCCTTGGACAGGAATGGAGTCTTGATGGGGTCGCGCTTCATCTGCCACAAGTGAGACTTGAAATACACGTTTGCAACCTAGAAGACGGAACATGTCGAGAAAAGTATCCAAAATACATAAAGAGTGCAGCCGCAAGACCTTGGAGAAGACGTAGTAGTCAATGTCGCTAGGTAGCTTGAGCTTCTCCTTTCTGATGGCCACGTCCCCGGACACCTTGGCCAGATTCTTCTCAGTATTGGGTGGTTCCCACTTATCCTAAAAGTACATGTAAATGCAGTTTGGGTGGGAGAACAACGCCTCCATCTGTGCCAAAAAACTGACCAGCTTGCTGAGTATGAACGCCAGCTCAGCCGGGACGTCCAGGTGGTTGATCGACGCGACTGTGCGACTCGCGGACGGTCTTGGGGACTCGCTGGCGGAAACCCGGCGGGAAGAGGACTTAGAGGACTGTGAATGGTACGGAGTGTACATGTATGAATCGCATGAGTCAAAAATAGTGTTGCTGAGCGGCTATGTTGTTAAATTCAGCTATGATGGGTAATTGTTGGCTGTGGCTGCAACTTGACTCGTCCGACAAACCCTAAGTACCATTCCATATGTCGACTGTTCCCTAGAACTTCATAGACCTCACCAGGTTTTCCCTCGACCTCTTGCTGGCTTTGCTCTCCTCTGAAGCTGCCCTGCGCTTCCTCTGCTCCTCTCTAGCCAAACGTTCAAGTTCTCGACGGCGTTGGAGCTCCTCCTTCATCTCGCCGAAGCGGGCGCGTTCTCGCCGCATTCTGAAGCAAACAATACTTCACTCCACTGGAAAAATACTTGATCTCTTGATTGATAAAGACTCCAGAGCCACACTGTAGCGGAAGCTATTAATACACGGTTATGGCGCGCACCTGAAAATTGCCTGTAGAGTGACGACTCCCTTGCGCATGCGTACGTAGTCCTTCCTGACCCTGTAGCCCCTAAAGTGGCTCTGGATCGTGACTGCGTTCTTCTTCATCGTGTGGTAGCGCTTCCTTGCCAAGTAACCACGAACGTGACGCTGGAGCTTCAGGACCTCAACCTGTAGAACATACCGATTAAACCTACAAGGCTGAATGTTCAAAAACACAGGTACTTGGTTGAGTGCCTGTCAATTCATTTGAATTGTTCGCCATGGGTACTTTAGATGCTTTCAGCACTTTTCTGGGTATTTTCACTAAAAAGGACTATGAGAGAGTTCAACCCTTTATCGCAACCCCACTTAAGTGATGTCACTCACCTCCATGATGTCCTGCCTCTCTTTCTCGAGCTTCTTCTCCAAGGCTTCCCTAAGGAAGACTTTGCTTGCCCCGAGCGCATAGAGATCACGGCCGCCCTGAGCGGACTCGCGGTCCAAGATGACTCGGCTGAGCTCCTTCGTGGGTGCGCCCCGAGGAACAGAACCCTGCAGGAGGCATCGGTATCTGAAGAGAAAACATGAGATGTGAAATGTCACTTGAAATGTGACTGTGATATTATTGGTAGTTGACCCGATCTTGAGGTGTTACTTTAAAATACTAGGCACTGTCTGACCTAACCTGATGAACTAATTTTACCCTACCTGTGAGCAAATTGCAGGTACTTCAGCCTGACCGGGTATCCCTGTTTCCTGATCCTGATGGTCTCCAGCATCCCAGTGTATCTGCAGTTCCACAAGGGTTAAGTTAAGCATCAACTGTTTGTGTGTGTGCAATACCTAAGCTGCTCCAGCACGACAGGCATGTCGAACTTCATGGGGCACTTGTCAGAGTTGGGCTTGATGCAGCGAATGTAGAATGGATTGCAAGAGTTCACATTTTGCAGGAGCTACGGGAAGAAATATCGTTGTCGTATCGTATTCAAACTTTTTGACGATGTCTTACCTGACTGAGGGACTCCTGGAACCTGGCGGCCACTGTTGGAGCCCTGGGCTTCATGGTCACAAAGTGTCCGTTCTGGTGGGTCGACTTGTTGCTGTTAAAAGTCTTGGAAGCTTCCTGAACGAATAATCCTTGGGTGATTTACCAAAACAACCTTGAAAATATTGAGGTGAAAACGACCTGGAAGTTTCTCAAATCCAGGAACATCTTGCTTATGAGCTTGTCCTTGGAGCTGATGAGCAGGCCCATGACATCGTAGCGTAGAGTGTCACGGTTCTTGTCCAGGAAACCCTCCACGTTGTACCAGACCTGAAACAAGATCAGTTGGACATTTTTGCACATGCTTTATTCCTTAGCGTGGCACCTGTCCGGCAAAGTGTTTGATGCCGAACTCCATTGAGGACATCCTGGGTCTGGAGTAGAGCTCGTTGAGGGCATGGTTATAGTGGCACTTTTCCAGGAACGACAAATCGCTCGCCTAAAAAACAGAGTAACACTTCACAAATGTTTCATCTATCATTGGGTCGAAGTAAACCTTTGGAAAGTTTGACTCGTCATCGAGCAGGTGAAAGATTCCGACGGGCTTCTTGGCCATCATGTGCAGCACGGGCTGGTTGTCGACGAAGGGAATCGGCGTCCACTCGATTTTCTCACGAGCATATTCAGCCTGTTCAAGCTGGAACAAAGGAAAAGTCTGCAATATTCAGCATGATCACGTGCGGTCGCGTCCTCTGCACCTTAAAGATATTCCTGTTAAAAGCATGGTGAAGATTCTCGTTGGCAAAGTTTATGCACAGCTGCTCAAAGCTGTTCTCGGGGAAGTCCTCAAAGCCGAAGAAGTCGAGGATGCTGATGATGTCGCGATAATTCTCCTTGGGAGGGTGACGACGACGAGATTTCCCGCCGCAGATCTTGTTCAACCTAGAATTGGCATAATGTTCTTTCGTTCTTTTCAAAACTACATTGAAATGCAATAAAAGAATGTTCAACTGATCGCGTCTTAAGTGTCGGTACAAGAAGGGACTTTATTTAGTCATCCACCTTTTGCTGTTAACTGTTTACAAAGAGGCTTGGAGACGCTTTGGTGGCTCACACGATGCCTAGCGCCATATTCTTATGGGTCATTAGAACGTTGTGTCATTTACTACTCACCTGGCCACGATCCAAGTAAACAAAGAGCTGTATAGTGCCTTTGCGATCGCGTCCCTGGCATCCAAGGCCTGGTCGATGTTCAACGGAACCCCCGCAGATTCGCCACGGGCTTCGGACGTCTTCGTCACCAGCGCGCGGGAGATTCCGTGGATATTCAGCTAAAAATTTAGCGCCGACTTTGAAACTTTTGGAGAAAACTGTCCAGCGACATCTGGACAGCATGTTGAGTGCAGCATTATCGGAACATTGGATGGTAATGTTGCATGTGAAGTTTGAAGTATCATAAGGAGTCGGAGGAAGCAGCAGCGAATTCTCAGTGCGAAGTTGCTTGTCGACCATGTTACCTGCAACAGGTGCGCCGTCCACTTGATCTCGACGTCTGATCCGATCTCGACTCCCTCTTGACCGTGCCTCAGCTGTTTTCTGTGGAAGTAGATGTTGCCCAAGTGGAGAATTGATGCCAAGATCTTCAAGACCGTCTCTTTCTCCTCAAGGGTGAAGCCCAGCACCTGCCATGCAAAGAGGGCGTAATTTTTTAGTGACTGACCCGATTACTATTGACTTCTCCCATCCCAGTGCTCATCCCAGCACCTGCGCATACCTGCATTGCAGCCTGCAGGGCGTCCCAGTCGTCAGAGTCCGACTTTCCATCCACCTTGCAGCTCCCGCCCTGGTTGAGGTAGAAGTACTTTTCCGCCGTCATCAGTCCCAGCCTCTCCTTGGTCTCCTGGCCCGACCCGGACAGGAGCTCGTAGAAGACGTGGAAGTTTCGTTCCTCGGGCGCCTGCCCGACTACACGGGACTTTTCGAGCAGGTAAGTCGTCAACTTCGCGCCAAAGATTAGGCCGTCCTAGGGGCACAAGCCCGTTATTAATGGCATCCAGCTCCATCGACAATGTTAATCAAGGATGTAAGATCTCCAGCGGTCTTAGTTGATCTTTAAGGTCTGATCAAGCCCAATCTACCTGATCACTGGTTTTTGATGATTATTACCCTACCAGCAGAGTATCGGCCAGTGAAAGTTAGGAAATGCAAGGTGATAACACCATATGTGGATTCATCTGCCAATAGCGCAACAATTCACTCATTCTGTACCCAATACATTCAGTAGTTGTCATTCATGGCCACAAGTTTTGTCTCACCTTGTAGAGGATTTCCAGATACTTTCCGAATCTGGAGGAGTTGTCGTTCCAGACGGTCTTGGCATTTCCGAAGCTCTCAAGTAATGGCGACGCCTCCAGGATCTGCTCCGTAATCAGGTTCGAGGAGGACTTGTTCACGGCCGCCAAGTATTGAACCAGTAGCTTCGAGGACTCTGTCTTGCCTGCACCAGATTCACCGCTGATCAGGATCACCTGAGACAGGGAGAGAGAAAAAGGGCTGTGCAATAAAATACTTGCCCAAAGATGACCCAAGGAAGGCATGTTTTATATGGTCTGGCAGGGATAAAGATCAACACAGTCCTGGCAAAATCCGTAGACACTCTTTGGGGCATTGAACATTGCAAATATCTTAAGAATCTCTAGGACTTCTTTCGAATTTGCACGCCTTGAAATGATTGTAAGGAGAGTCCGGAGGCAACAGAATCCCCCAAATCTTGGACTGGCCTGAGCTGGCTGGACATGATCGGTTGGGTCAGCCAACCACGAGAGATTCTGTTCCTTACCTGGTTCTGTCCATCCTTTGCAAGTAGTCTATGGTATGCAGACGCTCCGACCGCGAACAAGTGAGGTGGTAAAGTCCCAATGATTTTTCCCTCGTACTTTGACACCGCGTCCAACCCATAGAAGTCGAACATTCGGTACGGGTTCACCGCGACCAAGATGTTTCCTTAGAGAAAAAAGTCATATTCCTGACTCATCTGTGTTGTTCCCCTTCTTACCTATATATGTGTAGATGTTGGAGTTGTCGTATCTTATCCGAAGATTCCATAGGATCGAGGCCTCGTTGAGGTCACTCAGGACGATCATGTCCTCCACCCCATTGGAGCCCAAGTCCTGTCGAATCTTGACCTGCGAAAAAAGTTGAACACTTATGTCGTAACCCAACCCAAGGAAACAAATGGAAAAGACTCACCGAGCTCAGGTTGTTCAGCGTGAAGGTCTTGGTCACGTTGTTTATCACGGCCTGCACAGTTATCACCTGAAATGGAGCCAAGTACTGACTGACTGTAGCATTACACGTACTCCTGAGCTGACCAAAACGACAACAGCTACAAAAAATATAAACCTAAAGGTCAGCATTCAAATTTGGCCAATGTCTGTTGCACGCAGGCCTGGAAAAAGACCTTTGCAACAATGACAGTTTAAGCGAATTTGTGTGCGCCACGAGCCACAACCGCAAGTTTGCAGAAAAGGTTCTTACCTGAGCAGCTGTGTGATATTCTGTGACTTCTCCGGGTAGGACATACCCGACCCCGGGGTCGAACCAGACGAGGTCCCCGGGTCTGAACTGACGATGATACATTTTCACCTAGGTGGGATTGGTTTTTTTGCCTGCAAAAAAAAAAAATCGAGAATTTAAAATTGCCATCAAAATTTGCCATCAAAAACCTGCCAAATATTTCACAACATCAAATATTTTGCGACCACGATTGACATATCGCATGAGATTGACTGGCGCCATAGAAGAAATTACGTGCTTTTAGACACACTCATTTGCCATGAAGGGACTCAAAAACTCACCCTGGGCATTGTGTGCAACAAAAAATGGGCAAAGATTGTTGCGCAAGCGCTGAAAATGTTGCTCACACTAACCCTCTCCCCACACACGCACAGGTTGAGCAATTTTCTTTCAGCGTGTTCATGTACCTAGTGGGACCCTCGCATGAGCGCGCACACCTCGCCTACCTTGGGTACAGCACTTGGGGAAGATTTCTCCCTCCTCGTGGGTGCGTACAGGTGAAAACAAGAGGAGCCTCCCCTCAAAGGCCTGCGGCTTGACACACACGCAGGCACCGTACCTGCGTTCCTGCAGCTTGATGCATACATTCGTACATGCGTACGGGGACCACTGCCCGCACGTGTACTGAACTGACTGCTCGGGGGGGTTGGTCACTTGTTAGGTTGCGAGCTTCCTGCCGTTCAGGTGCTTCGTATATGGAACGTGCACACGTCAAGGGGGATCCCACAGGAGGAGATGAGTCAAGAACAGATCTGGAAAGGGTCCTGAGAGGACCTGCCGAAATCGGACACGTGGAAGTCCTTTACTGGCTTGCTCAAAAAAAAAATTGGCACACGTGTTTGATGACCTTGGGCGTGTCACTGCCACAAAAGAAGTGGTGGCACAAAAACTGACTCTTTCCCTTTTGGTGCTGTTGGTAAAGATTCTAACTAATGAAACTTTAAAATGTGCATCCGATATCCGATTACACCAATGGTGGCCAAAAAGCTCCTCCAAAACTGATTCAAATAAAATGAATCGCCCCGTGTACGCACACATCAATCTCAGGTCGATAGCAAAATTTGGATTAATGTGATATTATCATTTGAACACAAGTCGAATCTGCAAACACGCATTATATTCAAGTTCGCTTGAAGCGGTTCTAAAGGATCGAAAGTATGACCTCGTGTGCCAGAGCTGCCAAATACTTTTATGTGGCAGCTCTGGTTGCATCTTCCCTTGGTTGGACATCTTGGTCAGACTAAGCATGGAGCGCCAATTTCGGGGTGAACCCGACACACTCATGTTCTACAGGATACCGAGTGTATGTCCGAACTTATGCACTGCGTCATAATGAAGCCGCCAACAACGTTTATTTTCGAATCAAGACACAAGAATCAACCTCTTGAGACAGACTTGAACAACTATTGTGCAGTCTTTTCTCTTCACGACATATCTAGACATTTTTTATACTTGATCATCCTGGCACTTTGGGTGCTTTTCTCATCGTTCTGGCATAAACAAAGTTTCGCAGCTTTTCTTAGCGTTCGGGCGTTGGCCCGGCTACCTCGGCTCAACCTACCCAGGCTGGTACACTCGCACAGGTAGCAAGAATGTGGCAAGACAGGAGAAGGGGGGGGGGTTGGTGGAAGAAGCCGCCCAATGGCGATTTCACCTGAGCCGCATGCATTCGAGGGATTAACAGCAAAGTAGAAAAGCGTGGGCCAAAGTTGCATGGGGGAGTTGAGGGAGGGGGACTTGGGCAAGGTCTTGATCATCCTCCCTTCAGGAGAAAAAAGTCGCAAGTTGAGGGAAAGCAATGCAATGTGCAACTTTGACGAGCTCCCTCCGGTGACATTTTCGCAATTCACTGTGCCAATGTGAGTTCGGGGGTATCCCAAGTCCGCCCGCCCGCCCCACACTGGGTTTTCGGCTTGGGCGTCGATGTCGCCCGACCTCGGTGACTCCAACGAGCGGCTTCTTCAGGTATCCCTTCTCGGATGGGTGGAAGCTTTGCTTACCTTGGAATTCGAAGGCCTTTGTCGGCCTTTGACGGCCTTTGTCGGCCTCAGACCGAGGCGGCGGAAGAGAAACACATGTCAAAGTCCGCGAAAAAATACACCAACAAGTTATCACTTTGTATGAAACTGCTTGAGCTTCACTCGCCACTCGCGATGACACTAGTCAAGACAGGTGGTGGAAACTGGGGGAAAAAAGGGGGAAGTCGTGGCCAGAATACAGTTAGGAAAAATCACCCAAGACCGCAAGTTGCTTCAGCTGGTCACAACTGACATGCGGTAGTTGTGCCTAAGTAGGAGCGCTTCATAAGGCTGTGGCATTACGGTGTGTTCAACAAATTCATTGTTAAAAATATGGACTATTGACTATGCGAATGGCTTCTCTGAGTTATAAGTGAGTGTCGAGGTCGACCATGTGTTCAGGGTGGCTCCTCAGAGCCTCGATGAACTCCTCGGGCTTCTTCTCGCCTACGCACACCTTGTGAACGGTGGTGAACAGAGGAAATTGATCCTCCATATTTTTGTTCTTCAGCATAAAATTGACCTCGGCCGCGGTCTCGGGACCCTGGAGAAAAAAATTTAACAGTTAGAAGATTTTCAAACATCACCGTATCAACTGCGGGGTGATGACAAATCGGTAGCACAAAACCAGAGGCTGAACTGCTTAGGCAAGTTTGGGGACGCCGTGACAGATAAGGGACATTTTCAGGGATAAAAAGCCTTTGGGATACCCCCAACCTGAAAAAGTTACTCAAGCATACCTGCAGCTTCTGTCCGTTCAGCATTTCTTCCTCAAGCTGCTCGATGCTTTTGCCAGTGAGGACGAAGGCCTCCGAGACCTTCCTATTGCGCCCTCCATAGCAGGTGGTGACGAGGTCGGCCACTCCGCAGCTCTCGAAGAAGGTGGACAGAGAGGTGCCGTGATAGAAGACCTCAGCGTACTTTATCATCTCCATGAGGCCGAGCCGGATGACGGCAGCCTTGGTGTTGTCGCCGCATTTGAGCCCGTCGGCAAAGCCCGCGCCGCACGCCACAATGTTCTTGAGCGCGCCACAGACCTCGACCGCTTTGGCGTCGTCAACCACGACCACTCGGAAATTCGGAGTCTGGAAGAGGCTCCTGCAAGGGAATATACCAGGTGACTCAACAGGGCATGCAAAAGTTGCAACGTCACACGTTGGCAACTTCCATTGGTCCAAGGACTCGAGCAGGTGCTGGAGGCACACTTGAAACCAAGATACCGTGCATTGGTATTGAAGGGTCTTTTGTTCAGAAATCGCACTGAGATTGACTTGACAGCTAGGGCATAACACTCTTCGATTGAAGTGTGATTTACATTACAATGCCAAAAATAACAATAAAACAATACAAAAGTAACAACAATACGAATAACAATTGCTCTAACATTAGAATAGGAGAAGCATTGCCACTACTCATTGATCATGGATTCATGATCATGGATTTTTTAATCTTTACGTCGAGTCATTTCTGATACGCATCAGGAGTTGTATTTGCAACATTGTGACTTTGTAATAAGACAATTCTTCTTAAAAGGAAACTTTCCATGCGAGAACATATCCTCGCGGCTAGCAGAGGCGGGGGGGAGGTATAGTGTTTGTCAAACACGTGCTTGAGCACTGCGTTCAAAGACTTCTTGTCAGTGGCTGGATCATTGATCAAAATAGTCATGGAATTGCCGACCTTGACCACAAAAGGTATTATGCCCCCTCCCCCCATTTGAACATAACAACTAATAGATCTGTGGCAATGATGCTGCATGACCATCCCTGGACATGTCATTGACTCATGTTGATACTTATAACTGCGCACTGCATGATGCACTGGTAACACCTGTCAACCTTGTCCGACGCAGCTTTTTAAAGCTGTCCTCAGCAGCTGGCAGGAGCGCAACTGTGAAGCGAGTCAGGTAGCGGCAACCTTTACCTTTTAGAGAGCTCTGACTAACCCTTCCTGCTGAATCTACCCAAAGAATATGTAGCCTTTGAGCCCACCTGAGTAGGGCCCCATGCTGCTTCATGGTCTTGCAGCCGATGGTGCTTTCGCAAAAGTGCCCGTCGGCCACTTCCCCGGCCAAGTTGGCACCCATCAGCACAGACATGGGCAGATCGCAATCCAAAAATTCCGCAATCATGTCCGAGATGAGACGGATGCCGCCACCGGCCACGATCTCGAAGCCTGAACAAAAGAAACAGTGCCGTGGAGAGCATTTCAAAGATATACAGGGTGGTCTGAAAAAAAAACTGGGAAGCGGGTAACGTATATCTCACAAGTGGTTACAACAAGAATCAGGTTTACGCATTCACAAGAGGTCAAGGTGAACTATCATTAATTCCTGCTCTGACCCAAGCCTAGTTAGGCCAAGTGCAACTAGGCTAAACTATATTTAGCAAGGCCAAGTTAGGTCAAACTAAGTTAAGCCAACTCAAGCTAATCAGCTCACTGCTAAGCAGGTGCTGCTGTCGCTAAGCTTTCCACACACCTAGGGAACTTTCAGAACGTGTCGAGCAGCTTTACAATCCTTGGCACAGGTCACCCTTGTACCAACACCGCCACATAAGTGTCAGGACTAGCTTGAACAAGGATGACAAAAGTATGACAACTTGGGGCATGTTTGTTTGCATCACCTTTAATAAGCGAGATCCCGATCGCGCCTTCCTTGACCTTGCCCTTGAGGGGCTCAAGCGCGCGACGTAAGAACTGGTGAGGGATGACGAAGACTAGAATGTCGGCGCTGGCGGCTGCCTCGAGGAGGTCGGGCACGGCTACCACGTTCTCAGGCAGTTGACGTCCGGGCAGGTACTTGACGTTCTCGTGTTTAGTGTTGATGATTTCAGTGAGCTTTTGACCGTCGATGACCTCCTCAAAGACCCACATGTTGACGCGCTCCTCGAAGAGGTTCTTGTTCTTGGCGGCGTTCACGCCAACGTTGATGGCGATCGCCGATCCCCAGTTGCCTGAGCCCACGACGCAGACCCGCTTCGGAGCCATTGGGATGACGGTTGTGGCAGTGGAAGGCAAATGAGACAGCAGAGCTGAAGAGGTTGGGAAATGGCTGCTTGAATTACGTAACAGTAGCAGATTTTCTACACTCAACTAGACTAGAACAAAAGTGCACTCGGCCAGGCAACGCAGTCGCAGTCGGCGAGGCCAAACTTATCTTTGGGTCAAATTCCTAAGAATTCCTGCCAGGCCTAAAATTTCGATCACATCTCCTCGTGGCAATCCTGGAAAGATACAAGAGGGCTTCAAGGAAGGCATCTGAGCACTGATCAAATCCCTTGTTTTCAACAACTTATCCAGTTGTTCCCCGTGACTGTGGCAAAACTTTCCAGTCTCCAGCGTCTTCCGGAAAGTCCCTCCTGCATCTTGTCTGGATTGGCCACAACTGAGCTCACCCCAAGGAGCTTTTTTGTGACTTTCCAAGGGTGAGGACTAAAACCTTTCGTGTCTGGGCGAGACAGCTGCTGGAGTAGGCACAAAATGTGATCGTAACGTGATCCACACAGACACAAGTGCATTTTGTTTTTGCAGCTGGTGCAGAATTTAGGCCCAGGCCTGAATTTCCTTTTTTTTGTTTCACACACCCGCGTTGTTCGCGCACAAAAAGCGCTTGTTTTGACGCGTCTTCGAGGCCCAAACGACGCCCAAAACTTTGTTGGCAACCGTTTTGCAGTGGACGAGCAAAGACATGGATGGGAAAGTTGGATCCTAACGTTTTTAGGCCTTGCACGCACTCACTTTTGCCCGCCCTCTGAGGAATGTCCTATTTTTCTCTTCTCGTCTGTTCCGCTCTTTTCTGGCCTTCTTGTTCTTCGTTCACTTCTGCACTTCAGTTGATCAGATCAGCTTCGGTCGTTCTCAGTTGTTGTGATCTGTCAGGATCGGGCTGGGCTCGGCCCGACCCGATTCAGCAAGCCCGAGCCGAAGTGAGCGGCTTTGTGGATGGATGTATGGGTACCAAAGGGATAATCCTGTCCAAGGGAAACTTCAGGAGAGGCGTTACCGACTTGAAGCCGTCGAAGCAGAAAAAGCCAACATCACTAAACGTCGCAATCCTGGACCTCGCAGCCTCTGCTTGGACTGCAGAGGCTGCGAGGCAATCCGTCCTCACCGCCACCCTGAGAAAAGGCCGCCAGGTATCATTCCTCAGCTCTGAATCACCTCTTTCGTAAGGCTCCCGGTGCAGCTGTTGATGGGGAACTCGAGACAAGTATTATGAATGCAACTCAAGTTTGAAATCCGTAGCTTGGGCTCCAGCGCCAGAGCTGTCAAAAAATGGCCCAATTTTCCTTAGAAAGCACCCCCTGCGGCCACCGAGGCAACAACGACTCCTCCAGACACTCAACGTACGCGAACTGATAGTAAAGTTTGTGCGTTGTGGGTACCGCTCAATACTGTTAGCACACAGACTTGCAGACTGATGTGTACAAGAGACATGGTGCACAGCTGACATCATGACATGGAGACTGGACCAGGAGAAGCGCGGTGAAGAAAAAGACGTGTACTGATCACCAACCAATTGTTTATTGGCTTCTTTCCCTTAGGAGTAGAAATAAATATAACATCTTTATAAATTCATCTGAAAACATAAAACGCCGAAGCCTCTGTTGAGTAGAAAATTCACATAGGAATTCTCACCAGGAAAGAGATGCAGTGAAAAAATGGCCATCACAGATTGCTTATTTTCTTTTTCTCTCTGACACTGTTCAATCGTCTTTTGGCGAGTACTCGTCGATTCCGTCCTGCTCGGTGACCAAGGCTCTCTCCAGGATGACTCTCCCCTCCTTGTAGCGCTGGTTCTCCTCGGTGGCGAACTCGTAGATCCAGCCCAATTTGGTGTTGCAGTTCTTGCAGGCCACGTCGCGGACGATGTGGCGGCCGGTTAACATCACTCGGTCTTGGGTGTCGCTGGAGAAAGAAAACTTATCAGACGATGAGTAAGACGGACTTGAGGAATCAACCGAAGATCTAAGTTGCCCCTGGTTCAATCTAACCTCCTCCGGGAGGAGGGGACTTTGACCTCATAATGCCAATTGTGAATAGACAGCAGAAACTGTCTCCAGGCATCAGCTGGCGGGACGGCACGGCGAGCGGACTTTCACGCGCTTTTTGAACGGACAATTCAAGATTGAACCTTCACGACAGCAACTTAAACGGAGAAATTTAGAGCTTAGCACACCCCAACCTATTGCCCTTAATCTTGTCAAGATCTTTTGCCAATCCTGACAGGGTCTAATGTCGCACAGGGGACTTTTCTCAATCCTGCCTGAGATTTTCCTTACCTGTAGTTGAGGTTCACGACTTTGTTGAACAAGAACGCCCTCCCTGTAGCCCCTGTGAACCTGGTGGAGATAAGCTCTGATCTGTTGGTGAGGAAGGTGTCACACTGAGCGCAGGAAAACAGCCGGCGACCGCCGAAATTTTCCAGATAAATGCGACCCATGATTTTGTTGCGTCTCCTTTGGGTTTTTTCTTTTTTTGCGTTTCTTCCACAGTGACCAGGAAGCTTCAGGAAGAAAGAGCCAAATGACTCGAAATGCACTTCTCCATGACCATGGACGAGACGTTACTCTGTCTGTCACCAACACAACTCCAAAATGAAATTACTGTTACAACACAATTGAGCGAGGCTGCGAGGTTTTATTCTCCACTTTCGCTTCACTGCAGCCGGTTGCAGCTGCTGCTGGCGGCTGGAAAGCAGTGCAGCCCAGACCAGCCGTCTCTGCCTGGCAAGTGACCAGTGTGACCTTTTGTTTATTTGCACGGGTCGACGCGCAAAATCAGAGCAAGCCTGACTTTCACGGACAGTCATGAAAGGAGCTGAAGGGAGCTGCTCGCGTGATGAGACACCCTGTGCGTATGCTAAAACGCCGTCAATGAGTTTCGTATCTAAACTGCATTTGCTGCTTCACTCTGTAAGGTCTGGAAAAAAAACCCCTTTTCTGATTCAATCCTCCTCGAGTCCTGTTCTCTCTCCCTTCGCCCCTCCTCCTGCCTAATCCGAACTAAGCTCTCTTCCTTCTCTGTCTCCCCGCTTAATCGGCTTAATCCCTGCGCGGCCGCTACAGCTGCCATGACTGCCGCGGCTGCCGCTCTGGCCGCGAGGGCAGAAGCGGCGGGTTTAATCTGGGATTAAGTTAAGCCCCGGGCCGATCGGGCAAGGGCCAAAGACGGCGGAGGCGGAATGCGCCTCTGCCGCCGTCAACAACACGCGGAGATCCTGGGAGAAGAAACGAGTTTCTCTTAGGAAACCAGAATCATCATGGATCGCCGCTTCGTCACTCCCGTGGCCTCGGCGGGTCTTTGGATCACGCCTTCCTCCTCGGTCGGCCGCGCCTCCTCCTCCTCTTCCTCCTCTCTCGGCGGCCATGACTCCTACCTGGGCGTGAACGGCATGGACAGTCTCGTCTCGCTGGCGGACAAGCGCAACCGCAATCCCAACTGGACGGACGGCGAGATCATTCGATTCCTCGAGATCCTGCAGGAGACCGACGTCATGCGTGACTTGTTGGCCCAACGCAACAAACAGGTATTGTATAGATGTGTTGCATTGCGATCTGTCTCTTTATATTTAGTCAATTCAATTGGTTTAAGTATGTGCAGTTAAGAGTCAAATCATCTGTTTCTTCTTATTTATAGAACTTGATAACATGTACAAGTGCTCCTTTGGTGGTACAAGTCCAGAATTCGTTGCCATAGAAAAAGTAAACATAACATAATGCAACCGACCTTGCCTTACTTGACCTTGGCAAAGTTGTCCCGACGTTACCTAAACATGAGCAGTGGAAATTCCGAAGGCAACGGACTCCAGACCTCTGTCGATAATCTTCAAGTATATGATGCTTCTTGACATTGTTTCTTAGGTTTTTTGCGCCGTGGCTCGGAGGCTGTGTGCAGAGGGCGCGGAGAAGACGTGGGATCAGTGCAGGATCAAGTTAAAGAATCTCAAGTCGCAGTACCGCTACGTGAAGGAGCGCATTCCGGGCGTAGCAACCCTGGACCTGGAGGACGAGGCCGTCATGAAGTCACTGATCGCCGAGTGCCAGACCCGAGGAATTTCCCCGTCCAGCCTCAAACACCTGCGCTACCTCAGGCAATTCCTGGCCAGGATGAGTCAGGCCCACAAAGACGCCACAACCTCCTCCAGCTCCTGGACGTTGGAGCCAATCCAGGACAGACAGGCGGAAAAAAGAGGTAAGGTCCTCACGAAACCTCTCTGTCAAAGATCTGTGACATTGAATGCGTCCGTCCAGGAATTTTTTTAATTGGTCAAACCTCAGGTAATAAGCAATTTAGATTTGGAGCAACGGGTGATTCAGTTTGGCTAAAAAGGATTCAGACTTGTTTGCCCTTCAGTTCTAGGCAAGGAGAGGCCTACTTGGGCCTATTGTCCCGACATGAAACTCAAAGAGCTCCCTGCCAAAAAAGTAGATACGCATGTAAGGCTAAATTGGGACGAACGTTCCATGGTGTTCAGAAATGAGCGCCCTCTCAAATCACGCGAGACTGCGTTGCCAAGATCACCTTTATCACCTTCAGCAATCAGAACAGCTAACTTGGACCAACGGTGATGATAAGCTCAGCACTGTCGGTGCACAGGCCTCCCACCCGCCGGGATATGTTTCAGAATTCTTAGGATAGTTTTCAAAATCAAGTTCTCTCCCAAGCGTGCGAGAACTTTCGAAAGCGCCTGCAGTTTTGCTTTGTTGCTGAAGGAGTCGTGTTCCAGAAATAGCAGCTGATAAAATTACTTTTTACGAAAAAGTTAAAGTTGTTCTTCCCCCTTCCGATACTCGAGATTGATCTTGTCAAAGTTATGGAAAAACGTCCTTAGAAACCTGGAAATATACCCTATTTACTGTTTTAATCGGCCATGGCGGATCATTTCTCAACCGATTGGGAGGTGGCAAATCATTGAAGGCTGGCAATGATTCTTGCCTGGACACACTTAATGGGAGCTGGTCAGTTTCAAACATGTACTTCTCTCTGGTCATGGTGGCGTAGGGTGCGGGCTTGCCTCTCAACGGCCGTGGGGTTGAATCTGGCTGTCATGGCTTTTCAAAGGGCAAGATGCTAGGGCGGGGCGGATTATTTTCCAACATTTTGGGGGAGGGGGGATTTTTCGAAGCTGGCCTATGGATTGGGTATGCGCAGTATTCATATACAGTATGTATATTAATCATATGTGCATCAGGATGCTCCCACCCAAACAACAATGGCCCTGCTCAGGGACCTGTCAAAGGATGGCGAGTATCACTCCATCAGTGACTCGCAAGGAGCTCATTTCTGCAGGGGAACACGAATCATTCAGTGTCAATGTTACAATTAGCCTTAGAGGCGAGTGCTAGCGTATGAAAAAGTAACTAAACTGGTGCTGAGTTGAACTCCTTCAGCAGAGAGAGATGACATTTCAACAGCTTTAATTTTCATGTTAGTTAAAGCAAAAAGTGTCTTGTTGACGATCGCGCCTTCTTGTTCCAGGAAGAGAAGCGTCAGTCTCTCCTCCCCCCACCAACCCCGCCGAGGCCAGGAGCTGGACCATCATCAACGAGGAGGAATCGGCCGAGGCGTCCAAATCAACAGTGCCTCGAGGTTGGTGACCCCAGCCGATGATAGTTGCATGGTGACTTATCTTCTCCATCCTCTCCCAGGTGAACCCAGTTCCAAGCGTGCACGCGAAGATTCCGGTGAGCTCCCGTCGCCCGTGGAAGACCCCGAGCGCTTCATAGAGCGGTTCAACCACGAGATGATGGAGCGATTTCTGTCGCATCAACGCAGGGTGAGTGGAAGTTTAGCAGTGGACGAGGCCTCAGATCAAACACTTGGCACACCCGAGAGCTAAGGGAGCTGAGGCCGACTTCAGCATCATCGAGGACGTTTCTCAATCACCTCTTCCATTTAAGAAAGTTTGACCAGTAGGAGTGGGTAGGCCTCAAGTTTTGGGCAGGGACTTTTGACCCAACCAGTTCTGTTAGAATTGCAATAATCCCGTCGTTCAGAACAGTCTTAGAACATACTTTAGGCACTTTCTCAACTCTAATCACCTGAAAACTTATCAAAGTTCTCCCACTCATAAGAACTGAAGGGGCGAGCATTCCACTGACCCATTGACCATAAAATGAGGATCCCTGTTTATTCTCCATTTGTCAGGTCCAGGCCAGTTTCCTTCAGTGGGAACTGGAGAAGCAGCGTCAACACGAGGTGTCCATGGAGCGATGGCGGGACGCCAGCAGGGAGCACGAGAAGCAGATGTTCGGGATCCTCACACAGGTGACTTTTTTCTTTGACATGGCAACACAAATAAAGAAAAAGTTGCATCATCAACCTTACGAGGAAAATGAATGTCTTCTGAAATTCCAGTTACAGTGAGCTCCTGTTATACGTAATGATTCACATCTCGTGCTGATTATGAATCAACTTGTTTAAAGTTGAGCTGTGAAGCAACGCAAGTGTCTCGATCAACCAGGAACGTCACTTTCGAGCTTCCAGAAAAGGAGGCCACTTGGGCTTAGGTTGGGCGGACCCTGAGAGGGCTGCCGCAACAGTGGGCAGATGGGAACCCTAGCGTGCTCTTAAGCGCTGGAAATTGTGACGTTCCAATGCACAACCAACCTTTGAGGATAAAAGAGGGGTTATTTAGGTCTTCCTACTGTAAGTACCGGACACTCACGGTCGTGAGTGAGAAAGAAGCAGCGGAATCGACTGATGAGAACTTGTTTCGAAACCAGTGACGGTGACCAAGGCAGTTTTGAAAACATTGGAAAGAGGGGCAATCATTTTAAGGAGATTAGATTTGGACTCAGTTGCAGAAGGAAGACACGCTCGAAAAGCACTTTACGAGATGCATGGCAAGCGAGACTTAAAGTAGCAAAAACACTGCATGTTTATTTGAGAGACTATTTTTTTTATTAAGAACTATTATTTGGCACTGAAAAAGTGTCTTACACTGTTCTCGTTATGCAGTCTGGCTTCCTTATAAAGAGAGTTCACTGCACACTCCTTGTTCTGGCAGGTCCTGAGTCAGTGCAATTCGGCGCTCACCGAGATCCTTAAGAACAAAGACAAGAAGAAGGAGGAGGAGAAGAAGAAGAGGAAGAAGAAGGCCAAAGAGGAGGAAACTGAAACTCATAGTAGTGATCACGCATAAAGTTTTAGAGAGAGAGAGAAAAAAACCCTGCTGTGCTGATCGGCGGCGGAACAAAGTAGAGGCAAAAATAAACATCTCAGCTCACAGAAGAACTCAAATGTGCTTTGAGCTTTTCTCTCACGTCAGGCTCACCTTTCTTCTTGTTTAGCCTGCATTGTTAGGCCGGTGCAGACCTAAAAAGTCGCTAGAGACACACAACTTTGTATAAAATAGTCTTCCAGGTCGTTCTTTCTTTCTCTTTTCGAGGTCACTTGGATGTGGCAACTCCAACTTCGAGCACCTCATGCCGCAGATCTTTGAAAAAGATGTCTGTTCTTGTGGGGAAAGAATTTTATGGTGAAATTTGATTCGGCAACACTTTTTTTTTCTTTTCAAGAGCTGCGAGAGTGGTTTTTTTTCATTTGCTGCCCGGCTCACATACCTGAGGAATTCCTCTACCTGTGTCCACGTGGTCCAGCCAGGTGTGTTGTCAATGTTGAAGAGCCGAAATTTTTCACCCCTTCTTTCGCGGATCAGTTTCCCTCGCCCCCCCCCCTCCCCCCCCCCCCCCAAAAAAAAAAATGGATGAATTGAGGAGAAAAGACCCATTTGCATATTCAAAGAGTTGTCCCAGGACAGACAGTCAGCTCCTACCTATTTATTCCCCGCTCTAATGGCAACTTCTTTTTTACACTCAACTTTTCTGTCCGTAATGACAGGGTGGGAGAAATACCCTGGGAGTTGACAGGTATTCTTCTACGTCGGTCCTACCGGGTGTGTCTTGAATCCGGTGACGCCTTTGGTGTCATCACTCTGCTCGATACTGTAACCTGATCTGTGACACCCTGTAGAAGGAAAGAGACAGGTCGAAAAAAGGCATAGACACAAGTGCAAGAATCTTGAGCAAAGGTAAACAGTTTTCTCTTACTACACTTGTATCCTCTTTCAGTTTCTCTTTCTCCTCTTCAGTAAAAATTGTGATCGCAGGAAGCAGAGAGAGATAGAGAGAATAAATTTGATGTACTCGCAAGGTCATGACTGAACCGCTGTAATGATGGAAAGTCAGCAAAAGAAGAAGCCTGTGTAAGTCCATTCATACTGCACTTCACTAGCTCTGCAGCTCCCAAAAGCTCACACCATTTTTATTTTTAGTTCGGGAGGCCTGAAATGAGGCCCAGCAGGTGTGTGCGTGTGGCGCGTACACAGGATGAAATGCAACCGTTATTGCCTTGATAATTTTCCCGACGTGCATGCATACTGTGCTGTCTATAAAAAAAAGCAGGCCCCCACAGGCCCTGTTTCGGCCTCCTGCTATAAGTTAGGGCCTAAGACGATTACTGCTTGTTGTACGTATGATCATGACGAGAGCGAGGTGCAAAAGGTGTGGCGAGAGAGTGAAGGAGGCTTGTGCGTACACTCAGTGGGGGGGAGGGAGAAAAAGTCCTCTAACAGGGGGAGGCGGAGACCTCAGGAGGCCACCGCAAATTGCTTAGGCTTGTTTTCTTGCATAATTCTCGAATAACTCGAACACACGACACTGTTGTAGCCTTGCATCACTTTTGGCCGGTGGTGCTGGCGGGCCTAGGTCTGAAGCTTGCGCAAGTTGTTCTTGGAGGCCTGAAAGACTTTCCAGAGTGTTCGTGATGACCGTTCTCCCCGTCTGGATGGTAGCTGACCAGCGTGGTCCAGGACCTCGGTGGTGGCCTCGTTCTCTCTGCAGCCACACTTGGCTCCGATAACATAGGTGTGCATAGGACAGGTGTCTCTCCACAGGCCATAGAAGATTGCCTCTTCTTGTTTCTTCTTCACAGTGTTGCACGGCGCATTCCGACACAGAGAGAGCGGCGGCGACGGCGGCGACGGCCCACGCCCTATTACATGGAGACGCACTCGCGCGCGCATTCGTCGACAGTTCACAGAGTTGAAGTAAGTAGTAGCACACACGCATTGAGAGAGAGAACAGACAAGAAAGGCTTTGCCAACAGATACTCTGTATATAAGGTGGCCTCGCTGCAACATTTGCTAGGCCTTCGTAGGCCGTACCTATACGTGCACACGCGCACACAGGCCGCAAAAAGTCGAGCGAGCGAGTGAGAGCGAGAGAGAGAGCAAGCCTTTTCTCACACAAGGTCTGCGTGTTTTGTGGAGAGGAAGGGTGACGAATTCAATGTTTCCAACATGAGTTACGTCACCGGAATCGAAGTACAACGTTGAAAAATTGCAAGAATCTCTTAAAGCTTCCAAGTGTTTGCTTTTGGGTGGAAGAGAGCGCGTGAGAGAGAAGGAGGCAAAATTAAGCCACTTGAGGCGTGACATCATCTCTCTTATGACGGTCTGGAGAAGTCAAGACGCGATAAATCGTCGTCGTCTTGTTGCTACAGACGAAAATATTCCTGCTACGGACTTGTTGTCTGGCTCCATCGTTGTTGCTGCGGCTACCGAGAAGTCGTTTCGGCGCAAAGTGCCTTACACACACACACACACAAATGTTGAGTGCACAAGTGTGAAGATAATTTAAAAAAAGGCCGTCAGTTAAGGAGAAATAACGGGGAATAAAAAAAAATATGGCTTCAGCCACCGAGTCCAGGGTCGTCCCCATCACCATTCATCAGACAGACGAGTCTTCAACGCAATCTCAGGCTGGCAGGGACAAAAAGTACGATGTTTTTGGCACTTTCTCCAAAAAAAAGCTGTGCTAACCAAGTACGCAAGAAGAGTCAAGTTAGGCTCTGCACGCTGCATGACCTGAAAAAAAACTGCAGTCGAAGAAGTCATATTTGCAACAAACCTGTATTTGTTACTACATGCAAAGTTGGAGAAATGATGCTTTTTTTGCAGCAAATAATTGTGCCTGTTTCAGGGCTTCTTCTTCTGCTGCTGCTGCCACCAAGAATTCTTCAGAGAGCCAGAGCCTCCTGCTCACGATGGAAGATGGAAGCACCTCCGAGATCAACGGGGTCGTGACCAAATTGAAGGAAGCTGAAGATCTCAATGGCCGTCAAGATCCCGGTCCCCTTAGCATACAGGAGATTGGCGAGAACACCATGGAGAGGGAAATCAAGAAGAGCAAAGTCGAGGCTGCGCCGCCGGAGAAGGTGCGGATGGTGCCGATCTTGCTGCCCGACGGGAAGATGCTCCAGAGAGACCCCGACGAGACCATGCAGATCCAGGCAGAGTTCATCAACTACAGCCACGAGGTAGTCTCTGATCTGTGCTCAAGGTGTGAAAGTCCGAGATCTTGAGGCAAATTCTTGGCAAGAAGACCCCTTTGTAACGTTGTTTACAATGGAGGATCTTTGGTCCCCAAGTCCACAGTCCAGTGGAGACCGAAACCACACATAGAGTTTCGTATGTAGCTTGAGCAACACTTCTGCCTGACGCTGACCCAGCATCCTTTTCCAGGAGTTTCACGACCCCCCGGCGACGACGACGTCGCCCATTTCTTCCGAGAGGATCGTGCCCATCACCCTGGAGGACGGAAAGAACTTCGTGCCCACGTTCTCCAGGTTAGACGATGTCGACCTGCCCGAGTGGTCAGCGTTCAACCCCAAAAATCGCAGCAAGTACAAAGACGTCAAGGAAAAAATCGTCCCCATTAGACTAGAAGAAGAAGAGAAGAAGGTCGAGCGGCCAACGACGTCCTCGTCTTCACGCGAGGGGTCGCCGGCGGCCTTGAAGAGTCGTCAGGGTCGCGAGAGAATTGCTAAAACGACTCGTCAGCAGCACTCGGTGCGATTCATGGACGACGGCGACACCACCGAGGCCGAGGATGTCAACAGCAACAGCACCAATCGGTCCAAGAAGCGCAGCTCGTCCGCGGACGCGCCCTTCAATAAAAGAGGCCACCGGACTGCCGCGAGGCAACGACATCGAAGCGGTGGCGCAGGCGTTGGCGTAGGCGCAGATGCAGGTGTTAGCGACGTTGGTGCCGGCGGCGGCGCTTCCAGTGGTGGTGCTGGCGCAAGTGGCGCGGCCACGGAAAGGACTCTCCACGAAATAGACAGAGACATCAACAAAATTTGGCGCGAATTGCGCGAACTCGACTCCATGCCTCAGACCAGTAAGAAGCCGCCGCTAAGTGGCTCTGGCGTTCCGAGGCGCAGCGTCAATGCGACACCGCCTCCGCCTCCAGTATCGAATGGCGCCACTGCCGGCGGCGGCGGCGTTTCCGCCACCCCAGTTAAAATTCGCGCGTTCAATACACCGGAGCCTCGCGCTATCTTGACACCCACAGCGACGCCGAAGTCCGTGACAATACCTCTGTTGCCAAACGCCAGAAGCAGGAGCATTTTTGACCCGCCCAGTGAGCCCATCTACACCCCACGCCGGGATCTGGAGCCCACCCGGCCTGGCAACATTACCCCCGCGTACAGCAGCAGCTCCCCTTCGTCCCTAAGGATCGCGAATGGGGCTACCTTGGCGCCACAACTCCCGAGCCGGTCTTCGCTGCCGAGTCCACCTAAGCCACCCAGCACCTTACTCGAGAAGCAGCAAAGACAAGAACGGCAGCGGCAACAACAGCAACAGGAACAACAACAGCATCAGCAACGACAACCACAACCACAAAAACAGGAACAGCAGCGGCAACAACAACAGCAGGGACAACAGCAGCAAGAACAACATGAACATGAAAAGCAGCAGCAAGAACAACAATCGAAACAGCCTGAACAGCAGCGACAACAGCGTAACGAGGCAAATAACAACGGCGGCATCGAGTTCTATCCCAAATTTGAGACTCGTCCTCGAGCGTCCTCTGTCGAGGCTGCTGAGCAACAACAACAGCAGGAGCAGCAACTACAACAACAGCAACAAGAGCAGGAGCAGCCAAGCGATTCTGATCAGCATCGTTGCTGTAGCGCAGCTTTTTCCACTACGTCAGAAGATTTTTTTGTGAGTCCGCAGTTTGCAGATAAGGCATGTCAGACTGAACGGAGTGCCAAGAAAAGAGGAAAAAGCAGCAGTGGCGGCGGCGGCGGCGGTGGTGGTGGTGGCGGCGGCGGCGGTGGCGGCGGCGGCGGCGGCGGCGGCGGAAAGTGCTGCATTCAATGATCTTCGGCGGCCTTGACTTCATTAACAGCTGTAGTAGAATCAAGCAAATTACGCATCGCTGGTGTTGCAGGAGAGGCCTGAAAAAGAGGTTCTCTTCTGTTTGCATGAGCAGGCCGCGCATGTGGATGTGTGCCACACATACTCACTGTGTACTACGTATGGAATGTCTAGTATAAAATGTGTAGGACGTCCATGGCTGCATGGAATGTGCATTCTATTTGTACGTGGGATGAGACAAGAAAGGAAGTCAGCAGTAGGGGGAGGGTCTTACCTGTGCGTTTACATGACGCTTTAACGCCTACTCTATGCAGTTGAGATGCATTGCATTTCCACTGTACGAGTCAAAAAAGATGCCCTTGTGGTGGTTGCATGAATTTTGGCCTCCTTCCCCTCCATGGAACACCTGCTGATCGTGGTCCTGATGAGGACGTCTCGTGTCTGCTTCCGCACTCCCTGGAAGCGACACCACCCATGGGACAGTTCTCGACGTATTCGATCTTGGTCATCTTCGCGCAGCATCGCCGAAACGTGCAGGACGTTAGTTCAGACTTCCTGGCGGCGAGGGTGGCACGACCGGAGAAGAGCCGGTCATGTTGTATGAGTACGCGGGGTCCTTGGACGCCGATCTGATGGCGGCTGTCGATGACGACGTCGACGAAGCGTTGGACGCGATCTCGATCCTCCTGCCTGTGATGGCTGACAGAGGCAGGTCTTGCAAGGCTCCGTGGCTTCGACAGGCGGGACGAACGTCCTAAATGAGAAAAGAAAGGAAATCTTAGTCAGGCGCTCCTGGACTAACTTTGAGTGCTTACGTCTGCCTGGAGTGACCGTGACTTCCTGTATGGGTGCCTCTTGCCCGTGGACTGCTCGTCGTTGACGCTGTAGCTGTTGGACTTTCGTCTGGACTCCTACGTGATTGAACAGGACCGAAATCACAATGCACTGGCACTGGCAAATATGCCAAATGGCCCAATTTGCAAATTGACGCTGTAAAAGCAGCCTGCTCAAAAAGTGGCCCAAAACCTGCCAAAAAGGGTCTTGCTTCTCACTGTGACGTTGTCGTCGACCCATTTTCCGTGCTTTGCTGCTACTGTTGCTGCGGGGAGTGGCTGATCTTGCCCTTGAGGGACTCGTCGGACGTAGGCGGACTTCTGGGTCTCCTCAACCACGTGACCCAAGAAGTGGCTGGCCACTGTCTGGACCCTGGACAGGTGAGGGCGGCTTTCCTCGACTCTGCAGTAGGAAAAGACGAAGTTTTCCCTCCCGTTTGCGAGGATGACGCCAGCTTTGCATGGATCACAACGTTTCACACAGAGCTGCAGTCCTTGTACGAAGTAAAAAAAGACACGAGGATGAATTTTGGCTCTTACGAGAAGTCCTTCATCCTGTAGTTCAGAACGGCACTCTGGTGCAGGCGGCTGCGGCTGCCGCTGCGGCTGCTGTTGGTGCCGCTGCTGTCTGGCCGAGCGGCGACTTTCTGACCAAACTCGCGACCTTTCTTCTCCGCACGTAACTTTTCGTGCCTGATGGAGAAAGATGTGATGTGAGCAGAGACCAAGGTTGGTGCTGCCACTCACTTTAGTAGGAGCTGCCTGTTCTCCCTGAAGCTGTTCCTAATCCTGTTGCCCCTGAACCAGGCCTGGATCCGCGTGGCTGAGATGTTCTGGATGCGAGTTAGAGTCATCCCTCCCCGCTCCATCAAGCACTGAACGATTTCAGCTCGCTCGTTCAAGATTGCACTATCTAAAAGAAGCAAGTTAGGGATCTTGTTCTGCTTTTTCATGGATGCCCCTGTCACGCCTACCGAGTGGCGTGAAATCTTTCTCCAGATGCTCCTCTTCATCACTGACCCCCTGTTCGCCGTTGGTCCCTGCTGTTCGGCTCGTCCCGCTGCGTGGAATGGAAAGGTGTTGCAGCAAAAAGAAGCCCACGAGAGTAAATAATAATAATCCTAAATGCGATCCTTAAGTTCCCCCGAAAGAGTAGTTAGGCTTGTCAGGCATCAAGTGGCAATTATGCAGGAGAATCTTTAATACATACAGTATTAGAGCGAACACGCAACATTTCGGGGGAAGAAATGTTCGTCAAATGTTGTGTCTTCAGCGCCATCTTGCGGTAGACGTCACGTGAAGTTGGCCAAGAGGACATTTTTACTGCCATTGCATCATCAGCAACAATGAAGTCTTTTGTTTGCTCAAAACGATTCTCTTTTGTCCAAGTTTAGCACAAACTCTCCAAAAATCCTTTCTCGATCTTGGAACTTATCGATCTGGCAACTACTGGTCATAATTTGGGTGGTTCATCTTTGGGTTTTCCCCCAAAAGTTATTATATTCATATGCACACATCATGCAAATCAGGCTAGCTCAATCCATGCGCAGACCTAATGTAGTACATAGAACAATTTCTCCGTACACCCTAGATTCTTTTTTTGAACTCACGCAGTTCTTGATGCGATGGTGTTGACTTCTGCCCCATTGAGCACGAGCAGATTTGCAGCGTCCAAGTGGCCTCTTTCGACGGCCCAGTGGAGAGCGGAGAAGCCTTCATTGTCGCGCAATCTCACATCACAGCCCTGATGAAAGAAATTGCTGCGGAGGCAACTTTCTCAAAATATGATGGAACACTACGTAGATGCAATTTTGCCATATCAGGTTGTCTTCACTGAGCTCACAGGCCCAGGTTCCCGAATTTGGGGCAAGGTGTTGTTATGCTAAAGCATCCTCGTATGTAGTGGTCAAGTAGGCCTATATAAGGCATTCAAAAAATGAATGTGATGGGATCTAGCATTCCCAAGAGGCATTTCAATCGAAAGTCCTCAAAATCCCTCGAGTCTTTGAAAGAAAAAAGTTGTCCTTGCTCGCTCACTTCCGCCAGCAGGGCCCTGATGCATTCCACGTATCCTCCATGCGCCGCCAGTATCAGGGGCGTGCGGCCGTAGACGTCGACGGTGTCCACGGCCGCTGGTGCCGCGGGTGGCTGCAGAATTTCCTGGAGGACGGAGGCATTTCCAGCAGCTGCTGCGACGTGGAGCGGACTGCGATTATTGCAGTCGCAATATTGCCCGAGGTCATTAACAGCGGCCAGGAGCAATCTGGCCTCGTCCACCCGGCCGAACTTGGCGGCTAAGTAGAGTGGGGTCTGGCCGTTCGGGGTGGCGCACCTGGTGTTCGCACCTGCAAGAGGCAAAACTCTGGGTAATGTTAAACTTTGCACATAAGACTACGTCTGCATGGACATTGGCGAAAAGAAGGCCTCCGAGTCTGAAGCGGTGGAAGAGACGAGTACGAACGTCGACTTGTTTCGCACAGGGGAGGAGGACCAATCATGAAAATCATACGCGTCATGAACAAAATGAGGGTGTCCGAGTTTTGCAGTTAAAAGAATACCAATGCTGATGCAGTTTTAGAATGAAAGCCCTCTTTATTGAGTGTTATTCACATTGGTACCTGCTGTGACGAGCGCCTGCACGGCGTCGTCGTTCCCCTCGGCCACGGCCATGTGCAATGCGGTCCAGCCGTTCTTATCCCGATGTTCCACGTCACTGCCATATCTTTGGGTACGTCAGTTACACACTTGAGCAAAACAAAAAACCCTTGACTTCTTTTGGGTACGTTGCTCTGACCTACAGAGAGTTGCAATGAGAGCTGCAGTCTCTGGACATTCCGAGTTTGCCGCAGCCCACATGAGCGCGGTTCTTCCACAAAGATCGGGATGATCAACGACCTTGGGGGCATTGATAAGGAGTAAGAGCAACAGGTCGGACTTGCCCATAGTTCAGTACTGACCTGTGGTCTCTTCATGAAGGTTTGCACCGTGTCGACGCTGGCGGCCCTGACGGCGTAGTGGAGGGGCGTGCCCCCGTTGGCATCCTGGCAGAAGATCCGGGCTCCCCGATTCAGAAGGAGAGCACACAAGCGACTCTTGCCCAAGTAGGCGGCCCAGTGGAGCGCCGAGCGAAAGTTGGCATCCAGAGCGTTGATCTGACAACGTTCATGGGCCAGTAGGGTTTGGATCACGGGCTCGTCACTGTCGGCCACAGCTGCAGAAGGAATCTTACTGTTATGCAGCACGAAGAATCGTCTTGACTACAAAGCTATAGCAACCTAGAGTGATTTGTCATGCTAAGTTTCGTCGTTAACTAGCACCACAGAGCTGAAGTGAGCGTTCACCTAGATGCAGTGGGACTCTTCCCTCGTAGTCCTGCCAGTTGAGGACGTTTGGCGCTGCGTCCAATAGCACCTTGAGAGTCTTCGCCGAGTCCACGAACTTGCTGTTGCTGCTGCTGCCCTTGATTCCACTGCTGGCGGCCCAGTGCAGCGGAGTCTTCCCCTCGACGTCGGGGAGGTCGACGGAAGCTCCATGCTTGAGCAACGCTCGAACGACATCGAAACTTCCCTGTGAGGCAGCCCAGTGCAGCGGAGTCCGCTTATTTCGATCCTAAACGAGTCATATATGTGAGTGCCAGGTCATGTGTCAGTCCACTGTACAACACGGCCAGAGACATATGTCAAGCCGCAAGTCTCTGAACGCTGCTCTCCTCTTTTCTCGCTGTTCTGCTGTTTAGTGGCCTAAGGTCATGTTCGAGTACCTCGAAGACGCAAAGTTTACGGATGTTTACGTAATGACGCCTTCCTCAACTGGCGCATGACCAAAAAACTGGGGAGGGCGCGTACGCGCGCGCGTGCACAGGTCACGTTCAACTCGAGCACGCGCGCGCATGTCTGGGGATAAGAAAGCTTCCCCCCCAATTTAGTCGTTCTCTCTCGCCTTTGCCGCCCGCGATGGTGCTCCAGGTCCGCGGCCGCAAGTTGGACTCGGTTCCCTCCAGCCTGACCGAGTTCTTCGAGTCCAACCCCGAGGTGGGCGTGGCGAACGAGCTACTTGCAGCCATGGAACACACATTCATGTGGAGGGATCAGGTAGAGTCCAGACAGTGCAACGTTGGCTGTCAGACACCAGAAAAAAAGAAAGGGAAAGAAAAAAATGGCAGTTTCGTCGACCTCGGACATATTTGCAAGGCCAATGATGATGTCAACGGCGATGACACTGAGCTCATGTCATCGCCCTAGAAAGTGGCCGAGGCTGTGCCCTGAGACCTCCATGTAGACCACGCTCAAGCAGATCGTGTCTTTATGAATGAGGACGAAAATGACCCTTTTACAGGTGCTCTTCATCCATCAGAGACAGCAGGCTACAAGCGATTATCGCGAAAACAAGAAAGTCAGGTGGATAGGTGAGAGTCTCGTATGTCACTCTGGCGCTGCAAAAGATAGAGAAAGAAAGTAAAAACAAAACTGCAAACGTAAGCAATTGTAACTAAAACATCTTCTTCCTCCCTCAACCGATGAAAAAAGCTGCAGAGCCGGCCTTGGGCCGGGCCTGTGTTAACGCTACCCAGCAATGCTGATGCCGAACCAACTCATTGATTCATGGTTATCAAGAGGCAGAGGAAAAGTCCTGAGAAAATCATGCGATATGAATAAAAACAGCGCCGAACTTTGGCTTGTTCGCGTCTTTTGTAGGCTCTCACGCCGCCCTCACCTGCCACATTGCGCTGATGCGCCACACCTTGACCGGCGTTGCCTCCATCGGGCACTTTGACAACTTCTGCTGTTGGCAGTTCGGCGAGGACAGCTCTGCCCACACTGACGGGATAGAGATCATGTTGCAGGAGATTGGCGAGTGCATATTAAGGAGAGGGGTGGGGTGAGGTGAGTGTGGGGAGGAAGTCACTTTTTTTTCTTCGTACACAGAGTATTTGTCTGGCGATATCGGCATCGACGACGGCCTCGTCGAGGTCACCGTAGTCGGTGGATACGAGGATGAGCGCGGAGACGCAGCGAAGAACTCGCTCTCGCTGCTGAAGGCGCTGCACAACCACAAGAGTAGACTGGAACTGAGGTGGAACCCATTTTGTCTTCTGTTTCTTCCCCCCTCTACTGCAGAACATGCTTGAACTGCCGCAGACATTTTTGTGTGGGCTCGTACAACACGCAAGAGGCTGGCGATGGCAGCATCAAGATGGGGCCACACCTCAGGCTGGGCAGGAAGACCGCAATCATCAAGGGTTCGTCACGGGCATGACGTTTGGTGGCGCTGGTCGGACTCTGTCTGACACACACATGTACATACATAGGCTTGGCCCTAGATCTCAAGTCGCAGCTGATGTTTCCCGCCATCTTTGACTGGTGCCAGTTCTCCGACTTCGACACCCAGATCAAGGACCGCATGCGCCTGAGGATGGGCGAGGTGCCTCTCGACACCGAGGAGGCCAACAAGACTGCAGATTCCACCTTCAAGCCGAAGTCGCTCAGAAACAAGGCAAAGGTCAGTGTGGACACTTCTCCAAGACAATCAACTCTTTTTCATTTTTTTCCTCGTTCAGGAGAAGCAGAAGCTGGACAACCGAGAGCAGCAGGAAAAAAAGCGCCGGAACATTTTCGATCCTGAGTGGACGTTGTACAAGGAGGTATGACAGAAGTCATGCCTCCTATAGCCATAGTGGGCATTTCCAAAAGTCTTCCTTGTTCCAGATAAAGCTAAGATCGACAGGCATCAATGAGAACGCCAGAAGGAAGAACAAGACCAACAGAGTGAACTTCAGGGAGTTGGAAAATGAGTTATAGCCGAGACGTTTGCATAGGACAAAAGGAATGAAAGTTCAGTAAAAAAAAAAACAGGAGTGTGAATCTGACAGTGCTCCTCAGTCATCAGGCAATCGTGACAACATATGACACTGGAAAAGATCTTTCCCGAGCTCTGGACAGTTGTAGTGAGGTCTCAGGAATTTGGCAAAGGTCATGAGGAGGTTTTGCAGTTCCGAAAGTTGCCGGGGTCTTGGCCGAAACAAATTTTTCACTACTTTCAGACGTGACCAAGTCAATGCATCTTTGGTCTGACCGCTCTTTCAACTTCTGTGTTGTGCCAAGCATCCTCTTCTGAGTGAGTCACTCAGAACCCACTCACCTGTACGTCGATGTCTCCCGCGCCGATGTTGTAATGCTTGAAGATCATGGGCAGGCACTTTTTCTCCGGGTACCTGGTGGCCAGGTGCAGCAGGGTGACCCCTGCTCGGTCGGCCTCTGCCCACCCGCCGTCGGCCGTCGGCTTCTTTCTGGCCAGCAGCACCTTCAGGCAACTTGCGCGCGCGTGATGTGCGGCCCAGTGGAGGGCGCTGCGGCCGGAGCGGTCGCGCACTTCGCAGCGGCTCCCGTGCTTCAGCAGGACCTCCACGCACTCGGGAAAGTCGCCAAGAACAGCGAACATCAGAGGGGTTCGGCCCAACTATAAATGTGACAAAGGAGTTACGTACTCGGGGTAGTGAATCTGCCATCTCGCTGCTCTCTGAGCACTTAAAAACTCATAATTTTGATAAAAATCAACTTTTAGAATTTATTTTTGTGTACGCTGCCACTTCCCGGGCTCAGTGGTGACGCAGGCGTCCTGCGTACACAGGGGAAACGACTTCTTACTTTGTCCCTGATGTCGATATTGCAAAACTTCCCCGCCAGCAACGTCTGCAATCCTGCTCTGTCCCCCGTGATGGCGGCCGCGTGCAGCATGCTGAACTGGGGCGGCTTCGGCAAGACAGTCAAAGAATCCAATTGCTTGCTTTTCTGCCACAACGAGGACGACGAGAGCAACTTTTCAGCCCTCTTTAGCGTCGTCATGGACTCAAACTGCGGCGTCAGAGGGGCGAGGAGGCTATGGCCCTTCAAGGCCTCGACCTCCTTGTCCTCTTCCACACGGAGGAAGTCCATGGGAGGCAAAGAGTTGGTGCGCGACAGCGACATTTCTTTTCTTCTGAATAAATACTTGTACTCCTTGTACCTCAACGAAAGCAATCGATAACTTGGCCTTGTCATGGTTACTGTACAGAGCAGAGAAGAAAGCCCCGATCAAAAGTCCGGATTCTGGCAAGATGCATGAAGATCATGTGGAGAAGCAACATCGGCTGTTGAAACGGCTAAATGTCCGATAAATGATAAATTCTGGACATGAGACACGTCTGCAGTGACCAGATGTCACCACAGAACTGAGTTTGGATGCTGGGTTTGTTTCTCGGAGAAGTCGCTTCCATCCTGTACTGCGTACAGTAGCGAATAAGACAGCAACAGGAAAGCCACAGCAGTGAATGTTATTCTGCACATTTAATGCAGAGGCAGCTCATGGACATGCATGTGCAAGATGCGAAATATTTAAGTTCCTTTAAAAACTGACTCACTCATATGTCCACTAAGAAACATGAGTGTCGCAGCGCTTGAACGCTGCGACACAGAGAATCTGGACAACAGTATACCGTGTTTTGCAGAAAAACTGTCCCATTCTTTTTATGCTCCAGTTCACTCATGATTAGGCTTAGTGACATCTATCCTTTATTTATGAATAGCACACACACGGTCAGCTGTCTTTTCCCAAAAAAACATTCAAAAAGTTCGTGCCATCACCCTGAACAGCATGGTCAAAATTGCCGACGCCTTCAACACTGACCCTGCCTGTTCAAAACAATGATGCCGACACAGTTTGCTTGACCTGCGATGGATGCCACCAAGACCACCCTGGGGAAGAGGATCATGATCCAAATGCTGCTCCAAGAAGGGAAGACACCATGGTATGTGGCCAGGAATGCTGATGTCTGCTTGAAAACTGTGTTACAAGTCTGTCTTCTTCTGCACCGTGGTGAGAGTGTGGTGCCAAAG
>JAAUXU010058028.1_pt1 | contig 47351 bp, 46 predicted proteins | sample 7278151 | NCBI WGS metagenome assembly JAAUXU01 (sample SAMN14350113, study PRJNA611818) | marine sediment metagenome | isolation source: surface marine sediment (1.8m) | place: French Polynesia: Moorea | collected 2018-08
ACATACATACATACATACATACATACATACATACATACATACATACATACATACATACATACATACATACATACATACATACATACATACATACATACATACATACCATGTAATTACTTTTTAAAGAAAACACCATTTCTGGCCCTGCCACACAGAGCCTTAAGTTTTAATACGTGCCGGTTTAAAGCTTTCAAAGTATTTTTTTAGCAGTAACCCTATATTTACCATATCATGGGAATGGGGCATTTGGCATTTCAGTTAGCATGCCCACTCTTTGTGGTTGCTCACCAAACATCCAAATGTCAGGTTACAAACTCTAATGCAGCAGGTCTAAAGTAAAACACTGTCTCATTTACATTGAATTACAAACCTTCAAAAACATCTAAAAACAAACTTTACATGTCCGAGTGGACTGCCCATTTTTAACCTGGTGTGATGCAGATATGTCTGCGTTTAAGCCTTGCCCTACGGCAGTCCTAGTTCATAAGGGTATAAAAGTCGACAACCTTATATTTGAGGTGGACAAGCTTAGTTAAATTCCAAATACCATACCAAAGCATGAATGCAGAACTCAAACATTCTTCCCTGGAACCGAATTGACATGCACTTCTGCACTTAGACAGACCACTCATTTTTCCACAAGATGGGAGCAAAGTTACGTTCTTTAGCAGAGTTTACTAATTAAAAGTTTGACTGTATTGCGCACAAACGAGTGTTCCTCAAGCAAAAGTGCATGTTAGTTCAGTTTAAGAGAAGATTCTTGGGTGGGGTTCTGTAGAGGAGTGAACCACATCTATGTCTCAATCGAGTCCAAAGTTATGGCCAAAAAAAGAAGTGCATACTTTACACTCTAAATATGGTACGTTATAAAATTTGGAGTTATAGGGGCTCATACTTTATAGCCTTTGGCGTAAAGTGTGCTTTAGTGAAATCCTAATATTTTGGCCAAAGGCCGAAAACCCCGACCGGCCACATATCACAAGAAAAAGTACCTCTTCGACCAGGCCTAATACGTCCATGTACGAAGTGCTTCAAAAGTTTATGTGGAAAGCAAAGTCTTTGTGGTTCGGAAACGGCACCGGCCAAAGAGAACATCAGTTCGGCTTCAGCATGGGCAGGCCAACGATGCTTATTCAGGGGTGGGTTTTTTTGGAAAAAAATCAATTTTTCTGACAATTTTTTGAAATGGCTTCTTTTGGCAAACAGTAGTCGGTGCATGACTATCGTGTTGCGGAACACAAGATTTGCACGGAAAGACGACGTCGCGGAAAAATATGCTAAGCAGGCAAAAGATGTCGATGCTGAACGAACGTCCAGCCACTTTGTCACTCCCAGTCCAAAGCCCTACTTTCAGGCTACAACGGCTGGACATTCTGCATAACCTTGAAAACACTTTATCATTCAGGCTAAGTGAAAAAAAATCGGATTTTGGCCACCTAGCGGCAAATAGCGGGTTTTTTTTCTGAAAAAGGAAAAGAAATGACCCCCTTCGCATGTGGAAATTTTCATGTACTTCAGTGACAAAGAACAGTTGAGCGGGGATGTGATGATTTCTCGATTCACTTTGAATCGAGTGACTTCAAATTGAGTATTGCGAAATATAAAAACAAAATCCACAAAATATAAAGAGATTGAATAGCTTGATGGCCTCAATATAAGTTACTTTACATGCGCACGTGAACCCTTTTTCGGCCGGCGATGCTGTAACACCTCTTATATCACTGGGAGTGATAACATCAGGGAAATTGCTACCAGGTCGTCCCACAGGTAATATCGGTTTGTTGGACGGTACTCGGTAAGACGTCTTCCGTGGCGTCGAGACAGCATTTTTTATAGCAAATCAACACTGCAAAAGTTGTGATAACTTCAGCCACAACGTTGCTGGGCCTTACAGAGCTCTAACTGTAAGTTATGGGCTTCAATAATCATTTGAAAATGGATGTTTCAGAAGCTCACAGAGGGCAAGTCGTGGTCTGAATTCAAAGGAGGCAACTAAAGCAGGAAAAAGTGTATTGTGAGAGCATTTTGAACATTCCCAAGTGTCAGCAATGGTTTCTCAAATTTCCACAAGGAGACTCTGGCTTGGCAGATCAACGGCTGTAGCTGAAAAGTTGCTATTGGTCATTCATCCTGCAACTGCAACTTGATCAAGTCATTGAGAAAAAAAAGTCATTGATGGGACGACCTGATAGAAGTTGGACCTGCTTCTTTGTCGAGAGTTCACAGGTTTGACAGATTTCAACCCTTTCTGTGACACCAGCGGGATCCGTTTGGGGACCTCTCTGGTCTCCCATTGTCCTCTTTGTGTATTTGACGGTGAGTAACATGATGCGATTGAAAGTCATCTGATAGAAGAAGAAAGGAAGTGAAGAAAGAAAGGTCTTTGTTCGTCGTCGTCATCATTACTTCCATTTTTCCCTGCACAGAAAGACTCTGAGCTACTTCTGCACCAGGAGCAGAGAAGGGAAGGGAAGGGTGGCGTTGTCGATGACGGCAACCAAGCTGCTGTTGCCAAGGTCCCGACATTCGAGTGAAAATGCGCCGTCGCCGGCCGAGCAAAGAGAAGCGTCCTGTCAGTCAGCCCAGGATGAGGCAGGCCTGCGAGGCCCCCCCGTGCGGTGCCACTGCGCACAGGAGGCATCCGTTCAGTCCAGTAGGGCATCGACAAACACCACGCACCAGGACGCTCCGGAGGCGTCGCAAATGCCGCAGTTCGAGTCGTCAATGCTCAGCTCAGTCGTGGCCTCCGCCACCAAGCAACACCGGCTCGAGGGGCGCTCTGACGGCGTCCAGGTATCCTGTAGCTGGCCCGCTGATGCCGTCGTAGACGTTGCGACCGGCAAACCTGACGTAAGAGTTCGCTTGGACTGGGGGAGGTTGGGAATCCCTTGCCATTGAAGAAGAATGTGTGACTTTTTACGATAAAGATGCGAACGTTACGATTTCTCGTAAACGGCCAAAGCCACAAAGTTCGTTCATACAGCACTGGAAAGCTCTGGTATTCCCCCCGTTTTACGGACTTTTCTCACATCTTGGGGCATTACCCAATAAAATGACGTGTTATGACCCCACGCCGGTCAGCCTGGTCTCATTTTTGCCGAAAGCAAAACATGAAAGGGCTGCCAAGGACATCGAGGACGCTGTGGACAAGGACGTGAAGGCAGGCAGTCATGCCTCTGACCGGCGCATCAAGAAGGTGCATGTGCACATTTCTATCAAGGCCATCAAAGTGGACCAGCAGGTGATGCTTAACGACTTGGTCTCCAACTTCGACATAGCAACCACTGCTTGCTGAAGGATGGCCTCGGGCCCTCAAGGGAGACCGCAATGTGGGTGCCAAAGCAGCTCACAGCTAACCGCATAGAGAGACTGTGAAGTGCAACGGCCTTAAAAAAAAGACCTATTTTAAGCCGGGAGAGGCCTTTCCAGACAGCAGCATCGTGACAGACGAGATAAATGTCGACTTGGCAAGGTCAACTGCGAAATTTGCTAGCCTGTCATGTTTTGTTCTTGGCGAAAATCCGAACAGCTTGACTGGCAAGGGGATGCAAAACATCACTTTATCAGAAAATGCTGCAAGATATGGGGAAAGTCCATAAAATAAGGGAGAGACGGGGATATAAGAGCTTCCAACATTATATATAAATGATATTTGTAGCTTGAGCGGTTCACCTGAAACGGCCACATTTGCACCGATATCGTAAAAAAACACGTATGACAGGTGTTATCAATACAACGAGACAGGGAGGAGCCGCCGAGTCTCTTAATTCAAAAATAAGTTCAAAAAATCCTTTTTTTCGGCACAGATGAAGTCAGCTTTTTCAGGTCTTGCTGTCTGAGCCCCCCTCCCCCGGCCAGACCGTCATAAAGGCTGGCCTTCTGGTGCCTGGCAACTGGTCTGACCTCAACAGGGATGGTCCTAGGCTTTCGCCATGGACACTGTTACTATAAGCAGTGCGGAAGACCTAAACACCGAAAATTTTTCCTCCGCCCAGACGATGGGCAGCAGTGGCCCATCACACAGTTGGGTGAAGAGATGCTCGCCATTGGTCAGCCTCTTCCTGGTGGATGTAGCACTGAGGAGATGCTGCTTGCATTTTTGAAGGTCTTGATGCCCAAGTCCCCCCCTGATGGTGGACCAGCTCACCTGGGCCTCCTTAGAAAGCTTGCTGACCCGCCTCTCATGGGTTGCGTCTCAGCTTCTCCCCAGTGGCCTTTGTCAGCTTCAGCATCCTTGCTGCCCTTGTCTTTACAGAAGAATTGTCCCTGTCTTCCCAAACTTCCTGGCACCCTTGGGTGAGTCAGCATGGCTCACCATTAGCTTCAGTGTCAGTCAATGATGTCCCCACCTCCAGCAAACTCTGGATGGTATAGTCCAGGCCTGTCTTGGCCATGATTGCGGCCAAAACCTAGTCTGTCTTGGAGCATTTTTGCACTCGAATGAAAGAAAAGAGATTGCATCATATCCTTCTGGTTCAAAATTTTGCCCTAGCGAGCAGAAAAATTGAGTTTATGAGAGAGTCTACATTTACCTGGCCAACCAGAAAATTGGGATTCCACGTGGACGGGAAAAATTTATTACTAGATGTGTCTTGAAGACATTATAATCAAGTGAAAAAAGAATCTTTGTGCGACAAAAATCAACTATTTATTCTCTTGGACAAATCTCACTGATTCTTGAGAGAGCCATCAATACTTTTTTTCACGAGGACCGAGTGAAAAAGTTTTAAAAGCTGACGAGAGGGATCAAAGTTAACTTTGAAAAGTGAGAATAGATACTTATATTTCATCAATTTTTCTTTCACTACTCGATTGTTCAGTCCATTCGCGGGTACAACCATTCCCCAATAAATCAGACCCATAACACTAATTCTTGCGATGCAAGGCAAGGCTTGCCCATAGAAAGTCAGCTTGAAAATCGGTAGAGAAATATTGAACATCAGTGGAATAAAGTAGAAAATCAATGAGAATCATGATGATGCAGTTGAAGAGATGAATTCTGTGCCAGCCCAGACGACACATGTGGTGGCCATCAAAGCTCTGGCCAGGTATGGTGCTAGTACAGTGGAAAAGAGGGTAACCATGATGATTGACAGAACGAATAAAAGGCTGACGGGGTTGAATCGGCTTATTGATGGTGGCAGCAATGTCCTGGTCTCACAAATTTTATTGTGCGAAACCGGATGTTAGGAACCTTCGTAGGGGTGTCTGTTTGATGGAAAAGTATTGTGGCATGAGGTAAGACTCTAAGCTTACTGCTTTTTTCTGTCGTGCAGTCCTACACCTGCTTCATTCATGCACGAGGTACAAGTCTGCAGCATCTCCAGATACTCTTTTGCCCCCACCCTGAGTCTGCAGGGAAAGAAGAAGGGAGGCATCTTCTTGCCATTTGATGTCATAATGCCCAGGACCATGACAGAGGCCGGGTGCTTCGTGGTCATGATGGCCTGGACATCAGACTTGGCCTTGGCGAGGTAGCAGTCATTGCAGTGGTTGAAGCTCTGGTCCAAAGAGAAATTCTTCTTGTCCAAAAAGATTTTGACAGTAACCCATAGTGCTTCAACCATGTCAGCAGCTTCTTGGACCTCTCCAACGTGATGGCTTTCTGCCTTGCTGTCAAGAGGTGCTTTGGTGTTCTGGAGAAGCTCTTGAGGCCGAGGTCATCATGGGTGGCCCTGCTTGCAGTCACGGTGCCCACGCCAGCCAGGCCGGCTGCCTCCCGGATCCCGATCGTTGGGTTCTCCTCCACCACGTCCTTCATGATTTCCATGAAGTTGGCAGTGCGAATTTTATTGGTCAGTAGGCCGCGGGGCTTGTGGGCCATACTCTCGTCAGCCATGAACCTGGCCCTGACCCTCCTGATAGTCCTCTGGTGCACCCCAATGATATTGGCAATGGTGGGGTTGTCCACACCAGCACAAAATAAATCTGACATGCAATTTCTTTTGGACTCTCAATCTGATTTTGTTGCATTAAAAAGCAAAACACATCAGCAGACTGAGCTGACTGAGTTCAATATGCAGGAATTTCAAATTTATGCACTAGCATGCAGTATTCAAGGATTTTTGCAGCCGAACAATTGGCCTGGGGCACCCTGTATGTACAAGGCTGGTACTTTTGTGGGAACACTCCACCCCAACCAGTATATCATCATGAACAAGAAGCTACTAAATCTGGGACTTTGTGAAAGACATTCCAAAAATATCCATTAGGGAAGCATCAAGGGTTGAGTCAACAGTGCGGAGCCCTTGCATGGCAAGGCCGATATGCTCAGGGTCACACAGGTGCCCCACCAGGAGGTACACCACCTGCTCTGAGCAAAGCATCACGTACAATTCAAGCTACCATGGTGGCTCAACATTCAAGAACAAGCAGAAGCATTTTTTAAAAAAATGGGAATGTTACAATAGTGCAAATGAACATTACGTGATGACATTAAGTTTCACTTTGACACATCTTACCTAGCACCAGAGCATACCTGCTGCTGCTGTGTCATCCATTCACTCTGTGTTGCCCACACACACTATGTCATCCATTCACTCTGTGTTGCCCACACACACTATGTCATCCACACACTCTGTGTTGCCCACACACAATATGTCATCCACACACTCTGTGTTGCCCACACACACTATGTCATCCACACACTCTGTACTGCATGCTCCAATTCTGTCTGTCTCATCCAAGCTGTCTATGTGCTCTGTACCAACCGCGCGCTCCATTTCACCTATGCACTGCATGCCTGATACTCTCTGTTTTGTGCAACTGCACCCAGTTGCACAAAAGCACCCAGTTGCACAGTTTCGTGAACTGGATGATCCAGCTTGTGACCTCATACGGTGGCTAAAAAGCCAGTCAAAAGGCCGCTTCATTTTGTTTACCGTTTTCTCTTTTAGTTCTGCTTGAGGTCACCGAGCCACAAGTGCCGCTACCAAGGGGCTCCCTCGTCCCTCCCTAGACTGCTGAAGGTAGTGCCCGATCTCAACCCCTGCAGCCAGCCAGGACTGCTTTGACAGTTCATCAGAAATCTGTGGCTAATGACTCATTTTTTAACTACTGCAGTCATAGCAGCAGGTCCTCTTTTAATCGGTTGGGCTAAGCCACGTCCAAGGCTGGCTTACTCGGTTCCCTGATGTTTGAGCCAGTCCAGCTCACTCCTTTTCTTCCCATTCCCCGCTGCAAAAACAGGGGGGAATGGGATAAAACTTTTGATCTCAATTTTGGCCTTAAAATCCACCTCTGAACCTCCTATCTTGCTCCCCAAAGGCAGAGGATCCTCTGTGTCATATTCGGCTCAGACCTGTCCAGCAGAAGGGATTGACGTTATGGGACTCACAAGTTGTGTGTTTTCTTAGCGTTCAGCCGAACCTGTACTCGTTTGGCTGACCTCAACCACATATCTTCAACTCCAAGTAGTACATGACAATAAAGCTGATGTAGGATTCATTTGACTTATCTTAAAGTACTCTTTGGAATTCAATCTGAAAAAGAGTGAGGTTTCTCCTTTCTTGATGCTAATGACAATCAATCATGACATGAAATCATCATGATTATTATGCTCTGCTGGCCTGGTTTGTGTCAGCCCCTACGTCTCTGGTGCCTCTCGACATCACCAAGAAGACATTTGGAGCTGACACCAAATGCCTGGAGGTGAAATGCAAGGCCCACCAACTTCACTTCCTACTCAGTATAAGAATTTAATTTCAAGATTCTGTGGAAAAATTCAAGTATTCCAAACTTTTTTCCCAGGCATTAGCAAATACCCTGACCTTTCTCACATTTTCCTTGCAAAAATGTAAATTCCTAGAAAACCTCATAATTTGCTAGGCTTAGCAAATTTCCAGGGTATTCTCCTGAATTCATAACATTTTCTCGGACTTTTTAGTTTCCCAGCAATATTATTTTGCTGTTCCTGTGACTAAATTTTATCCAAAGTGGCTGCCGTGTGCATGGTTTCAGCAGGGATAGAATTCTACTCTTTGGTGAGCAAAGACTTCAGGGGGTTCACATTGGTGTGGGCCGTGGCACAGGCCCTGGCCTTTAGGATGGACAAGGTGGAGCAATTCATGATCTTGAGATCAGGGCCGGCCTGAAGGTGGCCACATGAACTTTGCCCAGAAATTGGTAAAATATTTTTACAAGAGCCATGGATGATTTTCGGGGAGGGGGGAGGCACTGTTGCCGAAATGTAAATTGGGCACCTTCCAGGTAGGATTCTGTGAATCCAAGCCAATAGCTTTTCCTTCACCCTTTCAGGACGGCGGGGTGCTCAGGAATCCAAGGGTTCAGACATGATTTAGCTTGATTATACGTTATGTTTATGAAAAAGCTGCATCTATTGTGCGTGGCTATCCATCACAGTCATGTTCTTGTGAACCTGTTGTCTATTTTTGAGCTTGACCCATGTCCTCAGAGGAGGAGGAAACAATTTTTGAAGATAGAAAGTGTCAAATGATGATTCTTTGAAAGAGCTGCATATTCAGCAAGGGTGCTAAAATGAAAACAGCCCTCTTTTTTGTTGAAACGTTATGACAGTAATCTATTAGCTTGCAAAGCTTGCGGTCGGTGGATACAGTTTTATGCTTGCTCTTGAAAGTTAAATATTGGGTATCATGATACCGAATTGGCAAGAACTGATGCCTGTGTGATTTGGGGAAACAAGTAAGAACAGCATTCTTACTACTGACTCTACTTTTCTGAAACAGCAAAAAGAAATCACAGAATCGCTTTACTGCATGGATTCAATATGCCGAAACTATGGTCAAGGAGATTTCAAGTGATGTCAGAAGTAATCCACCATTTGCTGGATGCTGTGACAGCAAAGATGATGCAGCCCTTGAGCTTGGTCTATAAGATATCAGCACTTTACATTGGACTCATTTGGTAGCAGAGAGTAGCACTGAAGTCATCATAGGTGCCAAACGAACTACAGCTAAGAAAAACCACTGTGGATGAGACAACTAGGAAGAATTTTTTTACTGGCACTTATCGACTTCCTGATCCAGGACCAGGCTGTGGTAATCTGAAGATTCCCTTTCTGACTGTGGAGTTCCCTGATCTTACACAAATATTTTGTCCACTCACTCAGCTGGATACTTCGCTGAACAAGATTTTGGTGCCATAATCAAATCTCTACTGTCAGTAGAAAGGCGTTGTATTCCATGTATCATGTGTTAAAAGTTAATCTAGGCATCATACTCATCATTAGGTACCATGTCCTACCAGAACTGAAGAACTATTGGAGCAGTGCTGAGGATTTTCAGTATCTCTGACTGCCAAGGCCGTGTCAAGGGACCAGTTCCTCAAAATAAGGATCTCAACTGCCCTCTCTCGCTACTGCTGAGTCTGATCAGGTCTGCCTTCTCATGGTACTGCCGAGTCTGATCAGGTCTGCCTTCTCATGGTACTGCCGAGGACGATCTGGACTCTCTTCTCTCACTACCGTTGAGTCTGCTGAGTCTGCCTCACTCACTGCTTCTGAGTCTGATGAGGTCTACCTCGTTGCTACCATTGATGACAGTATGCATTCTCTTGCAGCCCTGCATCCTTGAGTCTTGATTTTATTCAATACACAATAAAAAACCACTGACTGAGATTTGCCGGCTGTCATTGATGCATTTTGCTTACTTGTCGAGTAGTCACCCTCTCACACTCTGTCGTGCTTTTTTCACCCCCTCACAGAACCTAGCAACCTTTGGCCCAGACAATAGGGTTTTGCATGGTAGCACATGGTGCCAGAGGACCTGGGGAGTGAAACTCTGTGGAATGATGGGCCATGGGGCTGGGATTGTTCCATGAAAGGTTCAGTTCATTTCATTAACATTTGCTGCCTGAGAAAGTCTAATTTTCAGCCTCTTTCGTGTGCCTCCCTCTCCAGTTGGTCTCATTCTGAGCATTCTGGCACCAAAATGGGCAGCCCCAACAATGAACCTCTGTATTGAACATTGTGTATCATATCTATGTGTTCCACATCAAAATTTCACCTCAAAATGTCCCGGTGCAGTGTATGAGGTGTAGTCATGCCCATGGCTAATCTTTACACCAAGGACTGTACACTTCACAGACAATTCTAAGCGTCCAGATAAGACTGATCCGAAGCATGAGAGAGCTTGAAAGCTTCAACCTATTGTTGACCACTTCAATGCAGCAATTCAAGCTGCTGTTTCCCTCTCTGCGGAACAGAGTGCTAACAAGAGAATGATTAAACTCAGGGGGTGCAACTCTATGAGGCAGTACTTGAAAGATAAACCAATTCAGCACGGATTCAAACACTGGTGCCACTATGATAGTACCACTGGATATCTATTCCAATTTGGCATTTACACTGGAAGCAGGAGCAACACCAAAGCAGGTCTCACAGAGGAAGTTGTGCTGCAACTCTCAGAATCATTGCATGGAAAGAACATTCAAGTGTACATGGACAATTTCTATACATTGCCACATTTACTCCAGATCCTGCAAGCTAAAAATATATATCCATGTGGAAGTGTGTGTCTTAACAGAAAAGGTCCTCCAAAATACTTGAAGCTTGACTAGAACATGAGAGGAGAGCAAGACAGCAGATATTCTGATGGTCTCTTTTGTGTCAAGTTGTTCAATAGCGATGTTGTCGAGACACTACATACAGATAAGTCTACCAATACTCTGGCCACAGTGAAGCAGGAACAGAAAGAACAAATTGACAAAGTTTCTGTTCCATGTCCTCAAATGATTTGCCAGTATAACAATGGAATGCAAGGCACTGATATCATGGACCAGCTATGAGGTCCTTCTATGACTATCTGGAGCTAGGCATGGCAAATGCCTTCATTATTCAAGAGAAATTGGCTGCTAAAAAAGATGAGAAGTTACATCTGAAGACCTTCCTTGAGTTCTACAGACAAGTAGCACAAACACTGCTGACAAGTTGCATGACTCAATCAAGCAGTGTTGTGAAGTGAACAGCATCAGTTTGATCAGTCACCAGCATTCATGAAATAACCATGTAAGCAAACCAGGGTAATGCAGATGCTGCTACACACAAAAAAGCTGATCATAAAACTTGTATGGAATGCAAAACGTATGTGACTTCTTGCTCTGCACTGCAAAGGGTTGAAGTTGCCACAATGACTTTCACGATTCTAAGCAATGCCTATTTCTGCTTGCAATGCAAATGATGATGCCATGATGAAGTGGGACACATCTCCTATCACTTCACCTGGGTTACATCACCCAAAACTCTAATCCTTAATAGGGGTCAAATTATTTTATTAAATAAAGTTGTTTATGAGGATTTCATCTGTACGTTAGTGAAGGCTTCTGCCATGAAAACATGAATCACTTCTGGCTTCTCACAAACTTTCCCTCCTGAAAGAGTTGAGCAAGTTCGGATAGTTCTCCTTGTTGATCTTGATGCTCGTTGATAAAGCGGGTCTTTTTTGCATCATACGTCATTTCATCATCGTTCATGAAACTCTATCCATACCATGACAAAGGTCAGCTTCCGCTCCCTGAACATATGCCACGGACCTGAGCAGGGACACTGTAAGCCTGTGGGACCAAGATCTGGACATTCTGGCTGTTGTGTTGGTGTCTGGCCCTGTCTGCAGAATCTGGCGCTGCATGCCAGACTGCTGGCAATTCAGAAAGGTCCTTTATGTTGATGCTGAGCATGACAGTGAAGTTGACACCCTCATCTTCAGCCGTTTTGTTGATGTTCCAGATGGGACTTTAGCTGATCTTGTTCTGTTTCCTTTTATGGCCTCTGGAGTCCTCACTGATCTCAGCTGGTCGCTCTGAGGCTGGTTACCAGTGGGATCCGTCTCCTTGCAGCGCCAGACCACATTGTAAATGGTCACAGGGGATGGCAAGCTTTGAAGCAGCTTCTCGATATCCTAGTTGTAAAGACACTGTCAGAAAGGACGATTATGGCCTCACGGTTTTGCTTCTTGTCCATTGTGGACATGACACCCGACTTTTTTATTAGTGACTTTTTTGGACAAAAATCCATTGAAGAAACTGTGAAGATTTGAGCTATTGCTTTGCAGCGTCCAGGAGTCATAAGATGCATGGCAGGAGACTTGTATCTCAGGGTGTGCAGAATTGATGAGAGGTGCTTTTCCGGCTGAAGGAACTAAGTTTTGCAATAAGGAGTCAGACTAAGTGGGACCTCAAGTCATTCTTGTGGTAGTATTGTCCGTCGCTTGCTTCTGTTCAGAAAATGGTCACAACTTGAAGTTCACTGTGATTTCTGATGAGAAAATTAGTACCTTTTGACCAAGTGCAAATCGCCTTGTGAAGAAATGACAGAAATTGCACAAAAACATGACATCTCAAACGCATTTGGAGATTCGGCCAAGAATCAGCTGATGAATATTGAATTATTCAATTGTTTATTTGTACTCCTTGTTTCATCGTTCATTCTCCTTTTCACCATACATTGTTCATGAACAGTTCGGTTTGGTCGTTTGGCTGAACATATCCTCTGGCTTGCGTGACCTCACACTTGACATGAACGAAATCATAAATTGGGAGATTTCATGTGCGCATTCTTTTGTTATCACTAAAGATTTCAGTCCGGCCCCTCACCTAACTAACGTCAGCTAAGCTAACCCCTCCCAATGTGGTCACAGCGAACCCCTCGCTTCAATTCGCAGCAGCAGTGATGAGCTACAGCGTCGTGCAGCCCTTTGACAATTCACTGATGTACCCTCCCTTCCTGTCTTTCGACGTCCATCCTGCCCGCCTGCTTGCCGGCCTGCCTGGCTTCCTCCGGCCTGCGCGTGCCCTTCCATGGCCTCTGCTCCACCAGCACTACTGTCAAACAAAGAGCAGGAGCGAAGAAGGAAGAGATACCTTCCTTTACCCGGTCCCCCCCCCCTTGTTGCCCGGCGCACCAGGGCAGCGAGGAGAAAGAGACGCATGACAACAGCGAGGGGGAACCCGGTGGATCTGTCTTTGTCTGCGTCAGGCAAAAGAGGGAACGATCGAAAGAGAGAGAAAGAAAGAAAAATCCTTCTGCGCAGGTCCTTCAAAAACTGCGCCGATCACTGCGTTTGGGTGCTTTTCTTTTCGTCGTCGGCGCAGTTGGCGTCCGCACTGCTTTTGCCGGCCGGCAAGAAGACGCCGTCATGCGAAGCTGATGTGTGTCAGAGTCTCGGCTCCTTTGTTGTGGCGCAGCAAATACTGGCCATTGTATCCCGGGCGCGAGTGAGATAGCCCCTAATGTATGATGCACGCTCGCTCGCTCGCTCCCTTGCTCACTCGTCCTCCGTGGTCCCCCCGTCCGTCGAATGCGCCACCTATCGCCGGGCCGGCGTGCGCCCCGCCCGGATGTGGGTCAGGACGGCCGACCAATGGGAAGCGCGTCCGACGCACACGTGACTTTGTTATTGTCCGGCCGGCGCCGGGAACACAAAGGCGTCCAGGAAAAAGAGATGTCTGCTCGTCTTAGTGGGCGCCCGGGCGGGCCATCTCTGCCCAAACTGGTTGTCCTCGAGAAGAAAAAAAACTGCCACCGCCCCGTTCCCCTGCCCGCCCGACTGAGTGACGCCGTCGACGTGTGCCTGCCCGACTCGCGCGCTTGCGCGCTCGCCAAGGAGCGAGGGAAGAAGGGCTACTAGTACAAGTACAAGACCGACTACACTACTCTAGTACACATCGCCCGGCCCTCGCCTCCATCTACTCCTCTGTCACTCTCTCTTCAACCGCCTCCCCCCCCTCTCCCCAGCCAGCGCCTGTGCCAGCGCGAGCGCGCGCAGGCCGCGAACACCGTGCGTGCGCCGGCAAATCCACGACGCAATTCGGCTCCCGGACCCCGGCGAGGGCCAATTCTCCGCCGGAGTGAATCCGAGCAGGACCTTCTTGAGTCCCGAGTCCGCCACCGACCTCGGATCACGTCCCGGAGACCCCTGGAATCATCATCCGCCGACTGACGCAGCCCAGGAGTCACGTCAAGTAGGGTCGTTAACTCCTCTCGGTGAAAGGAAAAGTGTTCTTCTGCACGAAGGCTGCCGAGGTGAACTCAGGCAGAATCGGCTTGGAAACGGCAAGACAGAAGAGACGCCGCCGACGTCAGCGTGCCCGGCCGGCGAGAGAGAGAAAGAGAGAGAAGCAAGTCAAAGTCGGTCTTTGTTCGCGAAGAAGGAGAGGAGTGCGCAGTAGTTGGTGACGGCGACGGTCTGCAGGTCCTGGTCCGTCGTCATGTCCACGGGGAGGCGCCTGGCAAAACGGTCCATCCTGGGCACTCGCGTCGCGGTGCCCGGGCAAGATGACCTCCTGCACGCAGGGCAAGTAGCCGCCGTCAAGACTTGTGGCGACACCGGCGGCAGCGGCGGCGGCTGCCGCTACTCTGTGCGGCTGGATGAGCCTCCGCGGAGGGTCTTCGAGTTCGCAGAACGCGACCTGGTAGGGCCGGGCTTCCGCGGCGTGTCCGACGTACAGCTGGCGCCCGGGCAGAAGGTGTACGTCACCCACAACCAGCGCGAGATGGCCGGCAGAGTTGTCAGGCACGACTTCCACAGCCAAGATGTGTTGCTCACGGTCAATAACGAGGTGAGGACGAAAGGGAAAAGAGCAAGCAGCAGTAGGCGTAGTTCTTCGACAGCAGCCACACTGGCGGCCACAGTCCGAGCAAGGAGGGTAGCCAAGTATCTCACTCTCTCTTCTGTGTGCACGTCGTACAGTAGGAAAGCTACTTGTCCTTCCAATATTTCAGGGACATGTTCGTGTTGGCGCTATTTACCGTCTGTACTATGTGTGTTGAGCGTACTGTGTACTTCATTCTGGCAGGAGGAGACTGTTCTGCTCAAGATCGAAGATGTCCGACTTTTGGAATCTCGAAAATCTGCCCGTCTCCTGAACTCGGACACGGATTTCTCCAAATTGGCGGATTTGGTCATCTCAGAGAAGAAGACCAAGCCGTTAACAATGAATGTCACCAACGGCATTCCTGTCCACGGCTCCAGCAAGGCCATTGAGATGCCCACTAGATCGGACTACGTGCAGATTGCTGGGTAAGTGTTGGTCTCACCGGACTCTGTTCAACGGGTCTCATGTCATATCATGGAGTGCTCCAGGTAGCTATTTTGAGAAGTAGCAACTTACAAGGAGGGCAGGAGCTTGCTTAAGTGCTGGTTTGCTCTACCACAAGATTAGGAGGAATTAACAGTTAGACTTATGAAGGAAGCCAACTGCAGTTGTTGACAGTGATTTCAGATCAAATATTCCTTTTTCAAGGCGCCTGAACTCAAAGCTGTTTTCAATAATCCAAGACATTGTTTTGAAAATAAAAGGAACACATGAGTTTTCCTGTGAAACGTTTTATGCCCTGCGCTCTTTAACTAATACTATTTTTGTATGACCCCATCAAATATGTTCAGAAAGCCTAATCTGATCTCTATTTGCCAAGGGGTAGCCTGCCTCTGCAGTAGAAAACTTTATGCATGCAGCAGCTTATTCTAGATAAGAAAGGTGAGCGACTTAGGGCGAAGAAAGTCACAAATCCTGTACATTTCGCAGTTCCCGCAAACGTCGCACCAGTGAGAACGTCAACGAGGACGAGGAGGTGTTGTCCGAGTGCTCAGCAGCTATGCTACTGCTGAAGCTATCGTGCAGCCCTCATTCCACTCCGGCCACAAACTTCTTCCATCACCAGCTACAGCAACAGCAACAGCAACAGAAATCTTCAGCGCCGTACAAAGATCTGCCGTCTCCAGCTGGGAGCATTGCCAGTAGCAGTAGCGGGCACGCCTCTCTCTGTAGGTCTGCCACTCCCCCGTCCCCGCCTCTTTCATCTTCCCACACCGATGAAGGGATCGTAAGGGATTTTAGTGGAGCTGCCAGGAAGAGAGTGAGTCCTGCTACTGTGGCGAGAGTGTCACAAGTGGGGTTTTGTCATTCATTTCATTTTCCTTCAGATCATCTACCAGTGCACGTTTCCTGGCTGCTCTTGCTCCTATGCCAGCGTAGCTGCCATAGAAGCTCACGTGAGAGTGGAGCATCTAAAAAGGTCTGCTGTAGGAGGAGACGATGACGATGAAGAGTTTTACTACACGGAGATTGAGGAAAACTGTAAGTCGTTCTTCTGACTTGAAGTTGGTGCTCTTTGGAGCTCGTGCACAGTCAAGTCTGCACTGACTACATTAACCACACTGTTCTCATCCACAGTGGACGACGCGACACCACCTCCGTTTCCACCTGCGACCGAGGCACCACCGTACCTCCCTCAGCAGCAGCAGCAGCAGCAAGCATCTCCCGCCGCTAGTCTGAACCTGCTGGCCGACCACTTGGACATGGCGAGACCTGCACACGAGGCACCCGCGGGTTTCGGTCAACACTATCGAAGGAAAGCTCATTCTGGTGGCAATCCCCAAAATCTCGGCCACCAAGGTGATGGCGCCCAGAATCTTTTATCGAGGAGTCTCCCCACTCAGTCGCCACTAAGCAGCCGCCCAGTTGCGATCGCGCCTTCGGGACTGGTGAGTTTACGGGACACTGATAAGGCGCACACGGGTGTTTTATGGAGTTCTTTACGCACCCGCAGGGTTCGCCGGGCAAGCTGATCGTGATTAGTCCCCCTTCGTTGTCACCCAGCACTGCCTCCAGCGCAAAGTCCCCCGCCGGCAACACAAAGTCCCCGAATAAGCGTCCTCGGGACGGCAAGAAGTGCCGCAAAGTGTACGGCCTGGAACAACGAGATCTGTGGTGCACTCAGTGCAAATGGAAGAAAGCCTGCGCCAGATTCGGAGCTCACGCCACGGAACCTCTTCAGCAGCAGTCTCTTTTGGTCTCCACCGTTAAGACGAACCTTAACTTCTAGCGGCGAAGCTACAACGATGTTTCACTCTCGTATGTCAACTCTGTCACAAGGAACGTTATATCTCATTTCCCCGTGTTCTGAGGTTATATTTCTAGAAGGGGGGAGGAGGAGGAGGACCGAGGGGAAGGTGGACATTTCGGCCTAAATGTGTGCTAGTCACCATCAATTTTTTTGCACCGAGACAAAAACCGGGTCGAGGGCCCAGTTGCAATGCATTTTTCTCTGTCCCCCCTCAGAAGAAAGTCAAAGCACTGCAGGAAGGAGCGGGATCTCCTTTGACAGCAGCTTCCTTTGCGGCATTTTTTCGCTCATCATCTTCTGCGTTGCCAAAAACGTTGGTTCTACGCTGAAATAAGAAGACTGACTGAGAGGCAATAGCAACGAAGGCATGTACAACAAAGAAAGGTCGGTACAACAATTCAACCCACCCCAAGTACGCAACTTTCCCCCTGTCGGGGTTGCCATCTATTTCCCAGCCCAACTTTCCAGAGATAAATGGTGACGACGACGACTCAGCGAGAGGATTAAAGTGATTGTATTCACTATACCATTGTGCTTTCCAAAATCAAAAAAGCAGTTTAACGAGACTTAGTTCTACCATGCAAAACAATTATTATATCAAAAGCTATATGTACACATATATTAACGGAACAGAGATGTATACAATGAAGACTGTCACTGTTCAAAGCTATCATGATTTTTTTTTCTTGTCCCTTTTCTCGCGCCCATCCCATTTCTGTGTGTGGTAGTTACTGAAGAATCGTTGATGTGTATACATAGTAGCGCACCTTAGCCAAGAAAGTCTGGTGAGGTTTTTTCCTTCACAGTTACAAGGGCTGAAAGTATCTATTCCGAATAATTATGTTGACTATTGATCAGTTAGATTTCGTTCTGTCCGTATGTTTTCCTGCTGCTTTGTTCAGGTGCTGGACAAGAAAAAGAATCAGCAAAGAAAGTGACCCAGCAAAAGTTGGTTGGCAACTTCATGCGCTTCACCGACTTCACTGTGCGTTGAACAGGCTAGTACAAAGCAACATGTCTTGAACTTTTTCTGCTATCCCAGACCTCTACATGTGCAGATAACATATATCGAATGTGTTCAAAACTATCTAGTATATCAAAGGTTTCAATAAGAATGTTCATATGTGTACTTCGCTTCAAGTTTGCTCGGATTATTAAAACCTCTCAACCAAGAATGCTTGTGTGTCGATGAAAGTATTTTCCTTAGTACAGAAGGTGGTTTGCTATACGTTAGCTTGGACTAAGAGGATTCGTCGATGTGAGTAAGAAAATTGTCTTTATTTTGTCTTAGAACACGTCAATGTTGTCGTACTCCTATGGCAGTATACATTTACGTAGTTTATGTAGAAACGTCTGGGGGATTCCGCTGTGACAGGCTTCAGCTACGTATGCGAGTGTTTTGAGTCGACTAGTACACATTCAATAACAATCACAATTCTTTCCTGTACGATATTTTTCTATGTTGAGGAGGGTACAACGCCGCTGTGGTTAAGCTGTTCCGAGGCGTGATCGAGTTCAGCTGTCCTCCTCGCAAAGTTTCATCCACTTGTCCATGGTGTATTCCAACGACGCCAGCCACCTGGGCGGAGAGACAAGGGTCGTTCCTCATATGTAAACACTTTTTACGCCTAACTTAAGATTTTGCCTTCACCTTTTCTTCTCGGTCTCCGTGTCAGCCACAAAGTAAAAGTATCGTAGACTTTGGACCGGCGGAATGAGCTCGAACGCGTGCCTCTTGCCGCCGCCGAGGTTGCCCACCGACTGCACGCGGTATCCTTGCAGACAAAGAGACGCTGGAAGAGAAGCAATTGGTAGAGTGCAGCGCAAACCGATTTCGCAGTCTCCTATGGATGTCAGGATTCGTTTGGAGAGATCCGTACGCTCATCTGCTCTATTCTCTTCAATTCTTAAAGACGCCCCTTCAGTGACAGCTGCCCACTTTGACCAATTGCTCTATCATTTCTAGGCCAAGGGTGACGAGTCGAGTCACCGTGAGTGCGCAATCGACGCAGAAAGCACGTATGCGTGGCTCGATACTGAATACAACTCTATGCTGGAACTATACACATTAGTAAGAGGGTTCGAATAATCTTCGGACAAGGAATAGAAAAGCGGGATCAACCGTAGATCAGTGGAATAATTGCCCAGGAATGACCAATAAATAAACTAGCACACTTTCTTTCCACGATGCTCTAAGGGTCACGAATGAAAACTGTTTTCTTCAGTGCTATTTCTAACACTCATATATACGTCACAGGCTCTCAGAGAGCGTGAAAAAAAAGATGGTTTTTTTTTCGAAAAACATATGATGAAAGACCTGAGATGGAAGAAATGCAGTTGGCTTTGTTAATGAGGGTGGAAAATTGTGATTCAGTTTATAAACTCGACATCTAAAGAGGTCCGCCAACTGAATTAAGTTAGTGTGCATGATGAGACGAATGTGACATTTACTTAAGGAAACTCTCAACATTTCCGCAGCTTTTTCCATACCTGTTTGCTCTTTTTGTGTTTGACAACTTCTTCTACATCTCGACTGCCAGAAAAATGTTCAAAACTATTCATAACATCTGCTTTGAGATTCGAATAAATCTCGATGGTGACTTATTCGAAACCGAGATGATGACTTGAATGATCAGCAACATCGCTGAACACAATGCATGCAGCACTTTTGTGATGAGTGCCTCATGTATGGTAAGTGTATACCGATGAACTTCGCTCTGACTTTTTACTATGCAAAATGAAAGTACGTCGTTCCACTCCCACTGCTGGCTTGGAGGCAATCCTAGGTGTCATGCCGCTTGACCTGCACGCTCAGTGTGTGGTGACTCAGGCGGCATGCAGGATCTGGGGTCAGAACCAGGACAGATGGGATGACATTGGGCATGGTCACCTTCGGGGCCACCTCTTTTAGAGCAAACCGCTCATGGAACAGGTGGACCTAAATGATTGCACAAATTTTAACAAGAGGGCTATCAAAGACCTCTTCCACGACAGATGGAGGGAATGCTGGAAGCACCTCACCACCTGCTGTCAAACAAAATACAGGATAGATGACCCCAGCAGCATAGGCGATGCCACAGCTCACCTGGATCATCTTACGCTCAGTATTGTTTTGCAGGCTCTTACCAGTCATAACTACCTAAACTACCACCACTATATAGCCGGTAACTTTTCTAAACAGATCTGTAGGTTCTGCAAAGAAGAATGTGAGGAGTTTATACACCTTGTGTGCCCATCACTTGCCATGGAACGCCTCCTCTCTGTACAAGGCCTCCGGCTTAGTAGAAATCCTCTGGACCTCTATGGTCTTGTCAGGCTCATGAAAGTGAATCGCATTGGCAAGGCCTTGGAAAAGAGGGCAGAGTAATTTAAGCACACTGGTGGACTTGCCATGCCAGGCATCTCAGTCTACTAAGCACTTTGATGTTTGCCACTAAATCAGGGCAGGAAAAGACCCAACCCAGGGTTACTCCTTCCCTCTGCTAGGGCACGAATCCCTAGCAGAGACCCCAGGAACAAACAAACAACAAAATGTAAAATGATAGCAGACTAGGGTAATGCAACATCGATTAATAAGTCAAATTCTTATTTGGTTAAGCTTCTCAGGCTCCAAAATTAGTGGTGTTTTACATCAGTTAATGTGTCACTCAACATTGCTAAGTAGGTAAAAGAATTTAAGGCTGCAAGTGATCTTCCTTACAAGACTCCAAATGTGTGAAAGTTGTCAAGCAAGGAAGAATCATTTCTAAAATACACTATTTTTATTTATGGAGAAGCTATGGTTGTGCTCAGAAACGGCCTTCAAGTTATTGATTTTTCTCAGTTTATTGACATCGAGCAAACGTGAATAAATAGGATCATTTATGACAAGCTGAAAAAGTTTAGGGCAGAGAAGTTTTTTCATTTTAATTGTTACTGCAGCCTAATGTAAAAAAATTATTCCAGAATAAAGTGAGTAACGTCACAAAAAAAATTATGCAGTGCTTAGGGTGTACTGGATGCGACCGATAAAATCCTGCGCACATTGATGAAATAATATCCTTCTAGACGTTCTGTCCTTCAGAGTCCTTGACAATTCAGCTTTAAAATTAAGCTGCACCAAAAAAGGGAAGTCTCTTAATAAAAAAGGATTGCTGTCACTTGCTTCCACACAACAGCAGAAATCAGTCTGTGCACCAAGGATATCGTTATGAGCCAAATGAGTACCGACATCAAAGTGAATGTTCTGGAGGCTACAGAATGTGGAATGTGCAACAGGAAAGCCTTTGGACTTCACGTCACATCAGTTCAAAGAATCATTAAAAGATTCAATGAGACTGGATCAGTTGAGAGAAAAAAAAGGGATTAGATTGAAGAACAGGGAGGTCAAGACTCCGGTTTTCTTCAACTCCCTGAAAAGGGTTTTCAAGAACATCTGTAAGAGCAAGGGCACATGATTTTGGAATATGTGAGATGACAGTCAGGAGAGCAATAAAAGGGGTGGTTTTTAAAAACTATGCACATCTTAACCAAGCTACAGACGAAAGACCAAGCTACAGAAGAAGAAAAGGTATGAGAGATGCAAGGCCATCTTGGCAAGACTGAAGAAGAATCTTGGAGTCATTTTTTACTCTGATGAAAAATGATTCACTGCTGACAGCCACTCAAACCGACGCAACTCTCGTGTCTTAGTCATCAACAAGCTGGAAAAGGCAAGATTTGCAACTTTTAAGACCAAAAATCCCAATAAGGTCATGGTGTTCCTTCCAGTGGCTTCAAATGGTCTATCAATCATTCTAAAAGAAGGAGAGAATATGAACACCAAGAAGTACTTGAATGTTCCAGACCAGTGCAAGGAATTGGATCATGGAAAATTTCGAGGCTGCAAGACAAGGACCTAAAGGGGAACTGAAGGGAAAGTTCAAATGCCTGTGGACTCAGGATGGTGCCCTACCACATACTTCAAAGAAATCCCAGTCCTGTCTCTCCAAGTTTCTCACAAAGAAGAGATTCATGACCAAGGAGCAGTGGCCACCAGCAAGTCCAGATGCCCACCCATAACATTACTTCATCTGGAACCATCTGGCTCAGGAAGAAAAAAGGACTCATCACGACAGCTTTAGCAGCTTCGTGAGAAAAATTCAGAAGGCTTGCAAGCAAATGAGCATTTAGTTTCTTGCAAGAGCTTGTGGAGCATTCAGCCACCGCATAGAGGCCATGATTCGAGCCCAAGAGGGGCCACTAGATGCATGGACTTGCTAAAAACAGAAAGTGCACTTTGCTGCCAAATAGTCATGATTTCTTTTGCTGTACTGTGGTGAATTGTCTGTCCAAATTTAGCCACTCTGTCATATGTCACAGCAAAAGCACAGAAAAAATTATGGCTAACATTGGTTAATGAAGGCTGATGACATTGTAAATATACCCCCAAAAATCTCTGACTCTTGATTCTGCTAACGTAGAGGAAGAGTACCTATGTCAATTTTCAAGTCCGCTTTAAGGTACACTGTGTGTGTGTAATTGGTCAGAGAAGTGGGTTAATGGGTCAAAATCGATCAATTGGTCAATTTTCTCTGGTCCGAAGTTTGCAATGCAGGGAAAACACAGCTCCCAACTCCGAAGTGTCAGCCATAATTTGGTATTTGGTGACAAATCTAAACATACATACATATTAGGCTAGGTCAAAAAGGGGACAATTTCAAATTCACTGATGGGGGTCTGTTTTTTATTTACCTGATGACTAATGATGAAGATGTAGTCAAATAGTTTTTAAAAAGAGTTGCATTTACCTATGCCCAAGTTCATTTGAAGTTTATGTAGTAAGCTACTGAAGTAAACTTGCTGTGAAAGGCATAGCCCAAGGGATATAAAATGACCTTAGTGCTTTTTAGTACAAGGAGTGAGCACATGAGTACACATTATGCATCGCTAATTTGCAGTTTAACACATGATTTTGGGAATACCAGCCCTCTGTTTGAAAACCAATTCAAAAATGTGAAATATAACTTTGGGAAATGCAGTGCAGAAAGCGATTTGTAATTCATACTCGATTCACTCTCCTGCACAATGAAAAAACCGGGACATCTAGTGCAAGATTACAGTCCTTGCTGTAAGTACCCTCTCAGCATAGGATATCAACATGTACGGGGTGGTGCCTGAGGGTCATCAAAGCCCGAGAGCGACAGAATCCATAATAGGTAAAAAGGTCTTCCCCAGCTGTGCATTGCAGTTTAACACCAGTTTTCTAGTTGACGCACAGGTTTCATTTCCTGCCATTGCAGCAGGCCGTAAAGTAGCTGCAGCGGGCTGTAAAGTAGGAGCTGCAGAGGGCAAGTGCATAGCGCCATTTGTCTAATCAATACTAGAAAATAAAAACTGCTCGCCAACTAGAGAAGGGCCGTTAAATATGTTATTAGTATCGGCTCCGTTTGTAAAAGGCCCCTGCAACTATCTACGTGACCGATCAGCATCTCCACTGTGATCCCCGGGCAAGTTTAGACCAAATTTGGAAGTTAATGAAGCGTAAAAAGACCCTGCCTTGTCAGAACTAATCTCTGCCACTACTGCGCATCCATACTCGTACCGATCGCCGAAGAGGAGTCCTTGTCCACGTACAGGAAGAGCGTGCTGTCGCAGAGTATGCAAAATCTCGTCTTCCATGTCTTCGACCGGGCGTCCAGCTTCAGCAGGTAACCGGAGCAGTGGCCCGATGGGGCGAGGGCCCTGGCGGGCTCGCGCATCTGGCGCCTGGCCAGACAAAGCCAGGGGTCGTCCTCTCCTTCGTTGTCCTCCTCAGTGGTGTCACCGATGTCCTGCAGTTCAAGTTGACGAAATTAAGGCCATGACATAAGGGGAGAGCTAATGTAAACTTTGCTCTGTAACCGCAAAATCAATGCCTCTTGCGACGTACTGCACGTACCGTGGCACGAGTACGTACCCAGCGTTGCAGTACAGGTGTATAGTACAATTGTACGTGTACGCATCGCATACGTACAGAACATAATCGCACGTAATGACGTATTATGTACGTGATGTAACCTGTCCACGCACATTCTGCGCATTTCATGTCGTTGCACTGCATAACTGTTAGCTGTTCAAGCCCTTGGTGGTACAGACAAACATCTCCCTTAATCTTCGACTCTACTCTTTGTACAGGGTGTCCCTAAAGCTAGGTCCAAGCTTCAACCTAAGGCGTCTCAGAAACCGTTGTCCCGAGTAAGGCACTTTTGGTCTCACTTGAAAGAGGACGTGCATACGATTCTTCTCATTGCATTCACGAAAATCACACATTAGGACGGCAGAGAAGCCAAAATGCTACCTTGTTTTCCAACCACAATTCTCTCGTATGACTTATGTGTGGGAAACTGCAGTAATATCTGACGTCTAGCGGTGATCAAGTGGAACCTTGCTGATTGCAGGGCTGCGTATTTGCATCCAAACCAACTTTAAAAGGGTGCATACTTTGCTCCTCTAATGGTGGGGTCTGCAGCAAAGTTTTGCTGTTTTCCCTCATATGTGCAGTAAAACAGTCAGCAACCCATTTTGGTTTCTCCTGATTTGTGGTTTTAATGTCACTTGGTACATATCGATGCCAGACACAGCGTGGGGATGTTTCTGAGTGGAATTTCAACATGTGGTCGATTATTCAGACTCTTTGACAGAACTTTTAGTACACAAGGTAACCATTTTGAATGTTTGTTAAGGCGCTAGATCAGTTTTAGTGTGATGAATTGACAAGAGCACCGTGCCGGTCGCTGCCGAAAATCGATGTTTCGACCAGTAAACGAAAGCGAAAGTGGCTGTTTACCGCTTGCTGGCTCTGCCCACATCTGGCCATGGCCGCCGTCCATCTCCGCGTTTCGTCGTCGCTGTCGGCCGCCAGCAACAAGTCGGGCTTCCCCGTGGCCTGCCAGGTCAAGGCGAACACATACTGGGCAGAGGAAGAAGTCTCTGGAACCCCAAGGTTGTTCAGTCCGCCAGGACGGACCACACAGCCAGATAAAAGCACAGCGCCGAGAGGGCGGCTTTCCTGTAATGATTGCCCTGTTAATCGATACAGCCTCATGTCATGAGCCCCCTGTTATAGTATGTTAATGAATACTTTTCATAATTCGCATTAATGCGCACTCGAGCTGGTCGTGTCACTTGCCTCTTCGTTCTTGAAAAAATAGAGGCAAGCGTCTCCCCTTAGAGCGAACCACCTCCTGATCCACTTCCTCTCGCTGCCGCCCCTGCTGCTGCTGAGTCTCCACAAGAATCCGGACTGCACCACTCTCAAGCTGGCAGAGAGCATCTGACGTGCCCGAATGGTCTCTTCCAAGGACGTGGATTCGCCGCTCTCGGGTCCACTCTCTTCTTCTTCACCTTCTTCGGCAGAAACGGGCTCTTCCAGGCGAGCCAGACCAAGCTCGAGTTCGTCACGACCTGAAATTTTGATCCCATAAATATGGTGCTGACAACTTTCCACATCGCCCTGGCTACTCCAGCGGCGACCTCATCACGTCTGTTTACATCCGCCAGGTCAATAACGTCAGCCATCATTAATGACATTGCCTATCCGCGTCTGCACCACAGCAGCTCGAACTGGTGACTGACGGAGCTCGACTAATTTTAGGAAGCTTCTTTATTACTTAAGCTCGAAGTTTTGGGTCGAATTCTTTCAAAGTTGTGCCCGAGGAGGTATTGTCCAAGATTGCAAGTCCAATATTTAGTCCTTCCCTTGCTTTGACTGATGGTAAGAGGCATTTTGTCACAGCTGGGGACATTCTTACCAAAGAAAGAAATGTCCTGCGAGCCACAAATGCAGAACAATTGCTGTTCTTTTGTCATGTGAATTTCACCCTGCTCAAGCTTCAGTCTTAAACGTCATGTGCAGAAATGATCGGCGAATTCGGCTAATTTTGGGTGTGCTGGTCCTGCCTCGGTCGGTCGAGTATTGTGCTGGTCACTGAGCCCGATGAAGCTCTCAGCTTGAAGCAAGTCATTTTGTCATTCTCTGTCCCATCGGGCACATCGCTTGACGGACTTGAAGACTACCTCCCGAGAGGGCTCCCGCCAAGCTTGATCAATCAACTCAAGGACTACCTCCAGCCCCGTGAGACTCTCTTGGACTCCCGCCAGCTGAGCGTCGCCGTTGCTCATCCAGGGCCTGCAGTAATGGTGCCAGGGAACTGAATTCCTCCAGTGGCTTGTTTCAGTTAACATCGGGGACTTAGAGGAACTTCGTGCGTCCACCGGGGATGTGCGTCCGCTGCCTCAACTGCCTGGTTGTGGCCTCGACGAAAGAATCAATGGGCCTAGTGTGTTCGGTAGCCTAGGGAAGCACTCGGCACTGTCAGGTGACTGTGTAGTACATGTGTATTTGTGATGCTTGAGCCGAATGTCGCCGAAGAACTAAGATCCTTTTTCCAGGTTATTTTCATCTGCATCCATTCACCCAGCTGCTGGTCACCATCTAGGTCGAGAACGTCGTGTCCCCCTCTGCTGAGGCATCTATACTTTGCGTCGTCAACCAGGACGTCCTGTTTGCTACTCAAGCTCGTCCTCCTTGCTCATCCAGTATCTGATGCTGCTGTGAACGACCTCGAACTTGTCTGTGTGTGATGTGATTAAGTGCTTGCGGTCCTACACCATCGCCTCCAGCTTCCTCGTTAAGCCATTGCTGCCATGTCAACGAGTGCCCTGGTGTTGCTCTGCTGTGCTTGTTAGGGGGAACTTAGCGCTCGCGCGGAATCCGATTTGTACATGACCCCGGATGCGGGGTCACCCTGAAAAGCAAGGTCGTCCCAAAAAACGGGGTTGCCCCGAAAGCAGGGTCTCCCGTACTGAATACAAATTGGTTTCTGAACGCTGTCTCTCTAGCTAGTAGAAGACTTTTCTACCAGTGACCTAACCAACAAATGACTCGCTCTATGCTTGATTTCTGGAGCGTATGAAGGAGCTGCCACGTCGAATTCTCCAGCTGGGCTTCCAAGTTTGATGAAAAAGATCAGCCAACCTCTCCTGGTCCACCACCCTCTACTAATCCGCCACAGTCGATTGCCACAACAAATGTGGCTTTTCCAATACCTGTCTGCGCAGTCTTGACCACTTCGGTATGTGGAAGGTCAAGGACGTTTACTCCGTTGATGGTGAGTATGATGTCCCCCACCCTCAGCCCCGAGGACTGTGCTGGGGTCCCGGGTTCGATGGCGCTCACCACAACCGGCCTGGAGCCGTGGATGCGGAACCCAAACTCTCCGTGCACTCGCGCCACTCGGACAGTTTTGTTGCATTCTGAAAACAAGAGTCAAGCAAGAACATTGTAATATTTTCGCACATACAGCATCGCTTATATATCGCATGCCTCGATAGTTACGCGTATGGCATAGGATAATTTACTCCATGGGAAAACGTGATAACACTTGACATTAATGATAGTGAAGTAATGTACAATCTAACGTAGCAGTCATTAAGAACTGTTCTAAGTCAGTCTAAGTAAACTCCAGACTTTCGCTGCGGCTCTTTTCTAAGAGCGAAACCGCACATGAGTACCGTGAACAGCAGAATGGAAAGCTAGCAATTAGTACGGTCTAGTTATGAGCATACATCTGCTCATGCCCTTCAACAGAAGTTGTTACAGAAGTCGCCGGTTATGGTCATCTCGGTCTTAGTCATAATCCGGTTCCAAGCATCACTCTTCCTAGCCCCAATTTTTGACTGTTTGAAATGGAGGCATTTTTAAAAGTCTAACCTTATGTTATGCGCGGAAAATTCAAATTGCCCATTTTGTTGTTCCTTTCTTTGGGTGATTTACATTTTGAGGACAATGATTTGTTGGAAACTCTATGCACACAGGCATCATTTGGCATATGTTCTGATGCTTTAACTAATGGGGGAATGTGGCAAGAAAATATGACTTTTCGCACTGAAGGTACGTAACTGAAGTAGTAAAAGTGCTCGTATCGGTTATAAGAATATATTGGTCACAGTTGCCTAAACCCTGGCTGGGACCCGGGGTGACGATCATAACTGGAGACTACTGTATCCTCTATGTGCTGCATTTCTCGTCATCGTAGCCGGGATCTGCACCCGCAGCGCCCCAGGGTGGAGGTCCCATCCTGCCTTCGTCTCGTTCAGCCCTTCAGCTTACAATAGTACAGCACCGGAGGCAGTAAGAGGATGCATATTTGACTTAGCAATTGTGCAAGTTAGACATACATATACGAACTGCCAGTGTTTGCATGGACTTGACGGGAACCAGTCATATTTCACGGCAGACTAGAAAGCCAATTTTAACATCTCAGTCAGACTCTCCCAGGCACTAAGATCGAACCTTCTGCAGCCTGTCGTTAAAAGGAATTGGAAATGTCATTATTTCTGCTCCCTTTTTTTTCTTTCTCTTCTCGTTCTTCTCCAACCCCAAAAAACTCTGATGTTGGAATGCCTTTGCTACCTAGTACAAACTATGTGGTGGAGAAACTACGATCATGGTTTGGCACTGCGGCGAAAGGGTTGGCAGCGGCGAAGAAAGAACTTGGTGTGATGATTATCTCTCCCTGACATCAGAAGAAACTTGGTCCTATTTGAAGACCAGGTGAAGAGGGATGAGCGATGAAACCAAAAAAGAACCAAAAGGTCACGAGGATATCAAGAGGTGGAAAAAAGTTTGACAAATGACGGTGGAGGAACCATTTTGCTCATGAGGAGATAGAGAAGCTCGAGAGCCACAACTGTCTACGTGGGGTTGTACAGAATAAGTTATACTCATGTATGGATGACATGCATTAGGGCGTAAGTACATGCTCAATCAAATTACCGAAGGTTCTATCCAGGATTTTGCTGTACATCCCAGCCGAGGACCTGCGGTGAACCCTTCTATGCGTGATGGCTTGATGCCTCTTGCGAAACTCTCGCTCGCTCTCTGTGGAGTCCATGGATTCAGTGCGCCGGAGTGGATGGGCCACGTTGCTGCTGCTACTGTCTGTAAGGAGGCGCACAAGTCAGCTTTAAGGCCAATACAGTGTTTGACGGCTGGAGCAATAACTGCCGCGCTGTCTGTAATTGTCTGTCGTCGTCTATAGGCACAAAAGAAAGCTGTGCTTCTTTGCCACGCTTTGGCATCGCAATGATTGGACTGATTAAACTCCAACTCACTATAATGATAGTCCATGACCCAGAAAGTGTTCTTGAGAAAAAAATATAACCGGCACTTTAGCAATTAACTAGATTTAACTAGATTTTTTGCTACTCCTCCAGTCAATTTTTGTATGGGCTGCCTTGGCTCGCAGTACCTTGTTGGTCATTGGGCAGGCAGTTGATACATGGGGCGGAAATGGCAGGGAGTACAAAGGGAAGGAGGGCAGGGCGGGCAGCGAGCCAAGCTGAGCAAACTTGGCCGGCCAAATTGTAGCAGAACTTGGCCCGAATTGTGGACTGTGGAGGGCCCACTGCCATCACCATAGAGAGAGAGAGAGAGAGGGAGGAAAGAGGAGAGAGGCAGGATCGGCCAGTTTCAAAAGGGTGCTCCACTGTTGCATGCGGGAACATCCTGATTTTTGCAACTTAATTTTGAGCCCGAGCATTGCCGGACATATCTGCTAATGTGCAATTGGTGGATGGGACAGTAGTGTTAAAGGACAGCGAAAGTGGCTGTTGTTACACAATCCTAGCATTTTGCATGCTGAGCATGCAAGAATGGTGCACCATAAACAACTGACATTTTGTTTAAGCGACAGATAGCTATCAAGTAAAACCACAGTCACTTTTATGGGCGGCAAGAAAGTGGTTCCCACAGAACGGAAACCTATAGATAATAGACCCTCTTGCTCAATTTATAGACTTGGCTACCCCATTTACGTCGGCTTCTCAGCCATTCATTCATTTAAGCGAGTCTGACTCAATTCAACTTACCACCTTGACTGAGAGGAGAAGACGCTTGGAGCCTGCCAATAAAAGCCCAGACACTCTTCTTGTAGCCTCCGACATAAAGACCTAGGAAAAAAGCATAAGAGAGTGTTTGGGGATAAAGAAGATGGAAGCTTGCAATGGAGGAAGAAAGTTTTGTATGTATGCAGCCAACGACTACGAAGAAACGCTAGTCAGCACCATTCCAAGGCAAAAGGGTTATGACTCTTACACATGCATCAAATAAATAGCATGGCTCTTACCGCTGATCTCGTCCTCCTCAATGGACGTCTTGGTTGTGGCGCTGCCGCCAGCCAGCTTCTGTAGCAGCCTCTCCTTTGAGCTGGATCGAGAGCGAGACCTCGACCTGGATGCGCTGCTGCGGCCACTGGTGGCAGCGCTGCTGCGGCCTGTGGAAGATGAAGAGTGCCTCTTGCCGGGATTGCCGGAGGTCGACTTGGACCTTGAAGACGACGCAGACGCGGCCTTGGGAGCTCCGGGCGCTTCTTCTTGGAAGACAGGCGTGAGGACAGGCTTTGAGAGGGAAACAATGGATGCTCAGACTTGTGTTAAGGCTGCAACTGGATTGTGCGAGTGGATAAAAGTGACATCTGTTGTACGTAATCTTTCACAGGATTATCACAGCGTTCTGCTCATCTCACATGGCTGACTGAAGGCTCAAGAAAGGTCAGCTTCTCTTGTCCTGACGTAACCTAACCTAACACGACCATCTAGTGGGAGAGACACATTATATTGCGCTAGTCCTATGATACTTAAAGATGACCCATTACTACAGCATTGCGCATTTCCCTCAAGGTCTACTCGAACTTCATGTCTGAATCCCAATACACAGGGTGTTTCAGAAGTTTATCCGGAAAGTTCGTCTTTGCACATCGGAAACTGTTGAGGCTCGAAAGAAGATTCGTGCGGCATTAGAAGATGCATTGGTTAAGCTTTTCAGTCTTTTTGTTGAAAAGGAAAAACCTTATTCGTGGCATTCTTCACCAATTTATAAAGCAACTTTTTTTGCTATCACAGACATAGGAAAATGACTATGAGCTTTTGTGACAAAGTGAACGGGTTGTTGTAACGTAAAAATGTTGAAAGCACCTGAAAGCCCAGACAAGTCTTGACCCTAGTCTCAGCCATTTCGGAGCTTCAAGACTTTTAACTTTGCTCAGGCACTTTTGAAACAGTGTAAGTCTCCTCACGTACTGAGACAGTTTTCAAAATGTGTCGGTTGCACTTGGCCCTCATCTTTCAGCAAGCTTAATGGGTAAGCTATCACTTTTGCACACACACACGCAACCTGTACCATATGTACGCACAGGGCTGATCGAAACTTTAGAATTGAGCCCTGTCATTGCTTGAGAATGACTTATGAGGCTGACTTGACGTGCATGCAGTGCGTCAACTCTACAGCTGAGAAACAGGATTTGGCAGTCAAATCTGAGTTGGGCAGCAAAGATCCCTGAGCATTTTTCTTTATCTTTTTTTTGCAGTTCAAAACTTCAGAATGAAAGATTCTTCTTGGTAGTGTGAGAGAGCTGAAAAAGGCATGCAAAAAGCCCCAAAACTTTTTGCTTGGAGGCAGGAGCCTCCCAGCAGTAACTATTTTGTTCAAGAAATAAGTAAGATGAGTGGTATAAAAAAGGACCATGGTGCCTGACTGAAACCAAAAGTGAAAAGAGGCTTTTTCAGGCATGAAGTTTTTTATGCATCCACGTTTTTACCCCCCGAATCTGCATGAAAAAATTTACAAAGTGCGAAGCAAAGATGCGCTAAATCAGTCAAATGTGCAGAAAAGTTTCTTTCTTCTGCCCGAGGCTCGAGGGCAGGAATGAAAGCTGCAGACAACTCCGAGTGTTCGCGAAATGCTGCTTTGTCAAATATAGTGTGTTACATGAGATTGTCCCCCTTGATCACTTGAAATTAGCAACTGACTGCAACTGGCACATATTGGTGGATATTTTCATGCGGAGTTGTCCAACTCGGTTGTTTTGATCAGGCAACAAAGCCCCATGTTAACCAATACTTCCAATATCGACGATACAAGAGGGCAGCAGGCAAAGTCCTCTGGCATTTGTCTCTGCTCAGGCTGTATTCTTAAATGTTCGGATTGATTGTGAAGTTTTCACCAGAACTACGTATACAGTGCTCAAAGAGAAAGATGGGGACACCCTGGAGATTACATTAACTGGTTATGCCTAAAGCACAGTTGAAAAACATTTGATTGAATCCAAAGCTCAGTTTATTTGCTTTAATTCCATCAGCAAGCAGAACCTCATGGTTTGCCTTTTGGCTGGTGCAAAGAAATGATAACAATCCTGAACTTGGAAGTAGTAGGATTTTCGACCTCAAACGTAGAGTGAGTAGAGCTCCTTACGTGTGCTGTCAATGCAAGCATAAACAAGTTTACTCTTTGCATGAACTGAATGTGGTTGTGATTAGTTTGTGAATGATACTTAAGTCTTTCTAACCAGCTTTTCAGTCGGCTGATCTTTAACATACGGCAAACCACTAACACGTTCTGCAGGACCCCTCCACTTTTTATACTGCCCTCGTTTAGAGGATGAAGCCTACTCTTCTGTGGCACACAAACTGTTGCGTCGCACTAATTGTAAGTAAAGATTAATTTTAATCTTGCTTGACAACAGTTGCTAAGAAGCTTAAATATTTTCTCTGCACTCCACGTCTGCATAAATGGACGGGTCTCCCAGGACACTTCTCTGTAAGTGCTTATGGTTTGCCTTGATGTTAAAGATCAGCCGAAATGAAGTAAATGGAAGTTTGGAAAGACTGAAAAATTATTTACAAAGACTTTACAGCTGGAGGTTACTACATAAGTCAATCCAAAGAGCATTTTCGTTCATGCTTGAACACCCCTCGTGCATTACTTGTAAACAAAATGTACCCTCTACACGCCAGACGTGACTTTTCTAGATTCTTGGTGTGATAAAGCGGACAAAACTCTCTTAAACACCGTATGAAACAACACGACACTCGCTTCTCACACAGTGTAGCAACACATACTTCTTACAGTGATCGCACAAGAAAACCTACATTGCAAACATTTGACTTGAGAAGACATCGATTTGAACGGCAAAAAAATTGATAAAAATTCGATAATTTTCCAAAAAAAAATTTGGGGGGGGGAATCTGACAAACTATCGGGTGGAACCTGGCAACTTTTTGACTTCCTATTTCGTTCATTTTTGGGGCGAATTTGCGGATAAACCTCTGAATAAACTGCTGGAGGAACAGCAAGAACCGCCGGAAAGTCAAAGTTTTCTCTGACAAGAAAACTTTGACGTTCGTGAAGCACCACAATCGCAGGAACGATCGCTGCTTTGCCAAGTGCCGTGAGGACGTCGTTGGGGTCGACGGGAGCAAGCATCAGCTCTTCATGGTGCTCGGCGTCACAACGAGCGATGGCAAGAAGATGCCTCGTATCTTGTCGGGGCCCAAAAACCTCTGTGAATGCTGATGTGCGGTATTGCGCGCTCAGGTACAAGGTCAAGATCTGACTACTCCAACCGTGAGTATGTACGGCAGCAAGATGGGGCCCGCCCTCACGCAGTTGCCCGCTGCCAGATATTCTGCCCTGATCATTCTGCCAACTTTTGGCCTGGTGATTTCTGAACCCCTCATGCCCTCAGTTGAACCTGCTAGACTGCTATTTCAGGAGTCGAGGTCGAATAGGACCCTCTATCCAAACATAAGTAGCCTCAAGACTGCCACAGTGCCACTGCTACGGCGCGTGAAGGCATCCTCGAGGACAAGTCATGCTCCAAGTTCAGGCCCCGTGTCCAGACAGCATTTAAGGCCAAAGTCATTGAAACCCAAGAAATCTTGCACACTCGAAGGTGCTGGTATCGAACTGAAGCAAAGTACGAAACTCGGTTTCAATGCCAACTCGAATACACTGAAGTGCCCCTTGCTGCCGGTCGCGGCTGTGGCGATGTAAGCGGCTATCGAAGCCACTATGCCCCAATTTGAACATTGCTACGCAGTGGATTGTCCTGCTGTCATCAAGAATTTTTCCAGATGTGCCCTGAAGTAGTTGGCATCTGGGCTGTTGCCAAAAAGCAGTGGCTTTTACGGTAATCAGTTGCTACATTCTTCTGAAAGCAGAGAAAAGTGCCTCTGCAGCTGTGGTCGCGCTTAAGCAGGTCCACATTTTCACTCAAGTTTAAAAGAAGGTCTCTTCTTGAGAAGATCTTGCTTAGTGAAAAAAAAACTTGAGGCTGATTGGACTGGCACCCACAGCTCCAGAAGCCCTTTTCGCTAATCCTTTTTTTTTTTTCAAAAGTTTTTTCCAAAAATCCCTTTTCATTCTCAAGTCGAAAGTGCGCATTTACACCGAGGAGTCGATGTCAACCAAGAAATTGGTTCAGGTCCTGGCACATGATCATGTTCTTACCGCACTGGCAACCTCTTGTTGAGCTCGGTTTTGTTGTCGCTGACTCAGTATTTCTTCGGGAGTGTCTAAACTTTGTGCAGTGACAAGCACTTCCTCTTCCTTCTCCTCCGGTAGCGGTGAGCGGTAGCCGGGGAGGCGACGAAGGTCAGCAGAGCCTTCGTTGCTGTCAGAAACTTCGCCGACGCATCCTTCAGCCGTGGCTGCGCCATTTTTGGGACAATGTTCAGGAGAGTCGCCGAAGCCCACGGGAGGCTGCACAACGAGTCCGGGCTCCGGGGGCAACGGTTCGGTCGTTTGGTCCGTCGCTTCCAGCTCAAGGGGCGGTTCTGGCTTCTCTACTGCCGCCGCTACGGGCGGCGGAGGTACCACTGCCGCGGCAGACAGTGTGTTGGTGCTTTCCAAGTCCAACGAGGAGTGGGCCAGAGAGTCGTCCTCGTCCACCCCGACGTCTGCACATCCGGGTGGTGTCGTGGCGCCAGATTTGAATGCGGTTTCCGAGTCAATGTGCAAGCTATGGGGGAAGAATACAAGCACATTTTTATATTTGCCGTCTTGTGTTTTGTTCATTCGCCTGTTCCATTTTCTACAAGCCTACGGTCAAGTAGCGCTTTACTCCACCAGACTTGGAGCGGGTGGTAAAGACCTTTACCACACGCCACAGAACTGGGTCTGTATTTTCAGGCGGTCAGGACGCAAGAGGACGAGCAGAAGTAAGTGCATAAGGTGCCCAAGGAATGTGGGACGTAGAGTACTGGTAGGCTCGTGACAAAATTAACGCACGATTTTCGGAATATTTCCCCGGTTTTTCTAACTCTCTGGAGGGATATATTTTACCACTATATGTCCCTGGAGGGCATCACCCATTTCTCCATCGTACATGAGAGCTTGAATCGAATTTTGCTGACTCTCTTTCTGCACGGCATTTCCCAAGTTGTTACTTCACGAGGGTTGTCTTGAAATGGAGAAATATTACAAAACTGTGCATTGAATTACATGTTCATGACGCATAATGTGTATTTGTTTGTTCCACAATACGCGTCTTTAATATTTACTTATAACTTCGGAAAACTGTATCAATACTGATCTGTCTCTCCAGGAAATACAATATGCATCAAACAAAAAGTGTTGTTATACTACAAGCGTCCATCTGGGCAAGGCGTATGCATCACTCTCTTTTGGATCTTGGAGTTCTTGGGCCTTGATGACCCTCGATGCACATACATGAAGCAAAGTGTTCACCTCACCTGGTCTCATCGTCCTTTTCCTCTTCCTCATCAGAAAGGTTGATAACTCCCACGATGATCTTGTCCTGATCCTTGTCCTCGTTGACTGGCGCAGCTGACCCTGCTGGAGGTGTTGCTCGCTTGACAACCCAATCCTCCGTCCGGAATCCCTCGTGCATGGCCGGACTCCGTGCCAGACCGGGGGAAGAAACTTGCTGGTGCTGCTGCTGATAGGCGAAGTCCTCGCTGACAATTTTCCGAGTGATGGCACTTTGCGGTGTGCGGACAGTGTTACTGCTAAAACAACAATTGAACATAAGTGCATTAGTCCTACTCGCCTGGTATGTGCACACAGCACACAGACATGTGCTTTTGGAACTGGACACTAATGGGTGCCGGACGTACGGTGGAACTGAATGCACGGCACCACGATATGTACCATAAAGTATGAAAGTTACCTACTGCACAGAGGTACTTGTACCAGGCAGCATAGCTGTAGCCATAAAGTACGATTAAGAGCTTGCACGACATTGTCAGAATTTGTGCCAAACACGTGTAGCAACACACGTATATGCGCGTGTAGTAAGGAACGTACCTACTTGCGCTGCAAGCTCATAGTACCAAAGACTAGATCACTTTTTTGTCTACAGCCAAGACATAAAAGATAATGACATTACGTACAACGCATGGTACTTGTACCGTGCATGTATGGCGTCCGTGGTAAGCCAGCACCTAAGTATGGCAGCGGTACAGTCTACCTCTGCTATCGTCAACAACCTCGGTAAAGTCAACTTTCCTCTGCTGATGGAATTTTTACTTCATAAAAACCTCCAATACAGTAAAGTTCAACTTTAGCCACCTCCAGTAGATTCAACTCTTCGTGTCAATTTTAGAGATTTTTTTTTGGTCATTTTTTGGACTTTTGCGGAGGAAGATGTGAGGCTTTCAGGTCAGCAGCATTTGCCTCCTGGTGATTGCTGGCAGCACTTGAGACTATCAGACGGTTCTCCCAGGAATTGGGCTTGTCAGACCCAGTTCTTGGTGCTCTGTTGCGCATTGAAGCTTTCGACAGAATGCAGCAAAGTTGAGGCGAACCAAAGTAACTGAATATTTTGTTTAAAAGAACAGTGTCTGTGTGTGCACTGATTGTATGGTGAATAAAAAGAAATGTGTGAATGATAAAAAAAAGCAATTCTGCCCTTGAAAAGTGGACCTCCGCCATAGTCAAGACCTTCAATATGGTCAACTTTTCGCTGCTGACGGGCAAATTGACTATATCGGAGGTCGACTGTACTTAGTAATGGAGCAACTTACCTTGACTTCCCATTGAATCGTCCCTTAAATCCTTCGGGAGAGGTTGAATTTTGCTGCTGCTGCGCCTTAATCTGCTCCTCAAAGACCTTGCGCTTCTTCCTTACATCTCCAGAAGCAGAGGTGGGCATTACTCTCTGCCAATCACTGGGAGAAGAATCGTCTGAGGTCTTGACCCTTTGCCAGGAACAGGGATCATCTACCTTCTTCACCTCTTGCTGCTTGGGACAAGAGGATGACGATGGCAGATCCAGGGTGAGTTCTTGTCTGCGCTTCGACTGAGTCTCGCTGCTCTCCTTGGGTGCTTCATTCTTCGCAGTCTCTGTTTCTTCCACTTTTTCTTTTTGTCGGCTGCTCTCTGTTGTTACACTGTAGCTGCCGGAGCTGCTGCTCGCTATCGACGGGGGGTTATCGGCTGCTGGGGTGACTGAAGGGGCCTTGTCCACTGATGCATCAGATGAGGTTACGACAGAGGGTAAGATCGATTCTACAATTTCCTCCCCGTCGGGACCTTTCTCTCCTTCTGCCTCCTTTTCTCCAGACTGGAAAGCTTGTTTTGCCAGGATAGCCTCTCCAATATCACTGGGGGAAGATAAAGATCGAGCCAAACTTTCCCCGCTAATAGATTCCGCGTCTGAGGGCTTCGTTGTACCTTCTTGGGGTGGCCTTTTCTGCCTCTGCTTTTCGGCCTGCTTGAATACGATGTGCGCCGTCGACTCCAGAAGGACCTGCGGGTGGTCGTCGGCAGCGGGGCGGAGGGCCGACACCCGGACTGGGGACACTGCGGAGGAGTCCTCATTACCGCCCTCGCTGCCGTCCCCGGCGGAGGACATCTCCGCCCGATCGGACGATGAACAAGAGGACGACGTGGCAGCTTCTACTCGTGCCCCAGTCGATCCCGGGCAACTGTTGGACACGCGGTGCTTTGCGCCATTTTCTGCGTGCGGCTCTTTAGTCACGCTCCTCTCCTCCGAAGGGGGTGCGACAGGGGTTGCTGATGAGGGTGGCGACGACAATGACGAGACCTTTTTGGCCTTTGAAGGCTGCTGTTGCACTTGGCAAGGCCGATTTGGAGACGAAGACAACAACAATAACCCTGCGGCGGCGTCCGCCTTCTCTCTTCTTAGTTCATCCCTCTTCCCTACATCACGATCCTTCTGCTGCCTTTCATCAGCCGGAGGTTTTGATGATAATTCGATATCTACTTTTCCTCCCACCTGTTTGTGCTCATCTGTCATTGTCAAGCCGTTGATCTCAGTTTGCCTATCTGTCGAGTCGGCGGCACCAGCGGAGGCTGACTTGGGGAGCCTCTTGCCTGGCAGACTGGCTCCTTTGGTATTGTCCTTATGCTTCTGATTGGTCTTGGCCACGACTTCTTTCATGTCTGAATGTTGCTGGAGGCTTAAAGATTGGCCTTGTTTCACCGAGACGTCCTCTGGTTCTTGCTTTAGAGGCTTGAATGTGGAAAGTGATGGCTCACTCGGAGAGATGAGTGGTAGACCCGACACGTTGGGGTCGCCGCCGACGGGTGAAACGGGCGAAACGGCGGTGCCGACGCTGCAGCTGTTCCCACCGTTGCCGCTACCATCCAGGTGGTAGACCTGGAGTTTGTAGCCGGGTAGCTGCTTAGCCACATGTGGAGGAATTTGTCTGGCCGCAACAAGCACGTCTTTGGGTGGTGGGACAGGTGGCAACGGTCGACGAGGGGACGTGGTAGTAGTTGCAGTCGTAGAGACCACATAGCCGTTGGTCTGCACAGACTCTGAGATCATGGTGAGCTGCATTTATGGAGAGAGTGCGTGTGTTTAGTACTGGTAGTAGGCACTACATACATATGTCCAGCTGTAGCACAAAGACTGGCCTCACTGCAGGTTGGAACCTTCTCAGAGGGACTTTTCGTATCCTCCCTTTGATAGTGACGTCATCGCGTGCGTCCGTCAATGATTACGGCACATACGGTACAGCATAGCACGGATACAGAGAACACTTCTATACTGTGTAGTATGCACTATATGCGTGTGGGGTTGAGGTGAGAAACAGCTTTCGTTGTCCCCAACAGGCATTTTGACATTTTGGGACTCTCAAATGAGAGAAAAGGAATTAGTCATCTCGTACCTGCTGCTGCGTTAAGAGTTGCTGCTGTTGAAGAACTTTTGCAGCACTGGCCTGCTTGTTAGCGTCTGTCTGAGTGGCTTGGGTCCTCATGCTTCCACGTTTTAGACGATCTGTAGAAAAGTATAGGAGGAACTTATTAAACTTTGTGGCGCATGCGTATATGTTCGTCTGGGAAAGATGGGAGCTTCAGAACGAAAGTTTATGGCTCGAAGGGCAAGAGGAGAAGAAGCAAGATGACACGTACATTTTGGAGGCAGCCAACGCCCTATAAAAATTCTTCTTCTTTCTCAAACTGAGCGAAAACGAATGCATCCACAGTTTGTGCAGTGAAATTTTGCCTCCATTCTCGGTGTTTGCTGGCGTCAACTGCCTCTAAATTTCATGCAAAGATGCTACTGTGTGTTTTTCACTCAGCTCGCACTTGAACGAGTGGAATGCGAAATGAGCAAAGTGCCTACATTCAATATGGATTAGGTCCGTTACGATATTCATATGCTGAGCAGCAACATTTACACGTACGTTAGCTGGTTATGATAGGAGGCAGCGCAGGAGCGCTGAACATGGCGGTGCCTCGCGGGAAGGAGCCGAACAAGCAGTAATCTCTGCTCTCCTTTCACTTCTCCATAACCTTTAGAAACGCTGTGACGAGCGTGAAGGCCGAGAACCCGGTGAACTCAGCCATGAAGAAGAGAAAGGCGAAAATCTGGGCGCTCACTTTTTGATGAGAGACGAGCATAACAGCTGCTCTCCTTCACATTCTGAGAGGATAAAGGAACACAGAAACCGCGACTCTGCTTGTTGAGGTCAAATTACTCGGCGTCGAGTGGAAATTTGCATATTGACAAAGGCCACAGAGGAGTAGCAGTGCAGTCCTTGCGTAAATGAGTGCAAAACTTGACTGCATTTTCTGCATCTCCTCTGAGATGGAACTTAACGTGTTGGGAGAATGGGGACCCTGGTGATTGTTTTGGAGGAGGGACCCGCAACCTCGCCCCCCCCTGCTTGACAATGAGGCGGGGATCCAGGGGATTTGGTAAATTTTATGTAGGGAAAAAAAATCCTCTTCTTGTCCCAGAGGGGATTACTCCAGGCCAATTTCATTGACATGAGCAGCACTTTGGCTTCCCGCAGGGTTGACGACCCGGACGGTCAACCTATGAAGGGTGACCTAATGACTGGCCGCTCTGATGGGTGGGTACGCTACTGCGCCTCCAAGAGTGATGAGATCACTGTTGCCCTTTCCCGGAGTCGAATCGCCAACATTTTTGACATTTGTCTGACCGAGCAGTCGACAAGAACGTCCAAGAAGTACCTACCCATCATGATTTCCCTAGCCAGTTCTGGCGGCAGCAACTCGGAGTAGTAGGCGAAGTCACTCTTTGAGTCTACCAGTCCTCCCGGTGTCGTCGGTCCCCCGTCTATCAGGCGCTCCGAGGAGTGCGCGGGAATGAGAGTGCCCGGAGACATTTGCTGTTGCTGCTGAACAGCCCGTTGAAAGCTGCTTCGAGATAAAAGACTGCACCCGGCTGCTGGAATTATTAGGCCTCAAGCTTGCTTCTTACCTTGATTCGTCCATTGTAGCCAGAGTCTGAGATCGCATGAGTGATGACGCGTCGAAGGAGACGTGCTTCTGCTTGCGATCGTCCAAGGACACCTCGGGGGTGCTGGCGCCGCCGCTCGTCTGCGGGAACAGAACTCCTCAGCCAAATCGTAAGAACTGTCTCATTTCATGCCTCTACATACGTATGCCCAGCGCATGAAAAACCGAGACCAGAGCTAAGTTTTGACGATTCTTTCTGAAGAAGCAACCTTGAACAGACAAAAGGCAGACTGCCCGTGGACGCGTAGGCCTTTCATCGGTCAGACGTACGAGTGCGGATGTGTAAAAAGATGCAAATGACGTGAGGCCTAATTCTTTTTTTTTTCGAACGCAAATCATCTGAGTCTTCTACTCCAGGTCGAGAAGAGCTACCGCTCGGGTTCTCTCCCCATGGGGCCTAATATCCGACCTCAATTTTTCAGGCTTAAGAGGTTTTTACTTCGTGGTGCTTTGAATGAAGGGCTAATCCTTCTCCTCAAGCCGTCGGGACTCGCATTAGAGAGGCTTAATTAAAGTAACAAGACTGAGCATTACGGCTGAGAGTAGAAATGGCGCTAAAGCGGGTGGCAAAGTGCACAACCATGTGCATAAACACCGCAAACATAGTGCCCTGGAGTGTGCGTCACACTGACAATGCGTCCGAGCGCAGAGTACAAGTGCGCGGACGTCGTGGTGTTCGACGGCAGGCACGAGAAACAGACGTGTGTGTGCGTACCCACCACCGGTGTGAGTCCCACTCCCACGTCAGCGCCACCAGAAAGGTCTTATCCCCGACACACCACTGGCGGGTGGTGGTGAATTTTCCTTTTAACTGGGCATGAAATTCAAATTGTGGGTTTTTATGCAAATTGCTGTCACAAAGTGCAGAAGGTCGTAAATCCTTACCCTTATGGTGGAAAGAAACCAATCTCGTGTCAGTTGCTCTTAGTCACAGAATGAAGTAGAAAAGTCGAAGTCTGCTCATTCTTCCGCTTCCATACCGGTAGGTACAGTGTGAGCGAATACGTGGGTTAGCATGTCACGTATTCGAACAATACATACTCGGTTTGGGTGAACCGCTAAGGAATGATTGGCGACACCCGAGGAGAAAATGAAATCACCGACTTCAAATGTGGAGTCACCATGTCCGCCTGCTTGGCAGACGTGGTATGGATGCCAGAATGAAGGCTGCTGCTTCAATCCAGTCGTCACCTGCTTTTGCTACGAGGTCAAAAACCTCGTTGACATGATCAATTTGGCACGACTAATGCCGATGTGAACGTGTGTGTACAAGCCAAATCCTTGGAGTAGAGGCTGAGCTAAGAGCTATGACTCTGTATCTACATTAGACCGTTTTTCACCTGTCGCCTATGCATGAGTAGGTCTGGAGTGTTGGGCTGAGTAAGCCCGTCTGCGCTGCTGTCTCCGCATCCTCCAGGGACTCCTCCGGCACCGCCTCCCATGACGGCGGCGTCCAAGATTCTCGACGGGTGCGGCACCCCGCTCAGCGGAGCCGCTGAGTACGCCGACATCGGGAAGAACGCGGCCGACGGCGGTAGAGTGTAGCCACCGTGAGCATAGTGAGGATGAAGAGGGTGCTGGTAGAACTGTTCCTGCGACTGCGGCTGCGGCTGCGGCTGCGGCTGATTGGACGGAGGTGGCAGCATCGGGTAGGGAGAGGCACGCATGAGCGGGTGGGGACCATAATACTGTAAGACAAACGATGAATGACAATTTCGAGTGTCACACCACGCATAAACATATAAGGCTAGTTCGAAAAAGAACTTTTTTTGGAAAGTGACAACTTTTGGTCTGTTAGCCTTCGGTTAAAGCATTCATATTTTACTAAAAACATTGTGTTTTTAAGTGTCATTGACACTTCCACCTGAAAGTTTCATAAGTGCAGTGCACACTCCTTTTCTCAGCCATGACTTTTGACTGAATTGACCTACAGAATTGACTGACCCCTCTATGGAAAGCTAAGGAGCTCCTTTAAAACTAAACTGATATGCACTTTGCTCTGGGACGACTCAGTTTTCCATAAGTTGGGATCAAAGTTTTGTACTGAAGCACGATAGTACACTACATAAGAGTTTGACTGCATTGTGAACAGATGAGCGGTCCTAGAGCAGAAGTGCACATCAGTTTGACTTTAAAGAAGCTTCTTAGTTTTTCAAAGAATGGTCATCTACTTCTGTAACTCTACCCAGTCAAAAGTTATGGCTGAAAAAAGAAGTGTCCGATACACTTATTGCATACGGTATGTTATAAAACTTTGAAGCATGAACTTTGCCCATAGCAAGCCATTTAAAAAAAATAAGACCTACATCAGCTATAACAGTGTCTAACACAATTTTCCACCCCAAAACCCTAAAATTGACATTTTCGAACTGCCGTTACGCATATGCAGGACGTCGACAGCCCAAAGCGTGACGCGAATTCTCGTGTCAATGACACTCTAACGCTATGTACTTAGGTGTACATCGTACATGTCAGAGGATGAGGAACCCGACGCGCGTAACAGCTTCCAACTAGATTGATCCGACTAATTTCTCTCAACTCCTGACAGTTCTTGCAGATGTGCAAGAAAAAGAAATGCATAACCCATTCAGCCATAAGAGAACCGATTCTGACAGGTATCCTGTAACAGATCTTGGGTGGGCATTCAGATATGCAATGCTGGAGAGCAGACCAAAAAAGATGAGACTTCAAAACATGTTTGTCTGTCTGTAACTGAAATGGGGCTTCTGCTTTCTTCATGTTTTTCTCCAAGAAAGATGACGAGTGGTGTCAGCTCTCCCCAGATAAGGAATCCACTCATCTTGGCAGGTGGAGGGACAAAGGAGGGAGACAAAAAAAACCTTGCTCAAGTAGACTAAGTTGTCTTCCGCGCCATTTTATGAGTAATACACACACATATCATGGTACAATGAGTTAGCCATGAAGCAAGCAGGTCGGGAAAGCAGGGCAGTGATGTTTGTGTTGTTTAAGACTCGCCTACGCGAAAAAACAACCCAAAAATAGATTTAGTTTTCCAGAAATTTGAGTAATTAAAAATGTCCTAGAATATATATTGAGGAAACACAATAACTAGACGAACGGACACACACACGCAGACATTCTGCTGCTCAAAAGCTGGAGTTTGCTTTTCTCTCTTTATGCATGTGCTACTTTCTGAATTTGTAACTCTTATGATGCTGTGTCACGGAAGCGTCTCTGATAGAGCTGAAATTTTAGGTGGTAATGATAGACACTGTCTACTTTTTAATACTAGATGCTTCTCACACGCAAGGCTTCATAAAATTTTGAAAAATCCGAATTTTTTTATGTCGGTTTTTCTTTAGGTGGGTCTTAAAAAAGATGTGCGGTGAAATAACGTGTTCCTTATTACTTACAAACATGAGCACTGCATACGACGAAGCGAGCAGCAATTTCTCCTAACGGTTACACCTACCTCAGCGGTCAGGAAGTCGTTGAAGGTATATTTTGTGCGTACAGTAAGTTTACTTTAGCACCGCAGTCGCACAAAGAAGTGAGCCCAAGAGGGTAGGAGAAGAAGAAAAAGAATTTCCTCCAAAGAGAATTTTATGAGCACCTCTTAGCTTTGACTCCGGACTGCACTTGCTCAGCATGGACAACTTGACGCGCTGAAAAGCTCCGCTTATTTGGCTAAAACGTTGCTCTAAGTAGGCAACAAACAAGATGCCTTTGCAGAAGTCTATTACCAACTTCAACCTAATTTGCTAAACTTGTGAGGCCATGAAATGACTCTCTAGTATTCTCGCTCTCATCCTGCTTGGTTTGTGGGCAATCACAGCCAAACAGGACATTTGGATTCTGCGAGCGAGGAGACCTCTCATAAAGAAGAAGTGCGGTCTAGCGGCTGACGAGCCAGACTTGTGCAATCTCCTTTTCCAAATGTGAAGAGGTTGGCTGGCAGCCTCGGAAATCTTGAGCAAGTGGACCTTAACGACGCCAAACTTTCTGATAAGAAAGAAGACTTTCCTTGGCAATTGGCTTTCCCTCCCAATGCACTTACACCTACCTACGGCATGCGAGGACCACAGTAGTCACCGGTAATCTAGAGAATGGCTCGGGCTGCTACCTTTCACCAAACTGCCCCCACTCAGGCTTCTGAAGACATGGGCAGTTGGACAAAACTGCTAGTGGAGTTTACTTCTGAAAATAGTTTGCTGTCACTGCGTAAATGAGCCTTGATATTAGGGTTTTTTTCACGAATGCAGTGAGGGTCTGGCGGGCTGTTGCATCAAAGGGACCCCCCTTGGCAGTGAAAATGAATTTGGGGATTTCAGACATGGTCGAGGACAACCCTGACGCTCCACTTGAATTGGAACTGCCCGGAGGCCAGAGGAGGCACTCAGGGGTCAGAGGACTTGAGGCACGAAGTGCTACATTGAAAGCTGGACAACGCATCACTCATGGGACAAGAGAAAATTGACCTATTAACTGACTTGACCACCCAAGCGCTGTACCTTGCCATGAGATTTTATACACGTTATCCTGCAATACTCATGTCACTATTTTAAAGAAAAAACTTCTCCATTGTAGGCTGCCCTAAGGCCTTCTTGAATGACCCTATTGACTTTTTGCTCAAACTTATTGAACAAAGAAAAATCACAAAGTAGAAGGCCCTTTTGTTGTACAGCCGCAGCTCGAAACTGGCAACATTTGAAGAACATTTAACATTATGTATAACACAAATGGTTTTCTCTAGTGTGACATTTTTCCAGCATTTCGAGTCTAACATCACCTACAACCTTAATTTTCTTGAACAATTCATTAAGTGATGCAAAACACTATGACATTGCAGAAAAACCTAAAGAATTTTGACCTAATCAGCAAAATGGCGAAGGCTTATCCAGCTTTCTCTGTGTAGGAATATTGCTGTTTTCTCGCTAAAAAAAATGAGATTTTTTATCCATTTTTTGGTGATGAATATGCCTTAACTCACTCTTTCGACTTATTGACGATAGGAGAATCACACAAGGATCGCTTCCTGCTACATAACTTGCAAAAGGCACTGGCTTTTACCTAGCATACTGTACTGTATGGATGATAAAGAATGTTCCTCACGTAAGGACGTTTACAGAAGAAACCAAAACAGTCAAAGTTTTTAGCTTTCTAATATGATAAACTCCTAGATGTCATATTGCTTCATACTCAGCAAAGTCTATGACAGTCACTTCTGTCGGTAAAAGTAGCAAGAGGAAAGAAAGAAGGGGGAGTTTGCACTTGTTTTTTATCATGTCATTAGAGCTGAGGGGGATTGGACTTCCTCAAGGAGAAAATTTAGACAGAGTGGAACAATCTGACAAGTCCCAGGTACATTTCCCATGGGACGAAAAACTTCAGAAGCAAAATGGCAAGAATAAAGGCTGGAGGGGGATAGAATTGACTGGCAAACTGACGTTAATGACATAACTTGGGCTGGGATTTTCGAGTGATTTTATCACAAACTGTCTACACTAATGTTCTTATGCAATTCATTAGACTGCAGTGTGATGGACTGAACAGTCTGCGACAAGATCACTTGAAAATCCAAGCCCTCAGTATTTTACGAGAAGAAATGCAAACTTGCACTTGCTTCTTTCCTCTGTCCATTTCTGACGCCAGAACTGACTGTCAAAGAATTTGCGAGGCAAAAAGCAAGATGACATCTTAAAATCATTTTAGAAAAGTAAAAACTTTGGCTGCTTGGGGCTTTTTTTTCTTACACAGACAACATTCTTCGTCTTCCATATGGCCATAGGGATGCCAGGTGAAAGCCTGTGCTTCTGTACTTTAACTAGAAAATAACAATCCTTGATCGGTATACCAGGTGTCAATATATGAGAAAATGTGCATTCTTAGGCAAAAAAAAATCTTATTTGAAACCTATACCTCTATCGTTAGTTTTTTTTCTATGAATTTTCTAATGCCAGGAGCACACGGTACATGAAGGTACGTGTACTCACCAGACCTGGAGAAGCCCTGCCTGCAGCTGCTCTGCGTTAATATGCACTGATTCTGGCAAACACGGATCATTTTTAACGGGTATCTGTGCGAAACACTTGGGTACGCAGGCAAACGTGCATTCACGTGCACTCACCACTTGTCCTCCCGCTGCTGCAGTCACCCTCTGGAATTGCTCATCGAGCAGCGACCCCATACTGAGATGGATTCCGGCCTGCTCCGCCCGGGTGCCGCCCACGAACCCGTAGGCTCCTCCGGGCGGGAGAAACGGCGGCAGAGGTTGGCTCTGCGCCGCAGCGGAAGCGAGAGGAGGAAGCGTTGGCGGCGGCGGCACGCAGAAGGACTTGGGCCTCCGACGGAAGTAGTGCTCGTCGAATCCGGCGTCCTCGGCCTCTTTGGTGTGCAGAGGAAATCGATTCCGGCCTGCGCGGAAAGAAGTGAAATCAACAGCACAGCAAAGGAGCACTTTCATCTCGCGTCTGCGCCCCCGAAGAAGTTGTCGGCGTCGTTCGTCGTCCTTGGGAGAGACGCGGCTCCTACGCTTTGTTTTGGCTTCAAGAAATTGTTATGCAGCACCAGCGTTTCGGGGAATGGTGGCAGCAAAAAAGAAAAAAAAAAAAAAAAAGGAACCAGAGCGAAAATTTGCATAATGCATTTCCTCTCCTCTCCGTCTTTTTTTCGGTCTCACTCTCTCGAGTGCGCATGATCGGCGAAAGGTGACTAGGTCCATACTTAGCAGTAGGGGTGCCCTCCGTACATACCCCGCCCGTGTGCTTACAGTGTGTGTATAACTGTTGGAAGGTCATTACCTCGACGACTAGCAGGCCTTGAACAGATGCAACCAGGCACTGAGAAGAAGAGATTCTATGGTTCCAATGGGAAGCAAGCAAGAAAACATTCTAATCCGACTGAACACGACTCTAACCCAACACTGACATCCCCCCCCTTCCAAAGGTGAGTCAATGTGAAAAGACTCTCTGCTACTTATTTGCATACACTGCATCTCTAAGAGAACTTTTAATCCTTGCTCTCCTCTGCACGGAG
>JAAUXU010080798.1_pt1 | contig 47342 bp, 48 predicted proteins | sample 7278151 | NCBI WGS metagenome assembly JAAUXU01 (sample SAMN14350113, study PRJNA611818) | marine sediment metagenome | isolation source: surface marine sediment (1.8m) | place: French Polynesia: Moorea | collected 2018-08
ATCGCTTCAACTCAGAGGAAGTGGATTCCCCCCCACAGCAGAGGACTGATTGGTCAACATTGTCCGACATTGCAAAATGAGCACGTTTCTCCTCTGGCATCTCTGGCACTTGATTGCAAGTTCGGTCAGGATCGGACCCTTCCAAGGAGGGGAGGTCAATCACCTCTGCAGCAGCTAAATAACTACCATCATAACCACCACAGGTGAAGAGTGAGGTGAGCCCTAGAAATGAAGAAGAGTAAACAACATTCCTGAAGGGAATTTGAACGCCACAATCAATGAAGCTGTCTGAGCAAAGCACCCACATGGGAGCCCGGATTCCATGAATGGGTTGTGATACTGAGATGCCCAATAAAGAGTGCGGATGTCAGAAATATGGCTTTTTGAGGGGGTGAAAGTGGATGACTTTGGCTGAAATTTTCATGGAAGAATCTGGACCCAAAGGCAGACATTTTCCTGTGGGATTCATTCCCCAGGCCCTCCGGCACCATGAGCAAGCATGCAAAAACCCCGTGTCCGGGTCGAGAGGTTGCTAGGCGTACCGAGTGTCGTCGATGAGTTTTGTTTACATGTCAAGTTGTCACCCCATCACTCTCTTTTTTTCCCTCACCGAACCTAGCAACCTAGCATTCTTTTTCAAAGGCTATTTGGTATTATGAACATGAGTGCCAATGTCATGACCAAGAATGTACTCAGTGCGTTAGCAAATCTCGACTTGCCTTTCAAGTGTGACACTGAAACTGTAGGCGATGGCAACTGTTTTTTTTAGGGCAGTTGTTGCCCAATGTCAGTGACATGGCATGGTTGACACACTTCCCAGTCATGTTCTCAGAAGTTGTAGTGATCATGGAGCACTGCACCAAGCAGTTGTCAATTATATGTGTGGAGCAAGAGATGTTCTGCTGGTTGCTGGCTAGGCAGATAAATTCAAGTTCAGTAATTCATCCCTTCAAATTACTCACACCCAATGAAGAATGTATGAAACATTGAGAGAACAAAAAAAACAAAAAACATTAAAAAATGAAAAAACCTTTGCACCTGAGGATGTACCGTAGATGTCTGCACAAGAAGCTTTTTCACCCAAAGACAGATGTGGATTGAACTACACTTTTTGAAGCAGGGCATGAGTAATGGCCCCAAAGAGCTAGTTCCCTATAGTTCTCAATGCCATTGCCACTAAATCTAGGCCAGTAGGGACTAAGTCGAGGCCAGGCCTGTGATCAAATTCAAGTCTTGTTTCAGCCCTCCCCCATGCTATAGTACTATGTAAACAGAAGACACTGACAAAATTTGAGGTCAAAATTTACAAAAGAAAGAGCGTTATGTCCGCCCCAAGAAATTGCTCAACTAGATGGCTGGTGCAGTAGGACCTATGAGTACTGGACCGTAATAGGAAGGCAACCTTACATCGGCATATCTCTGGTACTGAATGATTGAGCATACTTGGAACAGACTTATTCAAGAAGGAAGGAGTGCATCAACAACTTCAGCGTCCCTTTAAAAGCCCAAGCACATATTCTAGCATTGCAGAAGACTTGTCATGTTCTAAATTTCCCCACTGAGGCACAAGTGTCTTAGAAACAGTGAAGGAAAAGGGCAACATCATACCGGGAATGCAACCGTCGTGTCCATATGTACAGGTAGGGCAGTCAGAGACAAACTCTCTGTCTGATGTGAGGGTACAAGACTGATCCTCGTTATTATAGGTAAACCACTCGCAGGCCTCCAGTGCATTGCAGTTCTCTGCACATTCCCTAACATCTGCTGCAGCATCTCCAGATATGAAGATTCCATAAACTCTAGCAAAGTGCATCATTTGGATTTCAAGCATCAGCTGCAGGAACTCATTTAAAGACATTTACCTGGCATTAGAAACAAAACACTCATTGTCAAAACAAGAGACATCACCAGAGGTGCAATTGGGGCACACTGAAACACTCAGCTCTGCACAAGAAAGAAAGCAGTAGCAATGCTGTAAATGAGAGTTTGCATGAAAAGCAACAAATGTCTACAAATGATTGTTGATACTAACAGGATTTCGTGGATCGTAGCTGAAGTGGTTGCTGCCCTCAATTCCTGTGCAGTATTCCAGGCATTGCAGCGGACCAAATGGGGCAGGGGTTTCACCAACATACAGTGAATCAACACACTCGCCCTGCACAAAGCAACCAATTGATTCCTGTCCCCAAACACTGATCAGCATTTGGGATTGCATGACCACAAAGAACAGCAGTTGCCATGACCTCATGCTGAAGAATCGGGCAACTCCACCATTAGTTGTATGCCCTGAAATGTGTTGTTCATAATGATTGGTCTTATCTTGTCTTATCTCTAATAAGTGCAGCATGTTCAACCTCAAACTTTGTCACATCATGAGCACATGCACACATGCTGATCAATAAAATATTAGACCAAACTGAATCACTACTGTGTGAGAGCTCAAACCTCATCTTTGACTGCTTGTTAGACACATGCTTACTTCCCCACCTTGATCAGAGCACAATAACCTTGATTTCAGCTTGAACCTCTAAGTGAGGAACGTGAATACCTATACCTATATGTGAATGCATGTTCTATCTCTCTCATACAATGTGTCTAGAATTAACTTTGCATATGTGTGTTGCGTCATCATTGAAAACAATGACCACCCAAGAATGTGCAAATTGGTGAAGTACTTGTCTGAAATGTGTGCCTCATGATTATTGTTATCTTGTCTTATCTTTAATGAGTGCAGCATGTTAATCATCAAGTGGCCTTATCAAAGGTCCGTCCGGACCTTCCGTCATGTTACGCGATCCGGGTGCTGCTTCTGTTCTGGTCCACAATCCACAAGAACCTTCCATGTCTGGGGCGAGGGGGCCCTTTTGGCCACTCTGCACACGACGCACAGAGAATGTTCAGGCCTACAGAGCAATTGGAAGGCTATCTATCTGACATGATCGAGCCCTTGGGAGCAGTTCAGGGACTTGGCAAGGTCACGAGGAATAGAGGCAATGTCATCGATTCTTTCTCACGGTGCTCGATCTGCAGCCTTGAGGAGTCCAAGCTCACTGATTGGGCTAAATAACAATACTGTGTTTGAGTCTGCGTTTGTCAGGCCTCTGGAAGTCTTGGAGGAGTTAAGAAGCTCTCAGTGACTATCAAGAAAATGCGTCTTGATCAGAATGCTGATGATGTCCGCGGTGAGGATGCATTCGAAAGTTGGAAGCTGAACATGAAGATGCGCCTGTAGAGACTGACAAAGAAGAGAGTTGTCAATGGCCTCGGCCGTGAGTTTGGTCTCGAGGCCAGAAGTTCCTCCTTGACTTAGGTGTGAGCTGGGAGACCAAATAGTTCATTCTTGTGATAAATGTACGCATTCTTTAAAGCTTGACATGAAGGGAAGAAGGGCTTTGGCAAAAAGATCATGTTTCAACTGCGCAGCAAGGCGACGACTCTGTTGAAAATGCAGTCAACAAGTATGTTGCGATCAATGTCAAGGCAAAGATCACTTAGTTTTGCACATTGCTAAAAACACACCAAGACAAGTAACCAAGTCTTTATCTTCTTCGGGTCAAGGTCAGGGAAGCGCTCAAGAAACATAATCCGCTCATGTCCCTGATCTCTGTCTTATTGAACACTTCTTGGGACGGCTGCCCTATGAGAAGAACTGGTCCGCAGACTCCAGGGCGCAGCTCCTCATCCGGAGGATCAAACAGTGCATTAAGGAGTCTGATGTTGCAGACTGTCAGAAGCTGTTTGCTCATGCCAAAACAAATGTGAGCCTTAGTAGCGCGAGTCAGAACAGTGGCGAGATTGCGAGAGTGCAGATGATCACTGTTCCTCCTGGTCTCAGCATTCGTCGCTGACAGAGTAGCTCAAGAATCCCAGATAAATGACTGGAGGCTGGTTCAATCAGCTCAGAAGCCGGCAGACCGAGCTTCTGGAGGTGTGAAAAAAACTGTGAGGTCTAAAGTTTACAGATGAGAAATTGAAAGACCTAGATTCTTGTGCACTCTCAAGAATGTCCAGAAGTCGTGTCTAAACACATCAAGTCCGACCATCTTCAAAAAAGGGACGCCTTTGAGGCCATGGCACATTTCTTACACAGCTGGCACCTTCAGACACATGACTGGAGAAGTCCAGACGCTGGTGAAGATCCCGAAGAAGTTCTAGGTCACTCATGGCAGAGGAGACGAGATAGACGAGGTCAGACAAAGATACGAAACTGACTTTAAATTAAAGTCCACTGTTGAAATGGGTGGGTGGAGCGAGTCGTGAGGAGTGTGAAGAGGGTGCTGCTACAGGTGATCAAGCCCAATAGCGTCATCACTGACGAAGAACTCTGCACAGTCTTCCCTTCAGTTGAGACTGTTCTTCATGCCAGACCTTTGACCTTTGGAGGCAGCAATTTTTAGAGACGTTCAAACATGGACACCCAGACACTTCTCTGGTCTAGAACAATCAGAAGTGCAGGCGCTACTAACACCGTACAACGAGCAGGGAGTCAACTTAACTCAGAAGTTTCAGTGTTTTCGAGCAAGAGACATTCTTTGAAGATTTGACGAAGAATGAGGGCCTGGACAAGGGCCCAGAAGAAAGTGGCAAATGAGAGTCGAGAACTTGAAGGAAGGTAATGTGACCAGTGTGTTTGACATTTCATCTGTACAGTGAGGCCCCCAAAATTATTAGTAATTTATTCATCATTTGCTCCCTGAGTGCATTTGTTGCATCAGCTGCATTCAGCTACAGGAGGACCTGCCAGAACTGCACCCACGAAGTCCTTCGGCCTGGAGAGTTTCTCTTCCCTGAGGATCCAAGTCTCTAACTCCTGGTTGTACTGGTAAATTGTGTCAAGTTCTTGACTGGAATCCAATCCTCCCACCAGGAGAAAAGTGCCTTCATATTGCACAGAGGACATGAACACAAATGGTCGTGGCAGAGTTGGTCCCTGTCTCCACTGGCGTGTTGCAGTGTTGTAGATCTCAGTGTGACTTAGGTATTGCCCACTGTTCTGTCCTCCAGCCACCACAATGTCATATCTGTTAGAGGAAGGACAATAAAGTTTACTGGCATGTTATATATACATAGTTACTATATATGAGGACTAAAACTGTCTTTGAGAAGTCCATTGATGAGGAAATTAAGGAATTGTTTAGTGGATTAGATGGATGGAGGATCTCATTTCAAACTACCTGTGTGGGTGACCGGTATGAAAAGTATGTCCTCTCTTCCCGCATTGGCAAGTGGCAACCCAAGGGCCAGCTTGATTTCCCCAGGCGTCAGCTGAGGGAAATCAAGAGGCCCCAGGGACATCTCTGACTGGCCAATATGGATCAAAATGCACGTTTTCGGGTAGGTATTTTGTGATGTAATGCTGACATTTCTGAATGATTTCCCCTTTTTATGCAAGAGAAAGAAAGAAATTTACAGCCTCCCCCTTTTCGTGCCCCTGGAGATCAAAAAATGAATCTCCAGCAGGACAAAAAGGGGTCCTTTTCTTTTGCTCGAGCATAAGAAATGGGGAAAAAATTCAGAAATGATGGTGTCAAGATCATTTTTTACTCATTCAACTGTTTTCACTTGCCCTGGGTGGTCCGCAAAAAGGAAAATGTTGACTTACGAATCTCCTTTGTTGACCACTCCACAACCATGACCATATCGTCCCTGGGTCATGTCTGGAAGACTCTCAAACGCTCCAGTTGCCGGGTCAAAACTAAGTGCTGCCGTTAGACCAGCAGAATACCAATTTCCTGACATGAAGACAAATCCAGGTTCCACTTCCACAACGCAATGAAACCACATAGGATATGGTAGTTGAGGCCCTTCCAAAAATTGCCCATCTTGGTAGAACTCGGAGGTTTGTTCACCATCATCACTGTAATGATGGAGCAGGTTATGGACTTTTCACCTGCCAAAGGTTGGTCAATCATTGTTCTACTTCTGTCATAATGAGAGCTCCCCACGCCTGCACCCTTAGCTAGGTCTACCCTTAAACACTCATTTGCGTGGAGATTCTCCATACTGATAGGGAAAGAATAGTAGTTTTGCAGTCTACAAACTACCACGTTCTTTAGATCTTGTCTCATTCTTTACTCAAAAGAATATACAGAAAGGCATATTTTTGAAGTGAAATGTACTCAGTCAATATTATCTGCTCACATATAGCCTCGAGGCACCTACACGTGCACACAATTGGTCAAAACTGGTCACCCTTATGCCATTCTGGCATATTTATTAAAACTTTAGGCTCTCAGGGTCTAAAACTGCCGATTCCGGGGCAATTTCAATGATTCCTTAAGCAATTAGAAAAAATGTTCAAAATCTGAGGACAGATTTGAGGTCAGGCAGGAATGTACAACAAATCTTACTTAGTAAAAATCTCAATAAAAAGTAGTATTTTTTGAATAAGAGTTACTCAAAAGATGAATTAGAACCAAGTGTAGTACAACTGTTTGGAAAAGACTTTAAAATCTCCTACTTAACTACTTAAAACTTGTCATGGGAGTCCCCACATGAATTGTTATGCGTAGTAGACTCAACTTTTCCCCAACCCTGTACATCTCATAAATGCAAAACGAAGGTTGTTCATACAGTTTTCCTCCTGAGATCCAGTAACGGCCATCACTGAGTCCTGCGGCGCTGGCGTCATCCCTCTTATACCTCAACATGTCTCCCAGGTCAATCCACTCATCTCCTGTGTACTTGAGGCATCGCTTATATGTGTAAGAATTATCATAGCCACCACAGCAGAGGACTGAATTGTCACCATTGCTCCATATTGCAATAGGAGACGCTTTGAAACTGGGCATTTCGGGAACTTCCTTGCAAGTTCCGCCTAGATTGGACCCTTCCAACGAGGGAAGGTCAATCACCTCAGCTTCAGCTACATAATCAACATCAATGCCATCAAAATAGGCACCACCACAAGTGAACAGTGATGTGAGGCCTGTGAAGGAGGTAGAGTGTGTAAATGTCGGACACTTCCTTTGACTGGATCATGTACAGAATGGCCAAGAAAATCTGGGGGTTGGAACTAATTCTCAACTCTGCTCATACCAGCACAATGAGAAGCAGCCAGATACTTAACGGAAGATGGAAGTTTTGTTCCACCACGTGGTGTAATTACTCTTAGTGTTAAAAACCAGAATGAATCATTCATTGCCAGAAAGGGTTTGTGTAACCTTTCCAAGTGCTCCTATCGTAATAAGAAAATCTGTTGCCCTTTGTTAATTGCTCTGAGCCTGAGAAGCCATTCATGTAGGTGAGATGACCCACCTTCATGACCCCAATATAAGTCAGCTCACACCTGATTGTAACTCGACTCCAAGAAGTCCTGCTCTGCATACATATGATGCTCACTAGCGCTTACACGCTACCCACTCGGCTGGATAGGAAGACAGAGGTGCATACGGCCCTCACCCTATACTTCACGCTCAGCACGGCCTTGCCGCACACCTCCAGCATGGCCGTTGGCCAAGCTCTCTGAAGGTCCTCCGGCAAGGACTGCACGGACAGACAGACAGATACAGAGACCTAAAAGTGACCCTCGCGCTTTCATGTTAGACTAGCGTTGACGCGCTTTCTACTTCGTTGGGTAGGAAAAAGCATAAAGCGTTCTGTATGGGGTTGTCACGAACATACATGCAGCCTTCGCTCTCTTATCTCACTCTCCGAACTCTTCAAATCGGCCGCGCAAAAGCTGGAAATCAGCCGCGGACAGACACACAGACAGTCAGAGTTAAAGCCCTTTAAAATATCCTTGTTTGCACCTTCCAACATGACTGAAGACTTGTTGCTGCTTCTCATACTCTAATCTTCCCCTTTGGTAGGTTGAGAACTTCTTCTAAACACGTGGGAATTCACAAGTGTCGCAGACACGATGCAGAAGAAGAGCAGGTGGAAAAGGACAATGGCATACCAGAGGATCCTTCCCGAATGCAACCATCATGTCCGTATATACAGGTGCTGCAGTCAGAGATGACCTCTCTGTCTGCTGTGAGGACACAAGACTGATCCTCACTGTTGTAGGTAAACCAATTGCAGGTCTCAAGGTCACTACACTCCTCTGCACATTCATCAACGTCAGTAGCAATATCTTCAGATATGACAGTTCCGGTCACTCTAGTAAAACACATGACTGGGGCTTCAAGTATCAGCTGCAGTAACTTATTTTGAAACATTTACCTGGTGTTCGGAACAAAACACTCATTGTCAAGACAGGTGATGTCTCCAGAGATGCAACTGGGGCATATTGAAACACTCAGCTCCTCACAAGACAGAAAGCACCAACAAAGCTGTGAATAAGAGGATGCTTGAGGGCACTTTCTTGCCTGGAAATGATTGTTGATACTAACAGAGTTTGGTGGATCATAGCTGAAGAAGTTGCTGCCTTCAACAGCAGTGCAGTGTTCCAGACATTGGAGATCATTCTGCAGCGTGGAGGGTTCACCAAGATACCCCGATCTCACACACTCGCCCTGCACAAAGCAACCGATTGATTCCTCCCCCCAAACACTGATCAACATTTGGGATTGCAAGATAACAAAAAGCAGCAGCTGGCTTGACCTCATGTTTGAGAATCAGACAAGCCCACTGTAGACTCAATGTCTCAAAAGCCACATCTTGTTGAATGCCTTAAATATCTTTAACCTTCTTTGTAATGTTATCTTATCAGGTTGCTCAACACAGAAAACGTAGCTAAATTATCTTCGCTCAATGCACGTGTTGTGGCAACAGACGTCATTGGCTCAGCAACAAAACCTATGGTGGTAAAATCAAATGAACAGACATACTGACAGACAGCTCGATACTGGATTTCCTTGAACTGACACCCTCAACACACCATCTTACACAGATTTTTACGCTCCTTCAAGGGCACCAACTGAAGTTCATCTGGGACCTCAAGAGCTGTTCAGTTTACATACACTCAAGTCAAAAATTGAAAATTGGCACACTTTCTGCCAAAGTTGGAAGGTAAAGCTGAAGGGTGCAGTGCACAACCAAAATGATGAGACGCCTAAAATTTGCCTATTTGATATTGTCCCTAAGATGCTTAAAATTAATGAAATGTCACATGTTCCTGTGGAGTGCCCACATGATCCAGGCTCAGGGGATGTAATCTCATGCAAGCAAAGAAACTGCCGAGCAATGAGTGAAGACAGTTTAGCCCCAATCTATCCGTGAAAGAAATGGACAAGATAAGGATACAAAGTAAGTACAAGTTGTCCTCATATGATGCCAACTTTGTCCGATTCCTAAACATGAGGTGCAGCTGGCAGCTCTTCTATGTGGTCTTTGACTGCGCTGTCTGCATATACGGACATGATGGCTCCATTCAGCAAGGAACCTCTGGTATGATTTTGCAAGGCTGCGACTGTGGATTCACACTGCAGAAAGTTGCCTCGTCTGTCCTGCTTTTCTTCTTCTACATCTGCTTGCAATGTGGACTTTGTCAGCAGGTTTAGCATTTTCTGTCCGTAACAAACATTTCAAAGCTTCCAAGCCTTTCTCAAGATTCAAGATTAGCTTGGCCATGAATGCAAATGACTTGAAGCGTGTGCATTGTATGCCTGATTCGATTCTGATCTGTTTAGTCTGAATGCTTTGTGTGCGTGTACAGAGGAAAGATGGCGATCATTGCTCAGAGCAATTTGCTCTGGTCCTTTGCTCAATTGCCTGTACTTGGAGTGCAGAAGGTGTAATAACTCCGCATTCTGTTGCGGACCCTCTCAGGGATGAGATCTCCTCTACTTCCTCCTCCTGCCCCTACCAGAGATTGTCTTGGGGTAGCAAGGTTTGACTGTTGTATAGTGTGTGTGTGTGAGTCAGCATCCTCTAGTCTGCCATTCATTGTAATACACCTCAACCCAGTGTCCTGATCACTCCTCAATGCTCATCATGTCCATTGATCTGATCCTCTGAGAAAGTAAGAGTTACTGTTCCATTGTCACATTGAACTGACACCCGAGCACACCTTGAAATTGTTCCTTATAGGAGTTCTCCCCCCATTTTGTCACGCTTGGACAGTCTTCCACCGTCTGTCAACAGCGGCCCTGGTTCAAGGAATCTGAAATACAACCACTTCAGGTGAATGAGTGTAACAGCCAGAATGCATGACTGTATTTGTAAGCGTCCATTTTAAATATTATTCGGGCCAACCGAATTAAACTGTTTTATCAATTGTGGATTCCACCGAAAAATATGTCTATTCACTCTGTACGTGATGAGGTGAAAGTGTGCAACTTTATTCTCAGGCTTGACATCATTGTTCGCTTGCGGTGGTTGGAACGGGTCAGGTGTAGCAGAGGCCGAGGTCATTGACCTCCCCCCCCCTTTGGTCCGAACAGATCTTGCCACAAAGTGCCAGAAATGCCAAGTTCCAAATGCGGTCATTTCGCAATGAGTCTCAACAGATCAGTCCTCCGCTGCGGTGGCCAAGGAAACACCGAGCATCACCGATGCCGCAAGTACCCTGGTACTGAGTGCACGGACCTGGGAGACTTTTTGATCCATGAGAGGACTAATTTTAGTGCATTTGGACTCAGTGACGACCGTTATTGGATCTCTGCAGGAGGATATGGGTATGAACTAGTGACACTTCCCATTGTACCAGTCGCAAATACACGGTTGGGCAAACGTTTAGTCTCCTTCACAATTAGAAAGTTAAGGAAATGTATTTAACGAAAAGAGTTTAAGCCATATTGGGACATATCTAGGAGCTGCGGGCCCGAACGATGATGTCTTTTTCTTTGTCAACAGCATTTTAAAAACAACTTTTGTTTCATTTTTGGTCCTGACGCAAATGTTGACAAATGATGGCAAGATTCCCTTAGAAATATAACTTGTTTTATAAATGACCTAGTGAAATGTGCACAGGAGATTTGTTGCATTGTCATAAATTTTCATCAACATCTCCACTAATATATCAAAACCTGGAAGCATAGGTGTGAGGCACGTTGGGAAAGCAGCACATGGATGTCAGAACGTCTGTGCTCTTCATGGCGATCCCGTGATGCTCGTACTTGGCGAAGTTGCTCCCCAGTGAGTGCTGCCGGTTGAGAACAGGGGCGAGGCTGCTGAAGGGGCATTTGAAGTGAACCCGGGCAGTGTCGGGGCACCCGGGGTGTCTGACCCGGAATACTAGGATGGACGTGACAGTTCCTCAGAACGAGGCACTCGTGGCCTTCCTCATCCTATCCTACTTCAGCAAAAGCATTCCGTGTAATATTAATATTGCTGAGAATGACCGAACAGCTGAATCAGAATTTCCATTATCGGCCAAGTACTAACCCAAACATCAATCCCAAACAACGTTTTATGCATTCTTGGTGGCAACGTTGACGCTGTTTGATGAACTCTGCTATTGGGGGTGCTTTTTGCCCCAGCCCTTGGTCGTCGTGGCCGGAGCTGCTGACCCTGAGGTGGTGACGATGTCGATCCGGGTTCGATTCCCGGCCGTCTTAGTCTCCCGCTCACCCATCGCGTTGCTCTGATGCTCGAGATGCTTTAGGAGTCTCCCGGGGGGTTCGAGCTTTCACTTCTCTGGGTGCTCTTGGACTTCCGCTCACCTCGGCGCTGCTGATTCTCCTATAGAAGCGCCACGTGTCTCTGAAGCCCACGCACCTGAGCAATCATGTCGGTGCTGGACTTTGGCTCGTGCGGCCTCAGGATCTGGTCACTCGTCGGATTTGGGCCTTTGCTATTCTTCTTTTTCGGCCCCTTGGGCCAGTCGGGGTTTTCTAGCCCGGCCGGCCCGGCCTTCTGCCCCAGTCGCTGGATCACCCGTTGCTGATAAACCCGGGGCTCGCATCTTCTGACCGGATAACCTCGCTATCTGGTAGAATGCAACATGTTCACAAATTTTGGATGTGTAGATGGACACCTCAGGTTGGACTGAATGAAGTCATCCTTGCTCACATCTTATTTTGCATGCATTTCAGACCAAGTTGACGTCGTTGGAAAATGATGGCATTGCCATGAGGTCGTTCAAGAAGTTACTCCAACTTCCAATGTGCAAAATATTTCTCCATGAAACTGTTGCTGTTCAGACACTAAACCACCTCTCTACACAACTCAGAACTGCTCTCCATGTTACAACTAAGGGAAGCTGTAGAAGTGTTGGCTGTTTCTATCAACAGATTTGACCTTGTTGTGGCTGGAGGATACAACTTGACTCACTGTGGGATTTGCAACACTGAGACTGGAGAGTGAAGGTCTGGACCGCCTCTTCCATAACCTCCACGTTACATTTGCAGTATGAAGACACTTTTCTGCTGCTGGGAGGATGGATTTCTACTTATGAAAAGGTTGGCACCATCTCCCAGTACGGCCAGACCTTGGAGTCCTGGATCCTCAGACCACAGAGACTCTCCACACCAAAGGACTTCTTGGGCGCAGCTCCTGTAGCTGAATGCAGCTGATGCAACAAATGCAGTCAAGGGGTAAATGATGCTCACACATGCTTGCAACTGTCCATGAAGAATTATTTCTTGCTTCATTTAATGTATCTGGGTTGCATCAAAGGAAGCTGGGTTAGAGACGCTACTCATGGTGATCGTCATGATGCCCAGACGCGTCTGCGAGACCCAAGTCTGCATTGAAATCTGTATTTGTAGCTTCTGACTGCAACACTTTACCGGGTCTGTTAAAAATGTATGACGAAATAAATGAATACGAACACCAACAACTGACTTAAGGATTACTTAACATCTGCAATGATGTTAAGTAATCCAAATGATGATTTTCTGGTGGAGTAAGCAGAACTCCAGTACTTCTTCGCCACCAGAGGTTACCAAGCTACCTAATCAAAACATTTAAGAACAGTTTCATTGAGGAATGTTCAAATGAGCAGCAACATTATTTAGTGTCCTGCACCAATCTTGCAATTGCTCACTGTATGACAACCTAGAGGCTAGGTCAGGTTTGGGTAGATGATTCTTTTTAGATTTTATCTGAAATTCCTTCACCTCCCCAAATTTTACACTGTTAGAAGCCAAATGAAGGGATGTCGAGAGCTGCGCACCTCATAATGTTTGCTCTGTTTTCCTTCCAGGCAACAAACTGTGCTCAGAATTTAAAAAAGCCAAACATATCTTTAATGTCGCACAGGCTGACAAGTGAAAGAGGACTGCAATAGGCTCAGTCCGAATGCAACTCACCCACGAAACCGTGTCATCTCGCTGCATTATCTCCCTCGGGTTGCCATGGTTAAGCTGAATCAGTGACCGAACCGAACCTGGTTAGGTGGGACTTCTGCTGGAAAGTGCTTACACAGGTGAATGTGACCAAGTTGAGGCTCCTGCTGACCGGTGTGACATCTTTGGGGACTTCTATGCCGGATTTGTGACTCCCTCTCACAGAGATCAGATCTTGGGACATCTTAATTCTGGTGATGGAAGGACCTAAGGCTGAATCAGGAGGAAATTGGCTTTCCTCCAGTCATTTAAGCCCCCTCATTCATCTCCCAAGAGAGTTATTGACTGTCCACTTTTGTGGACAACTTCCCATCAATGGTAGCCATAAATGAACCAGACGAAAGCACTGTCAGTGACGCCATAGAATAAGTCACGAGTGTAATACGGAGTGCGAAGAAGGCTTCTTCATCTACTTCGTCAGAAAAGGTCACGGATGAAATGGGCAGAGCTGAGAAATCTCCTCAGGTCTGCTTTTGCCTCAGCTTTGGTCTTAATGCAGGAGCAGGTATTGTGCTGACGAAAAAGAGACAAGGAAATATGGAGCTCACAGTCACTGCAGAGCGCATCAGATAACATGCATCATTAGGTTGTGCTGACTCAGACCCCTGAGTACAATGGAGCCACAAGTTACTTTTATACCAGTTTGTTCCGAGAAAACAGAGAATGATCTCGACGCATCTGTCTTTTGAGAATTGAATTCCTAAATCTCACAAAGAGAAGTTTGATGGGAGTCATGATAGGCAAAAGACGAAGCTGGGCTGTGTAGAAAGTTGGCACAATCTCTGAGCATCCACAGGTGTCCACTTGACAAGAGGAAGGACTTTTTCTAGTTCTCAGGACATCCAGAAATTGCGAGAAATTCTCCACAGACGATATCAGTTTTTCTGACAACATGAACGAATCGCTCATCGCAGAGAAGTCGCGAGATCGATGAAACCTGACTTGGTGCACGAAACCCGATAAATGTCTCCTTGTTGCAGGCTGTCCGCCATCGTGGAGGACGTGGACATGATGTCCGACGCCTCTGTCCAAGTGCGCCTCATCCGGTGCACGGACGCTTCTGCACTGATACTCTCGGGCCACGGCCAAGGTGTCGAATGCCACAGACGTGGGCTTACGCAAGGTGTCTCGATTGCTCTCAAGGAACCTCTGAAAGTTCAGCAATGACGGCTACTTGGGTGGAGTCTCTTGCTGCGTGCTGTATTTGTCGTACGACTTCATTCGGATCGATTCTCGTCAAATCGAATGAAAACTTGTCAGTGTTTGGATCCTCCTAATGTACGTAGCTCTTATCTGCCTGTACAGTTAAACATAGTACTGTTATATGAGTAGCTAAGTGTATATGACATAATGTTGCTTTAGCTTCAGCACCGGAGCTAATGAGTGGAGTAACCATTGCATGCCAGAGCGTCTGGACTCAAAGCTGCCCATTTTTCCCTTATAAGTAGTAACCTGAGTAAATACATTTGTCCCACGGAAATAAAGTTAGTATGTACGAACACCTCTTGCCTGCTGCCATCAATTCCTTAGAACATAACTTATATTCAACTTTCAGCCTGTGTCGTCATGATCCCCCTCGACCCCACGGGTCTGACCCCCAGAGAAAGAGTTGGTCACAGGATGGACAAAGTCAGACTCTTTGTGTGATCAACATCCAATAAGCAGGAAAATCGACCGAAATTGTCTGCAGCTGACGCGACTCAAGGTGACTTAAAACTTGTACGTGTGATTGCCTCTGTTGACGTTGCTGTGAATGCGTCTGAGTGTGCACGTGTTTGCCTGGGGAGAAAAGACTCTTCTGGGAACTTTGGTTAAAACACCAGAAGCGATCGCGTGAAACTACCTCAAAATCATGATCGGCTGAGCCTCAAAGTTGCCACTATTGAAGGGGATTTCATGCAGTCAAACAAAAACCGTTTGCCTCTACTAAGAATTGCCTCTGACTGAAGTGTAGTCAGTGCATGACGGATACAATGTGTGCCAGAAAAAGGAAAGCAAAAAAGTGCTTCATATAGCCCTCAACTTGATCTCGGTGGGTACGGAGACATGTGGACTTGCACCTTCATCGCCAAGAGAAAATTGTTGAAGGTCACCAACTGCTTGAATGTCTGAAATTTGCCATTGTCTCCTCTACCTTTTTTTGGCCCGGTACATCTTGATCGGCGTGGTCTTCGTGACCCTGTTCGCCATCCAGATGACCTCAGTTTCTTTTGCATGATCTCTTAATCTTATGACTGGCGAAGAAGTTTGACTTTTCTTCTTATGAGACTCAGTTGTTGTTTAAGTAAGTGTAAAGTAAAGAACATTCGGTGATCCCAACTGAGTGCGTTAAGGTTGAACCCTGATCAGGGATATATCAAGATTACAAAATATGATTGTAGCGTAGCTCATTACTCAGACGTGTTCATTTGCCTGTCACAGATGCTCTTTGAACCCCCGATGGAGTTGGCAAATGCGACAACGATGCCGACGAAGATGACGACGACGGTGACCTTCACCACTGGCCCCGTGCACGCCACAAAGCCACTCCGTAGCCCTCGTGCTACATCCGTCAGTCCGGCTTTACGTGGATCACCCTGTACAAAGATTCGATTGCCTCATCCCTCAGATGTGCGTTCATTAACCCATGAATGATCCCCCCCCCCCCTTGTCGCTTGATTTGGTGCCGCTCACTGTAGTCAAGCGAGGAGGTTGACACACTTTTCTCTCCAATTGCTTCAGTTGGCTCCTCTCTGGATGCATCACTAAGGCTAATGACGCAAATAGGACTGTGTGCGCGCAATTTTGCCTTCCCTCCTCTCCCTGATTGCGTGGCTGCTGCAGGCGTTGGCGCGCGTGTGCATCCACCTCAAGTCGGCCAGGGCTGTTGTGCAGGCAAATTTTCAATTTTTTCCTCCATCGAGGCTCACAAGAAGGTGCTGCGCAGTCAGTGTTCCCCCTCCTGTGCCTGCCGGCGCTATCACTTGCCTGATGCCAGGGAAACTTGAAGACCATCCATCATCGTGCCCATTTTTTCTTCTGCTTCTTCCTCTTCTTCTCCGCCAAGATCCTTGAAAGGGTGTGGAGAAAGCAGAAAAGGATTTGAGTCGAGTGGTCATGGAGAAAGTGTTGGCCTTAACAGCTTTTAGATACCGCTGTTCTTAGGATTAGTGTGAAAGTTTCCTCGTTCCCTTCGGATAGTCCATTTGTCAAGAGACGGAAAGTTCCTGTTTCGTAGTGTCTGTCACCCGTTGTACAGTGTGAGCCACAAAGGAGACGGACGAGCTTCAAATGGACACCTTCCACCCGACGTCGGCCCCGACTGCGGCCGGCCGCCCAGCGAGGCGGCTGCCACCCGACTGCATGCGGAATCCGCAGCGTTTTCCGCCCCGACGTCGCCGGCTGCGGCGGAAAAGACACATTAGCGACAAATGTGTGGAAAGTTTCTTGTAACCAAACCAACCCCGCATCGATCGTTCTGCCAAGGGAGCCTCTTTTTCTCTTCTTCCCCTCTCCCCCTCCACCCCCTCGTTGCGACCCAGAATCGTCTCACAGTCCATTAGCGGAGAAACCCAAGCCCACGACGAACAGCACGGCGGCGGCGGAGGCGGCCCCGGTCGTGTTGTTGCGGTATTTGGAGTCGCGCGTCTCGCACGTGCCGGAGCGGGCGGTCACTCCCCTGATCGATTTCGAGTATCCACTAAGTGCAAACAGAAGCTTCTTCTCCTCCTTCCATATGAAGATGAGTCTGTTCAGGCGCAAGCCGACGCAGAGAAGCTCTTCTTTCATCAGAGACGTGATCAATCACCTTGATCGCGTGGATGCCGTTGCTGCTGCTGCTGCTGCTGCTGCTGCTGCTGCTTCCGCCGTTGTTGCCGTCCCTGCTGCTGCTTCCGCCGTTGCCGTTCCTGCCGCCGCCGCCGCCGCTGACGACGACGATGATGATGATGACTCACAGCGAATAATAAGGAGAGCCACGATTATTTGCGGAGCAACGACACAATGGGTTGGAGGCTCATATTGCTTCTTCTTGGTAAACAATCACTTTCTGGCCGCAGATGCGATGCTCCTCCTTTATTTTTCTGACGGATCTGGATTGTCCGCTGGTCTCGGCACCGGGAACAATTCCTGCTCACTCACCTTCCTTCGATCGAGATGGATTGAACAGTCGACTGCACCAAGAGGTCGTTGTTTGTGCCGGCGAAGAAGAAGAAGAATTTCTCTTGCTGATTGCTCCTCCGCTCCTTGGCCGCGTCCCTGGTCCGCCCGTCCCTCCCTCCCTCCCCCTTCCCCCCCCCCCCCCCATTACCCATCCCACACACCCACCTCCTGATCCGCAATTTCCTCCTCTTGGAGATTACTCATAGCTTTGGTCACATGCGCAGCATCTCCAAAGGCCATTAACCGTTTTCAAAGGCCAGAAAAGGAGGAGGGAGCGAAAGTTTCTCAATTTCCCAAGGGTGATGATTCCTCCCTTGTCCCTCTTCTCCCCCTCCTGCACCTCGCCCGCCGTCGCCGCCGCCGCCGCCGCCGTCGCCCTCGCCTCCTTGTTCGATCTCCGTTTAAGCATTAGCATGGTTATTGCAGATGTCACGCACATGACGAAGGAGGACGAGGGGAGGAAAAGAAGCAGGGAAGAAGAAGAAAAAAAGCGTTGCTAAAAAGGGATCCTTGTGTTCAGGAATTCATCAGGGGTGAAAACCTTGAAAAATTGCTAACGTTGCCCCTCTTGAGAGGACCTCTTTTGTATGCGCATCCCCAAAGAAGACTCCCAATGTCGGATTTGGCCAGCTTTGCAAGACATCTGAGAATGCGCAGGCTCAGTACAGCCAATAACTGCGAAATGTGCGCCAATGGAAGAAACGTTCTGCTGTAGCAACTTCTGGGCTTTGTCGAGATGGAGTCAGAGTCAAAGCAAAAGTCGCAGCCAACGCAAAAGCCGATAGCAGAAGCCCAGTGGAATCAGGCAGGGTCGCCCGTACAAGCACAGGGTGAAATTACAGATGTGACTCACTGATATGACTTGAAAAGAAGCAACTATAGAGGTGCCTCTTTTTACGTATTGTTATCATTATTTGATCTTAACTGTGCGTCAGACCCCCGGCGGAGGCACGCCAGGGCCTCCACCGGGCCTATAGGCCTGCCAGGTTGCTGGCGGAGGCAGTCGCCGTCCCTGTCAAGTCACCTCTTGGCTTGCACACGTCTGAGTGGCGCCGATGCCGGAGGCGGCGCGCCCAGCGGACCAGCGGACCCGACAGCTCAGGCCCAGTAATAAGGCCAAATAAGATTATTCCTCGGAGCTGCCTCAGCTCCAATTCGTTGCGTCAGGCCTGGAGTTCCTCTTTAGCACGTGCCAAAGCTGCTCAGGGTGGAGCCGGTGTTTGTCTTGGCATCCACGTCGTCGCCATCGATCCCCAGTCATAATACTATCGGAGTGCGTGAGGTCAAGCAATTTTGGGGCTCCGTTATTGAGTCTCTCCGATATTTCTGGAGAACGAAAGAATGAAAGAGCGCAGATTTGGGCTCCTGGGGATGCCTCCTCTCTCTGTGTGTCTCTCCTCACAATAAAGAGCGGTGACTCAGACGATCTTCACACGTCTTTGGTGGGGGGAAAGACGGATTCACCCTCTTGTGATCAAGGATGATCTCGCCCCCTCCCCCCTCCCGCCAGCATACGCAAAGATCCATGTATCACCCTTCATACGTCAAGTACAGTGTGAGTCACAAAAAAAGGGTCCCATGGGGGAGCGGGAGGGAAGCCAGAGGATAAAAGAAGAGAGGCAAGAACTCTTTTGGCACTCACTGAGTCTGGGGGGAAGAATGACGATCTGTCATGTAAACAAAATCGTCCATAGCAATGGCGCCCTCAGTCTTAGTACTAGTCTTGGTGGAACTGATTGACTCACTGAGCAAACAGCTCAAGTCGCCATCATCAGAAATTCCAAGTGAGACTTGGTGCCATTGCCATTATAAGATCGAGCAGGAGGAATTTGCATAGACCGACGTCGACTCCATCAAAGTTACATTAATGAAGATTCTCTTTTACCCCTCAGAATAAGTTTCGCTTTTCCATGCATACAACATGAGCACGACGAAGCCCTCATGATGTCTGAAGAGATGATAGCACAACATTTTTTCCGGCTGCTGCTGCTGCTGCTGCTGCTGTTGTTGTTGTTGAGAGAGATAAAACGTAAGTTCTCCGATGACGTCTGGCAGTTGGAACGAGAAAAAATGAGTTGCACCTCGGCAGGGGTGGGCCTGAGGGCGCGTTCACCCGGACACACTGGGACACCCGATGGTGTGACGGGAAAAACCGGTGTGAGTGAGCTTCAGGGAGGGGAAGAGCAGGGACGTGCGCAGCCTAGATGAGCTCAGTCTAACCCTGACTTAAGTCAAATTAAACTGAACTTGAACCTGATCTGAATTACCGTGACCTGAACTACACCGGAACCTGGTCCGAGTAGACGTGAACTGAACTTTATGAGCCTGAATTGAAGCTAAGCCTAAAGCTGACTTATCCCAACCCTAACAAATATAAATGACCCTAACTCGACTCCCCTGCAAGGAAAAAAGACTGCCAGTGTCAACTGGACCTTAACAAAGGACTCTGTTTACTTATGTAGTATATTAGCAACACTTGACTAGAGAGAGTCACGAGTACATTTGCATGAAAAGGGCGGGCTGAATGAATCTTCTGGCGTGTGAACACTGCGAGGTCTCACTGTAAATCGTATCGGAAGCTACAGTGATAGTTTCTGAGTGGCGGCGGCGCTCCAAGGGTCCGCGCCGCAGTCACGCGGGACCCCTGCGGCGGCTGTCTGAAGCTGGACAAGCTGGCGCTGAAGTTGTGCTGACTGGCGCAAAAGTTGCCCGAGTGAGAGGACTGACTGGAGGAGCGCAGGTGACTGTAGGGAACCTCGTACTGGTTCATGAGCTTGGTCGGACTCTCGTAGTGATTTGTCTCTGACGGATACACTGAGCGCCTGGACCAGGACAGCATCGGCGCCGGCGGGAACGCGTGCGGGAGCGAGGGCGGCGGCAACAGGTCCGGGCTCTCGCAGAGCAAGAACGGCCGCTGCTGCTGGAGTTCTTGCTGGTTGGTCTTGCCCACTTCTTCCACTTGCTGCTTCTTCGTGACTCTGGCGCGCACCAGACACGCCACGACGCCGACGCCTGCGCAGGCCGACGCCACTAGCACGCCCAGCATGAGCGCCAGGAACGACTTGTCTCCGCTCTCCTGGCTCGCCACGACGTTCAGCCTGGCAGACTTGTAGGTGAGGGCGCCGAAGCCGGCGTTGGTGACGAAACACAAGTAAAGGCCGGAGTCGCTCACATCAGCCTCGGCGATGACCAGCGTGGAGACGAAGCGGCCGCTCGATTCCTTGTCCTCCGCGGCCTCGGCGCTCTGAAGCAGTTGGTATCGCTCGCTGCCCATGCGGAGCGTATGAACGGACAAGACCTCGGAAGGGTCGTGGTCAAGTTGGTCCTGTTGGAGCTTCTTGAGCCACTGCACTGTGGGTGTCTTCTGCGCCTGGACGTAACACCGGAGCTCCGCGCGGCCGCCAGTAGCCACGCTTGCGTCGCCGGCCGCAGTCACGACGGCTCTCGACGCCAACTTGCGGCCCGCAATGACCCGCAGCGTGAAGTTCTGCTCCTTGAAGCCGACGCTGTTTCTCGCCAAGCACGTGTACGTGCCGGCATCCACGGTGCCCAGCACCTGAAGCTCCACACTAGACGAGCCTTGGACGTCTCGCCCTCGAGGCACGACCGATTCCAAGATTTCCTGGCCGTCCTTGAACCATCGGATGGACGGTCTTGGACTGCCCAACGCCTCACAGGTGATCTGTGGGTGAGACTTGACCGTAGGTACGAGGACGCGTACAAACTGCACAACAGTTCTTACTCTGAACATGTCTCCCGCTTCCTTGTCCACCTGCTTCTCCGCCTGCCTGGTCCTCAGCGTGAACACGGGCGGGGCCACGTCCAGGGTGCGACCGTCCGGGGTCAGCTCGGGGGGGTACTTGGTGGAGTCTGGAAAGACATGCAAGGCCTGAAAGGCGGCAGTGCAAAAAAGAAAAAAACACAAGAGAAAGTATCGAACTTTCCTCCGATGTTTCTCCCCTCAACATTTTCTCCAATATTTTACAAGGAAGCAGAGCTTTTGTATGCACAACATTCTTAGCAGTAGGAGCACATTTGCTTAGTGAGTCACCTACAGGGTGGACCAAAAGTAACCCGATATGAGCAGATTGCAGAGCGTAACAAGTGCGCGATTTGGTTCATTTGAAAGAGGAGACTCAAGATTTTCAGCTGCAAAAAAAATATCCAAAACCGGACCGAAAAACAAGCGTCCCCCATGCATATTTTTTTCCATACATGAATGCGCGTGTTCCACAATGTCTGACTACGTTTCAAAAGCCTGCCTTGATGACTCTGGGATGCAGCAACTCCATTGTTCCTGCTCACATCCTCAAGTATGTTTCTTCCAATGAAAATTTTGAGTCTCCTCTTTCAAATGAGCCAAATCGCACTTCTGTCCGAGCCCCTGACTGGTATCAGGTTACCCTTGGTCCACCCTGCCCAAGACACAAAAAAAGGACCGGGAGGGCCCGCACTTGGTCAGGTGCAAGAAGAATCACACCGTCAGCCACTCCCGAGAAGCCGAAGAATTGGGCACCCTCAACAAATGCTACTCATTATTCGTGCTCCCTCTCCAAAATGGGCTGGCAAACAAATGTTGGCGAAGAAACACAAATGAGCACCGGAAGGAAAGACACGAGTCAAGCCAGAAGTGTTTTCATTCCAAATACACTCGAGGGAAGCCAAAGAAGCTGAAAAGATTCATGGAGCGCGTGATGACCGTGGTGAAAACATCCATCCAAGCTTATTAAAGCAGGCGAAACCCGACGCTTCTTGACCTCTGGCGCATGACTTTTTTCTGGCCGGCCAGATTTTCCTCCCTCTCTCTCTCGTTTGTGTGCTCTGTCACCTCTGTCTGACACCGTCATCCATCTGGAGCGCTTATCGCACCCAGGAATCGCCGAGGAGGAGCAAGAGGAAGGGGGCAAATTTAATGGCGATGTCACAGCACAGTCATCAAATCGCCAGACTTATGGACCATTGGGCAGACAGACAGACAGACGGACAGCAGTCAAGTCAGGCACTTTTGCTCGCTTATCTGGCTGTGCGGGCGTGGCCGACTGGGCGGGCTGTGAGGGGGAGTGGCGAGTGGCGAGGCGACGACGGCGGGGGGAGTCAAGTCAGTCGTGGTGGTGGTGGTGGTGGCCGTCGTCGTCGCCGCCGTCGCCGCCGTCGCCGACGTCGTCGTCGCCCTCGTCGCCGACGTCGTCAAAGTCCCTCATCTCCACCGCGAAAGAAAGAAGAAATGTCGCACGCACTAACGAAGTGATCTCCATCTCTGGTCCGACCCAAGACCCAAAAGCAGAGTCGTTTGGTATGCACGATAGTGTCGATCGGGGGCGACAAGTGTGAGGAATGCCATCATCGCTGCCTCCAACAGGTTTCTATTTGGGTGCCCTGACTGCACCCAGTCCGGCCACGCACACATGATGCACGTTGTCTCTGCAGCCCCCGACTGCGTGGGATTAGACGCTGTCGGACAATGGTTGACAGGTGGTGGTGGTGGCGTGACTGGAGGGTGTGTGCCGGTCGGGACGTCGTTAGGATTAGATACACGCAGCTCGGCAAGCTCACCTACGACAATGAGTTCCACGATGGCCTCGACGGAACCGAAACCGTTGACCCCTTTGCAGGCGTAGACGCCGGTGTCGTCCAGGTTGGCGTGGCGGATCTTGAGCGAGTTTTTGCTCTTGCGGTAGCGCGTCCACGTCACGTCGTCGATCACCTGGCCGTCCTGCACAAGCAACAGAGACACCATGAGGACAAGAACGTCTTCTTTCCCCCCTCCCCACCCTGTTCACCTTCTTCCACTCAAAGATGGGCGGCGGATACCCAAAGATCGGGCACTGCAGGCGGAGGTTCCGCTCGCCCACCCGGCCCACCTTGGTCACCAACGGCTCGTGAGCCCGGGGAGGACCTGGAACACAAAGTCTTAAGTATACATTGTGTAACCAGGTTTTCATTGGGGAAAACAAGCAGAAAAAAAGTTGCTTCTCCTTCCATCGATCACCAAAGTTTGCTTCAACGTCCAACGTTATGTTTGAGGCCGGATGAAGTTTAGTACAAAAGGAGTGCAAGGAAGTAATTCACATCTGCGCCATTTTGGCAAAGCCTTTGATGAGCGAGAAGAAGCCTTTAATCCTGGATACGAGGAGAAAGGGGAGGGAGAAGCAATCAAGCGTTCTTGGACTCGGCAGCCCCGGAGGGGATTCCAAGATTCGGCACACACGGAATATTCAACTGTTCATGCTTATGCACACTGAGATTGTCCGCGGACAATTGCGGCCTCGGCGCGGCCTCGGCGTGGCCTCGGCGCGGCCTCGGAAGTGTCTCGCTCGACAGCCTCGTGAATGCTGCTCTGTCTCTCTCTCCCCCCACCCCTCCTGAGATGTCACTTGCGAGTTTTCTCACGCAGAAACCAAATATGAGGACGAGAACAAAAGGCTGACGTGATCTTTTTTTTTTTTTCAGTTTGCCCAAGGTTTTCCTCCCTCAGCGCAATGATGATGATAGACTTGATCCTCCTGCTCTGGCCGCTAATGATTCTTCAGGGAGTTTTTGGAAGAAAAAAAAAAAAGCTGCTGGGAGGGTGAGGTTGAACTTTGACTCCCCGAGTTAAGGTTATTGGACTGCTTGGCCGAGAACATCTGCTCCAGATGCAGTCACAAAGCTTGGAGACGACCTCGATTCCATTCTGGCATAAATTGCTCCGCAGTACAGACAGACAGAGCGAGTAGGGAAGAAAAGCAGTTAGAGAATAGTAGATCAAAGGCGTAAAAAACCATGATCTTTTCATCTCTTTGGAGAGATAAAAGGAAATGCAAAAGAGAACGTTTGTTCCACTCTGTGTGCCCGCAGGAGGATGAGAGGGGAGGGAATTTTGGATGAGCCACTTTTCTTCCATCCTCCGGAAAAGGACACCATCAATCTGGAGGATATTGAATAGAACTTCTTGCTAAGTGTCTGACCGAGGCAGCAGAGAAAAGCAGCAGCCTCCGCAAGCCTCTGCTCTGGTGCCAACTCGATGAAAAAGAGTAGAGTCCAACCGTAGCCAAGTATCTGTGCCCATTAAGCCCGGGGTGGTGGAAAAGTTGCCTGCACTGATGGATCTAAATGATCCTTACAATCAAATACAGTAATGATTCCAGGCAGTATTTGTGCTCTCACTGTTGGCCCTGGATAGATAGGGTGTTGATGCAATAAAGGAGGAGGGGGGGGGATATATTTAGATTGTCTTTGTCATCTTCCCCAGGCTATTCCATATTGGTCTCTCTGCGCTCCAGGAAATTGGTATAGAGCAAAGCACTGAGAAGGTCATCCCTGGATGCGACAGCGGGCAAGATTAAGCTAAATCTCTTGTGCACTACGGAGGAGGAGGAGGAAGGCGAGAAAGCAGGGCGGGGGGATGAAAAACGGCATTTATTATTGCCCGCACCCATATATTCTCCTTTATTGTTCCCCGGACGGGCGTGCTGCTGTCGGACTGGCTGACGTGCATGGAAAAGGGGGTTAACGTGTTCAAGCTCACATATGCGCAGTCGCTGTAGAGCGTGCGGCCAACATTTCGTATGCTGCGAGAGGGTCCGAAATAAGCTGAGCAAACAACAACAACTTGCCCATTTTGGCCCTTCTCACTCTTGACTGGGGTGCCCATAATACCTGCGTGGGTCTCCCCCCCCCCCCACTACCAGTTCTTGGGCGGCAAGAATTATGCTCGACTGCGATTGATGAGGACCCGGTGAAGAAGCTCTGCTCAAAGAGGTCTGAGTACACGGACGGAAAGTTCCTCCCCCGCTTTGCTCACACCAAAGTTGTGCGCGTCGGCACTTTTTTCCAGTGCATCCACATCAGCACAACTTCGGACGCTATTAGGGATTCCCCTCGCGCCGACCATTTCTCCCACTTCTTCGGGAACTTAATTAAGTTTTACTATTTTTCATGGTCCCACTTGGCCTTTGTTGCTCCCTCGGCCAACTTTCTTTTATGGCATCGGCAGCCTCTTGGGGGCGGACGCGAATTCTACTTATTCACTGCTGATGAACTTTAACTCGCTCGATCCAGGTCTTCCTCTCGGGGGCCAACGGCAACTTGATCGGCAAGTTGGACGGGGCCGGCCGGCCGGGCGGACTCGCCGAGGGGTGCAGGAGACGACGACGACGACGACGACGATGACGACGACGACGGAGATCACGAAGGGGTCATGAAGTTCCATGAAGGAGGCAAGAAACGCGTACAAAATAAAGACAAAACAAAAAACAAGGGCTAATCCCAAAACAGATTAACGCTTCCATTAAAATTCAGCCAGTTCGCTAATTCCGGCCAGAGTTGCCATTCTCTTCCAGACCACAGAATGTCAAGATTCCAACGGCTACAGTAGACGCCGCTTATTTGGTCACGTGTCAAAGTCAGGCCCCTTCCTGTCAGGTGGGTGATTCCGGCTCATTCTTCACCCAGTTTCGCCTTGGTCCGATGCAATGTAGACATAAGCGGCGTCTACTGCATTATTGCCAGACTCAGGCTCATCCGTTCAACGATTAAGTGATTTATGGAAACTGCTTTAAATTGGGGTGGGTTAAAATCTGAATTTTGTAGCTTTTTAAACTTACATTTCTACTTGAACACACATGTAGGCCTCACCCTGAATCTCTCATGTGCCTACTTTCGTCACGTAGACTACATAATAGATGCGCTGAAGACCTACTCACATGTGGACTGCATAATAGATATAGTAGTAGCTACGTGCAATGAAGCTACTCATTCGCGGAGAAAAAAAGTTTGGAAGCCTCCAACGTTCAGATCCTGCCTTAAATTTTTCACCCAAAACTGCTTAGTTTTCCTCCCTTGTAACTTCTAAACTAGCATCTGTACGTCAGACGTGTACAAGCCTGGAAATGAAGATCGTTCCGAGGCAAAAACCTTTGCTCGAGGGTCCGCGCATTATGACCAAGCATGTCTGCCTCGGTGAGGCCGCCACCCCCCTGCAGTCAGTCTATGCACTCAAACATGTGTCGAGCTTTTTGCTCTCGGGTGATATCGATTTTTTGCCATGTTCGTAGACAAGTTTCTGCCACATCAGTGGTTCAAATGTGGTGCAAAGTAACGCCTGTGAAAACAAAGAATCGTTCTGAGGACGAAAAGAAGCCAAAGAAGTCCATGAAATGGACTCGATCTCACGCGGGGCTGACAACGACGAGCCAGAAGTGAACAGATCAAACAGATCATCAGAGATGTTCCAAGCAACATTCCAAAGGACGTGATCAGATCATGGAGACAAAATCTCCTCCAGAGAGCGAAAATCTGCGCACCCAAACGCTACACGTAACATGTCATAAAGGGACAATGTATATTGTAATGATACAATAAAGTGACAACGCAGTGATGACTCTTGGCTCCATCAAATTCGCTTCCTAACGTGCCAAAATGCCAGTGAGAGAAGAAGCTCGATGCTTTAGGTTCACTCAAGTCTTTTCCTTATGCGTCCAGGACAGACGAGCCGGCCTCTCAGTTACGACTGGACAAGTCTCTGGTGCCTGAGATCAAAATCTCATCCTCACTCACCCTTGATTTCCGCTTGCGACGAGACCCGCATCAGCAGCGTCGAGGTGACGGCCAACAGGCGAGGGAAGAACATGTTCAGGCTGCAACAGAACGTGCTGCGCGTTATAGTTGTTTCAAACAACTCATGTGTGAAAACACATTTAGCCGCTCTCTATTCATCAAATGTGCTTTGCTTTGCCCCCGCTGAGCCCCAGAATCGCCTTTCAACGCGACAGAGGAGGACAAGATGGACACGCAAAAGTTCGGCCGCAAAATGAAAGCTCTGCGGGCTGAGATGAAACCCTACAAACGTGTCCAGGACGCCCGAGGGGGGGTACGTACAAACTGCTGAGGTGTCGCACGCGCACCTGGTGAGCTTCCTGCTGCTGCGGCTGCTTCAGCCTGTGGAACAGTTCCTGGGGCAGCACAACAGCGCGTTGGACTCCACGGTGACGGCGTCCGGAGTCGAGTGGGTCAACGGGCACAGACGTCTCTGCTCAAGTCGAGGAGCTTCATCCTCACCTCACTCCCTGGTCTCTACTGACTGACTCGCTTCATCGGGCGGTCGGTCGCCCCCCTCGTTCGCGCGCTCGCTCGCTAGTGCGGCCGCCCTGCAGAGGAGAACGAGCGCCAACTGCGTCAAGGCAACCGGCGACTGAGCTTTCGATCGCCGATGAAAGACTTCTGGTCTCGTTCTCATGAAAGAAAAGACAACTATGCAAATGTCATGGACAAAACCTTTGTTGTCAGTCTGGACCACGAGTGATGGCAGAAATGAAGTGAGTAGATTTGCTACATGAACTAAAGAAAACAACCTGCCTGGACTAAGATCCATTGTAGTAGGAGTGCTGACAGATCAGGCTTGTCATGGTCAAAATAGGGGACGAACGCGAGCGAGGCTTCAGCAAGATTAGTCAAACACGTGACGTCGTCACAAGCACTGCGCGATCCTGCCTGACCCCGAGGCGCTCTTGGAAGCGTCGTTTCAATAGTATCAGCAAACTACCTTAACGTAACACAAATACTTAGTAAGTTTTACAGATGGATACAGTTACTGTACTAAGTACCAAGCACAAATAAAGCATTATGGTACCATGTTCGTGTGGAGAATAATGGACGAACGTACGTTGTCGAGACGTGCTCAAGATCTTTTTAAAAGGTTAACACAGCTTTGGGTAAGTTTTTCACGACTCCTTCGGCTTCAGGAACCGCCTCTTCTTCTTGGCCCCCCCTTTGTCCTCTTGTTGTTGTTGTTGTTGTTGCTGCTGCTGCTGCAGCAGGTGGGCGTTTTCCATCTTCATCTGCTCCAGCAAGCGGGTGCCGCGATCAAGTAGTTGCTCATCAGTTTCGCCGCCTCCACCGCCACCGCCACGATCGCCGGCGGCCTTTGCTGAGGCTGCAGGAGGCACCGACGGGGTTTTCTCGACGACGGTGGAGGAACTGCTCTTCCCCTGCCAGTTGCGCTTGGAAGCAAATTTTCGACCGACGGTGTTCTGTAATGAGGAGGCGAAGTACGCGGCCATCGCCTCGTCGTCTACGCTCTTGGTCTCCTCCTCCTGAATCCGCTCGTTCTCCATCATTCGCTCGACCTCCGGGTTCATCCCATGAAACGCCATCCGGCCGAACAACAGGCTTTCGATCTTGGCGTAGCTGGGCTCATGGGAGAAGCGACTCCTTCAAGAGAGGAAAAAGGCTAGCTTTACAGTCCATGCACGCGTACAGTGTGTTTGTTGTACTTGATCTCCAACTCTGCCAAGTCTTACCCTTGGGTACGCATTGCCTCTGAGATCTTGTCCTTGAACATTGCCTGTCTCTCCCGGTTCTCCGCCTCCACCTCCTCCTTCTCCTTTGTCCGCTTCATGAACTAAAGAAGAAACGAGACCTTTTCTTAGCGAAGAGATCACAAGGGTGATCGGGCAGGGCGCAGCGGTCGCAACGAGTGCAGTGGCGCCAAGAATCCCTCACGCATCTGCCACACTTGGCGCAATGCGAGTAAGGAGCGCCGTTCTTGGACGTGCAGGCGCCACACTCGGCGCAGTGGCGATTGGCGGCGCAGACCCACATCTTGCAATGGGCGCAGAAGTGATAACTGCCGTCGCAGGCAGACAGGTCAAACGCCGATGGCGCCAAGTTGGTGAAGAAGCGCACAGGAGAACCCTGCTTGCGTCGCTTCAGTGACTTGTGATTCGTATAGGCGACCTGATAGTCCAGCATCTTGAGCGCTGGGACTGAGGAGATCACCTTGTCTTCCATGAAGTAGGGAAACACCCAAATTATTTTGATATCCTTCCGATGGTGGCCGAACTTCCTCCAGTCATCGGTAATTGCCGCCAGCGTAGCCGCGATCAGTTCGCATTTGCCGCCGAAAGGCGGATCCGTCACCACCGCCAGCTCCACGGCGCCTCTCAGGAAGGCCTCATATTCCGATTTGCCGCTAAAGAAGTAGTGGTTGAACATGTTGTACCAGCACCACTCAGTTCCCTCTTCTAAGAAGGCTGAAAGACGTTCATCAATGTCCAGCAGGAGGGAGGAGAGACGAGAAGAATCCTTCCTATTCTTTAGATGTAAGAAAATCTTTGGCGCGCCCACGCAGAGGACGCTGGTGACCTTTGAGGACGTCAGGGCGTCCACGATGACGCGCGTCGTCTCCGGAGCAAAATGAAATTGAGCCTCGGTCTTGGACGCATCCAGCTGCTCCAGGAGCTCGACACCCGCATTGCCCCCGGCAGAGATTTCGTGCTCCGGGTGGCTCTCGACGGGGGTCTTGAGGAAGAACCTTGCGCATGTAATGCAGAAGAACCTCTTCTCCTCTGGCCATTGGTTCAGGCTCCTGAGCGCTTCTTGGCGTCGGTCGACGTCCTGCCTACGCACCCTCAGCCACTCCTCTGCTGTCAGCCGCCACCGCGCGGCCTTAGCCTCCGGGATCTCTTCATCGATGGGGCTATGGAAGAATCCGCAGACCGAGCGGTCCCGACTGAAGGAGCACGCCAAGAACTTCTTTCCTCCCCGCTCGAAGGTGATGGCGGGGCCGTGCGGGCAACATGCAGCTCTCATCACTTCCGAACAGCCCCTCACTACTAAAGCATTTCAAATTACCTTCATCTGGAGGAGGTTCTTGGACAGTCTCTTGCGGTTGGTAGACGAGGACATGGCGACGAGGACGGAGATCGCGACCGCTTCCACCTTCTCAAACTCCAATTTGTTTACGATTCTCAACGAGGCGCGCACGTATTTACACGACGACGACGATCAGGGTTGCCACATGGCTGTTGCTTCTCACTGGCCCAGCATTATTACCCATTTGCTCAATATGACACTCGTCGATATTTCCTATAGACCGAACATATAGACAGAGTCTACATTTTATAAGGGCTGTCCAACACCTAAGAGGAGTCGTTCTCTCCACGAATCCTTGACGTCGTGCACAACTTTGCCAGCTCAAAGAACGTGAAAACCGCATTCGCCAGCTCGAAGAACCACGTGTCAGACCTCACGGTCACTATCAGTGAAGCCCAGGACGATCTTGGTGACGTCTCAGTCCTCCTGTGACATTGGAACGAAGCGGAGAATCATTCCTGAGCAGCACTTTTGGTTGCAAGCACTACAAGACCATAAAGGAGCAAGAAGCCCTGAAGTGTACTTAGAAAGCAGAGTAACGCGAGTTGTTGGTTAGGTGTCTCGCAACCTCTCCTCTGCAGTAATTCTGCTTAATGTAAGTGACTCATCGAGCTCTGTTGACTGTTCCTGTCGACTATCAGGACAGGTGAGCTCAAGCACTTAGATTCATACCTGCCTCGCAAGTGAGCACTGCCGAAGTAGCTAGATACCGATATCTCCTCTGTGCAACGTCGAACATGTCGACGAGGTCCGCGAAGCACTACTACCAGGGCGGCTACGACCTCGATTTCGTGGACGAATTGGACCAGAGCTTCGAGTGCCCCATCTGCTTGCTCTGCCAAAGAAATCCACACCAGACCACCTGCGGCCACAGGTTCTGCTACTCCTGCATCCTGACTTGGCTCAGCGAGGGGAAGACCTGTCCCAAAGATGGGTGCAGCCTTGGAGACGGTATGAATGTCATCATGCACGATACCACCGTACTGAGCGGTGTGCCACTGAGTAGTGGATCACTTGGGATCACTCCTTGATAGCAGAATCCTTTCAGGCGATTTGTTCCCCGATGTCATGGCCAATCGTCAGATCTTACAGCTGTTCGTCCGTTGCCCCAATCATGCTCGCGGCTGCCAGTCCATGATGCGTCTCTCCGACGTCGACAACCACACTAGTCAATGTTCGTTCAATACTGAAGTCAAAGCAAATCCCGAGGTCCCTGCTCAGCCATGTGTGCACAGCGTCACCTGCGTCACCTGCGGGGAAACCGTGGACGACGGCATTGACAGCTCGGTAGCCCCTGACGCCCGTCTCGTCTGTCCCAATGGTGCCATAGCGTGTCCTTTCGCCCAAGCGGGGTGTGAGGAGCGCGTAGCCCGCAAAGATCTTCAGGATCACGTAAATACGCAGACTCAGAAGCACATGCTGCTCCTATGCGAGCGACTCTTGAAGCTGCATCAGATGCAGGGGTTGGGACCACACGAAGGTCATGAACACGTTGAAAACGAGGTGTGCTCCAGTCCAGAGAGCTGTTCTACGGGGGGATCTACTTTGTCTCGAGGAGGCAGCATTCGGTCATCTGGGTCGAACATGCGCTCCATGCAGCGCCTACTCAAGGAGCTCTTCCAGCGCGTGGTTCAGCTGGAGCAGAGGAACTGTCGACTTGAGATTGACTACGAGCGTTTGTCTGCTCAAAACAGACGAAATGCTGAAGAGTTGTCCAGGACAAAGGAGGACTTGATCGGACGCTTTTGCCAGGGTCACTTTACCTGGCGCATAACTCAGTTCACGTTGCGCCACGCCGAGCTGCGCCGCTCTTATACCGCAGTCCTCTACTCGCCTGGATTCTACACTTCGCCGCAGGGATACCGTGTCTGTCTCCGCTGCAACGTAAGCATGGGCAGCGACAACGAGGAGCACCTGGGTCTCTTCTTGCATGTGATGCGTGGTGACTATGATGACTGCCTGCGCTGGCCGCTGGCCGGCAGAGCCGAGGTTACCGTAGTGAATCTGGCCAGGGATCGACTCTGCGTGGAGGATTTCACCGAGGTCCTGGAGATCGGTGGTCGCCGTGGTCAAGCATCGTTGCAGCGTCCGCCCGACGGCTGCGAGGTCAACCCCACCGGGTTGGGCTTTCACGAGTTCATTCGGGTGAACGGGCTGCACACGGGGGGATTTGTTGACTCCGAGAGAGACATATTGGTCATCAAAGTAGTGATGGAGACCGACGAATAATTATGAAGTACATCAACTCTTAAGTGCTACTAAAGTGGGTGTTCTAATGTAGAGCATTAACGGAGCCGAGGAGTGTTATTAGAGCCTAATGGTACCTAAGGACTTTACAGTACCTAAAAAATCGTCGTTGTTGTTCTTTCATAGTGGAAGGATCTGTTCGAGGAGCAGCTTGGGAATATGCAAGTATCACGTGAATATTAGAAAGTCTCTTTATGTTTTTCAGAAATTTTGTAATAATTGTATGTAATGAATACCAGACTGATGTTGTTCAAACGTCAAGATCGAGGCCTCTTAAGCACAGGATTGTCCAAAGAAATTGAGACTGTTTTTGTTGCCAATTGCACAAAGTAATTATAATATTAGCAAGTAGAACAGTTAATTTATTAAAAAGTTTACAAACAATATCCCAATATGAAAATTTAGAAAGTTTGAAAACGACTGCGTACACCTTAATGACGGCCTTGGACCTGTTGATTGGCGCCACCACCACCATTGTTTGGGTCACCTTTTGGACACTTTTGCTTTTCCATGCATTGGAACTGAATGATGTTGAGTAGTTTTGTCATCTATACAAAATACAGACATGACATCCTCAGTTTATTTAGCATCAAATCATGCGACCGCTTCAACCGGACCAGGATTCTAGGCGCTCATGACGATTGTGCCCTGGTTTGACCAGTACAGCACACAATAACCTCACCTTGGACATCACTGCGGCCACGAACGTTCTCCCCGGGGCTGGAGGCTTCCTGGAGCCTCGTCTGCACCACACCGACATCAAACATTATTTAACAAAAGCTTAGTCAGCCTTTTATATGAAAGAAAAAGAAAGAACGAAATTCAAATGCATTACGAAAAAAGCGTTCAAATCTCAATTTCCTCCACAGCACTACTTTGTACACTGTACATGGATGTTGCACATGGACCATGGAGTACATTGACCATTGGACCATGGATGAAGTTCAAGGGAAGTCACTCAGAGGATCCAAAGTTAAAATGTACATGGAGCCTTTGTGAGCCTGCGCATCAGGATGCACTGATGCATGCCAAGGGTGCTTCAGCGAGCCGTCGGTTAGGGTGAACAGCATGTCTGCAAACGGAAAGATCCCCTGGGAGAGAGTAGCCCCTCTTCCGATGGCCAAGATTATCGAGGCGCTGGCTAATGAAAGAGGTCCGGACGTTGAGAAGGCCAAGATCAGGAGCACCTCTGGCAGCTCCAGGACAACCTGAGCTATGCATTAGGAAGGAGTTGCGGACCCCCTACTTCGGACGACTACAGAACCTCCTCCTGAAGAACATGGAGAACTTCCTCCTGGAATGGATCCCTTTGATGTTGACCAGGTGGAGTGTTACTGGATGGTCGCACCCGATGTAGAGGGGGCTCTTCATAGTACAAAGGCCGAATGAAACAAGAACGAACTAAATAGAATGTTTAAAGATTGTTGCTCACTGTTTATACAACCATTCGCTCTCCAATAAATGTCTGGTCACTCGCAATAGATACTTAAACAAATGAAATATTTAAGTTTTGTTTTAGTTACTTTGGCAGCGCCCTTGATTTGAAAAATCAAGTTTAAATTGTCGAGCTCTAGATTTGCACGACGGACGAGTCTAAGGTTCAAGGCAGTCGGCAGAGGCACCCAAACAGGTTGCGAGGGCGCCCGTGTTGCCTGCCAGACTCCGTAGCATAGCCAAAGATTACAGATAAGGCGTAAAAGGCAGCTGCGGGTAAAGTGTCTTCACCCTCGTTCTTCACGTTCATCTTGGACACGGTAAATTTGGTAACATGTACATATCCAGCTCTCGCATACACAAATTAGAGCTTGCCACACATTGCTGTACATGGTCTAGTAGGGCAGGAACTCATGCAGGAAGTCCACGTCAAATTGGGCGCCCACCTTGGACTTGAGGAAGAGGACGTACTTGGACGTCTTCTCGTAGACCTCCACCTTGTCCGAGTCGTCTCTAACTCCGGGCACCAACTTCCTCAGTAGGTCCAGGGAGGACTGGATCCTTTCTCGGCGCGCCACCTCGCGCTCGTTCAAACTCTCGGCCGGGTTGCACGGGGAAATTCGAGCCTCGCGGGTCATCAGCTCCACTTCGTCCAAGAACGTGACGTTCTCCTCGTCGTTGTCTTCCCTGAAACATAATAAGCTTGAGCGTCATCATCCTGGCTCTCTTGTCACAGGCGTCATGTGTTACCTTACCTCTTCGTCGATTCGATTAGGATTCTCTTCCTCGGCTTGCCCAAGTGAGGTCTCCCTTCCGGAGTCCGGAAGAGGTCGGCTAACAGCGCTCGGTCCGCAAGTCTCTGCTTGAGCTCCATCTCCTGCTTCTTGGCCTCGTTTTTGAGGACTTCCTCCAGGGCTTCAGTCGAGCACTCGTCGGGAGAGTTGAAAGGCACTGGAGGAGTTTGCTTCTTCTCGTCCTCGAATCTGGGGAGTGTCGCGTTCAGATCGGACTCGAACACCACGGGCAGGTCCTCCACTATCATTAGGTCGTGACAGTCGACATCTTCCTCCGGGTTCGCCTTGATGATTCGGCCGCTGGAATCAAGATGCAGGGGATCGAGGTCGCATTCGCACGGGGCGATGTTGGGGCCGCCATTGGTGGGATCGTCCGTGACGTCGCGCAGGATCTCCGGAGTGACGACAGATACAGACAAGTCGGGGGTGCCCTCGTCGTTGTCGTGGCTCTCGGTGGCGGACGCGGACATGGTGATGACGGCTCGTCGTAGTTGTAGAACTCTTGGAAAACGGACCTGGAATGAAGTATGGACAAGTTTCAGGTTGAGCCTCGACCAGATTTGCCAGCTTTGTCGGACGAATCTTTAAGGTCCCCGAGTAAAATAGAATCTTTCTTCTCAAATGGCAACCCTGCCACTTGTAAAAACCAGACTAACTGAGCAATTTTGCTTTTTTGCAGCCCATGGTATCAACATGTTATTCCTTTCAGGTCGCAAATGGGTTCTCCCCGGCTCGTGGTGGTGTCCGGGTTCTCGGCCGGGCTTTTCTCCTTTTCCTTTGATGACGAATCTGGAGATATTTTGAGCAAGGTGGACTATGGAGGCGCGGACGATAACAACATGGCCTTCACCACATTCGACGAGAACACCGGAAACCTCTATGCTGTTCACGAAATAGACAACTTTGGTGACGCCAAGGACTCGGGCGCGGTCTCCAGGTGGAAGCGCGACGACAATGGCGTCTTCGTCAGGCAAGAGGTCAGCATACGTATTGTCTATTCGGTGGATCCAGTTTGAAACTACTGTATTTTGTCCTCTAAGGTTGTGCCTTCTTTGGGTACAGACCCTACTCACTTGGTCTTGGACCCTTCTCGACGCCTACTCTGGGTGGCCAACTACATGGGAGGCTCGCTGGCCGTGTTTCGCTTCCGGAAGGACGGGGGAGAGCTGACCTTGCTTTTCCAGGACAAGTTCTCCTCGGCCAGCGGAGTCGTGAAAGACAGGCAAGAGGCGCCGCACCCGCACGGAACTTGCTTGTACAAAGATCGCGCCTTCCTGGCAGACCTGGGCGGAGACAAAATCTACCGCTACAGAGTGAGGGAAGACGAGAAGGACGACGACTTGGTCCACGTCGAGAGAACGGGTGTCACCGACATTGCTGCAGGCAATGGGCCGAGACATCTCGTCGCCGATGTGGCGAAGGGACGTGTGTATGTCCTGAACGAGTTGCGCAAAATTATCGATGTCTTCAAGGTGGCCGAGGAGTCGGACTTCGACCTGAAGCTCCTCTGCTCCATCCCCTATGTCGTCGAGCACGAGAAGCCCGAAACGAAACAGTACGGGGCTGAAATCGCGTTGCACTCGAGTGGACGATTTCTCTACATCAGCAACCGCGGAGACGGAGCTGTGGTCGTCTTCCAAGTGCTGGACGGCGAGGACGGCAGTTGCTTAAAGCAGATACAGACAGTGGCGACCGCCGGAACTTGGCCCAGACACTTCGCCATCACCACCAAGTTCGTACTAGTGGCTGATCAGTTCAAGAACAACCTCGACGTCTTCGAGATCGACGGTGACACCGGCATGCTGGCCAAGAAAGAGGAGTTTGCTTGTGGCGACAGCCCGTCGATGATCTTGTTGGTGTAACAGTTGTCTGGTGCTCAATAAAAAAAGTCACGAGGGTTCAAAAATAGGGGAAAACCACAGTAGCCAAAGCCAAGTCGATCGATCTTCTCCGCTGTCTCATACTGACCTGGGTCATCTGGAGGCTGGAACATTGGTCGTCAACAGCAAACTCAAGCCATGGACGAGAACAAAATTGAGCTCAAGGAGCGTGACGTGATGGAAAAGATCAGGCAGGATAGGGACGAGATCAATTTCATAGGGGAATATCTCGAGGACGAGCTGGATTCGTGCCTGAGCTACCACAAGAGAAGTTTGGTGACCATTCGAGAATCCCTCGGTCGAGATATGGAGCAGTACCAGGAAGTGGTTTCTGATCTTGAAAGCGTCCTGGTGAAGGCGAGGAATGTGATCGACCGAAAGAATGACCTGCTGGAACAGCTAGAGAAGCATGAGCAGCGAATTGCCGTGGACGAGCAATACCTAAAGGAAAACCTCGGCGATGAAAGAGAACTTTTCGACAGACAGTTCGACACATTGATGGAGTGGCAGGGACTCACCTTGGAGGAGGCCAATTCAGATGTCCCGTCACTCACCCAACACAGCGAGCCCCTCAAGCAAGAAGTCGCCTCTTCCAAGGCTCCAATCGAGGACAGGGACAGGAAGCTCAAGGAGACTGACAATGACGTCGAGCAGCAGTTGGCGCTTGAGCAGCAAGTGCCGGCCGAGAATTACTCATTGCGACGGCGCAACGAAGCTCTGGCTACTCTGAACCAGAAGTCTACTAAGGAGAGCGTCAGTCCCGTCCAGGGAGAAGAGCAGCTCATGGAGGTATTGCACAACGGCACTGCTGAGGAACCGTGCTGGACTGCTGACAAGCTTGACATGCGAGACGATAACCTCTCGCCTCTTACGAATGCATTGATGGCTGAGGAGAAAGAGCTCAACCAAGAGATCCACGTACTAAAGGTCGAAATGGCCCAACAAGAGCTTGACTTAGCGCGTAAGAAGGCACTGCTGGACGAAAAGATGGAGAAGCTCCATAACTTGAGGGCATTACTCCACATCCCCGTCCTAGATCTTGATGAAGTGATGCAAGAGTCCTCCATCCTGGAGCAGCAGCCAAGGGATGACACTGCTGAGAGGATGTCACATGAGGGGAAGGCCGAGGTTGAGGGGAAGGCCGAGGTTGAGGGAAAGGCCGAGGTTGAGGGGAAGGCCGAGATTGAGGACACGGCCTCATGGCTGGCCTCGTGGCTGATCCGACATTCGTCTTCCTTGCTCCATGAAGTAGAGACACTTCTTGTCGATCGTATCCGAGATCTCTTGGCAAAAAAGAGGGAGCAGCTGGTCCACCAAGACACCAAGGAAATCCCTATGCTAGTCCTGTGGGCCCTATGTAGCAAGATCACGAGGGGCGACTACGACAAGAAATTCCGCACTATCGAGAAAAAGGAGGGCACGACATTGACTCGGGAGCTGGAGGTCACAATCCAATGCCAACATGGCACGGTCCAGGTCGTCGCCAGCGCCTGTCGCAAGATCACCACCCTCTGCGAGGAGAATGGAAGCGTCCGTGAAGAAGAGAAGTAACACTTGTACTTGTCTGCTTGTACTTGTTACTGAGCTTGCTTTAGTTCCTCCTCCATTAAACAGTTAGACGGTTAAACGGTTTAGCTTAAGTTAAGTTCTCCTCCTGGCGGAACTTTGGCTCCTGTTTGTCCACTGACACGGGAGGTTTGTTTACTCCCAGGTATTTTTGACCTTTCTGCCGCGGAGATGCCGCGGTTGCCGTTCATCGAGGTCTTGTACGAATCCCCTCATGGACAGGGTGCCGGGGACATCGCGCGCCCAGGGAAGAGGGGTCGCTGGGTCACCAAGGACAAGAGCGGCCTTCTGGAAGCGGAGTTCAAGATCCCCCTTTCGCGCATCACCGCCATCGACCTGGCCAATTACTGGTCGGCCTCCGTCCACGTAGAGGTGGGCAAGGATAGAGAGACGTTGCTGTTCTCGCAGACTCTCATGTCGAGGCTGGACTGCCATCAAGGAAATAGTGCGACCTCTGTCTTTTTCTACACGTCAGGTAAGGAAAGTGCTTCTGCTTCTTCTGCAGTTCTCGCGTTCATGCCTGTCCTGTTTAGAGCACTTCAACCAGTCGGTGGCCGCCAAGAAGTGGGACCGCGTGCGCGTCGTGTGCAAACAGACTTCCAGGGTGGACGCATTCGGTCTCTCTATGCTCGTCGTGCACGGAGAAGAAGTCACCAGAGAGGACACCAGCAGAGGGAATAGCACCGCTCCAGAAGACGTCTTGGGTAGCCTCATCGAGAAAGCGGCAGCGGCCAGCAACTCACAGCGGAAGAGCAACTTGGCGACGGACCTGTCGAGGCGTTTCTCCTTCCGACAGAGGGCTGCCAACTTCTTTAGATCTCAGGATCCCGAGGGTCAGTTGGATAAAGCTCAGCTGATGAGATTGTGGCGGCGCCACCACCCAGAGGTCGAGGATGCGCTGAAGGACGACTTGGAGTCTGTGCTGACGCGCCACTGCTCTGGATCCAAGAGAAAGCGGCAGATCTCGGACAATTTGGCCGCTCTCAGAGTGGAAGAGAGAGACTGCAAGGGCGGCGTGGAGAGGACTCCGACGACAGTGAAATCGATGGACCTGACGGACAGGAAGATGCCGCAAGCCAAGAAGACGAGGACGGAACGCGAGGGGACTTTTTCTGTCCAATGCCCAATGTGTTTCAAGTCTTTCTCGCAGTCCGAAGTGATCATGCACAGCTCGAGCTGCAATGGAGGCGAGGACGACACTACCAGGTGTCCGGTGTGCGGGATCTTCGTTAGCCCGGACGAGGTCGGCACTCACGTGCCAAGGTGTGCAGAAGTGAAGTTCGGCTAGAGTCATGTATATTCTAAAGCAGTGTAATGTACTTAAGCTAGTGAAAAAAAGTCAACACGGAGTTGACTGAGTTCAGGGGTCACTTCTTTGAGGATCTGAGCCTGGCGCTGGACCTGGTGGGTGTCTTGGGTGCGGCAGCGCCGTTCTCCTTGCGCGAGCACACCTTCTTGTGCAGCGGTGACGGAGAACGCCCGGATGGAGGAGAATGCGAGGCCGACGGAAGAGAGTTGCGGCGACCGTACTTTCTGCAATCAAGTAGAACACGTCTAAGCTGGGTCGAACTAAGCTCTTGCTACTCCTTACCATGCTTCTAGCCAACCAGTGCTTGAGCAATCACACCTTTGAGAAAACAGTAACTAAGAGGTCACCCTTGCTACCCCTGTGACCTCGAGTACTAAACGTTTCGCACCGCTTGCTCAGCTAAAACGAGACCGTGTTCAGTTCGCTCCCACCCTTGAAATGCTTCAAAGGATTACCTGAGCTGCACGCAAAAGTCTTCCTCCACGGTGTCGTCGTCCCAGTTGTCCTCCCATGCAGCGTCTCCCGCCGCCTCTTCTTCTTCTTGCGTCGACGCCTCTGGCCTCGACACCTTGAGCGCCGGAAATTCCTCGAAGTCGTCGTCCTCCTCTAGGAGCCCCAAGTCCGCGGCAGAGGAGGAGATCGACGGGGTAGTAGCCGAAGAGACGGCGGCGGCGGCGGCGGCCGACTTCTTGTCCTCAGACATTGTGAGAGCGTCGTCGAAATCCTCTGGTACCTTTTGTTTGGTTTTTCGCCTACTCATTCACCTCAAGCTAGTATCAACCCCTCCTCCGGCCACTTCCCCCAGCTGCTGCACCCACCCCGGCAGCCCGGCAGCAGCCGCAGCCCGAGCAAGAGTGGCCACAGTGGGTGGCTGAAGTAACTGAGAGCTCGGCGGAGAAATCCGGGCTCGTGACATCCTCGAAGGCAACGCTGCTGCGAGCCGGGATCTCCGGCATCTCAGCTGGTTACATGCAAGTGTTCTGTCACTCCAACTTTCAATTGCTTCATTGAAGTTGTCATTCTTCACTTTTCACTTCAAGTTGGATTTCAGACAAGCTAGGATTCTAAATCTTGCCACTGCCACTAGACTCTAAATAGTCAGACTTGAGGTAGTTGACTCGCAAGTCTTTTGAGTACAAGTCAAGTATGATGGTTCAAGTACGAGTCTAGACCCGATCCACCCCCTCTATGCTCGGGAGTATAGAGGGTCTTTCGAGTACGAGTCTTTACCGAGTACGAGTCTTTAGATGCAGAGTTGGCCACATGATGACAGTTTCACAATGCTTAATGACGCTCTGGGTCTTGATCCGCCAGAGTACCGACCATACACACTGCGGACACACCATGTTTGTGCATATGCACTCACCAATCGTCGTCATGCAGAACATGTAGAACCATGACGTCCCCCACCTGAAGTGTCAGTTCCCTCGTGTCGTTACCCGCGAAGGGGACGACACACACAAAGTGAGTCTGCCTTGCCTGGGGAAGCAGTCGCAGGTCTTGTCCAATTTCATCCAGGGATGTCTTCACGAATTCAAGGTACTTCTTTTTGGGGCTCTTCCAGAGCGCCTTGTGACCCCTGTCGCTTTGGGGTTCCCTTGCAAGTACGGGCAGAGCGCCTCTAGCTTTCCATGTTCACCGTCCTCTCTCAGCCTCCTGGTCTCCAAGATTCTCATCAAGATTATATTCGGCAGCAGGTTCTCCACGAAAAGCCCCCCCCCTTGTCGTTGGCGAGGCTGGCGCCGCCTTCACCTCACCTCGGTTATTTCGTCCTGCTGTTGACCTCGGGTGTTTTTGACCTCGGCGAAGCTGCCGCCACACTGCTAAAAGTACAACCCGAAAGCGTCTGTGTTTGCTTTTCTGTGTTCTTGGTGTGGACCTGACTAGATCAAGAAGCAACAGAGTCCCGAAAGGAACAACTGCAGTCGTACCCATGGTCTCTAGTGGCCGTGGTCTCCAGTGGCCGTGGTCTCCAGTGGCCGTGGTCTCCAGTGGCCGTGGTCTCCAGTGGCCGTGGTCTCCAGTGGCCGTGGTCGTACGTCTAGTCTGGCTTAACAGCTCACTGCTTCATAATCGCAGAACTTGACTTCAAATCACTGATTTGGTTCTGGACCACGCAGTCACGGCGGAAGAGCGTCTTCTGCCCAGACTGTACCTACCACTCTCTGTTGGTCTGCGGCGTTGACCCGATACCCGCAGTTGTCACGAGCAACATGGGTGAAGACACGTCGAACGCCCCTGCCAAGATGACCCCTGAAGTCAACCACGATCCCTATCCATCCTCTGTCGGCTGCCCCAAGGGGCCTCAGGAAGAAAAAAGGAGGAGGAGACCTCAGAGAGCCTCGTCTTCATTGGGGAAGGCAAGAAAGAAGTCCACAGACCCTCCACCGATGATTAAGGTAGGAAAAAAAGAGGAAATTTTGTTCTTCTTGACCAAGATCATCACCCTTGGTATGCAGGTTGTGGTCCGCCGACTTTCACCCAGTATGACTGAGTCAGAGTTCCTCGAGCAGGTGTCACCACTGCCCGAGCATGACTACTTCTACTTCAACGAGGCGGACAAGTCTCTGGCGCCGTATGCCTTCTCACGGGCTTACATCAACTTTGTCCACCACGAGGACATATTGAGGTTCAGAGAGCGTTTTGATGGCTACGCCTTTGTCGACAGTCAGTTGGACCGACAGTTTCCCGCCGTGGTGGAGTTCGCACCGAACCAGAAGGTGCCCAGGAAAGAACATAAGCTGAAGACGAAGGATCATAAAGTGGGGACCATTGAAAGTGACCTGGACTACGTCAAGTTCCTCGAGGAGAGAGAAAAGGGCAAAACTGCTACAGTCACCATCTACCAGCAGCTGGAAGGGATTGCGGCTAAAGAGAAAGAGCGAGGTACAAAAATGCCTAAAAGTCTAGAATCTGTGTCTAAATCTAGTCATGATGAAGGTGTAAAAAAGGAAAGAGCGACCCTTATTGGTGATGCAAGCAAAATTCTCTTTGAATGCTTCTGATAAAAGTGTTCTTCTCAGAACACATTGCATCTTCCAGTTTTGTCGACTTGGCTTTATTCAAGTCATCACCAGGGGGTCTTTTTTGCATCAAGTATTGTGTAACTTTGCGTCTCTCGCGATCATGATTCTGCTCTAGGTCATGCACACAGGTTCTAAAAGCAATCCTAGTGACTCAACGAGCAGGACTCATCTGGAGATGAAGAAGTGTCTTTTGGAGTTGGGAATACTTGAACATTGTCTGCATTCGTCTTGAACAGGTTACAAATACAAACACACACCACTCCTGGAGCACATCAGGGTCGGAAAGCAACGCCTCTGGGGTGAGCAACTGCAGGCAATGTGGACAGAGAGAGACCAGAGAGATGGCGATTCTGACAAAACTGCTCCCATCATGATCAACATCAAGGAGAGCAAGAATGCCAGTAAGCAGAGGAAGGCCGACAGTCAAGATAGGGCATCAAGAGGTGAGTGTCAAAAATATGTCCTGATTGCTATGTCATGCCTAATTTCTTAGAGTTGGATTCTCAATGCTCAGAAAAAGCCAACGAGAGACAGCACAAGCAAGAGGAACGACGGCGACAGCGGGACGAAGGTCAACAGGTTTGCAGAGAGCGCCTAAAAAGCAGGAGGAAGAATGAGCAACATGCTCACCAAGGAGGAGCTACCAGTGCAGCGAGCAACAAGACTCCCAAGCAGCAAGACAAGGTTCTGCACAATGATGCTCGAACTGCACTTCAAGGGTTCTCCGGCCAACTGGAGGCCGGGGCAATACCCAAACGTCACGGGGATCGTTGCAGAAAAGACGGCCCAAAACGAGAGGTGAGCCAGAGTGGCAGCCACACTTCGGTCGAGAATCTGTCTGGTGCCCACTTGAGTGTTGACGCCAGTGCTGTTGAAACGGCCGACGTAATGATCTCCCGGGTAGATGCGGAGGACAGAGCCAAACAGCATCTGGCCGACAAAGAGGACGAAGCTGTAGTGGCACAAAGAAAGCAGGGGATGAAGACTGACAGGGAGCTCAAAGCCAGGATAAAGAACAAGGTTGGTACCTATGCGGTATCAGTGATAGTTGGAATATGAGAACAGTTTTCATCATCTCAAAAAAAAAATTGTGATCTAGTGATAACGGTTTTTACAACCTTTGATGGAGTCTGTTTAAGCTGATTCTACTGTGATTTGTTGTAGAAATGTCCTGCTATGCAGATCTACATGGATGGATTCAGCTTGCAAAAGATCAAGGCGGAGGATGGTGGTACGGAGGAGGAGAAGCCCAAGGAGGGCAAAAACCTGAGCTAGGTGAAGGAGGATCCTCGAGGGGCAGAGGAGGGAAAAGAGGTGACAAAACTTCTAAAGAAGGCAACAGCGACATTTTGACCATCCCGACTAAACATTGAAGATGCATGGAGGGTAAGGATGCAATGCCCGTCATTCCTTGCAGTGAACCTGGCAGTGACTATGTGAAAAATTCAAGTGCCTCCCGGGCAATGCCTGATGTCTTTCAGCAGCCAAGACTTCATCATCATCATTGCTGACAACATGTAGAATGGTGAAATTGCTGTGAAGTCCATAATTTGTCTGTGTTACGTTCATCCAGTCACCTTTCCCTGAGCACGGACAAATGCACTATCTTAACAGAACATAAGAACTGTTCATCAAAGCATGAAACCTACTCAAGTGAGCCTTTCTGCCCTGATGATCTTGTGTTGAATGCACGTCCTAGTATATCTCAGACACCCGCTATGGACCATGAACACTCTGGAATGGCTAAGACGGAAAGAGGAGCTGCTCTCTTGGCTGCTCTCACCTCTGCGACCTTGGCTTTTTCTGAGACGACATTTGCAGCAGTCGAGGAGAATACGCATTAGTCACTTTTCCTCTGCAAATTTGCATGCAACAATTGATCGTCCTGTTTTTGGGTGATTTGTGTATTTTGCAACGATAATACGAAATGCCTTGAACAAGAATCACTGTTGGTAGAAATATGGTGAGATATCACAGCATAAGTTGCTTGGTGGTGCATTCTTCTCAGGAATCTGGCAGTGTCTAGAGAGGACCATCAACAGTTGAGTTGGCGTCACTCTCTTCATGGACGAAAGCAAGATCCTGAGAATGTTTTCCCCTGGCTTTGCATCCTATTTTGCACAATATTCTGACTAGATCCGACGCTTTGAGCTTGATGAAGTTTGGCTGATGTTCTTTCAGTGGTAAGGGTTGTACCCTTGGTGTTTGGTGCAGACCTCAGTGGGCAGACTCAGGGTCACCTTGTTGCAGTTCGGTTCGCCCAGGATGGCCTCAGTCTGCCAGGTGTATTGATTTAAAGTTAAGAAAATCAAAATGAGGCAATCTTATTCCGTGACGTACCTGATCGACGGTGACTGAAGCGTCGTCGAGCTTGGCAAAGGTGATGCACCTTTGCTCCTCCTGGTCCTCGCAGACGGTTTCGGTGTATTCGATAGTTTCCTTCTGGCACACCTGTTTCGGAGTGGGCAGTGTGAGGTCCACACTCACCTCCAGAGGCTCGTCCACCCTGGGGACGCGGTACTCCTGAGTCTGATATTCCTCCTTGCAGACCTGGTGCTCGCCGCCGTAGCCATGAGGCTTGCTGTTGTAGCCGCCATAGCTGGTGGGGCGGCACGCCGTCACCTTCATTGTTTCGGACTTGGTCTCGTAGGTTACCTGCGCAGTCATATAGTTAGCATTGGAGTCCATGAATCAGTTGACTTTTAACATACTTGTGTGATGGTTGCAGGTGCGGCCTCCTTCTTGGCCTCGTAGGTGTAGGTACAGACATCTCTTTCGATGGTCTTCGTCTCTTCCCTGCACACAGTTTTGGTGGCTGTGTAGCAGAACTCGTCGTCGGCCACGTTCTTCACGGCGAGAGTCACAGGAGAAGTCTCAGACGCGATGCCTGGGACGCAGACCTCGGCGTAGATGGACGTGTTGGTGGGACGGCAGTAGGGGCGGCTGTAGCCGCCATAGCCGGGTCTGTCGGCCAGAGAAGCGGAGACCAGCGCAAGCAGCAAGCAGGGTAACTGCACAACAAGATAAAAATTATAAAGCCTTTGCTGTAGCATTTTCTCACTTTTCTTTTTGCCTGCTCCCCTTGAACACTCGGGCTCAGGGAGATTTGCAACTTAGTTCGGAAAGCAACATGTTGCACATGTCCTTCGACGTCAGCCTGCACTACAACAACATCATGGTTACCTTCATGTCGCGTCGTCTTGGATCTGTCTTGTGCGGACGCTGCCAGTCTTGTGCGTGGGGTAGCACCTGTGATCACCATTTATAGACACAGGGGATGGGACCTTGGGGAGGCGCCGTCTGCGTCCGCGCGCCTGTGCCTCTCGAGCATCAGCACCGAGTGCCAGGGCATGCGCGCCAGTCTTCCATTTCCTCCTGTCCTTCCTTCGTGAACCTGTTGCCCTAGTTCAATCCCCTGAAGAATGATCGACTTCCTCCTGGGCCTGTAATTGTGCTACAGTGGATCCTAGATAAATCCGAACATAGTTTAGGTCCTTTCGTGATGACTTTGGCTTTGTTCCCTCATTTTGGATGTACTTTTCCCCGCTCATCATTGAACGAAGCGAGGTCAAATCTAGAGTGAGTGAATGATTCGTGTCGGTTCTTAACAACTGAAAGAAATGTTGGTAACTTTCACAGAGGTTTGCGATGTTCAGTTCAGTACTCTGAACTCTGTCCGGATTTATGAAGGGCACCCTGTACTTGTTCAGGCAGCTTGTGAGACACAACATGGCGCAGGTTTGGCATTGATCGTGTTTGGGGAGCATCAGAATCGTGCTGACAAACGCATGATCTCATTTCTTTTGGCTCTGGCGATCTCTTTACTTGTGCACATCCTTCTATTGCTCTGTGCACGTGGTTTACGCCTCAGTGGTGCTATTGTGGGGGTTCCAGCTGATGCTGGAGTTAAATGGTGCGCACGTGAAAGGCCTTCATCAGGAAGAGAATGGTGCGCTCGCTCGTGCTGTCAGGCCGCCTAGGCTCGGTGAGGCGTCGTCCCTCGTATGTCTCGTAATTGCTCCTGCTGCTCATGACCGAGGCCATGATTAAGTGGATAGAACAAGGCAGGAGGGGGAGTTGGACGATTCTAGAGTTCCCATGCCTGCAGTTGGCACAAATTTGCTCACACATCTGGAATCCAGGAAGCCGAGAGACAAGGGTGACTTTTTTCGACGCCGCTGATTTGCCATAAGCTGGCAGAAGAAATGTCTGATCATCGTCACCAAGTCCAGCAGTTCTCTTGGCTTCGTCATCTGTAGACGCGGCGTCTACAGGGTGCGGACAAAACGTTCACCCTCTTAGGACGCTGACAAAGTCATAACCGACAGTTTTGCCCATTTGTTTTCCCCGACATTCAGACACTCCAAGTGATCAAGTCGAACATGTGGGCAACATTTTTTTCTTCCCCCATCCTACATAGCAGATAGTACGACCGCAACTTCCAGGAGCATCAACGTTGCCTTTGTGATCAACGTCCTTGGCGGAAATATCGTTCGCTCGACGTGCGGTTGAACAGACGTACGCCAAAACGAGGCCGGCGTGCAGGACTCGAACCTCTACAGTCCCTCAAAGCTGGTTACTTTATATAGTTTATACATGTGGAGTCACTCACTTTTAAGGCATGAGTGATCAGCTGTGATGCATCCAAGGCTTGGTCGAAATTTGGAGCAAGCTCGGACACAAAGGAGATGCAGTCTTTGAACGTGGTCAACCATTCAGTCTGCTCCGACTCATGTCAAGGATTAACGAATAAACACACATTGTGGACTAACGATTTGGTGTGCACATATCTTCCACATTCTTCCGGCAGCTCCTCGAGGATCAGGATTCTTTCGTTCTTAAACCTCGGGAAGCACTGAACAAGTGAGACTTGGCCGTCTCCAAGGAGTTCTTCTTGTGGAAAGAGTACCAAGTTGTGCGCTGCAATGTCTGGCTTGCCCAGCTGGGTGTTGCTGTGCGTACCAGAAGTGGTGTCTGCCCAATGGCCGGACAATAGACGAGCGTAAATGCCGCCAGGACGGGAGCCCCTGCCCGGGCGGCCGGGGGGGGGGGGGGGGGCGGGGGCGCGGGCGGCGCGCGCCCGGGCGCGGGCGGCGGGGGGGGGGGGCCCGCGGGCCGGGGGGGGGGGGGGGCTGGGG